>Ga0308411_10002311_pt1 | contig 12886 bp, 5 predicted proteins | sample HotsprottomLayer_2_FD_203530 | JGI IMG/M metagenome (GOLD analysis project Ga0308411, IMG submission 203530) | Hot spring phototrophic mat microbial communities from Octopus Spring, Yellowstone National Park, Wyoming, United States -... | ecosystem: Environmental > Aquatic > Thermal springs >... | reverse complement strand
TCGTGGATTGCTGCCCCAAGACCAAGTGCATTTGCCCGGACAAGATCGAGGCCGCCATCACCCCGCGCACCAAGGCCATCATCCCCGTCCACCTTTACGGCCAGTGCGCCGACATGCTGGCCATCAAGAAGATCGCCGACAAACACGGCCTCAAACTCATCGAGGACAACGCCCAGGCCATCGGCGCCCACGGCCGCGGTTTCAAGATCGCCGAACTGAGCGACGCCGCCACCACCAGCTTCATCATCCAGAAAAACCTCGGCACCTTCGGCGACGGCGGCGCGGTGGTGACCAACAACCCCGACATTGACGCCCGGGTGCGCAAACTCCGCAACCACGGCTCCACCCAGCGCAACGTCCACTCCTTCGGCTTCAACAGCCGGCTGGACGACCTGCACGCCGGCGTGCTGAGCGCCAAGCTCAAGCACATTGACGCTTGGAACGACCAGCGCCGCCACTGGGCCGCCCGTTACACCGCCGGGCTGAAGGATTGCCGGACCATTGACCTGCCGGTCGAGCTGCCCGGCTACCGGCACGTCTATCACCTCTACGTCATCGAAACCAAGAAACCCGAGTGGCGCGACGCCCTCCTGGATTACCTGGTCCAGGCCGGCATTGACGCCAAGACGCACTACTCCATCGCCATCCATCAGCAGGCCGGCTTCCCTTGGGGCAAGGGCGCCCGGCTGGTCGGCCCGCTGACCAACGCCGAGGCCAACGCCGCCTGCTGCATCAGCCTGCCCATGTATCCCGAACTGACCGAGGCCGAGGTGGACTACGTCATCGCCAAGGTCCGGGAATGGGACGCGCAAAACGCCGCGCAAGCCCCGGCCGGCCCGGGCCCCGCCCAGTGCGGCCCGACGTGCGCAAGCTGCCGGTAGCGTTTGATTCGTGAAGCTCTCGCGTGCATAGGGCCTTTCCGCCAGACCCGCCCGTGGAACAACGGCGGCCAACCCGGAAATCCGGTGCTGCGCCGGTCCAAAGCGATCCAAAATCCAGAAGTCGGAAAACCCTCCGCCCGCTTCTTTTCGGACTTCGGACTTCGGACTTCAGACTCGCGACCGTGTTTCGTCCTGAACCAGCCTTTCCCCCATGAGCCCCTACACCGTCCTCGTCGTTGGCCTGGGCAAGCGCGGCTTGCACCACGCCACCACCTTCCACGCCAACCCCCGGTTCAAGGTCATCGGCCTTTGCGACATTGACCCCGCCCGCCTCGAGGCCGCCGCGGCCAAACTGGGCCACCCCAGAACCGGGTCCGACGCCGCCGCGCTGGCCCGCGAGTTGCGCCCGGACGTCTTCTGCTTCTGCACCCTGCCGCACCTGCGCGTCCCGTTCATCCGGGCGGCGGTCGAGTGCGGCGCCAAACTGATCGCCTTCGAGAAACCCGTGGCGCTGACCAGCGCGGAGCTGTTCGCCATCCGCGACCTCATCCGCCAGGCCGGCGCCAAGGCCGTGGTCAGCCACCAGCACCGCTACGGCCGGCATTACCAGAAGGTGAAGGAGATCATCGCCAGCGGCGCCCTGGGCCGCGTCCATACCGTCTATGGCACGGCCACCGGCTGGATGACCCACATGCTCAGCCACCTGATTGACTACACGATGTGGTTCAACGACTACGCCCCCGGCGCGTGGGTACTGGCCCAGGCCGCCGGCCGGTCCAAGTTCACCGACAACCACCCCTCGCCCGACTACCTCGCCGGCTTTGTGCAATTCGCCAACGGCGTGCGCGGCATCTACGAGTGCGGCGCCGGCGCGCCCGACCAACCGGAGGTCGCCAAGTGGTGGGGCAAGAACCGCATCGGCGCCCAAGGTACCGAGGGCTTCGCCGAAGTGCTCACCAACGGCGGCTGGCGCGCCGTCACCAAGTCCGGCGGCTACCAGAGCGGCGAAGGCGCGATGAACTACGACCTGGACATGCCGCCCTACATCCAGCAAATGGCCGACTGGCTGGACGACGACCGCCAGGTGCATCCCTGCAACTTCGCGCACGCCGCGCTGGGCGCCGAAGTGATGTTTGCCCTCCAACGCAGCGCCGCCGAGGGCGGCCAGGTGGCCCTGCCGCTGACCGCTCCCGCGGACGAACAGGCCCTGCTCAAGGCCCGCGTGCCCGACCGCCCGGTGCTCGTCTCCTGCGAGCAAAACCGCAAGGAATTCGGCCTGGCTTGAGACGGCAGCCCTCAAAACGGCGGCGCATGCCGGGCCGCACGTGGCGTTGATTCAGACCGGACTCGCGCGGGGCTTTTTGTCGCCTACCGGTCCGCTGCTGTCCCCGCTTCAAATTCCGCCAACGCCACGGCGGCCAGGAGAAATGCGCCCGTGCCCCAAGGGTATGTTCCCACCGGCCGGGCGGCGTAACGCGCCTTGTCACCGGGAATCGTGCCCGCCGAAACGCCCACCACGCGGCCTTGGGCATTCACCTGCTGGGACAGCCCCTGCCAGGCGCGGCGCAACACGGACACCGGCGGGGCGCTGTCGAGATTCCATCGCCGTGCCTGCGCCAGTCCGTAAAGGAACATGGCCGAGGCGGAGGTTTCGAGTGGAGTATCCGGCGCGTCGAGCACCGTGTGCCAGAGACCGCTGGCCGGGTCTTGATGCCGGCACAAGGCGGCGAGGAAGCACCCGAGCGCCGCGCGCAGTTGCCGGTCCGCTGTCGAGCCGGCCTTTTCGTTACGGATCAGCTCCACCAGCGAGACCACCACCCAGCCATTGCCGCGCGCCCAGTGCGCGGTGGTTTTCTGCCCGCTTTCCTCGTCCCAAAGATGCACGTAGAGGCCGCTGGCCGGGTCGCGCAGGTGCTCGGTGAAACGCTCGAACTGCTGGACCGCTTCGGACTGCCAGGCGGGCTGCTGGCGCAGCCGGCTGCCGTGCGCCAGCACCGGGCAAACCATTGCCAGGGTGTCCACCCAGAGTTGCGGTTTGCCGCGGAAATGGCTCAGCGCGCCCGCGCGCGTGCGCTCGGCGTGGCGCCGTATGAACTCCACGACCTGCTCCGCCAGGCGGGCGTGCCGGGCGTCGCCGGTCTGCTCAAAAAGCAGCCACATTGCCCAGGCCGGCCCCCAATGCCCGCAATAACCCTTCTCGGCCAGCACCCTCTCGAGGCCGCGTGCGGACCAGTGGTCGGCGAAACGTCGCACAAACTCGAGGTAACGCGCTTCGCCGGTCCACCGGTGGGCGTGCATCAACCCGGCCAGCAGCACCCCTTCGCCCCAGTCGAACGGCAGCGGTTCGGGATGGTCGCGCAACGCGGCATCGGCCACCACACGTGTCATCGCCGTCGGGTCGGGGATGACCGCCGGCCCGGCGACTTCACCGGTCAGCGCCGAGACCACGCCAGCCATTCCGAGCATACCTCCCAGCAGTCGCTCTCGGCGCCGGGACCGGGCGAGTGGACGGCGTTCATTCGTCATAGCGCGCCTCGATCTCCAGGGTTTGACCGGGTCTTGCCCCGGCCAGCGGAATTGAAAGGTCTTCACCACGCCACAGGGAGGCCCGCAAGGGCGTGCCGTCGAGGTCAACACGGGTCGGATAACGTCCTTCCGGATGGCGCAACCGCAGCCACACCGCGCCGGGCAAGGCCCAGGCCGGCAAGGTCAGCGAGGCGAGGATGCGCCCCCGACCCGATTGCGAGCGCAAGTGCAGACCGGTCGGGCCCAGCCGGGTGGGGGCGCGCTCCAATCGTACCTCCCGGCCGTCGGCGAGCCAGGCGCGCGGCACACCGCGCCCGTACCAGAAGGTGCCCGCTTCTTCCCAGAGGAGCAACTCCCGCAGCCAGAGCAAGAAACGCGCTTCATCGGAGGTTTTGTACAGCGGCCCGCCGCCCTGCCCGAAACGGCGCACCCATTCGGCGAAGCACACCGTGTCCGGATAGATGCTCAGCGCCCAGGTGTTCCAGAAGTTGCGCAACGCGGCAGGCACCTCGTCGCGGGCCAGGTAGGTGGGTACCAGGTCCAGCAGGCACGGCTGCAGCGTCACCCCGCCGCGCTCGAACCACGTTTGTTCGTAATCGCTGACGTTTAGCCCGGACTGCCAGGAGAAAAACAGGTTGTCCTCCAGGTCATCGAGCATCCAGGTGATGAGCGGGTCGCGCGCCGACACCACCTCGCCCGCCGCCAGGTGCAGCGCCGGGTAGAGCGCCTCCCGAATCCAACCCTCGGTCAAATGCCGCCATTGAAACACCCGCGACGGCACATAGGGAATCCACGCATGGTCGCGCAATCGCACCACCGCGGCGCGTGTGGCCGCCTCGCGCGCTGCGCGTTCGAGGTCGCGCCGGTACGCCTCCGCCTCGTGGGCCAGGCGCGCGGCCTGCGGACCGTCCAGGTCCGCCAGCGCCTCGGCCGCGCGCTTCAACCCCAAGTGGAAATAGGCGTTCACCGCGAACCAATATTCAAACTCGATCACGTCCTCGAGCGAGGAAGCCGGCGCCAGCCCGTGAACCGGAGAGGGCCGCTCGCCCACGGGACCGAGCGTGGCCCGGCGCTCGCGGATCAAGAAGTCGCAGCCCTGCACCAACCGCGGCGCCACCTGCTCCAGCCAGGCCCGGTTGCGCGTGATCAAGTAATGGTCCGCCACTCCCCAAAGGACGAAGCCGTGGTTCATGGCGTACTGGCCGTGCGTGTAAGCGCCGGCGCTGTGGAACACCCCCTCGCGGGTCGAGAACCGGCCCGTGAGCGCCTCGTGCCCTTGATAATGCAGCAGCGGCTCCAAGAAACGCCGCGCCTCCGTGTGCTCGCCCACGCGGTCCAAGTACCGGGCGATCATGACCGTTTCGTTGGCAAACACCCGGTACTGAACCGTCCCCACGTTCTGGTTGAACAAACCCGTTTCCGGGTCCCGGTCCGTGGTGATGAGGATGTGCCAGAGATTGGCCCGGTAGAAATCGTTCAGCGCCGGGTCGGGCGTGACGATTTGCGTGCGCCGCGTCAACCGTTGCCGCCAGTAATCGAGCATCGCCGGCACGGCCTCGGCAAAAGTGATGGCGCGCAACCGGTCCACCTCCGCCAGGTCCAGGGCTTCGATGAAGGGCGCCTTGAAATCGAGCGCGCGATGCTCGCCGGGCGCCAGTGTGGCCTCCCAGCGCAACACCGCCGAGGTTCTGGCCTCGCGCGCGGGCAACAAGCGCCACGCTCCCGGCTTCCCCGCCGACTCCACTTCCCGCACCTGCCCGCGCACCGGTTCACTGTCGGGCGGCCGCGGGCGCGCGGCGGGCCACTCCACCCGGATCAGGCCGTCCGGCTCCAGCCGCAGGGGCCATTCCTGGTTGTAACGCAGATGCACGGTGGCCGGTTGCGGTCGGTCCGCGGTGTTGGTCACCCACAGCCGGGTCAGCAACACCACCGTTTCATCGCCGTGCCGGCCGGCGTCGTCGCCGTAGTCCCCCGCGAGGATGGTGGCGGCCAGTTCGTGATGGAACACCAGCGGGCCGTTGCGCCAGCGCACGTGGATCAAGGGTAGGTGACCTTCCTCGAGCCAACGCTCGACGTCCTCGCGGTCCCGACCGTCGAAAGCCGGCTCGGCGCGGGTATCCAGCGTGGCGCGCAACTCGCCGGTGAGCCGCTCGTTGCCAAAGGTCGGCGCGAAGACCCAGCGTTGAGCATCGCGGCCGTTGTCGGTGTGCAGACTTTGCGCGGAGATGGCCCAGTCGCCGTTGGGGGCCACAAAAAATTCCTGGCGCGCCGCCGGCACACCCACCGGCACGTCACGCGGGAGCGAGAGCCGCGGAATGCCGGCCAGGGCCGATTCTCGCGTGGTTTCCGGGCGTTCGGTCAGGCGGTGGCGAACTCGCTTGTGCCACGCCCCGGGCGGCGGCCCGGGATCGTTTTCCCAGGTGCGCCCCAGCGCCGCGCGGGCCACCAAAAAGCCAAAGTCGGGCAGCCGCATCGCGTCCTGTGCCGGTATGTCCTGGGGCACAAAGGAAAAGCCGCTCGCTTCGGCCCTCGCGCCGAGTCGCACGGTCACGCGCGTGCGCTCCTCGCCATCGGGGTCACCCGACTCTACATAGCGCAAGCGCGCGCGCACGCCCGCCGTGGCGCCTGCCGAACCGTGGGCGGTCCAACTTGGGCCGTCCACCGCCACGTTGGCCGAGAGCGGGGCGAGGTCGAGCACCCGACCGTGCAGGGGGTCGAGGCGGATATTCACGGTTCCATCGGAGTTCAGCCGGTGCCACAAGTCGAAGTCGCTTTCGACCCAACGGGCCTCGCTCAAGGCGAGCAGTTTGACCGGCGCCGGGACGGGCCGGCCCGCGGCCTCCACGACCCGCACCTTCAGGGTCTTGCGCCAGGCCGGCGCGCGGCCTTCGGGGTAACGCTTGGGCTCCAATGCGCGCGACCACTCCGCCGCGGCCAGCGGCGGGAAGCGGAAAACCCATTGCCCGCTGCTGCCGGGCTCGGGCGCCACGTTCACGCGGACCCATTCCCCATTCCAGGGATCATCGAGCCGTTTCCACCCGCCCTCGCCGTGATCGGGCCAAATGCTGCCCCACCACTCCAGCCGCCAGGAGCGCGCGTCCACGCCGGCCGGCGCCTCCACGCGCACCTCGTCCACCCGGATGGGACCGGTCCACTCGAGACCGTGGTCCGGCGGCGGCAAGGGAGTGGCGAACCCGGCCAGGTCCACTCGATCGGGGTCAGGTTGAGCCACGGCGAGCCCGCCCACGGCCAGCAGACATAGCCCGGCTCGCCGGGCGCGCCAGCCGGAGGCGGATGTCCGATGGACATGACCTCGTGGCATGTTGGGTGCAGGGCTTAAGGGTTGCGGGCTTCAGGCACGCCGCACTGCTCCGGGTTAAACCAATCCTCCGCCCGGGCGGACCACCAGGGCAGGAAACCCTCCACGCGCAGCACCTTTACCGCGTTCAGTTCCAGCGACCAGCCCTGCCGCGGACCGGTTACGGGCGCTTTGAGTTCCAGCTCGTAGCAGCCCGGGTCCTCGAAGTCCACAAACCGCTGCACCCGCCGCACCGGCACGCCCGCCGGATCGAAGAGCGTGGCGGAGTGAAACCCTTCGCCCGTGACCTCCAGGCGCAGGTTCACCTCGCTCACGCCCTCGGCCAGCGTCCCGAACGCGCGCGGCAGAAGGAAGGGCAGCAGCGCGCCGCGCGAGTCGGCGAGCACCGCGGCCACGCGCCGGTCGTGCTGCACCTGCCAGCCGAAGGCATCCGGGCTGGTCAGGCGCAGCCGCAGCCAGGGCGCGCCGGCCGGCACGGTGAGCCGGGCGCTCTCAACCAGGCGCGCGGAGTCACCCAACCGCACGCTGGCCAAACGCTGATCCGGCCGATCCGCCGGATCAGTCAGCTCGGCTCTTCCCTCGGCCAACCCTTCGCGCACCACCACCAAGGGCGCCTCCGCCGACCCGATCGGCTTGAGGTAAAGCTCCACCTCGCGGCTCTTGAAGCGCAGCGCCTGCCAGCCGTCGGCCTGCGGCAGTTCGCCGGGTTGATCGGGGAACTGCGGTAGCAGGTTGTAGCGCGCGGCAAAGGCGGGAAACCGCCAGGCGTGCGTCTCGGCGGTCGAGGTGTCGCGGTCCAGGAGAAACTCCAACGTGCTGGCCCAGGTGCGCTCGAGGTGGTGGAGGAAGCGCGGGTCGCCGGTGCGCCCGATCACCCAGCACCAGGCGTTGAGCGTGCGCCCGGCGTATTCCGGATACATCCCCAGCGTGCGCTCGGCCAGGCGGAGCACGGCCCGTTCGAGCGCCGGGTCGGGCGCCAGTTCGCTCACGCTCAACAGCCCGCTGGCGGCGATGCCGTTGAAGAAGGCAATGCGGTTGTCCCAGCGGAGATTGAACCGGCCGCTGGGCGCCTGCTCGCGCGCCAGGCGCTCGGCCAGGCCCCGCGCGGCCTCGAGGTAACGCGGTTGGGCCGTGACCTCGTGCAGCGCGCTCAGCGCGTAAAGCGACCAGCCGATCTGGCGTTCGTTGCCAATGCCCCGGCCGCGCCGCACTTCGCCCGCGATCCAGTCCCCCAGTTGCTCGGCCACCTCACGGTCGCGCAGGTCACCGGTTAACACGTGATGCAGGAGCAGGCCGCGCAGGAAGACATGGCCGAATTCGGCCTCGGTGGTGGTGTGCTGCGGGCTGTGTTTCCAAGCGAAGCCGGCGACGTTCTCGGTGTCCACGTCGGCCTGATGCCGCACCATCGGCCCGGCGGCGTCGAAATACCAGCGCTCGCCGGTGCGCAGGAACTGGTGCAGGAAGTTCAGCGGCACGTCGTATTCGAGGTTGAGGTAGGCGTTCTTGCCCTTGTAGGGACCGCCCATGTAGGCGTCGCCGAAATCGCGCAGCCCGGTCGGCATGGCGTTGACCCACTGGCGCATGGCGGTTTCGCGCCAGGCTTCCCAGTAACCGAGCTGCCGCAGCGCGTCCGCGTTGCGGGGCAGCAACGCGCCCGCGGCTTCCGTGCCGCAGGCCCAAGCCGGTGGCACAAGGCCCAGCAGGGGAACCACCGCCGGCGCGGCGGGCGCCTCCCCGACTTCGAGCACCAACTCGTGCGTCTTCGCCAGCCCGCCTTCCCACTCCATCGGTGCCTCGCCGGTCCAGAAGCGAACGCCCAGTTCCGCGGCCCCGGCCCACAGGCCGAGCGGGTGGTTTTGCCAAAAATGGCGCACGCCCAGGCTCACGGCCCCGGCGGTCCCGGCGGCCGCGACCCAGCCCGGCGCGCGCGTGCCGGCCGCCAGTTCGCGGCCGCCAGCGGTGATGCGGTAGCCGAGGTCGTCGGGTTGACGGAGTTCAACCGTCCCGGCGTCTTTCGCCTCCCACGCCCCGGCTTCGCGGCCGATGACCCGGCGCGCGGCCGGCTCTGCCAATCGGACCGCGAACCGCCAGTCGGTCACGGCCACTTGCGGTTTGAGGTCCTCCCACGGCGGCTGGCGCGCCACGGCGTGCAGCACGGTCAGCCAGAACCGGAGTCGGGCCGCGCCAGCCTCGGCGCGCAGGCGCAGGTCATAACTCATCGGCCCGGGTCGGCCCTCGGCGTCCACGAACCGCCCGCGCCAGCGCAACTCGGCGTGCAGGTCGGAGCGCGACGGCACCGCGAAGAACTCCGCCGGCCCGGCACGGAGCGCCCGCGTGCCGCCCGTTTCCCGGAGGGTCAGGGTCAGCTCTGGCTCGCGGCAAATTTCGCGCCCGCCGCGCCGGACCGCGCGCACCCCGGCCGCGCGGTCCAAGTCCAGCTCCAGCGCGCCGTTGTCCAGGCGCAGCGCCGGGCCGTTGGTGGTCAGGCGCACCGGCTGGTCCGGCGTGCCCGTGGCTGCGGCCGCCTCATCGAGGCGCACGTGAACCGTTTCGCCGCTTCGCCCCGGAAAACGCAGCAACGCCCAGCGCAACGAACCATCCGGCCAGCGGGCCAGCGGCTCGACCGCCAACGGCCGCGGTCGCCCTGCCGCGTCCAGCACGCGCAGCCGACCGGCTTCGCGCGCGCGCCCGCGCGGCAGCGGGAAGCCCATCGTGACCAGGCCGGCTTGTCCGGTCGCGCCGCTCACGCGCACCGGGACGTCGCCCGCGGTGTTCCAGGCGGCGAACTCGCGTTCGTGAAGCAGTTCACGAGGCGGATGCAACGCCGCCTCGAGCCACGTCTCGGCTTCCCGCAACAGGGCTTGGGCATCGTAAGGCGGCGGCTGGCCGGGCGGGTCCAGGGCGCAGCGGAAGCCGATGAAATCGTGCGCGCCGTAAGGCACCAGCCGCGCGCGCTGGAAGGTGGTGCCGGCGTTGGCCGTGCCGTAGAGGTATTCGCCCCCGCCGCCGCGCACGACCTTGTAGTGCCGGCCGAAATGCGGCGAGCGGGCGGCCGTGCCCGGATACGGCGTGAACCAGTCGGCGGTCCATTCCCAAGCATTGCCCGACAGGTCCAGACAACCGTAAGGCGAGGCGCCCGCGGGAAACGAGCCGACCGGGCGCAGCTTGCCGCTGTCCTTGTTGCGGCGGGCCGCGTCGTCGGCGTTGCCCCAGGGGAAGTGGCGTCCGTCCGGGCCGCGCGCGGCTTTTTCCCACTCGGCCTCGGTGGGCAGGCGTTTGCCGGCCCAGAGCGCGTAGCGGAGGGCGTCGGACCAGCGGATATTGGTGACGGGCAGTTTTTCCGTGCCGACGGACGGCGCGCCGTTGGTCCAACCGGGCGGCGGCGGATGGCCGGTGGCGGCGAGGAAGGCGGCGTATTGCGCGCAGGTGACCTCGGTGCGGTCGAGGTAAAAGGCCGGCAACTCGCGCCAGTGCGGCGGGGTTTCTTCCGGCGCGCCGGACTGGCTGCCCATGAGGAACGGGCCGGCGGGGATGAGCACCATTTCCGCGCCGTCGCGGGCGCGCAGCGTGGACGGCCGGTCCGCGGCGAGAGCCGAAAAAACCAACCCGGCCGTCAGGCCAATCCGGGCCAGCCAGCGACCGAAATGCGGAAAGGAGTGGTTCCAGCCGCGCACGCCGACCAACGTATTCGGCCCCAAGAGGCCGGACAAGCGCGACGGCTGGGCGGGCCGCACGCAGTTGCGCGCATGCAGTGTGGAGGCCTAGTCCGCCAGGTTGTTGGCGATCTGCACGCGGCCGGCGCTGCGGTTGGTGAGGCGCGCGGCGCCGGTGAACACGTTGTCCGTAATCACCGCCCGGCGCACGCCTTCGCCCAGCTCGACCTGCGGCCGATCGGCGCGGAATTCGCAGCCGCGCACCAGCAGCGTGCCGCCGGCGGCCTGGATGGCGTGACGGCCCGCTTTCTTGGCGTCCCACTGGACGAACGTGCAGTCGCTGAACCCCACCGTGCCCCGGCCGGCGACCTTCGCGATCTGATGGCACGGCCCCCAAAAGGCACAGTTCACGAACCGCACGCTGCCGGTGTTGGTTTCCTTCACGTCAATCATCGTCGGGTCCGGCCCGTGAAAGCTGACGAACTCGCCGTTGGAGATGAGCAGGCCGTACGGGGCGCACTCGTCCACCACCAGCGCGGTCTGGCAGTCGTCGGCGCCGAGGCCCAGGAAGTTGCCGTTGCAGACCCCGGCCGGCGTCTTGATGAAGCGGTAGCCCACGTTGTAGCCGAAACAGAAGGTGTTAAAGACGTACTGCCAGTCCGTGCGCCCGAAGATGAAGGCTTCGCCGTGCGCCATCTGCCACTGAAAGAGCTTTGGCTTCATGCTCCACCAGGGGTTGAAGTGGACGTTCTCGATGCGGCCGATGTCGTAAATCTGGTCCACGTAAATGCCGCGGCGCAGGGGCTGCCCATGCACGTCGCGGATCAGGTGCCGTTCGTTGCGCGAGGCGTCGATGCCGTTGTAAGGATTGAGCAGTTCGACCGCGAGCACCGCCGGGTTCTTGCCACGCATCGCGATGGCATACGGGTAGGGTACCGGCTCCGCGTCGGGCTTCTGGTTCGGGTAGTAAATCACCACGCCCTTGAGGGTGCTGTTGACGTTGAGGGTGAGAAAGGCCGGGGCGTCCTCGGTGCCGGCATCGCCGGTGACCAGGAACGTGGTGCCGTCATCGGTGGGCCTGGGCAGGCCAGCGTCGCGCAGGCCGTTGTGCGCGGGCACGGATTCCCAGACGCCGCGCAGCGTGACGGCGTTGGGCACGTTCAGGCGGCCGGCGAAGAAGTAGTTGCCGCGCGGCGCGAAGACGACGCCTCCGCCCGCGGCCCCCGCGGCATCTAGGGCCTTTTGAAACGCGGCGGTGTCGTCGGTTTGACCGTCGCCCTTCGCGCCGAAGTCGCGGACGTTGAACACGCCCGGCTCGGCGGCGTGGAGACTGGCGGCGAGGCAAAGCAGGAGCAAACGGGTGGCTTGCATGGCGGCAGTCTGGCGGGGCGAGCCGGAGAAGCAATCCGGTTCACGGCCCGCTGAGCCGGTAGAGGTGCACGGCGTAGCCGGTGAAGTCGTCCTCGAACACGCCGTCGCGCGCAGTCAACTCGCGGTCTTCGCCCAGCACCCGCACACGCGCCGCGCCGCGCCGGTCCGCGAGCTCGAAGCGCGCCCGCGCCGGCCGATCGCGCATGGCCACGGCGAAGATGTACACGGCCTCGCCGTGCCGCCGGACGGTGAGCGCCACCGGGGCGTCCGCGTCCGCCACGCGCACGCGCGCCAGGTCGGGAGCGGCGGGGGCGTTGAGCACGGGGGCCAATTCGTGGATTTGGCGGTTGATCCGGGTCACCGCGGCAAGCATCTCGGGGTCGTCAAGCAACGCCGATTCGTTGAAACGCGGTTTCCACTCGTGGACGAAGTAGATGAGCCCGCGCGCGCCGTGGATGAGCGCCATCCAGACCTCGGCGCGGACCTGGTGGGGCGTGGGCTTGGCGGTGGGGTGGGAGATGCGGGTGCACTCGATGCAGCTCCAGACCGGCTTGCGCCCGCCGGTCCAGGCCACCAGCCGTTCGACGCCGCGGGCGACGTACCACAGGTTGCTGCTGACCGCCGGGCGGTCGTGCGTGACCGGGTAGATGTCGAACGACACGATGTCCGCGCCCCTGACGTACTCCGGGTAATCCTCGGGGTGCCGGGAACGCACGCCGCGGCCGTGCCAGTCATCCCACGCCACGCCCTGGCCGAGGTTGAGCAGCACCGGCCGGGTGGGGTCGCGTTGCCGCAAGCGCTCGTAATCCGCCAGGATCTGCGCGGGCGGGATGGGCGGGCCGTACCCGCGCCCACCGCCCAGGGGCTGGGCGTTGTCCGGTTCGTCTCCGTGCATCCAGCCCACGATGGTGGGGTCGTCACGGTGGGCCAAACCGACGTCGTTTTGCTCGCAAATTACCCTCATGCCGGCCTCGTGCAGCGCGGCCAACTGCGCCTCGGTCGGTCCGCGCCAAAGGCCGACGTACAAGTTGATGCCGGCGTCGCGATACGCCTTCGCCCGGGCGGGAGGCTGGAGCCAGACGGCGATGGGGAAAAACTCGGGCGTCGCCGGCGGGCCGTGGACCCAGGCCGTGGCG
>Ga0308411_10002310_pt1 | contig 12888 bp, 7 predicted proteins | sample HotsprottomLayer_2_FD_203530 | JGI IMG/M metagenome (GOLD analysis project Ga0308411, IMG submission 203530) | Hot spring phototrophic mat microbial communities from Octopus Spring, Yellowstone National Park, Wyoming, United States -... | ecosystem: Environmental > Aquatic > Thermal springs >... | reverse complement strand
GGCAAATGGGGTGCTGGTCCGGCCTACCTGATCGCTGCCATTGCGGCATCATGCGTCTGCACGGCTGGCCTGTTGGCGCGCCTGTGGGGACTGCAGACGAGCGACCGAAGATCGCCTGCGCAGTCTCTGCTCTCTCGCCTTCAGCTCCCCAACTTTCGGCCTGTGGTCGCGCTCCTGGCCGCTGTGTTGTTCTGCCTGCAGGCTGTGCTCAACGTGCATCTGCCTACCAGTGGGCGCATCTTCGGGACAATCGCCCGCATCATCGGCGTGGCCGAGGCTTCGTCGTATCCGCCGTATCCGTACTACGACTCGGCCGGCTTCACCCAGCTCGGACACCTGCTCGACCCAGCCGATTCGGCCAACGGCTGGGCGATGGTGGAGATGATCCGCAGCGTGGAGGGGCCGGTGTGGAGCGAAGAAGCCATGCTCACGCTGCTGGCCGGCAAAGACGTGGTAACCAACCCCACGCAACTGCTCAACCTCTCCAAAAGTGATATGCTCGATACATCGCAGATGATTGCGCTGATCGAGCAGCGCGCATTCGGCGCGGTGGTCTTTCGCGCGCTGTTTTACCCCGACGACGTCAAGGAGGCTATCTTTCGCAACTACTATTGGGCGCGCAGCTTCAAGATGAACGGCTTCGATTACTGGGTGCTGTTGCCCGCGCAGGGCGAGCCGGCGGAAGATTGAAAGAGGAGATGGAAGGTGGCTGAGCTTGAGGACTCACCAGCGGTTGTGTCGGACGAGCGGGCAGTGTTGCAGGCGCCCCCCTCGCCTCCTGTCGCCCATCGCTTTGCGATTCGGCTGCCCGTCTACGAGGGACCGCTTGACGTCCTGCTGCGGCTGATCGAAGAGCGGCGACTGGAGATCACCGCTGTGTCGCTGGCTGCCGTGGCCGATCAGTTCATCGCCTACATGGCGGGCATGTCCCGGCGCGATCCACAGACCATTGCCCACTTCCTGTCGCTGGCTGCTCGGCTGCTCGTCATCAAGAGCCGCGCCTTGCTGCCACAGGTCGCCGCAACGCCGGAAGAACAGGAAGAGACGGACGATTTAGTGCACCAGTTGCGCGCTTATCAGCTCTACAAACACGCGGCCAGGATACTGAAGGCGCGCGAGCAACGCGGGCTGCGCGCCTACGGTGTGCAGCCGCCCCCCCTGCCGCACGCTCAATCCAGGAAGCTGCCGCTGGACAATGTCAGCCTGGAAGCGCTGGCGAACGCCATGCAGCGCGTGGTGAATCGCTGGCTGCCGCCGCCGGCTGCCGACGAGGTGATCTCGCGCCTGACCTTCACGGTGAACGACTGCATGGAGCGCATCCAGTCGGCCGTCAAATTGCGCGGGCGAGTCACTTTCACCGAGATGCTGGCCGGGGTGAACACCCGCGTAGAAGTGGTGGTGACGCTGCTGGCGTTGCTAGAATTGCTTAAGCGCTATGCCGTGCGCTGTCACCAGCAAGCGCTGTTCGGCGAGATCATCATCGAGCACTTCCCCGAACAAGAGCGACCTGCTCCCGACGAGCGTCCGAGCGACCCTGAGGAAAGGGCAGAGATGGAGTTCGGCGAATAGCCTGGGGCAGCGGCGGCACAAAACCCGCCGTAGGCAATGTCGCAGCCTCCGCGCGCCGGCACCCTAGCCAGGCAGCGCGGCGACCCTGGGTCAAACCCGCCAGCAACACGGCGCGCCGCTGCCAGCCTATCCGGTCGCCTGCGCCTTGTGATCGCGCAGCAGGCTCGCCACGATTAGCACGATCACGCCCACCACGATGGCACTATCGGCGATGTTGAAGACTGGCCAGTCGAAACCGATCTCGGGAATCTGAAAGTGAATGAAATCGGTGACGTAGCCCTGGCGCAGGCGATCGAGCAAGTTGCCAATGGCGCCGCCGAGCTGCAGGCCAAGCGCAACGCGCGACAGCCGGTCGCCTGGCGGAAGCCGCGGGGCGTAGTACAGGATCACTGCCGATACCACAACGGCGACGATGATGAAAAAGACGCCGCCATTTTGAAACAGGCTAAAAGCAGCGCCCGTATTCTGCGTGTGCGTCCAGCTCAGATACGGGGCAATGAATGGAATGGAGGCATAAAGTGGAATCTCCGCCTCGACCACCCGTTTGGTAATGATGTCTGCAATCAACGCAGCGCAGGCCACCAGCAACAGCAGCCCGTATCTTTGGAAGAACGAGAGGGCTGCCGGCTGCCCGGACTTTTCTACCGGCGCCTTCGGCTCGGTGATGCGCGCTTTCTCATTCATGAGCCAGATTTCCTGTGTCGCGATCGCCCGCACGACGGCCTGAATCGGTCAGCACGGCGTAAGTCAACAAGAGCGTCCCGACCAGCAGAGCCACATGAGCCAGGTTAAACACCGGTAGATTGGCTATGTGCAGATAGTTCATCGGGGCGCCGAACATGAGGCGATCGAACAAACCGGCGGCCAGCCCGCCGGCGATCAGCCCGAAGGCGCGCTCCCGCACGCCCGCGACCTGCTTTGCGGAGAAGACTGCGATCAAGATGCACAGCGCCAGACCGATCAGCTCCGCACCAACCGCCAGGCTGTTGTTCATTAACCCAATCTCCGCGGATGGTTGTAGTCGCACCAGCCCGCCAAAGATTGTCGTGCCGGTCTGGAATCCCTCGACGGACTCCACTACTATCTTGACCAGGCGGTCGGCAATGAACGTGCTGGCCGCCGCCGCTGCCAGTGACCAGATGGGGGAGGTCGGCTCGGCCAGTTTTGCACGCCGGTTGAATTTCTGCCCGCCCAGCCTGGCTGGGGGATGCGCCAGCGTTGGAGTAACAGTGGTCGGCGCTGGCGCGCCAAAGATCTTCGTCTCACCTGCGGCCGGGGCGTCTGCGGGCGAGCCAGGCCGACCCTCCGGCTCGCCGTCGCCGGTATGCACCAGGCGCAGCGCAGTGGCCAGATGGCGTGTTTCCATGCCGATGAAGCTCGGCGCAGCGGTAAACAGCCTGACCAAGCGCGGATTGCAGGTCAAAGCCTCGGCCCATTCGTCGCCGCCTGCGTCGGCCAGGTTTTGAGCGCGCGCTCGTCGTTCCAGCACGGTGAGCGCCGGTGCGTCGAAGCGCACAGCGTCGAACAACCCAGGGGAGAGCACCCGCAACGCGCATAGCTTGGCGATCATCACGCCGGACACGTCGGTGCGATAGCCCTCGGCGTGCCGCCGAGCCAGCGCGCGCATGGCCGAACGCCAGTAGTCGCCGGCTCGCTCCAGGGCGTAGTGGTCGCTGCCCAGCATCTCGGTGAAGAGCTGCACACAGGGTTGCGGAATGTCCGAGGCGATGGGGCGGCGCGGCCTTTGCCGAATCTGCGTTGGCGCACTGTTTGGGGCGGGCGTTGCCGCCGTGCGCATCATTGGCCGTTCGCTCAAGCGCAGCTCGACCCGACCGGTGAGCCATGCCTGCAAGGCCGCGCTGCCGCCCAGCCGCTCGACCAGCGCAGCTTCGTCGGCGCAGATCAGGACGGCGCAGTTCTGCGCGTTGAGGAAGTATCCGGATGCCTCCAGCAGTTGCAAGGCGCCCTCCGGCGTTGTTTTGTCAATGTGGTCAATGGCGACCACGAAGGTGGCTCCGGCCAGCGTGATGGTGCTATGGATCAGCCCGGCGAAAGCGGCGCGCAGGTGGTGAGCGAAGGCAGCGGCTGCCAGCGTGGCGCTTTCGTCGTTGTTGGCCTCATGCCGCACCACCTCTTCCAGCTCGGCGCACAGATCCTGGATGATGGGCGGCGCGCCGGGTTGTTGGGCGAGCCTATCCAGCGTGCCAAAGATCAGGCGTTGCCAGGGGGCCAGGTCGGTCGGCAGGTTGGCGGCGTTGATCACTGCACAAACCACCCGGCGTTGTTGTGGCGTGTGCCGGGCGTGCGCGTCTTGCCTGCACAGCTCATTCAGCAGCCGGGTTTTGCCGCTGCCCGACGGCCCGAACAACCCGATCGCCCGACGAGGGCCGGGCCAGTCCAGCGCAGCCAGGATCTCACTGAGCGCGTGCGTCTGCTCGGCACTCAGGGCGATGCCGGCTGGTGCGTCGGTTGTCGGCGATTGCAGTCCGCGAAGTTGCTGTAGCGTGTCCGGGATCATGTGGCCTTCGTGGGGTGGAGAGACAGATATCGCGGCGGATATCTGTTCCTCCGGCTGGAGATTTACCTCTTCTTGATTGTGATGGTGAGCTGCTCGCCATCGAACGAGTCGCTGGCGCTGCTGCCATCTGGCAATTCACCTTCGCTCAGCTCCACGCTCAGGGTTTCGCGCTTGATGTAATCGGCAAAGGCGGCGATGGCCTGCTTCAATCGTGCGCTGGCCGTGTAGGCCAGGGCGATGCGATCGGAGACGTTCAACCCGGCTGCCTTGCGCAAGTCGTTCACGCGTCGCACCACCTCGCGCGCCAGGCCTTCGGCGATCAGCGCTTCGTCAAGCGTGGTATCCAGGCCAACGACGATGCTGTTCTCGCCGGCGACGATCAGGCCTTCGCGCGGCACAGCCTGGACGATGACTTCATCCGGCTGAAGCGAAATGCCATTCACTGCGACGGGCTGGCCAGCTCTTACCGCGCTGACCACAGCGGCGGGGTCGAGTTGGCCCAGACCTGCGCGAACCCTGGGCAGGTCGGCGCCCAGCTTCCTACCCAGCTTCTTTAGATCTGGCAATACGCGATAGGAGACCAGCTCCACTTCGCGCTCGACAAACTCCAGGGATTTGACGTTCAGCTCGTCGGTGATCACGTCGTACTGGGCAAGGATGGCCTGGCGCGCTTCGTCGTTGGCGACGATCATCGCCTTACGCAAGGGCTGGCGCACCTTCACCCTGGACTGTGCGCGTGTGCTGTGGCCCAGCGCAACCACCGTGCGGGCCAGGGCAATCTCGCTCAGCAGGGCGCGTTCTTCCTCCGTCAACGCGCGCGGCTGCGGGTAGTCCTGGTGATGAACCGAGAACCGGGCGCCGTCGGCCGGTTGTGCATCTTTCATTCCTGCTTCTGCGTTCCTCAGGTTCTGCCACATCGCCTCGCTGATGAAAGGGACGATGGGGGCGATCAGCCGGCACAGGGTGGTGAGCACCTCATACAACGTGGCATAGGCGGCTTGCTTATCGGCTGTCATCTGGCTGCCCCAGAAGCGCTCGCGCGAGCGCCGCACATACCAGTTGGACAGGTCGTCAATGAACTTTTCGATGGCCAGGGTGGCCGGCCGCGCGTCGTATGCATCCAGCGCAGCGTTCGCCGCGTTCGTCACTTCGGCCAGGCGAGCCAGAATCCACCTATCCAGTGCGCTGCGCGTTTCCTCGTCTCTTGGCTCTGTGCCTGGCGTCCAGCCATCGGCGTTGGCGTAGGTGACGAAGAAGGCGTAGACGTTCCACAACGGGATGAAGACCTGGCGACGCACCTCGTTCAGCGCGTTATAGCCGAACAGCAGGTTGTCGTCGTAGCGCTGGCGGGCGTAGAGCCAGCGCATTACGTCGGCGCCGGCTCGATCGGCGGCTTCGTTGAACTCGATGGCGTTGCCTTTGCTCTTGTGCATCGGCTCGCCCTTCTCGTCCAGCAGCGTGGCGAAGCCCAGGATGGTGCGGGTGGGCATTTGCCCTTCCAGCACCGTGCTCATGGCGATGAGCGAATAGAACCAGTTGCGGAACTGGCCGGGAAAGCTTTCGGTGATGAAGTCGGCTGGGAACCACTGCTGCCAGTAGGCGCGGTCTGTGCGATAGCGCAGGGTGGAGTAGGCGACGATGCCGGCATCGAGCCAGGGGTTGCCCACATCGGGCACGCGCGTGCCGATCAGGCCGGTAACTGGGTGCCGAATCTTGATCTTGTCAATGTGCGGACGGTGCGGCGTGTGCCCCTCGAACTCCTCCCAGCCTTCGACGGCGCGCGCCTTCAACTCCTCGTAGCTGCCGATCACCTCGAATGTGCCATCGGGGTATTCCCAGATCGGCAAAGCCAGCCCCCAGTAGCGCTTCTTGCTGATCATCCAGTCGTGCATGTTGCGCAACCAGTCCAGCTCGCGCTCTTTGCCAAAAGCGGGAATCCAGTTGATTTGCTCGGACACAGCCATCATGTGATGGCGCAGCTCGTCCATGCTGATGTACCACTCATCCACCATGCGGTAGACCAGGGGCGTGCCGCAGCGCCAGCAGTGAGCGTAGCGGTGCAGGTATTTGTCGTGGCGATAAAAGCAGCCCCTGTCCCTGAGCATCGCTTCGATCAGATCTGGCACTTCGTGCGCGGCCTTGCCGGTGAGCGGGCCGAACCCTGCCAGGAAGTGGCCGTCCTCGTTCAGCGGGGCGATCCTGGGCATGCTGTGCTGCTTGCCCAGCACGTAGTCTTCGGGGCCGGCGCCCGGTGCGTTGTGTACAACACCGGTGCCCTCGGCCTCGCCGACGTCGTCCCAGGTGATTACCGTGTGCTCGAAGGTCTGGCCAGCGTGTTTGTCTTGCCAGCGTTTGTGCTCTTCAATGAACGCTGGCAAGTCATCGAACAACCCCTCGTATGTCCAGCCGGCCATGTGTTCTCCCTGGATTTCGCCCAGCACCTCGTATTCGCCGCGCAGGATATGCAGCGTCTTGTTGCTCAGGAAGTAGGCGGCTACCTCGCCGTCTTTGTGTACCTGTCGCACAATGGCGTAGGTCAACTTCGGCCCAACCGAGGCCATGATGTTGGCCGGCAGCGTCCAAGGCGTGGTCGTCCAGGCCAGCAGGAAGGCGCCGTGCGCGCGGTTAAACTTCTGGCGTGCACCCTCGTCAGCCCAGGTCGCCTTGCTCACGTCAAACGACTTGAGCTTCATGCGCACAGTGATGGCCGGATCCTCGCGATCTTTGTAGCCCTCGGTGTCAATCTCGTGCTGGCTGATACCGGTGGCGCAGCGTGGGCACCACGGAATCACGTCTTCGCCGCGATAAATCCAGCCCTTCTCGTGGCACTTCTTCAGGAAGCTCCAGATTTGGTAGTTGTTCTCGTCGCTAAAGGTGAAGTACGAGCCGCCCAGTTCCGGCAAGCCGAGCTGACCGACGATCTGTTCGACGGTGCCGTGCACCTGCCGACTGCCGCGCGCCAGCGTGATGTGCATCTCCGGGTTCTCGATGATCTTCTGTGCCAGCATGCGCAGTTCGTCCGGATCGTTCCAGTCCATCCAGTAACCAAGCCGGATGGATTGCTCGGTCTGCAGGGCAGCGCTGTTGAGCACACGCTGCTTGCACAGCCGAATGAAGCGCTCCATGCCGAAGGTCTCGATGTCGCGCTTGGATCGGAAGCCCATATCCTTCTCGACGTTGACCTCGACCCACAACCCCTGGCAATCGAAGCCGTTCTGCCACCGCTGGTGGTATCCCTTCATGGCGAAGTAGCGTTGCCACAGGTCTTTGTAGGTGCGGCCCCAGGCGTGATGCACACCCATTGGGTTGTTTGCCGTGATCGGGCCATCAATGAAGGAAAAGCGCTTGTCGGACGCTGCGCGCAGCTCCCGCAGGCGGTCGAATGCCCTGGTGCGTTGCCAGAAGGCGAGCACTTCGCGTTCCTGGGCGGGAAAGTCGGTTTGGGTCGAAACTGGCTGAAACATCGTCAATTCATCGGATGATGATACTACAATGCAGGTCATACATGCGGAATGTCCCAGACAGCGCTGCACGCCGCAACCGTGTTGCCTACAGCGTGCTCGTCGGCATCATTCTCCTTACTGTTCCATGCTACCTGGTCGGCTTTGCTGCGCTCTTCATTCTGCAAAGGCCGGATCAAAATTCCGCACCTCTGCCGACTGTCACGCTGGTCACACAGTCCACCCAGGCGCGCACGCCCACGCCCACCCTGGCTGAGTTGCCCACTCAGTTTGTGCCTCCCACGCGGTCGGCTACGGCGACTGCCACCATTGCGCCTGTTCCGACATCGCCTCCGGTTGCTCCGACAGCGACCGAGACGCCGACTGCTACTCCTACTGCTACGCCGACCGCCACTCCTGCTCCCACTGCTACGCCAACGCTCGACCTGCCCACCGAGACGCCAAGCCCTGTTCCCGTGGTGACGCTCGACGCGCCCCCACCGACACCAACAGCGATGCCTGCACCCACCGAGGAAGTGACGATCACCCCCATCCCTTGATAGTCGAACCGAGCCTGCCCACTAGGGCGCTGGCGTCACGTTGATCTGTTCGCCGGCCGGCTCTAGCCTCACCTCGCCGGCGATGTTGGCCGTGTTTGGACAGGAGTCGTAGTCTTCGCCCAGGATGATGCGAGCAGCCGATGGGCTGCTGGGATCGGGTTGGGCGATCACGTTGTTTGGCCGCACGCGGAAGATGTCGCGCAGCCGGGCAATGGGCGACCCTTTGCGCGTTGTGCTGTAGTCAATGATCTGTGTCTGCGAAAAGCGATCGTCCGCGATCTTGCCCAGGCCGATGACTTGAAAACCCTCCCAGGCCAGCCGTTCGGCAGCCACCAGTTCCATATCTGGCCGCGACGATCCGTTGTAGATCTCGACTGCCGGCCGGATTTGTGCCTGGTTGCCGGCTGGCGGGGCCAGCGCCTCGGCGATGAAGGGGATGGTCTTGTCGGTAGGGATCAGCACCGATGCGCCATCGGCGCGTTGATACGACCGGACGACCGGCCAGGTAATCACCCGGCTCTTGATGTCGTCGTTGCTTAGTCGGCGGGCGATGTCTATGAATGGAATAAGGTCGGTCGGACCGAGGTCGGTTTCGATGCTGCTGCGAAACTCGCCATACAGCCCCAGCGCGTTCTGCAGCATGTTGCCCTCGCGAGCCTTGCGGAAGAGCGCGCGCAGCACCTTCTGCTGCCGCCGCGCCCGATCGAAGTCGGTCGTGCTCCATCGCGAGCGGGCGTACCACAACGCCTGTTTGCCGTTCAGAGTCACCTTGCCGGGATATACGTCCAGGTCGCTCTTTCCGGTGGGCGAATCTTTGTCGGGGAAGGTGTCGTGCAGCTCGCACTCGATCAGCACGTCTATCCCTCCCAGCGTATCTACGGCTTTGATGAGGCCGGCAAAGTCAATGCGCACGAAGTGGTCAATCTTGATGCCGAAGTTCTTGCGCAGGATGAGAGCCAAGTAGGGCGCGCCGCCCCCCGGATACTCGCTCAGGTAACCGTGTTGCATAACCGTGTTGATCCGGTCCTGCGTCCCGTCCGCTAGCCGCACCTGCAGGTCGCGCGGCAAAGAGAGCATGCTCACAGATGGGTAGCCGGGGTTGATGCTGACGACGATGATCGTATCGGTGCGCCCGTAGTGGCTGTTGGCCGAAGCGTCTGTGCCCAACAGCAGGATGTTGATGGTGTTCGGCGCCTGCTGCAACAGCGGGGCATCGCGCGCATCAAGCATACTTGCGTCCACCTGCAGGTTCACCGCCACCGGCGTGGCCACATCCGGGTTCCCTACGCGGCCAGGCGTCGAGGTAACCTCCGGCTCCGGCAGTTCGGGCATCGCGCTCAGCGGCGCAGGGGTAGGCGCGAAGAGCGTATCCCCCAGGCGCGCTGCCCGCTGATTTGCCAGCTCAGGCGATCCCTGCGCGGATGATTGGCTGGGCGTTGTGACCGCCTGACGATCGTCAATCCAGGTCACGCCAAGCCCCACAGAGACGAGGACGACCACGACCAGCAGCGACTCGAAGACGCGCGCAACGTTCTTCTCCATAGGCAGACAATTAAAGCACGAAACTGTGGATTCGTTGTGGATAAAACGGGCAAGTTCGTTTGCGATTGGGATTGACGCATAGCAAAGCCGCCGACGGCAAAGGACGGGCAATGCCGAACGCTGGCGGATGGCGAGGGGGAGCGTGGGCGGCTGTGATAGATTCCGAAGCACATGCCGACGATTGGTTCGCAGGTGGTGCCGGCTCGGCTAGTGGAGTTACAGCGTTTGATCAGGCAATTCGATGCTGCCGACCTGGTCGCGCTGGATGAGTCGCTGGGGGGGTGGGTAAGCCGTCCGCTCATCCGCGAGACGGTGGCAGGCGTGGCGCTTTCGATAGCCGGCTCAGTTTATCTGTGCATGCTCAACTTTGAGCTGGCGGGTCTGATGCTGATCGAACGCGGCCAGCTTGCCGCGCGCATCCGTGCATTGGCGGTTGTGCCCGATCTGCGGCGGCGCGGCCTGGCCCGCACCATGCTCGAAGCTGCCGAAGCCCTGGCGCGCCAGGCAGGCTTGCGCTGGCTGTGGATGACAGTGCCGTCGGACAACCTGCCTGCCACGCGCTGCGCGTTGGTGTGTGGTTACCGGCGCTATCGCCCGCAGTTCATGCGCCGGCAGCTTCCCCAGGCCTTGCCCGTGCACGTCGAGCGTGCTCGTGTCGAGCGCATCGGCGGTCAGGAGGCAGAGCAACAGCTCCATCGCTGGCTCGGCGTGGCGGCCCGGCAGGGCGATCCCTGGTGCGGCGACCTGGCACAAGCCGACCTGTTTGCCTGGAACACAGCCAAACTGAGCGGTGGTGCTTTGTATCTGCTGATCAGCGCGCCGGATGAGGTGGGCCTGGCACACGTGCGCGAGGAGCTGTCTCGCCGCGTGGTGACGCTGTGGCTGGACCGGGCGTTGTGGAACACGCCGCGCGAGCTGCACGTATTGAAAGCAGCGCTCGATACGCTGGTTGACGTGCCACCGGTGCTGGATGTTGAATTCGGCAGCAGCGGGCATCTGCGCACTTCAGCGCCATCATACAAAGCGCTGGGCTTCCGGCCAGTGCTGCACGATCGGGTAGTGATGGCCAAGAAGCTCAAGTGAGCCGACGCCGAAGCGCTCGTCGGGCAAAACGGGGACGCAGGAGTTCGTCCACCCGGCGCAGGTGGAATTTAGCGTCCGGCGCGGCGTTTGGCCATCTTCGCCAGTTGTTCCTTTTCGGCTTCGGTCAAATCGCTCGGTACGGTAATCATGACGCGCAGGTATAGATCGCCGAACTCGTCGGGCCTGTTCAGCCTGGGCATGCCACGTCCGCGCAGGCGAATGAGCTTGCCGGATGACGTGCCGGGTGGGACTCTCACGGCGATCAGTCCGGCCAGCGTCTCTACCTCTGCTTCGCCGCCCAGCATGGCCGTGAACGCATCTACCTGCATGTCGCGATAGAGGTCGTCGTCCTTACGTTCGTAGATCGGGTGGGGCTTAACCTCGATGACCAGGTACAGGTCGCCTGCCTGGCCGCGGGCGTTTTTGCCGCCTTGCCCGCGCACGCGGATGCGCGAGCCGGTCTTCACACCGCGTGGAATCTTTACCTCGATGGCCGGCTGACCGGACTTCTCCACCAGGCGCGATGTGCCGTAGTATGCCTCTTCGAGGGTGATCTCGACGCCCTGCTGGAAGTCGCGCGGCTGGCGCACGGTTTGCTGGCCGCCGAACATCTCGCGGATGAACTCGCCCAGGTCAATATCCTGCTCGTAGACGCGACGCGCGCCGCCGCCGCCAAAGGGAGCATCGTCGCCGTCTGCCCACTGGCTCCAGTCGTAGTCCCGTGGGTTGCCGCCCGCGCGCTGGTATTCGCGGTAGCTGCTGCCCATGCGGTCGTACAGCTTGCGTTTCTCCGGGTCGCTTAGCACTTCGTAGGCCTCGTTGATTTCCTTGAACTTCTCCTCGGCCTTCTTGTCGCCCTTGTTGGCGTCGGGGTGATACTGGCGCGCGAGCTTGCGAAACGCCTTTTTGATCGTCTCCTGGTCGGCGTTTCGGTCCACACCGAGCGTCTTGTAGTAATCCTTGTACTCCATGGCGTTCCGATCAGGGCTGCTTCGCGCGTTTGTCGCGCCGGGACGATGCCGATCTGCTCCACTGCGCCCGGCAAGAAAGCGCTAGTTTCTGACAATTGCTCCTTCGGGTGGGATGAAGTCCGGTCCGTAGCGGTAGACCGCCTGCCAGGGCAGATATCTGCTCACTACGCGCTCGTTGATCAAAGTCTCGCCATCGCGGGTGACCCGCCGGGTGAAGAAGATCGTTGCGCCGTCCACGGCGTAGTCCACTTGCTTGGCTTTGCCGGGTGGGACTTCGTTGTCGGTGTCTGGCTCGTAAATGTCCGGCCCGTGCGGTACCACGTTGGTGATGCTTGGAGGGCTGATGATCACCTGACGGCCATCCGGCGTGCCGTAAAACTTGAAAGTAAGGGTGACGCGCACCGGATCGTAGACTGTCTCGATCAGCAGGTGGCTGGCAGTGTTGTTGATGAATTTGAAGTCGGCATAGGGCGAGAACACCGATGCGTCGAAGCCGGGCCCCATGCCCCTTTCGTAGTAACTCACCCGGTAGCCGTGGGGATAACGCTCGACGATGGGGAAGCCCGCGCGCAACGCGGCCTGGTAGGCCGTGGTCGAGACCTGACACACGCCCCCGCCTACACCCTTCACCGTTCGATTGCCGACGATGATCAGACCTTCTTGAAAGCCTTCCTTTTCGGAGACGTCGCCCAGGTGCTCGTTGAACGAAAACGTGGCGCCGGGGGGCACGACGACGCCGTGGAAGCGCGAGGCAGCGACCCTGACGTTGGCCAGCCGAGCCGCGCTCGACCCTTTGAAGAACGTGGTGGCCTGGGTGATGAGTTGAGTGATGCCCAGCGCCTGCGCGGTAGCCGTGGCCGGCACCGGCGCAGGTGTGGTGCTGACTGCAACCGTGGCCGCACGATTGCTGCTGCGGGCGGCGGCTTCCAGCGCCTCCAGCGTAGCTTCGATGTCCAACGCACGGGCATCGCGCGAAGGCGCGATGTTCTTCAATTGGCCGGTGGTGGGATCGAACGTGAAGCGTGCATTTTGTGCCTTCTGTGCCACAGCCTTGCCGAGCGGCTCGATCAAACCACGCAACTTCTCGCGCCGCAGGCGCACGGTAATCCTGGCCGGATCGTCTGGCGACTGCTCGATCAATGTGAAGTCGAGCATGTCCTCTTTGCGAATGCGAAAGGCTTCGACCGGCGGCAGTGGTTTGTCGG
>Ga0308411_10002307_pt1 | contig 12891 bp, 10 predicted proteins | sample HotsprottomLayer_2_FD_203530 | JGI IMG/M metagenome (GOLD analysis project Ga0308411, IMG submission 203530) | Hot spring phototrophic mat microbial communities from Octopus Spring, Yellowstone National Park, Wyoming, United States -... | ecosystem: Environmental > Aquatic > Thermal springs >... | reverse complement strand
CGTTGACGGCGAGTTCGGCCTCGCGGAACAGGCCCTCCAGCACCCGTTCGAGGTCCTCGGGCTGGAAGGCCGGATCGTGGCGGTCGCGGACTTTGAACAGCGCCGGCAGCACATGCGAGCGGAAGCCACGCCAGCCGTCGAGTTGCTTAAGCGCGGCCATTTCGTCGTTATCCAGGATGGGGTTGTCCACCGCGATTTGGTGACACGCCTCCGGGACTGGATCCAACAGGTTGCGCTCCGCGCCGATGCCGGTGTCCACCGAGGTGACCAGTTCCTCGCGGATGGCGTCCAGCGGGGGGTTGGTGACCTGGGCGAAGAGTTGTTTGAAGTAGTTGAACAGCGGTTGAGGGCGGTCGGACAGCACCGCCGGCGGGGTATCGTTGCCCATCGAGCCGACCGCCTCCTGACCCTCGACGCCCATCGGCTCCAAAACGTATTTGAAATCGTCGCGGGTGTAGCCAAAGGCAATTTGGCGACGGGTCAAGGTGGCGTGGTCGGGCGGCTCGACGAATGGGGCTGGCGGCAAGTCGGCGAGTTTGACCTGGTGGACCCGCAACCATTCGCCGTAGGGGCGGGCCGTGGCGATTCGCTCCTTGAGTTCGTCGTCCTGGACAATCCGGCCGGCCACCAAGTCGATGAGGAACATCCGACCTGGCTCCAGGCGTCCTTTGGCGGCGATCCGTTCGGGAGCGAACTCCACCACCCCTGCCTCCGAAGCCAGCACCACCAAGTCGTCCCGCGTGACCACGTAGCGGCCCGGCCTCAAGCCGTTGCGGTCCAACGTCGCCCCTACCACCCGGCCGTCGGTGAAGACCACCGCCGCCGGACCATCCCAGGGCTCCATTAAGCTAGAGTGGAAGTGATAAAAATCCTTCTTGGTCTGAGACATCGTCGCATGATTCTGCCACGCTTCGGGAATCAGCATCATCATCGCGTGCGGCAGCGAATAGCCTGAGCGGGTCAGAAGCTCCACCGCGTTGTCCAGACAGGCGGTGTCCGACAACCCCTCCCGAATCACCGGACGCAGCTTGGCCATGTCCCCCGGACGATACAACGGCGAATCGAACAACGCCTCCCGCGCCCTCATCCAGTTGATGTTACCCCGCAGCGTATTAATCTCGCCGTTGTGCGCGATCACACGATACGGATGGGCCAGCTCCCACGACGGAAAGGTGTTGGTCGAAAACCGCGAGTGAAACACGCAAAGCGCCGAGGCGAACGACGGATCCTCCAAATCGTCGGCGTAGTAACTCGCCAACTGCTCGGGCGTGAGCATCCCTTTGTAAACCATCGTTCGACACGACAAACTGCACAAATAAAAGAACGACCGATCGTCGCCCCCCTCCGAATTGGGTTGCGGCGTGGCGGCAATCAGAGTCTCAAACCGCTTGCGAACCACGAACAACCGACGCTCGAACGCCTCCTCGGCCTCCAATGAGTCGTCCCCCGCCAGCTCGGGACCACGTCCTATAAAAACATGCAAGACTGTTGGCTCAACCGCGCGGGCTGAACTGCCCAGGCCGGAGGGATTGACAATAGGTTGCCGCCAGCCCAGAAGCTCCAGCCCCTCCTCGCGGACGACCCGCTCGAACAGGGCGCGGCCTTGGTCGCGGGATTGGGAACGAGGCGAGGCGAACATGACGCCCACGGCGTAGTGACCCCGGGGTGGCAGGGTCAACCCCAGCGGGGCGCAGCGACGCGCCAAAAAGTCGTGAGGCAACCCCACCAGGATCCCCGCGCCGTCGCCGGTGTTGGCCTCGGCTCCGGTTGCGCCACGATGATCCATCCGTTTCAGGGCATCCAATCCTATGCGAATCAATCCATGTGAAGCATGGCCGCGGACATGAGCGACGAAGCCGACGCCGCAGGCGTCATGCTCGAACTCGGGGGCATAGAGACCCTGGGCGGGGGGACGATGCGAGACGGGAATCGAGGAAGACATCGTCGGCGCGACTCACTCTCTTCCGGTAAGAGGAGGATATTTAGGGAAGGTTGAAACGGTTAGGCGTCGGATCCAGGCGGCGAGGTTCCAACCGGAGCGGGAATCTCGAACCGAGAGCGACGCGGAGCCAACACGAACACGATTGGAGAGAGACGGACGGCGGACCACGAGGCCAACGCTGGGCGATCGAAACGCGGGGGAGACGTTGAACCACCGGTGGAACGACGATCCACCAGCGCGGGCGAAAGAGAGAAGGAGACGACCGAGGACCACGACCACTCGACCCTTGGCGGCCCACCGGGATTCCAGCGAGTTCGCCGAGGTTGGTCAAACCCAACGGCGGAGCCGGGGGATTGAAAGTCGGCTGGATGAATGAGGAACCAAGGTGGTAGTAACGAGAGAACCGCCTCTAAACCCTCGACGAGCGCGAGTCGGTTCCGCCCATAACCGTGCCCATCTGGGAACCGCTTGGGATGGACCACGCGAGGCGTTTGCTCATCGCGTCGTCGCGGGCTGATCTTCGAGACCGCGTGAGCCAACGACAAGCTTCCGCCTTGCGCGGGTGGGAATCGCTTGCTTCTGTCCGACTCGATCCGACTCGACTCGATCTCCACGCGTCTGGTTGGGCTGGGGGCTAGGAGGTCACGGTGGCGGTAGCGACTCGGGGAGGAGGGGTCCGCGACAACCGCGTTGCTTCCTCGTTGGAACCGGCTGGAGGTGGCTCGGTCCGATCTGAGTCCGCGGCGGATTCGTCCGGGATCGGAGGCGCGGGGACGTAGGGATCGGCGTGGGCTTTGAGCAGCTTGAGGAACTCCAACGCGGCCAACCCCAGGTCACGGTTCTTGCGCAACAGGATCGCCAGGGGACGTTTGAGCGTGGCTGGCTTGAGAGGCACTGCCTTGAGGGTGCCAAACTTGACTTCGCGCTCCAGGGAGGGCAGGGGCAGGATCGCCAGACCGTCGGGGACTTCGCAGGCGCGTTTGATGATCTCGATGTTGTCAAATTCGCTGACTACCTTGACCTGGACGTTCAGGCGTCGCAATTCCCGGTCGATCACCCGGCGGATGGCCAAATCGGGCGAGAAGTGGACGAAGGGCTGATCCTGAAGTTCGCGTAGTTCGACCGCCTCGCGAGAGGCGAAGGGATGGTCGGGGTGAACCGCCAACACCATCTCCTCTTCGCGCCAAGGAATGGTCTCGAATTCGGGGGAGCGGCTGGGGCAGGAGATCAGGCCGAGATCCACCTGGTCGCCCAGAACCGCCTCAACGACTTCAGAGGGATGCAGGTAGTCGATGCGCACTTCAGCCTTGGGGTGGGCAGTTTTGAATTCGCGGCTGAACTGGTTGAGGTGGTGCAACCCGGCGGAGTAGATCGCCGCGATCCGCACCCGTCCGGCCATTTCACCCTGATCGGCCAGAGCGCGGACCTGATCCTCGACCTGTTGGTAGCGGTCGATTAACTCTCGACACCCCTCGTAGTACAGCCGACCGGCTTCGGTGGGTACCAGCGGACGCCGCGAGCGGTCGATCAACCGTAAGCCTAGACGACTTTCCAGACCGCTCACGGTTTGCGAGACCGACGATTGCGACAAGCCGTTCTCGCGGGCGGCCACCGAGAAGCTGGCGCACCGGATCACGTCGCAAAAAATCCGGATCGATTCCAGTTGCATGGCGGAGGCCGTCCCTCCCGACGATGGGTTGACGCGAACTGTTTGATCATCCCGCCCGCCGCTCGTTCCCCATCGGTCCGACCGGATCATCCAACCAATCCAGTCCAGTCCAATCACGCCGAGCAGATCACGTCAGGTCGGGATGAGTTGACCCAAAGCGCGATCCATGAAGTCCAATCAACGGACGTCGTTGACGATCGCGCGCCCGTTCCCGTCGCTAGTATGACCCATCGTCCAGGAACAGGCCTCTTTACATTAGGGTTTCCGATGCCGGGAATCAAGTGGGTGGTGGGCGAGGGGATTGACCCGCGTTGGCATTGGCGGGCGGGAGGTGGCAGTCGAGGGGGGTGTTGGGGAAACCTACCGCAATTCCCCTTGTCGGTTGAAGCGATTCGGGGTATCGTCCCACGTGATCGGAGCCGCCCGGAGCCCGCGGGTTTGGGGTTGGTTCGCGGTGGGACGCCGCGAAGGGTGGGTTCCCCTCCGATGGTTCGATTCGGGCAACCGACCGAGTGGGTCGCGGCGTCTTGGTGCTTGACGAGGGGCGAGAGGATTATCCCCTCTTAATTCCTTCGCCACCAGGAGCACGGGCCGCGCGGTCGGGGAGATATGGATGTCGCCACCGATGAGCAGCGCCACGCCCTCCGCTTCCCTGAACCCTACGCCGCCGTCGTCGGGGTTCGATGCCCCGGCCGCGACGGCCGCGTCGTTCACCTTGCCCCCCTTCTCCGCGCCAACGGCCACGGCGTTGGACCTTGGACAACTCGACCGGATTTGCACCGCGATCCGCGGCAAACTCCAATTCATGGATTACTTGGTACGCGCGGCGGTCGCCGACGTCGAGCGGTTCCAGGCCGAGGGGGACGCCGGCACTCGGATCTTCCTAAGGCAACTCGTTGAGATGCACGCCCACAACCTGGCTCAGGAATGCGAGAACATGCGGGTGGTCGGCGAATTGTGCGCCGCCTTGCAAGCTGGTCTCGACGCCGTCCCGACCTCTTCCGATCCCCTCGGCCCCGGTCAAGGAGCGACCGCATGAGCCTCGGACACGACACCACCGCCCCAAGTCTGTCCACCTTGGACTTCCCCGGCGGCCCCACCCCCGATTCGACCCCGGCCGCGCTCGAGGCCCCCGCCGGCCCCACCCCCGACGCCGCCGCGTCCAGCAGCCCCTCCAGCGCGACCCTCGCCCCGGCGCTCCGGGCCGCCCTCGCCAACGTCAAGGGCCAAATCCAATTTTTGCTCTACCTGACCGACCAGATCGAGGAGTCGCTGGGTCAAATCGATGCCGAGGCCGACCCCGGCCAGACGGTCTTCATTGCTAAAGTTCTCAACATGTACGCCAACCAACTCGAATCCAAACATCGGGTGGTGGGCGAAAGCGTCTCCCAAACCTGCCGCCAAGTCCACGCCGTGGTCCGCGGCCGGGACATGATCTGATCGGATCGGATCGGATCGGTCCCCGAGGCGCAGCCACCCCGAGGCACTCACGCGACCCGAAGCGAGCGTTCCTGCCAGGAACGACCCGCTTCGGGTCGCGTGGCGCGAGGATCGTCCGGCCTGGCGTGGGTTGCTCCTTGGAGGTATGTTGACGGAATCGGGCTGGTTGGAGTTTGGCGAAGCCGCGCCGCCTACGAACCGAACGGAATCGAATGGAGCGGAACCAAACGGAACCACACCCGCTTCTTTTCCACCGTGTGTCTCCTCGATTGGGACCCATGCGCTATGCCGCGTTTCACCCTGTTGGACACCCGGGCCGATCTGGATTCCCCCAACTTCGACTGGAATTCCCGTCATGCGGGACTCGCCACACTAGTTCCCGTGGCGATTCGGCGACGACGGTTGCGTGGAGGACGGCGCGAAGGGGTCGATCTCATCGAGGTGGAGTCGGGATTGTTGCGGTTTTCGATCGTGCCGACCCGGGGCATGGGGTTGTGGCGGGCCGGTTGGGGCGACTTCGAGCTGCAATGGCGTTCGCCGATTATCGATGGACCGATCCATCCGGCCTTGGTCGATCTCGAAGGCCGGGGCGGATTGGGCTGGCTCGAAGGGTTCGACGAGTTTTTGGCCCGCTGCGGTTTGGAAAACAACGGCGCGCCGTTCGTCGAGGGGGATCGGGTCTATCCGCTTCACGGACGCATCGCCAACCTGCCGGCACATCATGTCGAGGTCATGATTGATGACGAGCCGCCCCACGCGGTGACGATCACCGGGCGGGTGCTAGAGGCGCGGTTGTTTTTCCTCAACGTCGAACTCATCGCCAGCGTGATCCACGTGCCGGGAACCGCCGCGTTGACTGTGCGCGACGAGGTGGTGAACCTCCGCCCGGTGCCGGCCCCGATTTACTCGCTCTACCACTGGAACTTCGGACCACCACTGCTGGATGACGGGTCGGAACTGCTCGCGCCGGTGGAAACCGTCACGCCCCGCGACGCTCGGGCCGCCGAGGGTCTGGATGGCTGGAACCGTTATGGAGCGGCCGAGCCGGGGTTCGCCGAACAGGTCTATTTTCTCGACCTTAAAGCCGACGCCGATCGTCGCACCCTGGCCGTGCTACGCGGTCCCCAGGGGCGACGAGCCGCAGCGCTTCGGTTTTCCAAGGCGGAGTTGCCGTACTTTACCTTGTGGAAGAGCCTCATGGGGGTAGAGGAGGGGTATGTCACCGGCCTGGAGCCGGGGATCAACCTACCCAACCCCCGCCCGGTCGAGCAGGCAGCGGGTCGGGGGGTCACCCTACCTCCCCACGGTCGCCACGTCTGCGCGACGACTCTGGAAATCGCCGATCAGCCCGACACGGTGGATCGACTGGTCGCCGAGGTGGAACAGCTAAGCCGCGACGGTCACGCCTGATCCGAGAGGAGAAGCCGCTCTCCCAACGCGAAACCGAAAACCGGTAGGACAAGACCACACCTCCCGACCGCGGATCGAGCCGGGAGGCGTGATTCATGGGTTATTTGATGCGGGAGGCCGGCACCGTGGTGTCGCGGCGAGCCAGGACGACGCGGCCTCCAATTGGTTCACGAATCAATCCTTGCTCGAATGGTCAGGCGCGGCTTTGGGCGTGGCGTTGAACTCTTCGGCGGTCAGCTTCTTGACGGTGCGATCGCGGAACAAGACGTACCCTCCTTCCGTAGGAGCCTTGGCTTCATAGGCGAGGATCTCCTTCGACTCGACTAGGCCGGGCTGCTCGCCGAGGTCGGGCAGGTCCACGCCCCAGATGACTTCAATCGTCTTGTTGCGGATTGGGTCCATCACCATGCCGGCCATTTGCTCCAAGGGAGCGAGATCGGCCACTTTGGCGGGCGGCTTCTTGAACTGAATCTGATAGAGCCGTAGCACCTCGCCCAACTCGGTCAAGCCGACCGCCTCGGGCGAAGTCTGGAGTTCGATTTCGGCCTCGGTGGAACTGCCGCAGCCCGGAAGAATGGAGACCATCACCATGAGGGTCGTCACCATGAGGGTCGGCGCTCCGAATCGCCTTCCACCAAACCTCATGGTCCGGCTAGGTCGCGTTGTCATAGAGTCAAACTCGTGGGTAGAAGAAAGCGTGCGTGGATCAGATCAAACAGAATCGACGCGACGCTCCGGGAGGGATCGCCACGTCGAAGGCGTGGTAGGTTGCTTTCGTTTCGGGGGAGGGATCGCCACGATGCGTCTCAGGACGGATCGTGACGCCCTCTCTGTGTTTGGTCGAAGCCGATCGGGATTCGATTCCGATTCGTCACAGGTCGCTGGCGCTGATCACCTCGCCGCCAGCTTTAGTGCCTAGCGCGGCCCAGGCGATCGGGTTGACGGTGTCCTTGACGAACCGCACGCTGCCGTCGGCCAACACGACGTTGACCCCGCCGGGGTGGTAGCTGCGGGCGGCCAAGTGGTTGGTGAGGAAGGAGCCGTCGCCGCAGTCGTAACGCCGGTCGTTGGGAATCATGGTATGCGAGTAGTAGCCGGTCATGGGCAGGTTGCGGTAGTACTGCTGACCCCGGTAACGAATCCGCACCCCGCTGAACACGTCGCAGGTGGTTGAGGCGGCCCGGTTGGAAGTGACGAAGCCGCTGGAGACAATGTACACGTTGTCGGGGCTAGTGATCGGCGCGGAGGCATCGTTGACCAAGTTGGAGCGGCGGATTTCCGAGAACAGCGCGGTGTTGGAAGTACCGTCGGTGATCTCAGCGATCCGGGTTTCGGAAGGACGGCGGTAGTCAGGGTGATTGATGTCGGTCACAGAGCGATTCAGGACGAAGTTGAACACGCCCAGCAACGCGGAGTTGGGTTCCTGGAAGGCGAACGCGGTCCCGGTCTCCATGCTGGCGGTGGCTCCGAGCGAGGCGAAGTAGTTGGAATAACCCAACTGACGAGTGCCGGAGGTCAACCGCATCGTGGCCGGGTCGGACGGACAGACGAACGTCGCCACGATCTGGGTTTGAGCCGTGTCGTGCGGCGAGGTCGGGCCAAACAAGTTGATGTTGCGGTCTAGGTTGAACGCCCCGTACAACGACGCCTGCTCCAGATAGGGCAAAATCTGCGCCTGGACGTTGGCCCGACCCGCCGCAGTGCGGTCCACCCTCGGGGTGTAGGCCATGCCCGGCGGGAAGTGCGAGAAGGTCGATTCGAAGTTGAGGGTCGCTAACCCCATTTGCTTGAGGTTGTTCGTGCATTGCGCCCGGCGGGCCGCCTCGCGGGCCGACTGAACCGCCGGTAGCAGTAAGGCAATGAGAACAGCGATGATGGCGATGACCACCAACAGTTCGATCAGGGTGAAACCCTGACGGGTTGAAGCGGACGTGTGCGTCTTCATAAATCCTCGAACTCAATGGAACTCGCAAAGATCCGCAGCCACGGCGACGGATCGCCCATACTATAGGATCTCACTCGATTGAATCATGCTCTTGGCGTTCGAGCAATCACCCAGTGGGATCGGCACATCCTAACTTTGTCGTTCCACCATGAAGATGAGGATGAGCCGAGGTGAAACTTTTTTGAAGATTTGTTTGCCGGGACGCGCGGCTCGCCTCTTGGCTCACCCGTCTGTCGTTTCGCGGTCGGGACGAGCTGCTCCATCGTGTTCCGTTCCGACGCGCTGCCCACGCCAACCCGCTTCGCTTCGCCGGCACGCAGCCGATCGATGCCCGCTTCGCCGCGGCTGCGCTCAAACCGCCACCTCGCCGGGCAACGCGGGGTGGGGGTGGTAACCCTCCAGCACAATTTGCTCCCGACGCACCTTCTTGAGCGTCGGGTCGAGATCCTCAGCCAGGGTCACTCGGGGCAGGGGTCTGGGGTCGCGTTCGAGCTGGCGACGCACTTGGTCGAGATGATTGACATAAATGTGCGCGTCGCCCAGCGTGTGGATGAACTCACCAGGCTCCAACCCTTGGACGTGGGCGATCAGGCGGGTCAACAACGCATAACTGGCTACGTTAAACGGTACGCCTAGGAAGAGATCGGCGGAACGCTGGTAAAGCTGACAGGAAAGCCGTCCCGCATCATCTAAATGGAACTGTGCGAGACAATGACATGGCGGTAGGGCCATCTTCTCCAGGTCCGCCACGTTCCAGGCGTTGAGGATCAAACGTCGCCCCACTGAAGCCCGTGGATCCTGGCGCAGTTGAGTCAAGCCATCGAGGATTGCCTGAATCTGGTCAAAGACGCGCCCATCGGGACCATTCCAAGCCCGCCACTGGCGGCCGTAGATCGGACCGAGTTCGCCCTGCTCGTCAGCCCACTCGTCCCAGATCGTGACGCCCGCTGCTTGGAGCGAACGCACATTGGTCTCGCCCCGCAAAAACCAAAGAAGCTCGTGAACCACCGAATGGAACGAGACCCTCTTGGTGGTAAACAACGGAAACCGATCGCTCAGATCGTAGCGGACTTGACGGCCGAACACGGACAGGGCGTCAATGAACTCCCCGCCCACCTTGGCCCGCGTCGGCTGGCGTCGGCCATGATGGAGTACATCACGCAGGAGATCCAAATAAACCGCCTCACCCTGAACACCCATGCTTGACATGTCGCCGCCGCTCGTGGAAGGAGTCGCTCGTCGGTCATCAAGAGGATTCACCCTTCGCCAACCGCCACCGCTTGGCTTGCGGACTACAATACAGAAGGAAACACGATGACTTCATCCTCATTTCCGTTCGGGATTGTAACTCGCCGTCGGAGATGAGGTGAACCGTGAGGAGAGGTGAATCGTCTGCCCTGATTCCCGACGAGTGGTGCAAGCCGGCGCGGCAATTCCCACCCGAATCGCCGAACCGCTCTTGAACGGGATTGACTCGTTTTGGAGAATCACCCCGCCTCAGTGGACCCCGATGTCGGTGGGTTCAAGCGGAATGACCTCGGTTTTTTCGTCTGGGTCTTGTAGTGTTCTTGAACCCAAACGATCCGGCACGGAAGGTGCATGAAGATTTGATGGAGGGTGTCGGTCGCGACAGGGTTGAGCAGGTTCGACCGGTCCAGCTCGGGCATCATGGTCTGGGGTGAAGGCAGGGAACGACGACCGTGCCTTGGCCACCGAGCGAACCCTCGATCGGTTGACGCTCTCTAACTAACAGCGATGGAAATTCGATCGCAGGACGCAGACCAGTGGCGACGGATGTTCGAGCAAGTCCGACCCAGCCATTGGCCACGATCGAAGCGCCGCGAGGCGAAACGACGCGAGGATCGGCCCCCCCCAATGTTCGTTGGGATGCCCCCCCGCCCGGTTCCCCTTAACCCGCTCGGTCGGGACACGAAGTCATCGAGGTCTTAACGTCTCCCCACTTCTGGTGACTTGATCGAACCAACGGGATCGCCGCGGAACCTGAATCGGATCGTTCGCCACTCAGTGCGGTTGGGTTCCTTTCAGGTTGGCGTTCCTCGTGTCCGGCTCGATCCTCGACCCATGAGGAGCCTCGCCATGACAATGAAATTGGCCGATATCCAGCTCTGGCAGCGTAACGCCGCCTCGCTGATCCGGTCAGGTTTGTTCGTGAGGGCCGAGACCGACGAGGTCAACGGTCTCCACGTGGTCCTGGGACGCTATCAGGATGGCACGCTTTCGGCCCCCCTGGCTAAGTATGCCGACGCCCGACGCGCCGAGGACGCTGCCTTCCTGGTCAACCGCCTGGCCACCGTTCCCGCCTCCGCCGAACACAATTGAGTGAGTGAGTGGATTGCTGCATGAGCTCTGGGGGAACGCCTCCCGGCATCCCCTCGACTCAGGTTCGCTCAGTTTGCGTGTTCGTTCGCGTCATGTCTCCGACCCCGTCCTCATTCCCCGAATTTTCTCTAGCCCGCCCGAGACCCACGCTCCGTCATGGACCCCGAGACCATGACAACCCCAGCGGTCTCGATGCCGTTCGGAGGGAGGATGGAACGTCAGTTCAGGCAGTCTGGACCCATACAACCTGACAAAACGGCAGTCTGCCCTAGGGTATGATTGTGGTGTCCAGTTCGTTGACAACTCTTGTTCCGCCGACGTTGTTTCAACCCCCGCGTCTTCACGGTTGGATTCCACCCCGTTGCTGATTGCAAGGGAGTGCTATCCAGGAAGGCGCGGGGGTTTGAGTTTGGCTTGAATCGGATTGGGTTAAAGCGTGGGAAACGGTCTGGTTGGTCTGGTTGGTCAACGGTTCACCAACCCAAACGCTCCGTGCCCCGAAGGCGTCGCATCTCCAGCGCGAAGCGAATCCAATTCAGTCAGTCGGGGTTGTCACGAATGACCTCGACCCACGAACGGCCTTCGACAAAAATCGGCACGCCCCGTTTCAATAAGATCGCTCATCCCACACGTCGCCTCGCCATTGACGAGGTTGGCAACCCCGCCCGCATCTTCGCCTTTGCTGGGGCAACCCCGCCCGCATCTTCGCCTTTGCTGGAAGGAGCGATCGTCTGGCACCGTCATCATCTCACGCGCTTCGTGAACGAACAAACGAACGGGGGTGCCGAACCGTTCCGAGGCATCGGTCATCCCCGTTGCTTGAACACGACCGCCAGGAGGAGGTGGGGAATCGGAGACCGCATCAGTCAGTGGTGCGGCGCGAAACCTCCGGGAACGCTGCCACCGAAGCCGCCTATCCCCCCCAAGCTGGTGGGTGATCCCCACGGCCCCCTCGATTCATGCCCTCCGCTCCAGGACGAACCAACCGAGTTAAACCTTTGCGAAGGAAATGGCAACGGAGACACCTTGACGCCAGGCATACCGACATTGGGCAGGTGAACGCTAGGCATACCGACATTGGGCAGGTGAACGCTAGGCATATCGACATTGGGCAGGTGAACGCCAGGCAGGTTGACGGTCGGTTGCGAGATGAACGGCGAGGTGGAGGGAGTGACGTATACTGCCTCGTACCGGACAGCCTGATTCCCTCCACGTCCCGACACCGATTCGCGGGCGGCGCTGATCACCACGACCTTAAACAGAATTTTGACAACCAGAATCAGCACGATCCACGCGATCCAGATGAACACCTGCGCGACGGAGTTTCCAGAAGGCTGGTCCGGTTGAACCGCCTTGCGTTCGGGCCATGCGGGATACGCCCTCTCCTCTCCGGCGAAATCGGTGTCGATCTCGACGGCCTTGGCGACCGAATGACGCGAACCCACAGGAGGTTGCGTTGGAAGGGCAAAGTCAGCATCGACCTCGGTGACCTTGGCGAGCTTGGGAGGCCGTCCTCCATCCAACGCCTCCTCCCAGGACGGAGCGCCTTCGTCATCGTGGGCGAAGTGGTTCTCGTCAGCGGTCGGGATCGCTTGCGTTGGACCCAGAACCCATTCCAAGGCCAACGACTCCCAGCGATCGGAGTCGTCATCGTGGGTCGGGATCGTCTGCGTCGCGGCCAGATCGGATGAGGCGGAAGAGCCGGGCGACGTTGGCCCAAGCCTCGAATCGAACCGAGCCCCACGCGCATCGGAAGACGGAGTCTCCATCATTAAAACTCTCCTCGAATCTTGTTTCTCTCTAAGACGGTCCCGCGGGATCAACCGACGTCGATGACGGATCACAGTTGAACATGATGATCCCATCGCCAAACACGAAACCATTCCGCTCGTCGTCCGGTCGGAAACGTCGCCGCGACCCACCCCACGGATTGGCCCGCGTCGTTTCCGTTCATCTCGTGACTCGCGCTGTCGTATGCCTCTATCTTGGTGACGGAGTGAACGCGATGAGACAACGCTTTTGGTAAAGCTTGCTCACCTCGATCATCAAGCCGCTCTAAGCGAATCTTTTTGAAGGATAGGCCAAAGTCCAGAGGTTCTCCAAAAATTCATGCGAAGCCCTTCCACCCCTCTCATTCTTCAAAGA
>Ga0308411_10002306_pt1 | contig 12893 bp, 10 predicted proteins | sample HotsprottomLayer_2_FD_203530 | JGI IMG/M metagenome (GOLD analysis project Ga0308411, IMG submission 203530) | Hot spring phototrophic mat microbial communities from Octopus Spring, Yellowstone National Park, Wyoming, United States -... | ecosystem: Environmental > Aquatic > Thermal springs >... | reverse complement strand
CTGCGCTCGCTGGGGTTGAGTGTGCCCGACGATGTCAGCATCATCGCCTTCGACGACCCATCGAGCGCCGCACACCTGAATCCTCCCCTCTCCACCGTGCGACAGCCCCTGTATGAAATGGGACAGCGCGCGATGGACCTGCTCATGGAGTTACTCGCCAGCCCAGAGCCGAACGCCCTCTGCCAAACCATCTACCTGCCCACCGAGCTGGTCATCCGCGAGTCGTGCGTGAGGTTGGGATGACCGTTTGTTTACCGGCTTTTGTCCTCCAGAGCGCGAATGCCCGCGGTTTTGCGGTGTAAAAATCGCTTTTTTTCGCCGACTACAAGAACAGTGTAACTGCGGGAAGGAGCACGTATGATGAAGACGCTAATATATTGTCATCGGAACTGGGGCGATAGCACAAACGATTGGAAACAGAGGCAGCAATTATGTCGGAAAGCGAGCAGGGAGCTGGGTTCATCTGATGCAGTGGAAGCGGAAGACTTCGCCACTCTTCAGCGCTTATGTCTGCGTGAAGGCTACCAGCGCGTCATCCTGCCGAGTGTCATGCACACTCCCCCTGATGTCATCCAGTGGCTGAATAGCCACGGCATTCGCATCCACGATGCCATGCGCTTGCAGCGGCAATCGGGTTAGTAAATCGCCTTCTGGGTCTCTTTATCAAACAGGTGCGTCTTGTCCATGTCCAGCACAATCTCCAGTTCCTCACCCTCCTTCGCCTTCGTATCGGCGTCGATGGTGGCAACTATCTGGTGGGTGCCTAACGTCAGGTACATCGTGACTACGGCTCCCATTGGCTCTATCACGTCCACCATCGCCTTCAGGGTGTTGCCGTCATGTGCGGTGGTTGTGGGGGCGAGGCTTTTGTCAAAGATGTCCTCGGGGCGCACGCCAAACACCACCTGTTTGTCTACCCAGGGCTGCACCTTGTCCGCCGCGAATTTGGGCAGTAGCAGTTTGAAGTCGCCGCCGTCCACATAGTAGTCCTCTCCGCTGCGCTTCAGCGTCACATCCAGGAAGTTCATCGGGGGCGTACCGATGAAGCCTGCCACGAACATGTTGGCAGGATAATGATAGATGTTCAGCGGGGTATCTACCTGCTGCAACACGCCGTCTTTGATCACTGCGATGCGGTCGCCCATCGTCATGGCTTCCACCTGATCGTGCGTGACGTAGATGGTGGTGACCGCCAGTCGCCGCTGCAGTTTGATGAGTTCGGCACGGGTCTGCACGCGCAGTTTGGCATCAAGGTTGGAGAGCGGCTCGTCCATCAGGAACACCTGCGGCTCACGCACGATAGCCCGTCCCAGCGCCACACGCTGCCGTTGACCGCCGGAGAGCTGCTTCGGCTTGCGGTCCAGTAAGCCCTCCAGCCCGAGCAGCTTGGCCGCCTCGTGCACCCGCCGTTGAATCTCCGCTTTCGGGAACTTTCGCATCCGCAGCGCGAACGCCATGTTATCATACACTGTCATGTGCGGATACAGCGCGTAGTTCTGGAACACCATCGCGATGTCGCGGTCCTTGGGCTGCACATCGTTCACCAGCCGGTCGCCGATGTAGATTTCACCGGAGGTTACCTCCTCCAGCCCCGCAATCATGCGCAGCGCGGTGGTCTTTCCGCAGCCCGAGGGTCCTACCAGCACGAGAAACTCCTTATCTTTGATTTCCAGATTCAGGTCGTTGACGGCAACGACGTTTTTAAAGACTTTGGTCAGGTGTTTTAACGTGACCGATGCCACAGCTCCCCGCCCTCCAGATGAGTCTTTGTCTACTATTCATCATATGGGAATTGGATTCCTGCTGTCAAGGTTGAAATGTTATACCGTCGCAGGTATACTGTAGGTGCATTCAACTAATTGGTTAATGATTCGACGTAAAAAGACAAAAAAACGAGGAGGCAGAACAGTATGCCAGAACAGCAAGTATCCAGCAAGCGACCAAGCGCGCGTGACCGCATCATGCGAGCAGCAGAGGCGCTGTTTGCCGAACGGGGCTTCGAAGCGACCTCTATCGGCGAGATAGCCCTGCGCGCGCACGTGAACCGTGCTTTGCTGTACTACTACTTCGAGCATAAAGAGCAGCTTTACCACCAGCTGCTGCAGGAGGGTATAGAAAAGCTGCGTGCAACAGTGCTTGCCGCCACCAACACCACTGGCTCTGCCCGTGAAGCAGTGCGCACCTTCCTGCTGGGGTATCTGCAGACCACCTACCGCGACCCCGGGCTGGTGCGCATCGTCTACCGCGAGATTGTGGGAGCGCAGCGGGGAGATGAAGAAAGCAAGGTACTGGTGCGGCAGTTCATGGAAACCATCGCCCAGCTGGAACAGGTACTGCAAAGAGGAGTAACCAGCGGCCAACTAATCCCTCACGATACCAGCAAGAGCGTGTACCTGCTGTTCGGAATGACCAACGTGTTTGTAACGCTCGCTTATCTGGAGCAGGCTTCCTACCCGGTAGAAGAGGTAGTAGACCACATCATGCACGTGCTCTTCGAAGGTTTAAGCGCACGTCGATAGCTCTCCACCGAAGCGAAAGGGGCTGATGCCTATCAGGTTTCTAGCACCAGCTCCGCTACTGTGCTCAGTAGTTCCGCATCGTGTCGAGTAAACTTGCGCGGTTGCAGGGTGTATACCGCCAGCAGTCTGCTCGGCTTCTTCCCCCCGATTGGAACCGCAAGGCATGATGCCATTCCCTCGCGCTGCACAAAGGGGTCATCCCGAAATCGCACGTCCGACGACGCCTGATACGCCAGCAGGGGGCGTCCCGTTTTCACGACCCATGCCATACTTGCCATGCCCGACGCTTCCTCATCGTCCAGAAGCGTTGCCATCCGCGAACCGCTGACCGCCAGGGGCTGAATCCGATTGCCTTCTACCGTGTAGTATATTGCCCGGTCTGCACGCAACACCTCTGCGGCGATATTGGCAATCAGCTGAGGCACCTCCCCCTGCTTCACGGTGCTACCGATAGCCCGCGCTACCCTCAGGAAGTACTGTCGTAAGTCCTCCGATTTTTGGCGCTCCTCTTCGTAGCGCAGAGCGTTATCAATGGCTACCGCCGCCTGATTCGCGATAGTGTACAGAAGCTCCATCTCCGCAATGGTGAACAACCGACGACGGCTGCTCATCGCCAGCATCACACCCATTGGCTCCATACCCACCTGCAAAGGTACACAGGCCAGCGAAATCACGCCCTGACGGTCGAGAGGCGCCGCCGCATTGCGCGGGTCCGCCGCAACGTCCAGCACATACACCGGGCTCTGAAACTCCAGCACCCAGCCGGGTATACCCTGACCCTTGGGGGGACGCAGGCGGTCAAAGTATGCGGGGTCTACTCCGCGACTGACGTAGGTGCGCAACACACCTTCGTTCCCGTCATAAAGCATGAGCGCAAACTTATCCACTTGAAGCAGTCGCACGACGCTATCAGCCACCAGGTTCAACACGCTGTCTAATTCCAGCGAGGCGTTCACCAGCTGGGACAGTTCGTAGATGGAAGTGGCTTCCTCGGCGCGGCGATGGGCATCCTCGTAAAGCAGGGCGTTCTCAATAGCGATCCCCGCCAGTGATGCCACACCGTTCAGCAGTTTCATGTCTGCTTCGGTGTACGCATTGCGACTGGTGCTGGTTACCAGAAGTAGACCAAGCGTCTTCGTACGCGACGTGACAGGCGCGTACAAGGCAGAGTGTATCCGAAGGCGCGGCACGAACTGCTCGACGCGCGGGTCTACGTCCGCTGCATTGACCAGACGGGGTTCGCCGCTACGCAGCACCTCTGCTTGCAGCCCTTCATCCGCTGCAAGCATCACCTCGAGTTCGTCTCCTACCAGACCGCGCTCCGCCGCGATGAACAGATGCGTCCGCTCATCGTTCAGCAGGAAAAGTACCGCAAAAGCGTGGGGTAAATGTGCCGCAACCTCTTCCAGAACCGTATCCAGCACCTGATTGAGGTTCAGGCTGCTACCGATGCTTTGCGCGGCGTGGTACATCACTTCCAGTTCGCGCCCCAACCGCTCGCTGCGCTGTTCCAGTTGCCTGCGTCGCCACAAACCCGCAATGAACGACGCCAGTATCTGCAAAGTGCGAATATCTGAGGAATCGAACCGCGAGCCGTCTCGCTTGTTCAGCACAGCCAGCGCGCCCAGTACCTGCTGGTCGCATTGCACCGGAACCACCGCCGCCCCGCGCAACCGTGTTCCACCCAGAAGGCTTTCCATCACAGGGTCAGGGCGTACGGGGTAAAAAGGAATGGCGTTCTCCCCGCGCCGCACGGTGTTCTCCATCAACGAGTTCTCTACTCGGAACACTGTGCCCCGCAGGTCTTGAACCTCTTCCCCGGCTACCGCGACCAGCCTCAGCTTTGAACTGTTGTCTGTCAGAAAGGCGAGCGCGCTTGCGCTCGCCTCTGTCAGAAGGCATGCCTCTTCCGCAATGCGCTGCAAAGCATCCTCCAGCGGCAACAGGTCTACCGCCACCTGTGCCGCACGGTAAAAGCCCGCTACCTGCTGCTCAACCGAGACAGCGCCTTGCGCATCCATCTGCATCGCCTCAGTGAATGAATCTAATGGAGAACATCTACATCATTGTTACTACATTTGTCCATCCTTTGTCAAGCGCATTCGTAGCCTCCACTTCCAAGGCTCCGTCCTGCCGGTAGCCGCCGGCCTCTACATGCATGCGGGTTTCTGTTCGGCACCTTTCGCCGTTCGTCCTATGCTATGGAGTCACACCGAGACACTTTTTATGGTAAAATATCAGGTAATCAAAACATCCAAGACCGCGTCAGGGGAGGTGAACATCATGAGCGATGGCATCAGCGCCGAGGCAATGCAAGCGCACGCCACCATCGAGGCTCTTCTGAGTGAGAACCGAGTTTTCCCCCCGTCAGAATGGTTCCGAGCTCAGGCGAACGTGAACGACCCGAACATTTACGACACTGCCGCCAAAGACCCCGAAGCCTTCTGGGCGCAGTTTGCCCGCGAGCTGGACTGGTTCGAGCCTTGGCACCAGGTACTCCGATGGGACCCGCCTCATGCACAGTGGTTCCTGGGAGGCAAACTGAACGCCTCAGTCAACTGCGTTGACCGGCACGTGCGCACAGCTCGCCGTAACAAGGCGGCAATCATCTGGGAAGGCGAACCTGGCGAGGAGCGGGTGCTTACCTACTGGGACCTGTACCGAGAGGTCACCAAGTTTGCCAACGTCCTCAAGCGGCTGGGCGTGCATCGCGGCGACCGCGTCGTCATTTATATGCCCATGGTGCCCGAAGCCGTCATTGCCATGCTGGCTTGCGCTCGCATCGGTGCCCCACACTCGGTGGTGTTTGGGGGCTTCTCGGCAGAGGCTTTGCGCGAGCGCATCAACGACTGCGGGGCAAAGGTGGTCGTCACGGCAGACGGTGGTTACCGGCGCGGTAACATTGTACAGTTGAAGCGTGCGACTGACGAAGCGGTGGAACACTGCCCCACCATACAGCACGTCGTCGTGTTGAACCGGGCGATGGATGCGACGCACGTTCCCATGCTCGAAGGACGTGACTACTGGTGGCACCGATTGATGGAACACGCTCCCATCCACTGCGAGCCAGAAGCCATGGACGCCGAGGACCTTCTGTTCATCCTCTACACGTCCGGCTCCACTGGTAAGCCCAAGGGCATTGCCCATACCACTGGCGGTTACCTCACCGGAGTTTATGCCACCACCAAGTGGGTGTTCGACCTGAAGGAAGACGATGTGTTCTGGTGCACTGCAGACATCGGTTGGGTCACCGGACACTCGTATGTGGTGTACGGGCCGCTGGCAAACGGTGCCACCATACTTATGTACGAAGGAGCACCTGACTATCCGGAACGCGACCGTCTCTGGGAGATCGTGGAGAAGTATCGGGTCACCGTATTCTACACCGCTCCAACTGCCATCCGTGCCTTCATGAAATGGGGACCAGAGTACCCGAAACGACACGACCTCTCCAGCTTGCGTTTGCTGGGCAGCGTGGGTGAGCCGATTAACCCCGAGGCGTGGATGTGGTACCACGTGTACATCGGCGGCGAGCGTTGCCCTATCGTAGACACGTGGTGGCAGACCGAAACGGGACATATCCTGATTACTCCTCTGCCGGGCATCACCACCACCAAACCTGGCTCAGCCACCCGTCCGTTGCCCGGTATCGAAGCGGATGTGGTAGACGAGCGGGGCGAGTCGGTACCCTTGGGCGCAGGCGGTTACCTGGTGATTAAGAAGCCGTGGCCCGGTATGTTGCGCACCATCTATGGTGACCCCGAACGATATGTCAAGCAGTACTGGAGCCGCTTCCCAGGTGTCTATTTCACAGGCGACGGCTGCAAGAGGGACGAGGAAGGTTACTACTGGCTGCTGGGGCGCGTGGACGACGTCATGAACGTTGCGGGACACCGCATCAGTACGATGGAGGTGGAGTCGGCGCTGGTCGATCATCCCGCGGTCGCTGAAGCCGCGGTCATCGGAAGGTCGCATGACATCAAGGGACAGGCGATTGCCGCCTTTGTCACTTTGAAAGAGGGCTACCGGGCAAGTAGTGACCTCATGGACGAGCTGAAAGAACATGTCGTGAAGAAAATCGGCCCCATCGCTCGCCCCGATGACCTGCACTTCACCTCTGAACTGCCCAAGACGCGCTCGGGCAAGATTATGCGACGCTTGCTGCGAGACATCGCAGAAGGACGGGCTCTGGGCGACACCACAACCCTCGCCGACCCCTCGGTGGTCGCTGCGCTCAGACAGCGATACGAAGAGCAGGAGGTTTAAGGATCTCCGCGCAGGGACGGTTCTGCCCGCCGTCCCTGCCCTCCGCCCCTATTGACGAACAGTTCTCTTTGTGGTAATGTATTACACGCCCATCATCCACGTTACCATCTCTGCGGAGAGGTGGCCGAGTGGTTGAAGGCACCGGTCTTGAAAACCGGCAGGCGATGAGCCTCGTGGGTTCGAATCCCACCCTCTCCGCCACCGTTCGCTGGCTTCGGGTTCATTGGGGGACAGGTTCGCAGGTGAAAAACCGTACAATAAAATGGCTTTTGGGGTTGGCATGGGTGACCGCCGGGCTGTACTTTGCCGATAAAGGCGCGACCTATTACCGCCAGGGGCGTACCCTGCCGCCTTCAGTGATAAATACCATCCCCGAGATGCCACCGCACCACGCGGGAGACCGCGTGCTGGTGTTCGCCCCACACCCCGATGATGAAGCGCTGGGCTGTGCCGGGGTGATCCAGCAGGCGATGCAGGCAGGTGCGCAGGTGTGGGTCGTATTCATGACCAACGGCGACGGCTTCCGCCTCGCAGTGGAACGCCAGTTTCGTCAGTCGCGTCCCAGCCCCGAACAGCATATCCAGTTTGGCAAAATGCGCCAGAAAGAAGCACGACGCGCGATGCACCTGCTGGGGCTGGCAGATTGGCGCATTATCTTTCTGGGCTACCCGGACAGGGGGCTCTATTCCCTCTGGCGGTCGAACTGGACGCCCTCTAACCCCTTGCGATCCTACTATACCGATACCGGCTCGAACCCATACCGCGATACCCTGCGCCCTGGAGTAACATACTGCGGGCAAAACGTGCTGCGCGACGTGGAATCAGTGCTGCGCCGCACCGTGCCGACACACGTCTATGTAACCTATCCTGCCGATGACCATCCCGACCATACGGCAACCGCTCTCTTCGTGATGAGCGCACTGGCTCGCTTGCGGATGCAGGGCATCGGTTTCGCACAAAGGGTAGTGTTACGCCACTATATGGTCCACTGCGGCGACTGGCCCCAACCGCAAGGTCTGCACGAGGATGAACCTCTGACTCCTCCCCCTGCTTTCTTCAACATCGGGCTGCACTGGGTAAAGTTGAGCCTGACCCCGCCGCAACAGGTCAGGAAGATGAACGCAATCAAAGCCCATACTTCTCAGATGCTGATGATGTCTCGCTTCCTACAAAGCTTTGTTCGCCAGAACGAGCTGTTCATCGAGCAGCGAGTAGTGGTTCCCATGGAACCGTCGCTCGGCGTGGTCTGGGATGAACCCGACGAAGAGGATGTACTCAGGAACCTGCAAGCCCCTGGTGACTTCAGTTCCGCAGAACTGCGCATGGAGAACGGGCAGGCGGTTTTTCATGTCCGCACCCGAAGCAAGCCCCGCTCTGGCTTCAGTTACAGCTGCACCGTACACACTCTGCTGCCCAACGGGGAGGTAACCACAGCACTTTTGCGAACCAAACCGGGCAAACCGAGCAGGAACGCTTATGTAGACGAGGAAGGAGTAACCTTCCGATTGCCCACCCTGCCCTCAGGCTCTGTCGTAGTGATTCATGCTCAGTCGCGCTTCGCCGGTTTACCGATGGATCAAACGGGCGGGTACGTGGTGAGCTTCCCATGAAACATGTTCAAGGCGCCGGGGTTAGCCGGCGCCTCGCGGGAGGAGAGGAGGAGGATGGTGCTGAGTGTTAAGCCTGTCGTCACGGCGTCTGCAGCGGGTTGAACTGACTGACGCTCCACGGTCGCTGCACCGCCAGTCGAATCCACCGCACATGACCGTCTGCAAACACCACGTTATTGCCGTCGTTATGGCGTGGGCGCTGCCACTGTGCCCGCTCGCGGTACTCCGCTTCCCAGTCGGGATGTCGCTCCGCAAGCTGACCCGGCATCACGTATATCGTATAGCTGCCCATCGCGCCGTTCAGGTTATTCGCATGCGCCCACTGATTGGGCGTATCATACGCCAAAAATGTGTTCGCAGGCACAGTGATGGCATCCAGAGCCAGCCCGCTATACCCGTAAGCGGTTCCCATCAGACGCGGGAACCCCAACAGTGTGTTGTAAGCGTAACTGGGTACCGGTTCAGTGTTCTCCGGGCATACCCAGATTCGCGCATCTTTCACATACGGCTGTAACGCCGTCATCCAGGCTCGCCCCTCTGGGGCGACCGCCGCATAGGGCATGGCAGCTGGTAGATTGCCTTCCCAGTCCTGGGCATACAGCATAAACGCCTGTCCAATCTGATGCAGGTTGCTCACACATGCCGTGCTGCGCGCTGCCGCGCGGGCACGCCCAAAAACCGGCATCAAGATGGACGACAATATCGCCACCACGGCGATAACCACCAGCAGTTCGACTAACGTAAAGCCTTTTCGCGTTCTCATGACACTCACTCCTTATGCATTAGATTTCGTGTTGGCGGGCACTTTGTCTTGCAGCGCCTCTTTTTGCCTTGCACGTCTATGAGTTGCAAAATGCGTGCCAGAGCGGTGATAAAATTACTGGTTTTTCGCCTTTGCCCCGCGAAAAAGCCCTGCACTTCCTGCGCACTTTACCAGCCTGAATAGCCGATGTCGTTGCAGGGTTTTCAACTCTCGTCCCGAACCATGACATGGACACACAGGCAAAAGGAGGAACACACCATGCGCGTGCTAGCGGAAGAGACCATCGCCACCTGTGAACCGCCGAATAACGGTTCGGGTCCTCTATGGTGCTACGGTGCACCGATACTCACACGAACAGGTGACGAAGTGTATGCAAGCGTCATGGAGACCGGCGCCGATGTGCCACCGCTGTGCAACACCCGACCACGCCTCTACCGCAATCGGGGTAACGAAAGCTGGCAGATGGTGTGGGCGCCACCCGCCTTCCGCGAGCGCGAACCATGCCCTCTGGTGATACTGCCGCAGGCCAGGCTGTTTCTTTCTGTCAATACCTCCGTGATGCCGCCGGGTACTCATTACGGCAAATGCAAGCCCGGCTTACTGGAGTTCTCCCGAAACCAACTATCTATCCCAACCGAGCATACCCCACCCTTCCCGCAAACCGCCACATTCACCGACCATTCGTATCGCGGTATCGCGGCAGACAGCCAGCGCGGTGAAATACTGGTCATGCACATTGACGCCCACACCAGCGAGTACCACTACGCTCTGCTGAAAAGCGACGGACGCTGGGATGCGCCCGGCGTTGTCACCTTCCCCATCCGCGCCTGCTATCCGCAGGTGGCTTTGCGCCATCGCGTGGCACACGTGCTCGCTATAGGAGACATCTACGAACCGGTGGAAGAGTGGCGTCGCTACAAACGCGAGAGGACACAGCGGGAGTGGGACTACGTTTTCCGACGGCTTTTCTACACGTGGACGCCCCATGTGCCCTCGGAGCCGTTCCGTCCCCCGCTGGAGATCGATAATGTGGACACGACCGGCGGGCATATTATGAATCTGGATTTGTGGTTGGACAAACGGGGCGTCGCCCATCTGCTATACCTGCGCCAGCAAACCACCTCCCTTCTGCGGGATCGCTACTTCCCCAACCTGCCGCTGCGCACCTCACTGGAATACTGCACGGTGAAGGACGGACGCCTTCTCCGGAAGCAAACGCTGATGGAAGGTGGCGAAGGGCTGAACACGCCTCACCCTCACTACGCCCGCTTCCACTCGCCCGATGGCAGGCGGCTGCTGGTCGTGTACTCTGCCACCGAGCCAGATGGCACGTGGTTCAATGCGGTGATGCCTCTGCTACCGCAACGCGGGGAGGCGACCCGAATAGCCTTGCGAGAGCCGTTCACCGCATTCTTCACCGCCTGCGAACGCGGTGGAAGCCGCCCGTCAAGGACGCTGGACATGTTTGGGGTTGGAACGCATTCCGGCACCATCCTGCGATATGCGGCAGTGCGCTTGCCTTAAAATGTTCATAATAATTCTATAATATCATCTGGAAGGTAATCGCGTTAAAAGTCCGTCGCCGGTGTGACCCCTGTCACGAACTGGGGTATAGCCGCGTTCTGAAAGACAAACAATTTTTGTCGCAGGAGAGAAGAGAGTGTTCAACCGTCTCGTTCTGGCAACCGTAGGTGCGTTACTGCTCGCACCGACCAGTGTCCTCTACTGGCAACCCGCTTCCCAAACCGCTGCGGTGCAGGGAGATGCCGATGACCCCGCCATCTGGATAAATCCGATAAACCCCGAGAAAAGCCTCATCATCGGCACCGATAAGACAGGCAACGCGCTTTACGTATTTGACCTGAAAGGCAAAATCGTGCAAAAGATAGGAGGCATCCTTCGTCCCAATAACGTGGATGTGGAATATGGCCTCCCCCTGGCGGGGCGCACCACCGACATTGTAGTGGCGACCGAACGAAACGCGCGACGGCTTCGCATCTTTGCCATCGACTCCACGAGCCTGCGTCTGCGCGACATCACCGACCCCAAAGGTGCTACCGTTTTCGCAGGGCAGGAAGGTGACTCTGCAGCGCCAATGGGAATCGCATTGTATCGGCGTCCAAAAGATGGCGCCATTTATGCTGTCGTCTCCAGGAAGGCTGGTCCCTCCGGCGCCTACCTGTGGCAATATCGGCTGGTGCCTACGGCAGGAGGGCGCGTGCGCCTGCACAAAGTGCGCGAGTTCGGGCAGTTCAGTGGTGACGGTGAAATCGAGGCGGTCGCCGTCGACGACCAGCTGGGGTATGTTTACTACGCGGACGAGAACTACGGCATCCTCAAATACCACGCTGACCCTGAACATCCCGAAGCCTCCAAACTGCTTGCCGTCTTTGGCAAGGAAGGCTTTGAAGGCGACCGCGAAGGCATCGCTGTCTATTCCACGAGAGGCGACAAGGGCTACCTGTTGTGCGTTGACCAGAGACCCCAGAGAAGCGTGGTATATGTATTCCCCCGTGAAGGAACCTCTGCCAATCGCCACGACCATCAGCAGCCTGTTGCTGTCATCCACACCCACTCCGATGAGACGGACGGCATAGAGGTTACGGCATATCCGTTGGGCACACAGTTCCGACAAGGCTTGCTCGTCATGATGAACAGTCAGGCACGCAACTTCCATCTCTACCGCTGGCAGCCCTTACAGCAAGACTAGGTCTTTGCGAAAGTTTTAACACATATTTAACATCTTTTGTGTAAACTTTAGCCGAAAGCCAATCCATTCAGGAGGAGATTGATGCGACCAGCTAAGCGTGCGTTCACCCTTATCGAGCTGCTCGTCGTTATCGCGATCATCGCGATACTGGCAGCTATTCTCTTCCCCGTCTTTGCGCAAGCACGGGAGAAGGGGCGCCAGGCAGTGTGCCTTTCCAACATGAAGCAGTTCACGCTTGCAATGATGATGTACGTGCAGGACTACGATGAGCACTTTCCCTCGCAAGACCCCGACCCCAGCCGCCCGCAGCTGATGGATGATCTCTGGATTTTCGTCATTGTGCCTTATATCAAGACCCCGCCAGCCGACTGGGCATCCGCACGGGCAAACATCTACGTCTGTCCGAGCAATCCCAACCTGCAGCTGGTTAGTGACAGTGTAGTGCAGCAAGCACTGCAGTTCTGGGGATGGGACCTTGCGCGAGAGTTCCGCCTGACCCGCGCACCGGATGGCAGATGGAAGTGGCACTGCAGCTATGCGATTAACGACTCCATCATTGGCGAAACGGGTATCGGCTTCACCGCGCTAGCCGCATGGCAGCAGCCAGCCTCGGAGTATTTGTTCATGGAGAGCACTTTCGATACCGATGTGGACTCCAACGACGTCGACCTTAGGGATAACGAGATTTTCATGAATCATAATAGTGGCATGAACCTCGCTTTCGTGGACGGACATGTGAAGTGGATCCGCGATGCCCGCGTACCCTACGACTCGTCGCAGTTCGACGGACAGGGGTCGCCTGTTTACTACAGGAACAGCCGCAGTGCCCTGTCCCCATGGCGCCCTGTGTACCCATAGGTTTGCCTCCAAAAGCGAGCAGCCGCCCTGCTGGGGCGGCTGCTTCTCTACCTTGCCAGAGCGGGGTGGATGTCCCGTTCTTCGAAAGTGCTGTGGTAAATCACCGTGCGCTCCTGCGCGCTGAAAACCAGATGGATTTTGCCGTCAACGGCCTGCACCGCGCTCGG
>Ga0308411_10002304_pt1 | contig 12906 bp, 17 predicted proteins | sample HotsprottomLayer_2_FD_203530 | JGI IMG/M metagenome (GOLD analysis project Ga0308411, IMG submission 203530) | Hot spring phototrophic mat microbial communities from Octopus Spring, Yellowstone National Park, Wyoming, United States -... | ecosystem: Environmental > Aquatic > Thermal springs >... | reverse complement strand
CTGATCTGGTTCGTGGATGCGGTCGCGTTGCTGGCGCGTCTGGCTGGTTCCTGATACGAGGCGTTCTTATTGTAGTCGATGGTTAGAGGAAACGCAAGCGGATACGCCTGTGCAGCCGCATTTCTGGAAGGTGATAAAGAAAGCTTTCGGACCCGACATGCCCGTCACGTTCGCAGATGCGCAGGAGGGACGGGAGTGAGTAGTGAGAACGTACAACAACGCGCAAGAAAGAACATACTTGCGTTGCCGTCCAGAATTGTGTAGGATAGTCAAAAACCATGTTTGAGCGTTTAATTGCCCGCGCCGATACGGAAAATCATGTGCTGAACCGGCATGACAACAGCCTGCGTGATAGCGGGAGAAGTCTTGTTGATACAGGAATTGCATATGAGGGAACAGGCTATGCACATCACACTCAAAACCTTGACCCCCTTATGGACCGGCGGTGTGGATCAGACCTGCGACCGCCTGCACGAGACGGGGCTGATCGGTTCGCTGCGCTGGTGGTATGAAGTGCTGGTGCGCGGACTGGGCGGGTATGCGTGCGATCCGACGGAGCACCGCTGCACCTTTGATGAAGAAAAGTATCGCAAGTCTAAGAGGGAGATCAGAAAACCGGATTTGTGGTATCATGATGGCGACCATGCCGTTCTGATAAGGAGCAATCTCATATGCCACGACGTGCACGTCGATCCTATCCAACCAAGGATGCGACCGATCTGACCGATGCGCAATGGGCCGCCATCGCGCCACTCGTCATCACCCCGTCGCCCAACGGCGGCCGCCCGACCGACATCGATCGCCGCGCGATCGTCAACGCGCTGCTCTCCAAAAATCGCACCGGTTGCCAATGGCGCATGCTTCCGAACGATGTTCCGCCGATGCGTTCGGTTCGCTCCTCTTTCGACAAATGGAATCGTGATGGAACCTGTATCAACATCAATGATACGCTGCGGAAACTGGCGCGACAAGCGCTTGATCGCGATCCGGAGCCGTCCATCAGCGTCCTGGACTCCCAATCCGTCAAAACGACCGAAGCAGGCGGAGAGCGCGGCGACGATGGGGTAAAAAAAGGTCAACGGGCGCAAACGGCAATGCTGGGTTGACGCCAATGGGTTCTTGGTGCGCGTGTTGGTACATCCCGCCGATATTTCGGATACCGAAGGCGCCGAGTGGCTTCTCGCCGCGCATCATCAATCATTTCCCCGGATGCGCGAGATTCGCGTGGATGAGGGGTAAAAAAAGGGTTAGATGAAAGGATGCAACAGGACGATACGCCTGAATAGTATTGAAAAACCGCCCGGACAAACGGGATGTGCGGTTATTCCGAAGCGCTGGGTGGTGGAACGCTCGATTGCGTGGGCGGGACGCAATCGGTTGGCGAGCAAGGAATACAACCGCAACCCAGAATTAAGCAAAGCCTTTCTTTATCTTGGTTCTATTGCAATGCTCCTGAATAGGCTCTATCCGAGGTTTTAGTTTTTGATCACGCTCTCACAGACCCGGAGAAAAACGCTGAAGATTTGTCGTGTCGAAACATAAGTCTGTAATATAGAACAGATCTCACTCATCAACAATTCGGAGAAAGAAATGAACCAGCCAGAAATGTCCACCGTTTTGCTCCACGGTGATATCGATGCTATCAAAAACTATGTCTTTGAAACCTCGTCACTACCTCAAATCCGTGGTGGCAGTCAATTGTTGGTAGAGTGCGAGGAAGAGATTAAAGAGAAGCTAAAATATCTGGAAGAGAGTGAAATATACTGTTCTGGTGGTAGTTTCCTTTTCGCTATCCCTAAAAATCAGGTCAAAGAAGCGAAACAAGAAATAGAAAGGGTATGCTTGGAAAAAACAGGTGCTGCTACATTGACAGTAGTCTACGAGCAAAACCTGCCTCCCGATTCTCCCGATACATCCCCCACAAATTCATGGGCTCAGCGCCTCTGGCAGGCATACCTGGTCCAGGACGGCAACAACAAGACCTCCCCCAAGCCATTTGCCCGACGGATAGCCTTCCTGGCCGGCCAACTGCGAGAGGCCAAAGCTCAAAAAACCCGAGCTCCTTTCTGGGAAGCCCCGCCTTTTGGCCTGCGTTGTGACCTATGCGGCAAGCGGGTAGCAGCCCGGTTATGGCGCTCGCCAGAGGGAGAAGAGAAGCGGTTGTGTCTAGTCTGTTGGATCCGCTATGAAGCAGGCAAGGGGGGAGGGCAGTTCAATAACCGCTTTAAGCAATGGGCGGGATCCAAGGAACTAACCATTTCCGCACATCACCCGGTTGATCTAGACCATTTAGTCCAGAGTGCTCGCGGTCACCAGTACCTGGCTTTCCTCTATGCAGACGGCAATGACATCGGCGGGCTGTTACAGCGCGTAAGTGATGAGAAGGAATTGCGAGGTCTGTCAAAGATCCTGCGCCGTGCGGCAGAAGAGGCGCTCTTTGAGGCCCTTAGAAAAGTCTGCGGACAGGCCCTCCGTGATGCCGATTACTGGCCCTTTGAGATTGTCCACATCGGCGGTGATGATGTGACCCTGCTCATCCAGTCCGGCTATGCCTGGGAAGTAGCGGTCGAGTTCCTGGATCGGTTTGAGCAGAAAGCCAACCAGGAATTGAGAGATGGGTTAGAAAGGCTGGCAGATTGGAAAATCACCGCTTCTGTCGGCATTGCTGTGGCAGATTCCAAGTATCCCATTCGTTATCTGGAAAAACTGGCCGAAGATATGCTGAAAAAGGCCAAAAGAAGGGCCAAGGAGGATCCACAAAACCCTTGTAGTACAATCAACTTCCTCTGGCTTCCCAGTCCAGTAGCAGCCGAATCGGCAGATCCGTTGCTATCGTACTACGAGCCTCGCCAGAACGTGGTCCTTACGGGCCGGCCCTATACATTGGAGGAAGCCGGGTCCTTGGTAGTCCTGATGGAGCAGGCCACTAAAATGCCACGTAGCCTCCGTCATCGCTGGGCTGGAGCTCTGGAAAAAGGACTTTTTGTTTCCCTCAACACCATTTACTACGATATTGCTCGCCGTAAAGAAGGGGAACGTCACATATTCCAGAACTTTTTGCAAGCTCTGGGAGATCTCGCATTCGTCCGAGGCATGACAAAGCTACCGGCGCCGCTGTGGGCGTTTGATAAATCTACTGGAAAGTGGCGTACTGCTCTCCTTGATGTTCTAGAATTGACCGAACTACGCGCTACGCGCCCCGATGTTGAGGAAATTTCTGAGGAGTCAGTCTAATGAGCCATGTCAAAATAACTATTCGTTTCCCATTGGCAACTTCATTTCATACGACCGGTAACCGCCGACGATTGGGAGTAGACAAGACTCTAGCTCTAAGCACTGAAGGAGTACCAGTGCTTCCAGCCACAACGATCAAGGGCTTTCTACGAGATTGTGCCGAGACTCTGTTGCGAACTTGGGCACAGAGGGTCTGCTTGCCTCCTACCCCGATGACGATGTGTTCAGAGAAGAATCTTTGCATGGTCTGTCAGATCTTCGGTAACCCGCGCCATACCTCGCCACTGCGTTTTCGGGACGGCCAATTTGTCCAGAAACCAGACATCATGGAGCGAAGTGGAGTAAGCATCAGCCGCAGCCGGCGAGCGGCTCTGCCCCAGCGTCTCTTTTTTCTGGAGACTACAGACCCGCAGCCGGGAGAGGTGGTTGCAACTATTGAGGGTGACTTTGCCGATACCGAGTTGGCACGGCAGGCGACAGCCCTGATTGTCCTTGCAGCCCGGTCAGGGTTTGCTATCGGCGCGGGTCGTACTCGTGGTCTGGGATGGCTGGAGAGAGACAAGATGCGGGTAGAGTCCAGGATCGATGATGAGCAGGTGGAAAACAGCCTTATAGAGCAATATGCCCATCTGTGGAGCGAAGGCAAGCATGTGGTTGAAAATCAAACCTGAAGAGCCCTTGATCATCGGTGAGGTACGGGCTGGTTCGCAGTTTCTTACGAGCCTTCCCTTTATCCCTGGTCGCCTGCTGCGAGGCTCCTGGGTTGAGCGACTTCTAATTCAGGGCGAAACGGAGATCCTGCCCAAAGTGCAATCAATTCGGATAGGTAATTTCTTTCCTACCACAGAATGGCGGAGTATGGGCTATGCGCTTCCTCTGCCGCTTACTGCTCTGACATGCAAACGGGAAGGAGGATTTCACAGCGAAACTTACCCCCAGCGGCGCGGTCATGGGATTGTTGACACTCTCTTGCCTCACCTGGCATATGTTCTGTTGCAGGAACGTGGTGCCCTCTTTGCAGCGCCCTTTGGCATCACGTGTCTCACATGTGGAAGCCGCATGGAACCGGTATCGAGTTTTTATACCGTGTACCAGAACGGCGGCCGATCTCACTATGTTCGTACGCGCTTACAATATCATGCTCAGACGAAGGTGTCCTTGAGCCGCCACCGCCGCGCTTCGACCGAAGGGATGCTCTATACCGCCTCTGCGCTCAGCCCTCGGTCGTCAAGTCCTGACGGTTCAGCCAATGAGGCTCCTTTGGTCTTTCTGGGGCGGGTATACGGCGATGAGAAAGCGGTAAATGACCTGTGCCGGGCCGTGAACGGCGCGGCTATCGGTGCCCTGCACACTCGAGGCTACGGACGCATCCGGGTAGAGGAAGCTGAGGTCCGGTTGCCTTCTTTGCGGGAGCGGGTGAAGGCCTTCAATGAGACTCTGAAAAGGCTGTGGGCCGATTTGCGCACTTTGTCCGTCAACGATGGTGACCTCCCATCAGAACCGGAGGGGCTGTACTTTTCCGTAGATCTTCTCTCTCCGGCCATCTTGCGCGATCCTGTTGGAGTGCCCACCCTGGTTCTCTCGCTGAGTCTCAACGGCCAAGCACTTACACCGATCTGGTATCAGGCCCGGCCCGATTTCGCCGGGGGGTGGGCTGAAACCTGGGGATTGCCCAAGTCTACAAATCTGGCCGTCCGCATGGGTAGCGTCTATGTCTTCCGCTGGAACGGCGGGTTGGAGGAATTGATTGCCGCTCTGGATTCGATGGAGACTCAGGGCATCGGTGAACGTTGCGACGAGAGTTTCGGCGAATGTCTGATCTGTCATCCATTTCATCAGGAGATACAGGAAAGATGAGAATGCTACCCCCTCGTATTCGCCACGCAATTGAAAAGCAAGATGATGAGCTGGTACAGATGGCTCACGAGCTAACCAAGAGTCTAAGTGGTGACAAGAGACGCCAACTGCGCAACATCCAGGACGTTGCCGAGAGCAGCGACTCCTGGAAGGCACTGGAACTCTTCATCCGCTATCAGGCTGCTCGTGGCGAAATAGACAAGGCGTGGGCCGAAAGCGCGATTCAACATCTGGGGGATCTCCAGAGGAAAGCAAAAGGTTTGGTCACTCAGGTGGCTGGAGTAGATGCCGGGGCCGTCCATCTGGCTCTGGTTTCTCGGGTTCTGGGTTATGCTGTGCGCTGGCATACCTGGGACACGAAAGGCAGGGAGGTAACCCGATGAGCATTTTTGACACGTTTCGCAGCCGCCTGCAAGTGCAGGCTACACTCGAAATGCAGACAGCGCTCTCTGTAGGGGCTCGCCTCTCCCTGGAACCGACGGGTACCGATTTGCCGGTGGTGAAAAGCCCTGATGGCCTGCCCTTCATTCCCGGTTCGTCCATCAAGGGCGCTGTGCGAACCCAGGCGGAGCGGATTCTGCGCACGGTTAACCGCAGACCGGACCTGTGGGCCTGTGACCCTTTCGCCGATCCTTGTGTGTCGGGCGGTCGCAAAGCAGAACTCTGGCAGCAGGCCGAGCAGCAAAACCGCCAGCAAGCCGACATTATCTTTGCTGAATCGGTCTGGAAAGAAAGTTGTACCGCCTGCCGCCTCTTCGGTTCTCCCTGGTTTGCCGGTCGGCTGGCCTTCAAGGATGCCTATTTGGTCAACGCCGATGACTTGCCCGTGGTCACCCAGATTCGGGACGGTGTGGGTATTGATAGGGACCTGGGGGCCGCTCGCTCAAACATCAAGTACGACTTTGAAACGGTAGTACCCGGCGCCCGTTTCGGTGTTGAGATCTTGGGTGAGAATCTGGAGGACTGGGAGGTGGGCTTTCTCCTAGCTGTGCTCCGCCCGTGGGAGGAAGGAGCACTTTCCCTGGGTGGCAAAGTCACCCGCGGGCCGGGCTGGGGAGCGCTCCGCGAGATTCGGCTGACCCAGGTAAACCAGCAGAATTTAGTAGACTACCTGATTCAGGGGAAAACCCAGCCTGTTGAACCAGCTCCGTTCTTACAGGCTTTGCAGGAACGGTTGAGATAGGGAGGCTGGCATGCATAAGACACGCTACAACGCCTTACGCCTGACTTTGGAGATCCGTCCACGTGGTTCTCTGCTCATCAAGGCGGGCGGGCTGTCGGCGGATCCCACGCTGCCGGACATGCAGTTCGTCCGTACCTACCATCCTGAAAAGGGGGAGACAGTCTACATCCCCGGCTCTTCTCTGAAGGGTGTGGTACGAGGTTTCACTGAAAAGGTGCTGCGCACGCTCGGTCGAACGGACTCCTGGCACTGGGCCTGTCCTACGTTTCCGGATGAGCGAGAGAGTTGTGCAAAGCGTCTGGAGAAAGTAGAAGACAGTGCGGTCGTCTACCGTCAATCCTGTGGCGCGTGCCGGATCTTCGGCCATACTCGCCTCAAGGGCCGGGCCGCGTTCACCGACCTCTTGCCGGCTACTGAAATCAAAACCGAAATCCGGTATGGAGTGGCCATCTCCCGGCTGAGCCATGCCGTGGCCCAGGGGCCTTTTGAGATGGAAGTTGTAGTAGATGGTGCCTTCATTGGACACCTCTTCCTGGAAAATTACGAACTCTGGCAGCTAGGTCTTCTGGTGTTGGCTCTGGAGAGTATGAACAATGGGCTGGTTAAGGTAGGCTTTGGTAAGAACCGTGGGTTTGGCGAGGTGGTGGTGACCGTTATGGAAGCTCAAGTGGAGGAGGCTGGATTCCAGGACGACCCGAATACTCTGCGAGGTCTTGCTGCCTTCGTTGCCAAGGAGGAGCAAGATCGGTATGGTCTTTATGCACCAATTCGATTGAACGGGTTGCCCGCACCCGCTCAAAGCCTGAACTTAGGGCTCTATCAGCGGCGAGTATACGATGGCCAGGGGTGGCAATCTATTGCCAGTGTAGCTATGAATGCCTTGCAAGCAGGCTAGAAGAGAAGATATGGAACGCCAGCAAGTTTATGTCCATTCTTTGAATGGTTCACCAGACATTCTGCAAGGCCAGTCTGCTGTACTTGGCAATCCTCTATACCACTGGGTTGCTGACCCTCTCACCTTTCGTATGGGTAATGGTATTCCTCAAGACTGGTTGGAGACCGGATCGCTTTTCGGACCTCAAGGCGAACTGCGCTGGTGGCGAGAGGGAGCTGAGTATCGAGGCCTTCTACTCACAAAGACGCCCGTCGCCGGATTAACCCCTCTCTCGGAAGAGTGGGAGGGCGAGGAACAGATCTTCTTCCTTCAATCCCTGGATGACCGCCGGTTACGCCCGTCCTTCTCGGCTTACCCTGGGGTGGGGCAGGAAGGGTGTTGGCGGGGAATGGTGTATTACCGTGATGGAATTCCTGTTTTTCTTAGTCCTCGGGCACTGATACCTGGGAATGGAGGCGATCAATGAGCCCACAGCAACCTGGACCCAAACCCTTCTTCTGGGTGGCGCTAGATAAGGCAAAGCCGCCAAAAGGAAGACCCCACCTGCACGAACGCTTTTCCGGCCTGAGCGGGCGGATTGTGTTCCAGATAGAAGTGCTTTCCCAGTACCTCTACGTGGGGAGCGGCATCCTGGACCTTTTCACGCCACCTGGAGAGAAGCTGGAATACGCCTATTATGCTTTTGCCCGACGGAATGGTCAGCTAGTCATTCCCGGCACAGGGATCAAGGGGGCCGTGCGCGGGGTGTACGAGGCCCTTACGAACTCGTGCGTCTCACAGCGAGGGCGTGATGAACGAATGCCAGGGTCTCACCAGGCCTGCCAGGGAATCAAAAAAGGAGAGGAACAGCAGGCAGTGCTTTGTCCGGCCTGCCGGCTCTTCGGTGTCACAGGCTACCGTGGTCGGGTGCACTTCACTGATGCAACCCCAATAGACCAGATACAGACCACCCGCATCAAAATCTCCGATCTATGGCCGCCGCGACAGAGCAAAGGGCGCAAGTTCTATCAGAGCAGGCGCTTCCAGAGCCTGGATATGCGACCCAAAAAGAGCCACCGCTACCTGGAGGTGGTGTCTAAAGGAAGCCGCTTTGAGACCACCCTGGTCTTTGAGAACCTGGAGGAGGCGGAAATGGGGGCCTTGTTGCACGCCTTGGGCCTCGGTCCTCATCCTCAGAGACCGGACGAGGTGGATCAGGCCTTTCCCATCAAACTAGGAGGAGCAAAACCGCGTTGCCTCGGGAGCGTGCGGTTTGTTCCACAGGATATCTACCTGGTGGATGCAACAGACCCCCTGGGCTCTCTTGTCCAGAGAGGCCGACTTCTGGATGGCTTGACTGCACAGCTACGCCAGTGGCTTAAGAATGTGGGCAGTCTGCTGGATCAGAAAGCCTGGGAAAGCTTCCTTCAGGAAGCCAAACCCAAAAATGAGCCTTGCCCCAAGGAGGTGTACTGATAATGTTAGACAACCACATCCAACTTGCTGAACAGATTGCCAGTAAACTGCCTGAGGTTTCGCGTAACGAGTGGATGCGCTGGATGCAAATGGCTGAACGACAGGGTCTGGATCGTGCAGTGGCTTATGCCGAGCGATTAGGCGAAGATCCTACCCTTCGCCCGGCCGTGCAAAGGGATAACAAACTGATAGCTCAGGCGATTCGGTCGAATTTGTCGGCCCTCAAACGTCTCCCTGAAAACAGCCAGAAGAAGACATCTGGCTACGTTGGTTGGCTTTTGCGTATACGTACCGTCCGTGGTTCGCTTCGGGAGTAGGACCAAGAATGAGGTTTGTGTTTGATACCAGCGTTCTCATTGCTTATCTCCGAGGTGAAGCGGAAGCTGCTGACGCTGTAGTCGTAGCTTCCAATTGTGGTGGTATTCTTGTCTCCCAGATCAGTCTCATGGAACTTTATAGCTCTCAAAACCGACGCAATGCTGATATCGATAGAGAAGTGAGGAGCATTCATGCGTTAGAGCAAGCATACGGTCTTCGTCTCGTTCCTTGCTCTGAAACCGCTCAGAAATGGGCTTTCAAGATTATGAAGGCATTCCGTTCTCCTTTAGGAAGAAATGCTTTACCTGATGCCCTTATCATCGGGACGGGTATTGCTTATCGGGGGTGGTTGGTCACTTCTGACGGACACTGGGCACAGATCGCACAGGACAACGAGCAACGCCAGTTGCTCACTATCAGGCTCAAAGTGCTATCGCCATCAGAGCTTGTACGGAGGTTTGGATAATGTCTAAGAAACTACTCATTGCAACGCTGGGCACTGCTCCAGCAGTGGTGACCGAGGCCGTGGACTTGCTGACCCAACAGAACTGCCGACCGGACGGTGTCATCTTGCTCAGAACCGAAGACCATGATGTTCGCGAAGCCTATGAGTTGCTGGCAACTCATCTCCCTCAACACGACAACTTGACCTGGGTGGAGCCTGTATCCATCGGCCAGTACGGAGACGTGGATACCCCTGAGGCGGCCGTAGAGTTTATGCAGGAGACATGCCGCATTCTGAAGACCTACCGCGATGCAGGCTACCGACTTTTCGTGAGCATTGCTGGCGGCCGCAAAGCGATGTCGGCGCTTCTGGCCCTGGCCGTGCAGTTCTACGGCGCCGAACGGCTGTTTCACATCTGGGTGCCGCCGTGGTTGGAGGCGGAGGGCGAGATTGCCCAATTCCGCAATCTCCCGGAAGAAGATCTCATCCAGAAGCTACATCCGCCTCTGAATACGATGACTCCGGAGGACCGCCCACGCCTGGTAGACCTGCCTTTCATCGGCCTCTTCCCGTGGCTGGAAGATATCCGGGATGCACTGAAAGGTGTAGTTTCCCCTGAACGCTCCTTAAAGACTCTGTTGCAAGCCAATAATTTGTTGGACTCTCAGGCAAGGCCTACCAAGCTGGGAACTGCCGTTTTGACTATTCTGGAAGGCGTGGAGGGGTTACCCCCAGCACGTCAGGAAGAGTGCAAAATTGCTATCGCCAAACATCACGACCGCGATCGCCTGGAGCGCTTTGCGCGGGAACTCTGTAGCCGCTTTCCCTTTATCACTCAGACTCAAAGCGGCGAGTGGCGCTCCGGTGAGGCGAAGGTCAAGGCGGAGTCACCCAATCGCCTAAGGGTTTTTGAGTCTTTGGGCAAGGATTTTCAGATGCAACTGATCCTGGAAACGACGGCCACCACCTCTGGCCAACTGGAAGCTGCCAGACGAGCCGTAGAGCGCTACCTGGAGCGAAGGAGGTAGAGCATAGGTGCCTACCACCTCATGGGCCTGGGCCGTTCCCCTGGCACCGTCATCGGGCCGCTGACCTACCTGGCTCATCGCTACCAGCGCTGGAATGTTGACGACCAGCGCTTCTTCGCTCGCTCTGGAGAAGCCAGTCAGCGTCAGGCCGGTCAGAAGGTCGGTGATGTGCAAGCACTAGTCCTGTTCACCACGCTGGAGGTGCTGAGCGGCGAGGCCAAGGCCTTTGACTATGTGAATAACCCGCCGGGCGAAATCGCAACGGGTCCCCAACAGTCCGGAAGGCCGATGAAAGAGGTCCTGCGCGAATTGTTGCGCCGCGAATGGCCGGCCATCAGTGGCGGGCGAAAGAAGGGCGCCATCTTCTGTTGCAGAGTAGACCGCCGTGACATCAGTACCACCTACGAGCGGGTGGTCCGCGTCGTCGCCGCCCTGGCCAGCGTGGGCGGGCAGGGCAAGGAGATGTGGGCTAACCTGACCGGTGGCAATAACGTGATCAATTTGGCGCTGGAATTAGCTGCTACTCTTTCCGGTAACGTCTCCCGTCTTTACTACGTCCAGGCCGAGAACGAGGCTGCCGAAAAGTGCGTGCGCTACACCGCGGAGGAGGACTATTGGGTGGACCTGCCGGTGATGCCGCTGGCGTTGGATCGGGTGAGTCTGGCCGTACTGGATCTCCTCGGTCAACAAAGGCTGGCTGCCAAAGACCTGCATGGTAAGTTGTTGAGTCATGAGCAATATTGGAACCTGGTGCAGGGTGTTCATCTGGAGGTTTTTCAGGAAATCTACCTAACGCCGCTATGGAAGCAGGGCCTCATCGCCGAGGCAGAAGGAGGTTATGTCGTTGGCCCGCAATGGGATCTGATTCGTCCTTACCAGGAGCTTTTGCAGGAAGTGCGAAAAGCCGGACAGACTATCGAGAATCTGGCCAAGGACAAGAACAAGAATTGGTTGGAAGAAGAAAAGGTGGCGTGGAACTGAATGACCCTCACTCATCTTTAGGAGATTCGACGATGACAACCCTTATCCAACTCATCGGTGCGCAGCCGCTGCCAAATCTGTTACCACCGCTGCATTTTAAACCCAACCAGACAATGCTGATCTACACACAGCAAACCGATCAAGTTAGACAGCGCATTGAGTCGGTTATTGGTCAGTGTCACTCAATCTCTTGTGATGCCTACGATATTGAGAGTCTGGTCAAGGCGCTTGATGAAGAACTAGTAGGTCAGCAAGGAACCGACCTTATTTTTAACCTTACTGGCGGCACCAAAGCGATGGTGCTGGCGGCAAATCAGGTGGCAATGAAGCGTGGTGCACTGGTTGTTTATCTTGAGAGTGAGCGCACTCAGAACGTCCTTTATGAGTACCGTTACGATAACCAGCAAACGCTGCGTTTGCAAGGGAAAACCCCTCTACCAGAGCTTATTACCATTGAACAATTTCTTGATGCCCACATCGGCAAGGGTCAATGGCAGGAGGCAGGTCCCTCGAAAGATATTGGCGGTGCCTTTGAACAGGCGGTTGCCGATGCGATACGGGCCAGACTGTCGCAGGCTGAGGTAAAACAAGGGATCAAGTTCCTGGGAAGTGATAGGCGACCGCAGGTAGATCTGGACATTGTTGTGCGCTGTGGTAATCAATTTGCCCGTATTGAGTGCAAATCACAAGGAAAGACAACCACGCTGGATGCGGCGAAGCAATTGAACCTGGTGAGCGAGCTGCTTGGCACGTATACGCGAAAGTTCATCGCCATGAGTAATGACCTGAATCCTGACCATCAGGCGGTTTATGAAGCAACGCGCACGGAGGTGATTGTGTTGAAAAGTTTTGGTGGTCAGAATCCGTCCGATGACGACCAGCGGCGATTGGCTGACGCTATCGATCAGGCTATTGGATGCAGATAGGATCTTTTGCTTTGGGTGAGCGAACGGTTAGACAAAGGCTTTGCCTTCGCCTATTCATTGTACTGCCTGAAGAGATGCAACAACACACTGATTGGCGAATGGCTATCTTTGAATGTGGGCAACACATTGTGGCATTTGACGGCGATGCGCTATTGCTGAGGGAAATCTGGCAACGGGAGCGCAACAAGCCAGGTCTCTGAACCGCGGCTTCTCCGCCAAACGCACCAGCGGGTATGGAGTGGCGGAAGATGGAATGGTCAAAGGGGAAGTCAGAACAATGGCGGGCAATTATAATTTGACAGGAAAGAAGCTGGGCCAACCGGTACGGAGGTAAAAAATGTCTCCTTCGGCTGAAGCCTTATCAGTCGTTCTTGCCCCCATAGTTGAGTCCCTGCGCAATGGCCTGGGTGATAACCTGCTGGCGCTTGTCCTTTTCGGTTCCCGCGCTCGCGGTGACGCCCGCCCGGATAGCGATTGGGATCTGCTGCTTATCGCCGAAAACCTTCCTGATTCGCCCTGGCATCGCCAAAAACAGACTCTCGCCCTGCTTCCTCAGTCCTGGCGGCATCAGGTCAATGTCCTGG
>Ga0308411_10002303_pt1 | contig 12908 bp, 6 predicted proteins | sample HotsprottomLayer_2_FD_203530 | JGI IMG/M metagenome (GOLD analysis project Ga0308411, IMG submission 203530) | Hot spring phototrophic mat microbial communities from Octopus Spring, Yellowstone National Park, Wyoming, United States -... | ecosystem: Environmental > Aquatic > Thermal springs >... | reverse complement strand
TCGGCGCTTGCCGCCTGCAATTCCGCCTCCAGAGTCTTGACCCGGAATTCGAGTTGTCGGCATTCGTCAGCCACTTGTTCTGGACGGGAAACAGCCAGTTTTTCGGCCAGCGCGTTATATGCATCGATGCGCGTTTTCAGCAGGGCAACTTCTTCTTCTACCGCCGCGATCTCCCGGCGAATCGCTTCGAGCTGTTCGGTGGAAGGTCCCCCGGAATCAGCGACGTGGCGGTTTATCAACTCCACGCACAGCAACAGCGTCATAAGAATGACGACAGCGCTTACGGAGGACATGATGTCCTGAAAAGAAAACAGAGTGAACGGTGAGCTGAAACTGGGCCGCTTCACGACAAACCTGGCGTCCTGTTGTAGCGGGCCGGGCGAAACAGCGCCAGACACCATTGGGTGAATCGTGGACCTGTGACACTCGCGCTCATGATTCTGTTACCGGCGGCTGCCGCCGGCCGATTCTGTTCTGATATTTGACCGCCGGGATAACGGATTGTCTCCAATTGTCAAGCTTCCTCAGGTTCGTAGGGCAGCAATCGCAACCGGCTCAAGATATGGCGGAAACAGTACTCTGCACAGTCATCGAAGAATTCTTCCTCGGCTTTCTTCAGCCAAGTAAGGAGCAACTGGATGGCCAGCGCCGCCACCAGGGCCACCAAGGTGGTCTCGAAAGCTGTCGCCAATCCAGCGATGACCCCCTGTAAGGCGCCGGAAATCTCGGAAATGTTGACGGCTGAACCGAGGACTGCGGAAAATGCCCCGATGGCACGGGACAGCCCCAACACCGTGCCGATGAATCCCAACACGGGAATTGCCCAGACGAACGATTGCACCAGCGAGTAGCTGGTCTCCATCGACGACTGGTCTTGTTCGGCTTGTGAGCGGAGGATATCGTCCACGTCGCTCACACGGCCCAGATTTCGCAAGTTCGACAAAGCAACCACAATGCGATTGAAAAGCGTAAACTGTTTCGGATCATCCACTGTAGCAAAGATCTTTTGCATTACCTGGTCGACTGTAGCCGGCGAGAGCACGAAGTCGGGATCCTCGGGCACCACGGTATGGCTGAGGGTTTTCCGTTGCAGGCGAAGTTTGCACCATTTCAGCAGCAGAATCGCTGCCGACCAGCCGCAAAGCAAGACCACAGCGTATTGTGTGGGGCCACGCTGGGTGAACATTTCGGCCAGCCAGGTGTCTTTCAGGAGGATCAAACTGCCATAAAAGGCTACTGCGGCCAGCAAGCCGATGAAAAAGGCCAGCAGATTGTTCACGCGTGTGAACCGTCCCCCCTGGAATCCAAAGCGATTCTCGATGTCATCGCGAAACCAGCTTATTGGTATTGGCGTGGCAGGATTGCCCATGGCTGCCTCACAAATAGGTGAAAGACTTGGGAAAACCAGGCCATGCAGCTCCTCCAGCAAGGATCACGACAATCAGCAGGACAAGCAATGATAACAGTACTATCACCAGGATACTGAGGAAGATCCAAAAGGTTCGCAGGTTTTCCAGGGCCTCTCGCAAGATCGCTGCGGAGGCATGGTATTGCAACCGAGCCAAATGTCCGGCATATCTCAGCAGCAAGGTGCTTCCCGTGGCAACGGCCGCCGCGGCTAATAGCATGAGTAGTCCATTGGCGACGACAGGCGGCGATCGCGATGTAGCCCCTTGAATCATACACAAAATGCCAAGCACTACGTGCAAACCCGCCCATATGTATCCGGTGATGGCCAGGAAGACGACCCACGACCGCGAATCGCTTGCCGCCTTGCATATCAGCGGAGGCAACTGGTCCGCCGAGTCTGTCCCCGCGACTTCCCGCTTGTGTATTGTGGAAACGGCCTCATTTTTCTTTGGCCACAAGTCCATTTCCCTGGCAGGCATCCATGCAAGCATTCCTTCGTGCCACACGAAACTTTCGGGAGTCAATTCTCCGCTGGCCAGCATTTGACGCACAACGGACTCCGAAACCGGTCCCACTTCCCTACCATCTTTCTGGTAGTACCACTTCGGTCCTGGATGGGCCGGGCGTATCGGTTGTTCGGCCTGCGCCGATGGAAGGTCCTGGACAACTGGGGGTGCGGCAGGTGCCGGTGCAGGCTGCGGCGCGAGCGCGGCCGGTGGAAGCTGTTCCGTGACGACCAACTCGGAAGTGAAAATCTCCGGGTAATTGCCTGCGCGAACCCAGGTAACGCCGTCCGTGGAGACCTCGTGCAGCCGGCTAAGCTGCCCGCGGCGCGCCATGTTGCGCAACCGCTCGGGGTCCAGGGGGCCTATTACTGTGCCGCGAAGCCGGACATAGAGCTGAAGTTGGTCCATCGGCCTTCGCCTTTCGAACATTGGTTGCCCGTTAACGGGGCCGTCGCCAGTTGTGGAGAACCGCCGACTACCTCACCGTGAAATAAAGAACGTATGGCTAATATCTTGCTATTGTCGAGAGTCCGCCTGGGTTGTGGTCGAAAGAAACAATGGGCGTCCGTAAACCAACAGGGCGCTGCGTGCAGGATCGAGGCTGACCGTGCCGTTGACAACTTGCCCAATGCGAGTGAACCCCATTTTGCCGCTTCCCGGCATGGCGTACGCGACCCACAGGCTGCCGGAGGCAGGCGACAGGTTTGGTTTGAAGCGACATTGCCATGGGCCTGCTTTGTGGCTGTGCAGCGTACCCTCCGGCGAACGGTCTATTATGCCAACCCACTGATAAGTGGAAAGTCGCAGCCCGACAAACCGTTGCCGATGTTCCATAGCTGTTTTGATTGTTTGCTCCAACGAGGGCAGTCCCGCCAGAAGTTGCTCAGCCTGACTCCTGTCGGCTGCCGCCTGTTCGTCCGCCGGGTCGAGCCAATTGGCCGACAGCGCCGATTGGATGGCGCGATCGTCCAGTCGCTGGCGCCAACTGGCAAAAGCCCGCCAGAGGGACTCGCTGCCTCGACAACCCGTGTCGAGGACATTGTTAAGCAGCAGCAATAGGACAATGGGGTCTGCGGCGGGCTGCTTTGCCTTTGCTCGAGCCGCCTGGTGGCTGCAAATCTGCCTTATCATCTCGCAGAATGTTTCTTCCCAAGTGTCCTCCCTCAATTGCCCCAGGCTCCTTTTCAAAGCATCAACTAGTTCATTGTGCGGCGCTGGACCGTTGTAGACTATAAAGTCCCACTCTGGGACGATCAGTCTTTCGGTGCCCGAATAGTCCACTATGACGCGCTCTCCTCTGACGCCTGTAGCGGGCGGGTTCAATTGGCGCTTGCTGTAATGCCGCGTGCCGTTCTTGTGCTGGATCATGAAAAGGCTTGTCAAGAACTCGTGGGATAGCCATTTCCGCAAGTATTCCCGTTGGGGTTTTCGAGCGGCGATGCGCTCCAGATGGGCGGAGGCCTCTGCCAGGCTACTGGCTTCCGGGAACGCGGCCAACTCCGATAGTGCCTGTTCCAGACGACGTACTGCCTCCCCCGCCTCGGCTGCTCCCCAGCCGTCCCGTCCGTTCCAGAACTGGGCAAGCTGATTCCACGACAAGATTTTCTCGTTCCAGTAAGGTTCTTCTTTCAAAACCTGTTGATAGTCCACTGCCCGCAGAGAGCCGGAACGCGACTGGCAGTATGTTCTCAGCTCGGCGGCGTACTCGCTTGGGCTGCCGATCAATCTGCCAAGCCCCTCTACGTGGCTAAGCTCCTGTTGAAACTGGGAGAGTTTATCCCTCAAAGCCTTGGCTTGCGCCTTTAGCGGTTCCGCCAGCTTCTTGGCCTGCTCCGAAGCATCGGGGTGCTGCGCCTCGTAGTTGTCCAAGTCATGCCGGATAGCCGCGATCTGCTTTTCCCTGCTAAAGCATTCTTCTACGTTGCCCGGAACGGAAGCTTCCTCCTGCGCCTTGAGTTTTTTGCGGAACTCATCCAGACCACCAACGAACAGTTCGTCGAGAACCCTTTGTACTTCTCGCCGGATTGCCTCCAGTTTCTGATGTGCCTCTCTGACCTTCAGGTCCTCCTGCTGCCGGTCTTCAGCCCTCGGAGCCTTCTGTGCCAATTTTCGGGCTGTTTCGAGAGAAGCCGCGGCGGAATCCATCTCGCTCTTTTTCTGATGAACGTTGACCTGATTGACCTCATCGCTTGCGAGAAATTTATATACCCTCTGCAACGATTCGTTAAACTCTTTCTCCCGTTCTTCCTCTATTTCGCATGCCTTCATTAACTTGGCTTTCCAGGCGACAATATCGCGGTTTAGCGGTACCCACCAAGGCAATTCCTCAATTACTTTAAGGCCCGCAGGGTACTCGCCTTGCTCGTACGATGCCTCGATCCGCTCGCAAGCCCCTTCAAGGATCCGGTTGCCGACAATTACAAAAAGCCTTGCGCCGACCGCGACCAGCAGAACCATGCTCAGTCCTGCAATGGCGGCGACGATTATTCGACGGCGGCGCTGGGCCGCCAGTTCGAGGTTTGCACAGCGACTGCGGTATCTGGCTTCCAGTTCCGGCGACAGTTGATGGCCGTCGCGCGTGGCCTCGTAATACAGCTTTTCCAAAGCCCATAACGGCTTCTGCTTGTTCAGCGCGTGTTCCAGGGCGGCCGCTGCCCGTTGCCGAGCCTGCTGCCTGGCCTCTTGCTCGTCGACCTGGCGGAGCCAATCCAGGGCAGGTTCGGCGCGCTGGGCCAGCGGATCATCAGCCGCCAGACCACATCTGGCAGCATTCTCTTGCCACCGCGCCCGCAATGCCCGCCCAAGGTTCACGTCGAAACTGGAAAAAGCTGCGTTCAGTTGTGGTTCGATGGTTTCCAGTTCACGCCGGGCATGTTCTCGCACCAGTTGTTGCCTGACACCGAGCGCGAACTTCAACAAGCCCGGATCGGGAGGCTCTGTCCAGCCGTCGGAGTCCAGTTCTTCCATGACGGCTTCGACTGCGGCCAGGTCTTTGCCTCGTGCCGCCCGGCTCAGCTCGTCTTCGAGTTGCCGCAGGCGCTCTTTTTCGAATACTTGCAAGTCTTCACGCCACACCGGGTTGTTGAAGTCCAGTTGCGCCAGTTTGCGCAGCGTCTGGATCCTTTGCCGCAGCGGCGCTCGGGCCATGGCCAGCAGCCGGTGGCGACGCAACAATTGCTTCAGCGGCTGCTCAATGGCATAGGCCTCGTTCAACTCGGCCGCCACTTCGATGTTCAGCGTGGGAACAACCAATCCGAAGCGATTGCAAAGTGCGGCAAGCTCGGGGCGCTCGGGAAAATCGAGCAACGTGGCGACTTCGATCAGATTTGGTTCGATTTCGGCCAGTCGAATGGCCTCGCTGCGAAGTCCTTTACGCAGCAGACCACCGCACTTGTTCAGTCGCTGATTGACTTCGTCGCACGCCGCAGCGTAATCGGCAACCGCCAGACGAAACAACTCTAATTCGCCGTCGGCCACGGAACACAAAGCGATCCGCAAAGTATCCACTATCGTCTGGTAGTCGAGCGCCATAACAGCCCCCTTGTCACCAAATGGCTAGCCGCCTTGCCGCTGCTGGCTCCCGCGGAAAATCTCGTGCCCTGGCTCGGCAATCAGGTAAACCCGATATTTCTTGGGCTCCTCCTTCTTGGGCTTCTCCTGGCTGGACGAATCACTGTTTTGGTTGGGGGAAAACTCGTAGTACACCTCCTTGATGTGGATAGTACTGTTGCCCAAAATCTCCAGCGACTCCTTGAGGTTCAGCAGTGAGTCGCGCTGCTTTCTTAGCGACTCAAGTTTCTCGTTCTCTTCACGTGTGAGCGGTGGACCATGGGATTCCTTGCCGAGTTTTTCTTTTCCTTCAAGAGGCTGAATCTGGCGCTGAATGTTGTCGATATACTTGCCAAGCTTGCCGATCCAGTCTTGAAAATTCTTCTGGAAAGCGTTATGTCCAAACAGAGGGAGCCCACCACGGACTTCAGCGTCGGCGGCGGTTAATATCAGCTTGTGCGCTTCATCAGGGTTCGGCCCCCAGTCTAGCGATAAACTAAACTTTCTGCCCGTTTGCCGAATTTTTACGTCCCATTTCAAAGCTCTACCGGCTTTCTTTTCGATCTCGTAGTCCCGGTCTTGGTTCTTGTGATTTCCCTTTCGCCTAACTGTCAGCTCGGCCTGCAAATTAATCGACTCGAGCTTGAAGTTACTCTGCGCATTCCAAGCTGCTGGCGCTTCCCACGCCTGTAGCAATACCTCGCCGGCCTTTTTTGATTTCGGTTCCTTGAAGTCGACGGCCTTCGCTTCGTGGGGTTTTACGAACTGCACGACGTGCTCGCCGCGATCTTTCATTCGGGCAATCAAGACACTCCAAACAAGTTTCTCGTAAGCTTGTTCGGTCGCATTATGTATATGTAACTCCCACGAAAACGAAAGCTTTCCCGCGTCGCATTGCAGCGTGGCCACTGGTTGACCGGGGGATGGGGGAGGTGCGACTAGCCGGACCCGCCATTCCATTGTGCCCGACTCATCAATCCGCTCCACGCGCAAAGTCTGCCCGCCACCAGCCGAGCCATTCACGAAGGGAGGAGTTACCAAAGACAATTCCGTTCCTTTGCCGTCCTTCTGCAATGGTTCGATAAGAATCTCTACTGTGGACGCGAGTTTCTCAGGTGAGCCGCTAAACTTCTTCGTCGGCTTGGTAAGTTCCACGTACTTCACTATGAACTCTGGACTATCCTTGGGTTTCGGTTTCCCGTCGTCTGGCTCTTTGTTGGATTGTTTTGGTTGCTTCTTCGGCGGGTCGCTGGTGGCGGAGGAATCCTTCGGAAAGTCCTTTTTATCCTTTGATTCCGCCTCTGGCGGCTTCGGGTCGGGTGGCGGTTTGCCGTCTTCTTTCGGTGGCTGGTTTTCTTCCGGCCCCTTTTCTGGCGGTTTCTCAGTTTTGGGGGAATCATTCGGACCTTTATGATCACCATTTAACTTCGCGCCTGACGACCCTGGTCCGGCCTGACCGGTGTTGGTTTTCGGGGGATCAGGTTCGGTCTTTTCACCCGGGGGCTTAGATGCTGGGGGCTTCTCTGGCTGTTCACCCGTTACAGGCGGTTTCTTTTCTCCGCCCGCGGGAGGTTGTTCGCCGTTACCGGTGCCCGCTGTCTTGGCGTCGTTTGGGATCGTGTTGCTGGGTTTGCCCTGTTCGTCGGAACCCTTCTGGTCCTGCTCGGTTGATTTTTCTTCCCTGTGTGTCTTCCAGTGATCACAGTTGGGGTACGACAGACTTCTCGAACACGACAGCGAAAGACGAGCTGTGCGACCAATGGGCTGAGAACGAGATATCTCACCTGACCGACACCAGGCCTGCCAAGGCCGTCGAGCGCGGGCGGAAACACTGGCCCCCCGGATGCTCACTGCTAAGTCGCCCCTCGGCGTCAGCTATTGGCCCGAGTATCCTCTCACGCGGGCCGTTCAGGCGAACCGGTGTCGCGCAGACTTGGAGCCGGCCGAGGTGTTCACGCAGGGCGTCAAAGTCCTATCGTGGGCTGCGTACCTCCCAGCAACCATCAGGTCCCACGTCTGCCGTCTGTTAGCTGACAGCCACGTTGCGATAGCCCATCAGCACCTGGGGCGTCTCGATCCGGTACGCATCGCCGTCGGGAACAAACGTGCCTCCCAGCCGGAAGCAACTGCCGGCAGGTCAAGTATCTGGGCCGCCGGGTGCCGCATCCCTCCTGAAGCGTGCCCACGCCGTAAACCACTTATCTGACAACGACTTACGACAAGCAGCGAAAACAAGCGGCGCAAAAAGCGGCGCAGTTGATGCAGAAAACGGTCTGACAGCGCTGGCCCGGGGGCTGCTGGAACTTTCACCAGAGGAGCGCCGGCGGTTGCCGCAGAAGATCGCGTTGGCCTGCGTATCCTCAAGAATGTGGCCTCACTTTGGGTTGGTGATTCTTCGCGCGCAGGCATTGCCTGCCTATGGACTGGCGACGCCCGGTGCGTTGGACAAGCAATTCTGGCTCGTCGGCAATTGACATCGGCAATTGACAGGCGATGACCACCGATATACGTTGCCGGTGGACTTTGTGATCAAGCAACGGCCGGGCAGCCGGAAGGGGAACTTCCGGCCCGAGTGGTACGATCGCGCCGCAGCGGTGCTGTTCACAGGCTGCGGAAGGCGTCCTTCGGGATACGATCAGGCTACGACGAGAATGACTTTCGCGCCGTGTGCACGGCGCTGCCGCGCGGCGCCCCATAAGGGGGATAGCCAATGGAACGCCTTATTGCGCATCTTGTCCTGATTGCTATAACGGCAGCTACGCCCTTGGCCGGAGCCGAACTCAGGCCGCGCGACCTGACACCGGTGACGGGGCTGGAGGCGCCGGCGCACCCGCCGGTTGAGATCGTGCGCGACGGAACGCCCCGCGCGGTGGTCTACCTGGCCGATCCAAGGGCCACCGAGAAGTTCAATCCAAGGAAACAAGGGGGATTCCCCTCGACGCTTCCGCGCCTGGTCCAGGAACTGGTAGAAATAATCCGCCTGAGTACCGGGGCCACGCTGGAACTGGTTGACAAGCCACCACCTGTGGACCGGCCGGCCATCGTGATCGGCGAATGTCAAGAAACGCGGCTGGCTGGCATTGATGCAGCGAAGATCCCTGTAGAAGGATTCGTCGTCAAGACTGCCCCGAACCGCGTGTACCTCGTGGGCAGCACCCAGCCGCTGCCGCCGGGGAGCGACCCATGGTCACGTTGGAGCAACGAGGGAACAGCATGGGCTGTGGCAGACTTCTTGGAACGGTTTGTTGGTGTGCGATGGTATTGGCCTGCCGAAGTTGGCGGACGAAGCATTATCCGATCTTCCTTACTTGTCATACCTCCAGTGCATTACAGGGATCAACCTGTCTTCCGCCAGCGAGAGTATCACCCGGCAGAAGGATGGACACTTCCGACCAAAGAATGTTCTGAGGACAAGGAGCCGATTCCCTTTCCTCTGGGCGTCATCCCCGAAGGGGTCAAACGGATTGATATGAGCAACTACCTGCCCCTGGTGCGTGGTGGGTGCAGTTGGCCTAATAAAGTCAAATGCCACGCGCCCCGTGTCGGCGAGATCGAGGCGGCCTTCCGGGAATCTATAGACAAGGACATGTTTGCGCTCAATGCAGATGGGAGCCGGAACTCCAGGATGCTCTGCTACAGCTCCCAGAAGACACTGGAGTTTCTGCTGAAGGGTTGCGAAAGGGTCTGGGACAAGGGTGGCGCCGCTACCTGGGTTACTTCTACCTGTGTGAGTGTTTCTCCGGCCGATTATCCAGTGGTCTGCCATTGCTCTGCCTGCCGGGAAACGATGGCCAAGGGTGGCGCCTCACTGGTCATGGCGTTATTTGTCAGGCGCCTGTGCGAGGCCGTAAAGCAACGCTGGCCTGACAAGAAAGTCATCTATCTGCCTTACTGGAACTACGATGAGTGTTGCAAAGAAGTGCAATATCCCGACAACCTGGTGATTATGTCTGCCCAGACCACTTACCCGATGCAGATCAAAGCCCAGCCCGAAAACCTTCAGGGAGCGATTCAGCGTCTGCGCTGTTTCCGCGCGCAGGCATGCCTGCCTGTGACTACCTGGGATTACTGTATCGTCGGATTCCACGCTCCTCGCCAGTATCCCCACGTCGTGCGCGATTTCTACCAGGCCGCCAAAGACACCTGTGCCGGGACGTTTATCAATGGAATGTGTCTGGGAGAGTGGTCCACAACGGCTCCGACGCTGTATGTATGGATGCGGGTGCTGTGGAACCCCGATGTGGATGTGGATGCGGTACTGGACGAGATGTGCCGACGGCTTTTCGGCAAAGCAGCGAATACCGCCAGGCAGCTTATGAGCCTGGAGTGCGAGGTGTGGGAAAATGGGGAGTGGATAAACAACCGCATCAGGCAACCCGGCGGATGGCCCGTGCCCAAAAGGCTATTCCAAGTCGTCTTCACCCCGGATGTGGTGCGGCAACTGAAGGCGCTGCACGACAAAGCGCTGGCCGAACTGGCCGATGACCCAGTCGCCCGGCAACGCTTCCTCTATTGGAACTGGACGTTTGACGCCTTCGTCAAGCAGGCCGAGGCGATCCGCCAGAACAGCACACCGTGATGCCAGGAAGACGGCGCACGACAGCGTTCCTTCCCTGCCTGCCGTATCCCGAGGCGGCGCAGGCAGTGGTGGCGATGTTTTGAGAGAGGAGATGGTACGGATGGGGATGTGCGGGCCATGAGCTTCGGCAGGGGATACTCTGTGGCTGTACACAGATCGCGGTGTGCATATGTTTTCCGAGGCATTCCCACCTCGTAGAGGACTAGACAATGAGCATAGGAGCGTCGAGCAATGTGGAAGTCTAAGGTTGGCATCTCAAGGTTTGTAGTGGCTGGGTTGATTGCGCTGGCCTGCGCGATATCCGGCGGGTCAGCCGGGGAGCTTCAGAAGATCCTGGACAACTCGAAGGCTTTCGCGGCGCTGCCGGCAATGAAGCACACGCCGACCTTCCGCCTGGAGCCGTTCCAGCCAGTTCAGGTGCGCCCCGAGGCCCAGGGGAAGCAGTGGTGGTACATCTACGATGGCGATGAGCAGATCGGACTGATCACGACCTGGCTGAATCATGTAGAGTTGTTCCGATTCTCCCCAGACGTTGCCAAAGGGGCAAAGTACGCGATTCCCCCGATCTACCACTGGGCGAACCTCATCGGAACCAGAATTCCCCTTCAGATGTCCGCGCAATGGAGCGGCTTGCCGCCGGTCACGTCGTTGAAGATTGTCTTCACGAAACAGCGGGGCGACTCGTTGGAGTTCAAAGCAGAACAAGAACACCGGGAAGGATACCGGGGGAGCATTGAATGCCGGTTAGGGTGGGACGAGCGCCTGGGCTACGTGTTGCACTTCACCAGCCACTTCGCCATGGCCACGCCAAAGCAGATCGAGTTCAGTAACCTCTATGCTGGAGGAGTCTCGGAATCACGCGATGATCACAAGCGCTGGCAGAAGACGGTGCGGGGACGGCTGGCGGACGGCCGGATCAGCTTTGTCCATCACAAGCAGAAGAACGACCTGTTTGCGATCGTAGGACGGGACGCTGCCCACTGGGAGTATCCCGACTCTTCTATCCACCCACGGCACCTCACCCCAGGGGTTAATGCAGAGATACACTTTGTTGACGAGCCGGGCGAACACGCTTACTATCGCATTCCGGTAGCGCGGGCGGTGCGCCATTGGCTGCTGGCTGTGGGCGACAAGCGGGAATGGACCAAGCTGCGTTATCCCGGCAGCCACCAGACAGCGTATCCATACCTGGCGCATCTTCGCACCAAGGTCTGCGACCTGCCGCTCGACAAGGTGAAAGACTGGCATCTGGACTGGGAGCAGAAGCTTCCCGGGCAACCCCGCCTGTTCTTTTCCCCCGAGCAAGGCCAGGCGTTGTTAAGGCGCATCGAGGGGCATGAGCCATTCAAGCCCTACCTGGCGCAGGTCGAAAGAATCTTGACCGGCCAGCAGGGTGCCAAGACCGTTGGAGGCGTCGGTGCCCACACCGGCGGCAATATGGTGGAGTTGTTGCTCCGCGTCGGCTACAGTGGCTTCGTGCAGAGCATCTCCATTGTGCGACCGATGCGGGGTGTGGCCGAGCAGCTAGACTACAACGCCCGCACGCTCGACCCCGAACAAGTCGCCAGGACACGTCGCGAGATGGCCTTCCTCACGTCGGTCGTCACCGACGGTGATTACTGGCAATATGCCTGGAACCAGGGACGCACCTCCTACCTGCCGAACTTCGGCAGCGACCTGTATGTGGCGGTCGGCCTGATGGCGCTTGTCCTCCCCGACCATCCCAACTCCAAGCAGTGGCTAAGCTACGCGCTGGGCGAGCTGGACAAGGAACTGACCTATTATATCAGCCCTGACGGGGCAGGCGAGGAGAACATCGCCAACTACTACCTATGGACGTGGCGTCAGCTCACCGTGCTGTTCGGAGCTCTCAAGCACAACGGCATTTTCGACGCCGCCAGGCATCCGCGCTACCAGGCTGCCTGCCGCTTCTGGATCGAGATCCTCACCCCGCCCCAACCAAAGCTGGCAGCCTTCGCCTCTTCTGCACCGATCAGGCCGGAAGAGCGACTGCGCCGCATCCCGCCCTTCGGTGACCATGGGTTCAACGACAACGTGTGCCTGGAGCAGGGTGGCGCGACGGGAATCCTCAAGGAGACCAACCCGCAATTGGCAAGCGAGTGCGCCTGGGCTTGGCGGGAGGCGTGCGGTGCAAGGCCCGCCACACAGATGGGAGCATTACCCCACGTACTGATCGCCGATCCCACGGTCGCCCCGCGCGTGCCCGTGCTCAAGAGCCGGCAACTGCGCGGCTTTGGCGCCGTCCTGCGCAACCATTTCCCATCCGACAAGGAGACCTTCCTCGCCATCAAGGCCAGCCGCATCTACTCGCACCATCATCCTGACGAAGGCGGCATCCATCTGTTCGGGCGTGGGGTGCCCATCATACTCGACGGGCTGCACGGGAAAGACTACTACCGCGAGCAGTGGCATCCGATCGTTACCTTTGCCGACGGCAAGACCCACCGCCGCGGTGAGGTCGTCGATTTCTCGACCAGTCCCCTGGCCGACTTTGTGGCAGCGGACATCCCGGTCGGGCCGTTCCTGCCCGGGCCACCCGAGCCAGGCATGACCCGCAACGGCAGCCGGCGCCATGTGCTGCTGGTGAAATCGCCGACGCTCGATGTGCCCGATTACTTCGTGCTCCAGGATATCGTCTACGGCCCTGCGGCCAGCCAGCTCAATCTGCCGGTCTTCTGCGGCAAGCCGCAACCGGGCGCGGGCGGAAAGGCCAACTGGGTGCTCCTCCCGCCAATCGATTCGCCCAACCACGGCGTGGCCACAGACCTCGTCTTCCTCTGGCCGGCCGCGCCCGACATCACAGTCACGCCCATCCCTAACGGCGAAGGCGGCGAGCACGCCTG
>Ga0308411_10002302_pt1 | contig 12913 bp, 14 predicted proteins | sample HotsprottomLayer_2_FD_203530 | JGI IMG/M metagenome (GOLD analysis project Ga0308411, IMG submission 203530) | Hot spring phototrophic mat microbial communities from Octopus Spring, Yellowstone National Park, Wyoming, United States -... | ecosystem: Environmental > Aquatic > Thermal springs >... | reverse complement strand
GGGCACGTTTCCTGTCCTGGACGACCAATCCATGTGAGAGGGCGATCAGCAACCCAGGCTTGTCGCGATGTCCACCTCGATTCTATCCAACGAACGGTGTGACTGATGTCGCCGATGCGTAAGGGAGATCGATCACGAAGCCGACACGTCGGCGATCTGCTCCTCCTCGGAGGAGATCATCGGGGTCGTCGTTGGATGGGGATCATGCAACCATTCGGTCTCGCCCAAAATGCATGCGGACCTATCTGCAATTGATCCGACTGCGCGACGGGATCGTTTGTGCAGGAGAAGGCGATCGATGATGACTACGTCCCCCATAGCGACGCTTCCCCGATGATCACGGAGGCTAAGTCATTCCATCGGCAAGCGGATGGCGGCGACGATAGATGCGCATGACGCCGATCTGACTGATCCTTGATCCAGTGTGGCATGAAGGCAACCAATCATCTCCCGTGGTCAGCATACTATTGATGCCACAAACAATGAACGTACGAATACGCTCCACCAACCGCATCAGCGGTCTCATGGGCGGGATCGTTTTTGTGATGATCGGATAAGCGTCCTGTTTTTCGGGGCGCAAGTGTGTCCCGTGATTCAAAATGAGATCGCCGCAATGCAGACGGCAGAGGGCAAGGAGGCGTTTCACTTTGAGAGCGGCACGGGCGGCGATCCGCTGGAGGACTGCTCTTTCATATTGTCCGATGATTCTCATCCATTCATGGTTTCTGTATCGAACGTTTGTGGTACAATTTTATCAGAAAACGTGAGGGGTTTCAGCCCAGAGCACGCCTGCGAGCGAGGGCGCTTGCCTGATGAAGCAGCGCCGACGCAACGCTTGCTACGTTCCAGGCGGGTTCGCAGCAGGACATGGATGGCCACGCATGTTCCTTACACGCTTGGTGCGCAACTAATGGAATCCCTGCGCATCGTCAGAAGAGGAGTACCGCCCATGAAGACCATTATGACCCACGACGGGCCGTTTCATGCCGACGAAATTGCGGCAGTCGCTGTTCTCGCGACGATCGAACCCGATGCCACCATCAAACGGACGCGCAATGCCGCCTCTATCCAGGCAGCAGCGTCCGATCCGGACGCCATTCTTGTCGATGTTGGCGGAGGTCGCTATGACCATCATCAACCTGGCGGAAATGGACAACGGGAAAATGGCATCCCGTACGCGTCATTCGGACTTGTCTGGCGTGATTTCGGCGAATCGTTCGTCAAAACCATCCTCGGCAACTATCCAGATTACCGCATCGATGCCGACGGCGTCAAGGAAGTCGTCGCGACTCTGGAACGCCAACTCGTCATGCCGATCGATGCCCATGACGTCGGGTATAATCTGATCGCTGCGACGACGATTCCCGATGTTCGTCCCGTAACGCTCCAGGACATCATCCAGACATATAACCCGATTGACGGCGCTCCTGCGGACTATGATCGCGCGTTCAACGAGGCGGTTACAATGATGCAGGGGGTGCTGCATCGGTCAGTAGTATCATGCGTCCAATCCATCGTGGCGCGTGCGACGGTAGAGCAGGCTATCAACCAATGGAGCAAGCGTCTCGACGAACCTATCGTCCTGGATCGCTTCGTTCCACGCTGGGCGGAACGAATCTGTCAGACTGAGGCCTTGTTTGTCGCATTCCCGCGGCAGCAAGGCGGGTGGAATGCCGTTGCAGTTCCTGTCTCGCCCCAATTGCGTGAGAACCGTCTTCTGGCGCCGACGGGATGGCGCGGTCTGCAAGCCGCAGATCTGGAAAGCGTATCGGGCGTCTCGGGCGCTATTTTCTGTCACCCGAACGGCTTCATGTTCGCGTGTGAAACCCTTGAGGGCATCTGCGCCATGGTCGCCCGAGCCGTCGCTGTATCGCAGCACAGTGCTGATCCCGAAACCCGCGAGTCTTCTCGTGCATCGCGGTCGCACTGACGCACATGAGATGCGCCCCCCGCTTGTTGCACGGCGCAGTGACGGATGGAGGAAATCTTCCTCAGCGCTGCGCCGGCATTCACCGGTTTCCGATCCGTAGGGGTGATCGTCGCATGTGCAGCGACGGATGATCGATCCCGGATATCCCCACGAGCATGTCAAATTGACGTGTAATCGTCTTGTGCTGCACCTCCATCCCTCTGCGCTTGTCTCTCGATTTGGATAGCGGTTGGGAGTGCGAGGTTCCGTTCGCATGACGCACGGTGCGTTACGGTCAGAGTCGCTGCAAGCATGGAATACAGTGACGCACGCTTGCTGTGTGGATGCGGAATTGCACCATGGCAATGCTGGAGGCGCTTGCCCTGCTGTGTATCCATCGCTCCCGACGCCGCCATCGCAACCAACTTCGTGATCCCGAACTATAAGCGAACGTTGCTCGCTGCCGCACGTACGCCGTGTCGCCGTTCTTTTTGGATGCCGACTCGACCGCCGTATCAACAGCGCTATCCACGCTGCACACCGGACGCATTGACGCAGCGACGCGCATCGCGTTGCGCTTGTCCTGACGACTGGAAGCGCCGAACCGCGATGACCGCTGCGAATTATCTATGACGACGACAACTCGATGGCAACGTGCGTGGTAGTATGATCATGCGGCGGCGCATTGAAGGGCGCAGTCCTCATCCAGCATCCTCCCGATCCCCCTGTTTCCCCTTGATCTCCCCGTTCCGCGCCGCCGCGCCATGTCGCCGATTGCCATGGAGACAGGGGGCTCCGCCCGGCGGCAGAGTTGCCACCAATCAGCGGCAGAGTTGCCACCAACGAGGTTGGATGCTGGCGTGATTACGTCGATGTTGCCTCATTGTTCGCCTCGAACGCTCTGAAGGATTGCAGCAAGGTAGGCCGCGCCGCCTCGCGTGACCGCACCACCGCCGTGGGAGAGCCGTCGTCTGACGCACCTCCGAGGGAAAACGGATCGAACGGGACGGCGCGCTGCTCACACGGCGCGTCCGCCGTGAGCAGCGCGCCGTCCCCTCTGTCGTTGTCCATCCAGATGCACTGGACGCTCCTGCACGTCGTCGCGCCTGTCCTCAGCGATCCCCTGTCCATCCAGATGCACCGGACGCTCCAGGTTGTATTGTCTGAATAAACGGAACGGGTTCGGCGTCCATTGGACAAACGTACTGGGCGTCGAACCCGTTCCGGTACACAGGGAGCGACAGACGACAGGTATGGTACCATGGTGCCGAGACGCATGCCCCGGCGAAAACGAAAGGAGAATCGTATGACGACATCATCCCCATCTTTCTCATCTCCCAGAGCACGGAAAGCCCCCCAACCGCCTGCAGACATAACGATCGTCGAAGTTTCGTGCTCCGCCGATCAGGCTCGCGCAGCCGTCGACACGGTCGCCGCCGTCGCACCAGAGACCAGTGCGATCCTATTCGGCGGGGATCGTTGGACGGATTGCGATCTCGTCGCCGTTGCAATCCTGCCGGACGGCGCCCCCGTCGGATTGGCAACGCTCGCACTACGCGGGCATCACGTCAACAACGAGCCAGAGATCGTCGGCGTTTGGGTTGTGCCGGAGCGTCGCCGACAGGGGATCGGACAAGCGCTCGTCCTGCACTTAATCCAGACGTCGCTCAACCAAACCGGTCAGACACCGCTGATGGTCGCGGTTACGGAGGACGGAGACGCGTTAGTGCAAGCGCTGATGCGCTGCGACGCTGCAATCCGACGCCCTGACACGTCAAAGACCGGCGCATCCCGGGTGCGTCTGCGATAATACGCCCACCGTACCCGCAACAGCAAACCGATTGGATCCCATTATGCCCACGTGAACGAAAACAGGAATGCCGCAGTGCGCGATCAGGCTCCGACATGGGCATGTCACAAAACGAGTGTCGTGCTTATGTCTCGCGCTCATTCCCTTCGGTTTGCTGCTCGGCTTCCCGCCGCTCTTCACGCTTGAGAGTCGGAAAGCGCTTTTCGCAGATCGCACGAGGTGAGGGCGCCTCGCAGTGTGAATCGCGTTCGTCCTCGATGTACAGCAAGTCGCTGATTTCAACCCCGAAGTGTTTGCATATACGCGCATACACTTTGTCTCGTAGGGTTGATCGATCGAGCCTGATGTTCGCAATGGTGTTTTTGTCGACACCTATTGCTTTCGCGAGATCGCGCGTGCTCGTTCCTGTCGCTCTCATTATGGCGTCAAGTCGGTTTCGCAACCTCATGGACTTCCTCCTTTTCTTCGTATTGTACTGCGGTTTTCATACGTCGGTCTCTTTTCACGGCTCCTTTATGGAACGAAGGTCATGTTTGACTTTGTCCTAATTTTATAGTACAATTCTATCAAGCAACGCGAAGGACTCTCTCCCAAAGCGCGCCAGCGAGCGAAAGCGTCGGCCTGACCGAGCCGCGCCGAAGCAACGCTTTCCGCATTCCATGCGGGGTCGTAGCGGGACGTGGCGGCAAATGCGTCCTCTTGACATGCCCGGTGCGTTCGTCATGCTGACAATCATGCTGCCGCCACCTTTTCGCAGGAGCGATTTCTCCCGCGTTGCGGCGACCGGAGCCATGCGATAGGAGGGACCCTATGCCCAACAACACCGTACGCTTGTCTGAGTTGCTGGCACCGACCGGAACATTGCTGTCCGATGTGCGTGACGGTCGTATGTCGTGGAGCGACTACCTCTCCGCTCTGCGAACATCGCGCAGCATGGCGTGGGGCTGGCAGCCCGACGGCTCCTGGCTTATTGACTTTGGGCAGGGGATCGCCGACCCCTGCGACAAACCGCTGGACATCAACGACGTGCTTGCGATTGTCCGGCAGATCATGCCCACGCCGCTGCGCAGCGCAGGCAAGACCATTGTGCTTCGCGGTCCCATGCCCGGAGCGACCGTCGCCCTGGTCTGCCGCGTGTGCTATGCGGCAAACGTTGTGATCGAAGTTGTTGATCGTGCGACGGGAACCGTCCGTCGGGTTGAGATCGAGCGCATGGCGCGCGATCGTGTGCGTCTTGTCAATCCCGATTGCGCCGAGACGCTGCGCGACATCGGCAACGGCATCGTTGAGGTGCGCACGAGTCAGATTGTCTACCGCCGCACGCGAACGGCGCCGCCATTCGCATATCACAATGATTTGGAACTTGTCTTTCTGGAGACTCGCTCACCCAGGCGTTCCAACATCCGCGCCCAAGTCTATGATGGGCGCTACTATGCCTGGGTGGACGACGTGAGTAATCTGGAGGATGTGCCGTGACAGTGCACGCGACGCAGGGAGCGTTCTGGAGCGTCTGGCGCATTGTTGCCACGCTGGGGCAGGGCGGCAGCGGCGATGTCCTGCTCGCGGAACGCAGCGATGGCATGCGGGCGGCAATCAAGCGCTACAGCGCTTCGACGACAGCGGATGAGCGTCTGCGCGAAGTGCGGAACTTGTGTCTTGCCGCCATGCTTGGCATCGCACCGCGCCTGCTGGCGTGCGATGCGGACGCCATCCTCATGGAGTATGTCCCGCTGCCGACGTCCACACCGCTCGTTGAACGATCGCGGCGTCTGCTTGCTGCACTGAACATCCTGCACAATCGTGGCTACATCCACCGCGATGTCAAGCCTGAGAACGTCATCGGCGATCGACTCGTCGATTTCGGCGCGTTCGTGGACACATTCCGCGATCGCGACGTTGAGCCGGTTGGCACACCAGGCTACGCTGCACCAGAAGCGTATCAGGGAACCATTTCACCCCTGCTCGACGCTTACGGAGCCGGGTGGACGATCGCCGTTTGGGGCGGAGCGACGCCGCCAACCATAGGGGTGTGGGGACCGGCGGCGTTGCCGGTTGGGCACGACCCTCACCTTGGCGCTCTGGTTGCCGCGCTGACCAATCCAGACCCGTCGCAGCGCATGGGCTGCGGCGCAGCGCTGGCGTCCCTGACGCCGCAGTGGATTACGCTGCCATCCGGGGTGCACGTGCGCCGCGACTTGGTGACCGCGCAGGAGTGGAGCGACGTCCTCCCGAGCGCACCGTTCCGTGCAGTCGGCGGCATCGCCGTCGATCTGCATCCTAATGACGTACGGCGCTTTCTGACGGCGATCGGCGCACGTCTGCCAACGGTTGCTGAATGGCGTGCTATCGCGCAGGGCGCGGATATTCTCCCCGCACCGCGCACCCTCGACGTCGCTCTGCGCATCGCCCCGGTTAGCGACCTTGGAGCCGTCCACACATGCGGCGTCTTCTGGCAACCGACCCAGGATGGGTATCTGGTCGGCGGCACGCCGTACACCTCCGCCAATCGCATCCCCGACCCGCAGCGTGCAGACCCCATGATTGCGTTGCGAGTCGTACGTGATCCATAGCCGTGCATCTGCAGACGGTTCGCTGCTGCGCTCGTGCAGTGTCAGTCCCAGACGCTGCACGAGCGCAGCAGCATGGTGCGTCTGTCTATCGCGTATCCCGTCGCAGCGCCGTATGGCGCTGCGCGGAGGCGGCATTCCCAACAGCACCGGCGGGGAGAGGACGTGGAGATTCCTCTGCGTCGCATAGGGATGGGCACGGTGATGTCAGAGTCGGCAGCGCCGTCACTGCCTCTGGGGCGATACGGCGTTCCCATTTCTGCTATCAAGAACGTGCGCACAGGTGCGCACGGTTCTCTTCCTGCCCCGAAGGGTCCCGATGACCTTCTTCGTATCTGACAGGCGTGACTTTCCCGACTACGGCGGGGATGGTCCCCGACGCAGCGCCGCCATTGCTGGTCGGACTCGCCACGGGTAGGGCAGTTTCGGTTGCCAGCCGCGCGCACTATTATACACTATCACGTAGTATAAGTCAAGCTAGAGTCCACCTCCCTACATCCTGGAGTGATGTCGCGGGTTCGGACTCTGAGCCATCAGAGGCGCGGGTCGCCACTTGCCTCCGGCACCTCCATTGCACGAGACCACGGGCGCGCTTCATGCCGGAATGCGCGTCCGCCCGACGATGATGATGAAGACAGCGCGGACGCTCGATGCCATCGATGTATGCCATGCGCTGGATCATCGAGCAGTCTCAGGTCACCCCAATTCGCGCCTCTGCGTCGATCACTCGATCCGCATGCTCGATCGCAGCGATGACGTGATCGGGGGTGGACGTGAAACGGGGGGGGCAACAAGAGCAGATCAGCGCCATGCGGAGCTCTCGTTCCTGCCAGAGGGCGTTGGGGCGCGGATCTGTGAACTTGTGGCAAGGGATACGGGGACGCCTCGATGAAATTGCCTCCGCCGTGTGCTGAACAACGTTGATCCTGAATACCGCTCGACAAGCCCAATCGCTGTGGTTCGACGTTGTTCGGCGGCGGCACGTCGTTGATTGCGGCTTCAAGCAAAGGTTCCCGTGCATGGTCGATACAGCCCAGCGCTCCCATATCGCACGTCCCATCGTTCTCGGTATGGAGCGTCACTTGATACTCGCGGCTGTGACCTGGAAACACGGCTACGTGCACGTTGACATGCGGCTCGCAGCCGATATTGACAATCGCCTCGTGCCCGGCACACCACGTGTCGGACCAGTACCACGTCGCAGATGCGGATCGACGTGACGCCGTTGAGGATGAGGTCAGGCTTTGCGGAAGATGAAGATGTACTCATGCTTGAACACATAGAATCCGCCGACCAGCGCACGGTACCGCCAGAGATCTTTCTGGGTGCGCTTGCCAGTCGTCTGCGCGAAGTTCTTCACCACAATGCTCTTGAGCGTGAATCCACAACTTGCGACCTGTTGCATGCCGAGGAAACCGAGCGGGATCCACGCACCGCCAGCATATTTGTCGCCGAGCACCAGCGCCAGATAGCGTCCTGGATCGAGCACCTCGGCTACCCGTGCTGTTACTTCTCCCAGACGTGCGAGAAACGTCTCAATCGATGGCGCATTCGCCAGGTCGCGCGGGTCCTCACTGAAGCGAATGATGTCGTGATAGGGCGGGTGCAAAATGGCGAGTTGCGCAGAACGATGCCCGTAGCGTTCCAGCGCTGCTTTCCAGTCGAAGGTCGTGCTATCGCCGATCTCGAGTGCACACAGCACGTTGTGACGATTTGGCTCATTTGTGAGCGTTGCACGCGTCTGTTCGGCGACCACCGGGTTGAGTTCCACGCCGATGGCGGATCGTCCCAAGCGCCGCGCTTCGATCAGGGTCGTCCCGGAACCGGCGAATGGATCGATGACCAGATCGCTGCGGCGAGTGTAGCGCCGCAGCAGTTGATACGGAATCTGCGGCACGAAATTGCCCCAGAACCCTGCATGATGGGCGCCGCTCGTGTCACGTCGGTCGAACAGCCACAAACTGTCGGTCAGAATATCGTCGTACTCTTTCCAGCGGTTGAGGTCGATGTCATTGATCGTGCCAGTGCGGGGGCCGAGCGCAGCGCGCGCCAGCCGGTTGAGGTAGTAGCGGGCGCGTTCGAGGGTGAATGCCGTTGCGATCTGATCGAGCGCCTCACGTAAGCGCCGTTTGCTAAAGGTGGTCACGTCTGTCTCATTATCGGAGGCCCGCAGCACGCCTGCGGGATCGTCGATCTGCTGCCAGAGCAGATCCAGGGCGTTGCGCAAGTCGGCAACCGAGGCAGATTCGTGCAGTCGATGGAGCGCATTTGTAAAAGGTATGCGCGCCAGATGCAGCGTGTCGTCAGGAATCGTACGCTCGGCTGATGGATGAACAAGAAAAGGAGAGCGTGCCATGAGTCCACTCACAGAGCAAAACGAGGTTTCAATAGCAGTATAGCACGCCGAGGGGACATACATTATGGGGATAGCGTACAATCTCGCCGTCAGTGGAACAATCGGAGCGGTTTTTGCGTGACACGAGCGTTTCCTGTCACGAGCGTTTCCTGTATGGGACTCACAATCAATGAACAGTCCTGGCATCGTATGATCACATGATCGATCTCGCATGCACGGATGCTGGAAGGGAGTGACATGGCAAGCGTTGCCGCCGATTGGAGGGCGACGACGAATGGGACGCATTCCCCTTGTTCAGACTACGGACGTCCCTTGCGTTTGCGCGGAACGTGCCCGCGCATGCTCGCACCCCATGGCGGACAAGAGATGGGAAAAGAACGTCGCCCTCCCCCCCCCAATGAAGACCCTGCGCTCCTGTCGTGCAATCGCATGCTGCCGATCCAGAAACGCATCGTCCTGTTGACCGCGCACATCCCCTCCTTCGTCAAGCCGGTCAGGAGATTGACGTTCATGACCCGCGAGGCAACCGAAACCGCCCGCTTCCTCCGCGAGCATGCCGCCCCGCCATGCACTCCTGACACGTTCCTGAGTTGTGCAGATTCTCGATTTCTCGCCCGATGCGGAACACGCGTCCCTGGTTGCCACGTGCGCCACCGACGTGCATGTGCGACCGCAGGCGGCGACTCTCGCGATCGCCGGCGTGACGCTCCCCCCGAGTCCCGACGGGCAGGCGCCAGACGTGTCAACACGTCGGTCAGCGGCGCCCCTGCCCGCCTTACGGAATACTGTTGCTGACCGGCCCACAAACCAGGAGTTGGGCCCCGTCTGAAGAGGTGGATGTGCGACTGCCGGCGGTGAACCAGGCAGTGTCCGCGCTTTCAGGGGGGTGGAAGACTGGTTGAAAAGGACAGGCTTGCATTAATCCGATGGGGGAATGCTGGACCGTGATTGAGCGGGAACTCCGCCATGCGGCGTGGGTGAAGCGCCAGCGCCGGTGAGTGGAACGCCAGGCAGTGCGAGCGCCAACCTCGTCGTCACCCGTGATGGCACTGCAGGATCTGGTCACGCTGCCGGCGCCGACGCCATCCCGTCAGTTGCGTCGGATGCCGACCGGTTCGCACCGGCGACGTACGCTCCACCTGGTCGGCGTCGCTTAAGGTGCAAGATATACATCACGCCCCCACGTGAGCGGGCGCTTGGGAATGATGCGTGAATCAGAGGAGCGCCATGCGATTACGCCCCCACGTGATGGAACAGCGGGCGCTTGACATACGCTTGCAGATGTGGCATACTCCCTCCAGGTTTTACCTCTGTGTGCTCGCCCCCGATTGGGGCGATAGTGGTTGAATCGGCGCCGCACTGCGGTGCCGTGATCGCCGCCGAACTTCGGCGGCAGGAGGATATCCATGACACCGTCGGTATCTCCTCGATCTCCCGATCCGCTCGGTGTGCCGCGCCAGATCCCTCTTCCGCTCATCTTTCCGCCAGCCGATTCCGCCCCTGTCGCGTCGACGACCGACGTCATCGCGGCGCTCTCCGCTGCTGACGATCCTGCCCACATCTTGCCATTGCCGCCCACACCATCGGAGGAGCGTCGCCTGGCATGGGATTCCTTCCTCGGTCGCCAGGCGCAGGCGCGGCTGGAGTCTGAATCGCGCCTCCCTCCTGCGACACGCAGGCGTCTACGGCGCATCGTCGGATGGGGACGCACGGCGCAGGAGCGTCTCATCGTCTCTAATCTGCGCCTGGTTGTCCACTGGGCGAAGCGCCTGACCCCCCGTTGCGCGAGTATTCTCGCATGCGACGACTTGATCCAATCTGGCGCTATTGGGCTGATGATCGCCGTGGAGCGGTTCGACCCGCGCCGGAGAACGCGCTTTTCCACCTATGCCGTCCACTGGATCCTTCAGTCCATGCAACGAGCGTTCGGCGACGCCTATATCATGTCGCTGCCAACGTATCTTGCCGAGGAGTGGCGCTATATTGCCGCCGCTCTCGACGAATCCGACGGCGACATGGAACGTGCAGCGACCATAGCGGCGCAGCGGATTGCGGCGCGTGGTACGTCGACGGCGCACAAGCGCGCCAAATCGATCACACCGGACACAATGCGCGCCGCCGTTCGCACCCGTGGCGCTCCCGTCTCGCTGGACGCACTTGTGTCTGCCGATCCCGATGCTTCCCCACACATCGACTTGATTGCCGATCCCGACGCATCTCCTGACGACGTCGCTGTGCGGCGCATTATTGTGGCGCAGGTGCGTCGTCTGGTCGATGCGCTGCCGGAGGCAGAACGCGCCGCTGTGCAGCTGCGCTTTTTCCCCCCTGACGGCAGTGCACCGCTCGACCAGAAGCAGCGCGCTGCCGCGCTCGGCGTCTCGGTGCACCGCCTGCGTATCCTGGAACGATCGGCACTCGCCCGATTGCAGACCGCCGCTGCCGCGCTCGATCTGCATGAAGCTATCTCCGCTTGACTCCAGCGCCGAATCCGCAGCGGTGTCAGGAAACGAGGAATGCGACGCGGTGTCAGGAAACGTGGATTGGCGCTTTGTGGGGGGCCACGCATCACCGCTCGGTTCGTCCGCCACAGGACGGGGATGGCGAAGCGTGCGTCCTGGACGGAGCAGGATGATGTGTCGTATACATCACCCCAGATTGATACCCGAAATGACGTTGGACGTGCGACGACGCTTCGATAACGTCCGTCGTCCGGTCGGCAAGGCAGGCATGGAGCGGCATGCCAGCGGATGGCTTCGCGCACCTTCACGGCGCCATACGAGCAATGAACGCTGATCCCACACGGACGCGATGCACCCCAGGAGGTGGACTCTAGCTTGACTTATACTACGTGATAGTGTATAATAGTGCGCGCGGCTGGCAACCGAAACTGCCCTACCCGTGGCGAGTCCGACCAGCAATGGCGGCGCTGCGTCGGGGACCATCCCCGCCGTAGTCGGGAAAGTCACGCCTGTCAGATACGAAGAAGGTCATCGGGACCCTTCGGGGCAGGAAGAGAACCGTGCGCACCTGTGCGCACGTTCTTGATAGCAGTCTCCCCATGTCCGGACCCAACCCGCCCACGACAACGATCACGCACTGCCGCTTTGCCTGTCTCCAGCGCTTCCAGCGCGTCCAGCGCTAGAGACAGGCGCTTCCCGCTGACCATGCGGGGGAAGGGGACGAACTCATCCCTCCGCATGAAACGTTCACGACTTCGTTCTCGCCCAACGCTGCTGAACAGCGACATTGGCGGGATGGCGACGCCTGCGCGGGCAGTGGTACAATATTTTGGAGATTGGCGCCTACGCCGTTCGTAGCATACCACGAACGAGGAGGAAACGATGACAACGATACCAACACCGCCGGCGCCGCCAGCGCCAGAGTCGCTGGCGGCGCTGGCGGTGGAATTAGGGGAGGGGTGGACTGATGTGGCCAGGTTGCTGCGCACGGCGCCGGGCGACACCGCAACACAACGCATGGTAGGGGAACAGATGCGTCTGTTGCATCTGCTCAGCGTGCAAGCGCTGGCAGCGGTGCAACCGTTGGATGGCGTTGCGTCGTCGTTGCAGGGAAACAAGGACAGAGCGGTGGTGGACGATAGGGCAGCGGCAAACGATGCCCCCGCATCGCCGGGGGACGTGCGAACTACGGCGGACGGCGGTATTCGTCTCGTGGGGGAAGCGGCGCACGCATCTCTCTGTGCGCTGGAGCCGCAAGCGGCCGCATGGCTGGTGCAGCGCAGTGGACTGACGTTGCGCGTGCTGGAGCGTCCATCGGCAGGGACGCGGCGGCGGCGTACCGATTTGGCGCGTCTGTTGGAGAATGCCGTGCGGAAGAATCCCGTGGGACCATCGATGCTGAATCTGATCCGGCGTGCGTTGAATCGTACGCCGACACCGGCACTGCGCGCTGAAGCGCAACGCCAGGAGCGCGATCTGACGCCGGAAACGGCAGCAGCGCATGCTCGCTCCATCCAGAACCGGCATGGACAGACAGAGGAACAACGCGACGGGGTGTCCGCGTGGTCGTCGCTGGACGTTCCCGGGAAACGCAGCGGGGATGCGCGGCATGCATCTGCGTTGCTCTTCGAGATCGCGGTGCAAGCAGGACTGACGATGGAATCGGCGCGGACGGAGTTGGATCGTCTGATCGAGGACTTGCGCCCCTTACGGGCGGAAGGACTGCTGGACGGCATCCGTGTCACCCGTCCGCGCCGTCCGTTGGCGGTGGAGATGGGGCAAAACGCTGCGTCCCTCGACATGGACACCGTC
>Ga0308411_10002301_pt1 | contig 12914 bp, 10 predicted proteins | sample HotsprottomLayer_2_FD_203530 | JGI IMG/M metagenome (GOLD analysis project Ga0308411, IMG submission 203530) | Hot spring phototrophic mat microbial communities from Octopus Spring, Yellowstone National Park, Wyoming, United States -... | ecosystem: Environmental > Aquatic > Thermal springs >... | reverse complement strand
AAGTATTAAGGTTTTCAGATGAGGATATATTGAGCAAGATTGATGATGTTAGATGTTCTATTGAAATGGCTATTGAAGAGATAGAGGGAAATCCACCCCCTTGATCCCCCGCCAGCGGGGGACAAAAAAGGATGTGATCCCGCCAGCGGGGGACAAAAGGGGAGGTAAGCAAAATATACATAATACATTGAAAACAAAAGAGATTAAGCATTTTTACTTAAAAACTTTTGACAATACTCTAATTTATGTAGGAGGGATTAAAATGAAATCATTACTTTATTTTGTCTTTTTAGTCTTTTTATTAAACCCATTGCACACATTTGCGGCTGACAAAGAAGTGAAGCTTGAGGAAATTGTGGTCACTGCAACAAAGACCGAAAGATCTATTGACGAGGTGCCCGGCAGGGTTGAGGTAATCACAAAGGAGGATATACAAAAAACAGCAGCACAGAAAGTAGATGATATCCTTCAAAACATAGCTGGTATAAATGTTATCAGAGGTTCGGGCATTTATACCATGACCGCTACCGCAACATTAAGGGGGTTGTCGAATGAACAAGCAAGAACTCTTGTGCTTCTTGATGGAATACCTATAAATAAAAGCGATACTGGTGATGTTAATTTTAACCGCATTAATATTGATGATATCGAGAGAATTGAAATTTTCAAAGGTCCTGCCTCATCCCTTTACGGAAATAATGCTATGGGCGGCGTTATTAACATAATTACCAAAAAACCAGCAAAGCCTTTTGAAGGCTCAGTAAGCGGATTAATCGGAAGTCAAAAAACCTTTGGCGGAGATTTTAACCTGTCTGGAAGAATGCTTGATAGCGGTTTCTTTTACAGGCTTTCAGGCAGATACTTAGACAGCGACGGCTATTTATCCACTCCTTCTGATAAAAGAACGGCTTTTACTGTAAAACGTTTTGCTCAAGAGTTAACGGGCTCTGCAAGCATTGGTTATGACTTTGACAAGATAAACTCATTGACCTTCAAAGCAGATTACTATAATGACAAAAGAGGTGAAGGCGTCAAGATAAAAGCAGATGACGGTGTTCACCGCCATTTCGATACCAATGCGTATATTCTTAAATATCAGGGCGGCACAGGCGATATCCGCTGGCAGGCAAAGGGATTTTACAGCCTTGAAAACTATCGAAGGATTAGCGAAAGGCAAAGCGGCACAACCTACACCCGCTTTGATGTGGATTCTGATAGAAAGGATATGGGTGCAGATTTTTCAGTATCAATACCGATTGGGATAAGAAACATCCTCACCTTTGGCGGAGACTTAAGGGATGGAAGTGTTGATGCTATTGATGAATATAAGACATCCACTGACAGGGTTATAAACAAAGGGAAACTATCCTTATACGGCATTTGGGTTCAAGATGAGCTTTCGCTCATGGATAATAAGCTCCAGATAATTGGAAGTATTAGATATGATTATGCCCGCTTTCATGACGGTTCATTTAACTCAACAATTGCCCCCTTTAGCCAATTAAACGGGGTGATACAAAGTAATAACTGGTCATCAATCTCGCCAAAGATATCAGCCCGTTATATCTTCACAAAAGAATTAAGCACCTATGCCTCATACGGCAGGGGTTTCCGTGCATCAATACTTGATGACCTATGCCGCTCAGGTATCATGTGGGGTTTATATAAAGAGGCGAATCCGAATCTAAAGCCTGAAAAGATAGATTCCTTTGAGATAGGCATGGATTACAAACCTATTGAAAAACTCGTAATTTCGCCTTCTTTATATTACTCAAAAGGCACTGACTTCCTTTACTATGTGCCTACAGGTAATTCCTTGGCTGGGAGGCCATTATACCGCAGGGAAAATGTCGGGGAAGTTATCTCATACGGAGCGGAAATAACAAGTAAATACTCAGTATCGGACCGCCTTAAATTATCTTTGAATTATACTTATAGTCATGCAGAGATAGAAAGCTTCCCGCAAATGCCATCTTTAGAAGGTACTCGGCTTACGAAAAACCCAAAACATCAAATCAAGGGAGATTTAACATGGCTTAATCCTTCCTATGTAAATATCAGCATAAGCCCGAGATATAAGAGCAGTCAGATGGTCTATACGAATGAGATTAGACAGACTATTGCAAAACTCTCTGGTTATTTCACTATGGACCTTAAGGCATGGAGACAACTCACAAAAGACCTATCCCTATCCGTTAACGCCCAAAATGTATTTAATAAGCGATACACAGAAAGCGCCGATGAGTTGTCACCTGGTGTTGTAATAATGGGTCAACTTAAATATACCTTTTAATGGAGAAAGACCGTGCTATATAAAGCAAAAGGTTTATGAAAATTCGGCATAACAGGAATGTCCCGCCTATTAATAGTCGGGGGTTTCTAACCCCTTATTTAGGAGGCAGTTGATGATTAAGAAAAGTTTTATATTGTCAATATTGATGATTCTTATTTATACGACAGCTACTCTTGGAGTTGCTAATAAGGATGCTTACAAAAATGCCTATACAATAGGCATTGAGGCAGCAAGCTATGCAATGAAGAAACTTCAAAAACCGCAAGCAGGCAAGATGCTGGTAATTACAAATGCTGGCTTTATAAGGATTGACGGTATTGAAAGCCCGCCTGCATTAGATGCAGTCTCAAAGATCGCTGGGGCTTCAATAGGAAGCGGCAGCCTTATCTCTTTGCATTCAGCGCCCCAGAGACCCCTTTTCTTCTTTTTCTATAATCCAAATAAAGGAGACAGCTTATATCTGGAGTTTTCGTCAATCCAAAAGGATGCAAAAAAAACAAAACCCTCTATCGAGAGATATGAATCTAATTTCTTAGGCCTTATAGGACAAACAGATGCCTTTGATAAATTATCAAAGGAAAAGCTAATGGGCGGCAATGAGTTTAGGCTTCTTATGATTACATCTCTTTGGGTCAAAGGCATACCGATGGAGATGAGAAATTCCATCAGCTTCCATGACCATTTTTGCCCTGGCGTAACGAGCGGTTTTTACATAGTTGAGTTTCTTAAAAATGATTTTCCCCTTGCCAAAGATGAAAGCTACTATGTCATAGCAAGCCCGCCATGGTGTAAGGATGACGCCATACAGACTATCCTTAATACAACTGTAGGCAAACGTTCGTTGGCAGTCATACCTTTCAATGATGAAGATAAAAAGTGTCTTGCAGAGCAGGCAAAGAATGTGGCAGGTATCTATTTTAAACATAATAGAGCAGACAAGACCTCCACAGGCCTTGTCCTTGCCTTTGATTGGGACAAGATACGAACCGATGCAGGAATAAAGCCGTCACAGCAAAAGACGCCTCCTTCAGAGACTGTCAAGCTTGCAGGCTTTATGTTTGACAACCTCAAGAACTATAAAAGATATGTAACCGTCATAAAAGGGTTTTCCTTAAAGGATGGCGAGATGCCTGAGGATTATGCAAGGGTTGGTGTTAATCCTTGGAAAAAATTAGGTTTGTGGAATGAAAAATGTGAGATCACGAAATAAAGAAGCAGGTTAGATTTATAGATATTGGATATGCACAAATGCAAGACTGCCTGAAATTAACTAAAAAAAGGGCAGTTGGAATTTCATATAACAGGCACGATATAGTGTGGTAGAGCTACAGAGCGTGAGTGCGACAGAAAAAGAAAATTCAAGATTCAAAATTCAAAAATTGCTATCGCACTGTCGCACTATTTTTGTGTTTCAAGACAAAGGCTTTTCGTGAATACATGCCTGCTCTTTTAGATTTAACTGCATTTTTTGGGTTAAAAAAGGGCAGGGCACAAACCTTTGGCGAGGATGCCCTGCCCTGAGGAAGCGCTGTATCACAGCGCCCCCTTATTTTGATTTTATCAGAAAATGGGGGTGAGATGAGAAATCAATTTAGGAGGTTTTTTATTATGTTGTTTTTAATCAGGATGGTGATAATGGGCTTACTTTTATTAACCCCGCTGATTTCAATCGCAGAACCAACAAAGCATTTAACGATGGAGGAGATAGTTGTCACTGATGAAGTCTTAACAGAGGCAACGAAGACCGTTGTAGGGGTTAAGACTATTGAAAAAGCCAAAAACATAGGTATACATGATGTGCTGAAGGATGAACCTGATATTGATATTCGTAGAAGGGCACTTGTTGGCGACACAGGTGACATTTTGGCCATCAGGGGATTGAGTGCTAATAGGATAATGCTTAACATCAATAGTAGACCTATTAATGCAGCAGGTGTAGTTGGAGGTCACTACATAGACTGGGGGACTATACCCCTTGATAATATTGAGAAGATAGAAGTCATTAAAGGTGGCAGCTCTGTTATTTATGGCAATAACGCACTTGGTGGAGTTATAAATGTAATCACAAAGAGACCCACGGAAAAACCAACTCTTACTTTTTATGGCAATTACGGCGTAGGAGATGAAATTGATTATATACAAAATTATCGCCTTACGCACTCTTATAAAGTTGGGATTTTAGGCTACTCCTTGGCTGCAAGCTACCAAAAGGCAGCTCCATTTTTGTGGAATAATGATTTTGAAGGAAAGAACTTATCGGCAAATATTTATATAGATATGCCTCTTAAAGGAGAGCTGATGCTTGGCCTTCAATATGCAAACGCTATAAAAGGATTTATCAGGGAAAATAGATTATCCACAGACCCTGACAATCCTAATTTTTATGTTAGAAGAAATCCTGACTATCCACTTGCCTTCGGTGAAACATTCAACCCATATTCAGGAAATGCCTTTATACCAGGGCCTGGCGCACAGTGGGATAAAACAAAATACTATCTTGATTTTGGTTATAAACAACCTATTGGCGATGCGCTTGTTGAACTTAAGGCCTATAAAAATATTGAAGATAGAAGAGAAAAGAACTACTCAGTATCATACATTGATCCATTCGGACCTACACCGCCGTATCCTGACGGTCAGCTTGTGCTTGACAGGAAGGTTGAATCAGATCGCTCATATGGCGGCAACTTACAGATAATAAAACCATTATCTACCCATGAAATTACCGCAGGCATTGATTATAAAGTGCTTGCTTATGGAGATGCTGTTGTATATTATGTTGACCAAGCTTATAACAAGGACTCAGCATGGCGGCCTAATTACACAGGCTTCCGTCCGTCACAGAAAGGAACAGCATGGGGCTATTATATTCAGGATACATGGAAGGCTACAAATAACCTTACGCTTACTTTTGGGCTGAGGTATGATATTTATTCCAATAAGTCCATTAACGAAGGCACAGCTCCTGAGCTTGAAGAAAAAACACTTTCACCAAAATTCACCGCTACATATGAATTAACCAATAAGGATAAACTGACAGCATCATTATATCAAGCAGTCAGGACGCCTGGACTGCCAGAGACATATTGGTGGTATCATGGTGGACTCACACAAGGTAATCCTGTACTAAAGCCTGAAAAGAATAGAGCTTTTGAGCTTATATACCAGCATGATTTTTCTGCTTCTGACAATATAAGATTTTCAGCCTATTACTATGCCATCGATGACTACATTATTTTCCGTGGCGGTGCAAATCCTCAAACACGCGGAGTTTATAACATTGATAAGGTTGTATTGAGCGGAGCCTCTGTTGACGGCAAAATTGGAATTTCACAATGGTTGACGGGCAAGGCATATCTCAATTATCAAAACACCAAGAAGCAAGGCGATAGGTTCGACACAGAAAGACTCACAACAAAGTTGGACTATATGCCTAACTGGAAAGGTGGAGCGGGTCTTGAATTCAGACTACCGCACAAAGCTGTCTTAAACACAACTGTTAAGTATGTGGGTGAAAGAGAAACGGTTTATATGTATAGAGTGGGCAACTCTATGAAATCTAAACTTATAAAATTACCATCTTTTATTACAACAGATGTTGATTTTAAAATACCTATTTTCAAACATGCTGAGGCAGGCATTTATGCTGAAAACATTTTCGATAAAAGATACGAAGAGCAATTCGGTTATCCACTGCCAGGAAGAATAATCGGAGCAGCGATAAAAATAGCATTGTAAAAAGGAGGCTTCAAATTATGTGTATGCAAAAGAATGCATGGGAGCGATGTGTTGAATTCCACGGTCATGTCTGTCCTGGCCTTGCCATTGGCTATAGAGCAAGCGAGGCCGCAATAGAGAAGCTGAATCTCAGTTTTTCAAAGGATGAAGAAATTGTTTGTGTTACAGAAAACGATGCCTGCGGGGTTGATGCTGTACAGGTTATGACAGGATGCAGCATCGGCAAGGGAAATCTGATTTATCGAGGCACAGGCAAACAGGCATTTAGCTTTTTTAATAGAAACACGGGTGATAAGGTAAGAATCATGTTTAAGAAAAACCTTAATAAAGAAGGAATGGATAGAGAGGCCATGCAGAAGCATATTTTGAGCGCTTCTTTGGATGACTTATTTGAATTCAAAGAGCCGTCCTACGCGTTTCCGGTAAACGCCCGTCTGTTTACAAGTATCACCTGTGAAATGTGTGGTGAAAGCGCCACCGAGAACAAAATACGGATTCATGAGAGCAAAAAGGTCTGTCTTGATTGCTTTCCTGATTATTCAAGGGGGTGGTGAAATGCCGACGAGATGCGAATTGAAAGAGCAGGAAGACAAGTTCAAAAATTTCTGGGAGTTTAAGGCGGGCCGTTATCCTCTTCCTTTTGACCCAAAACCACTGGCCACTACGAATATGGTTATTGATATGGTAAAAGGCAAAGGTGTAGTGATTGCAGACAAGCGCATTCTTGATATTGGCTGCGGCACGGGTATTTATGCCCTGCCGCTTGCTAAAGAGGCAGGCTCTATTGTCGGGCTGGATTTTAGTGAGGTAATGTTAACCAAACTCACAGATGAAGCGGTCAAGTATAAGATAGGCAATGTGGATACTGTTAAAACCTCATGGAAGGACTTTAATTTTGACGCGATGGAATTCAGAAAGTCTTTTGATATTGTCTGGGCATCTATGACAATGGCTGTAAAAGACGAAGATGATATCAAAAAAATGGAGCTTTGCTCAAAGAAATGGTGTGTATATATTGGCTGGGGTGCTAAGAGAGACAATGCGATAATGCAGGAGGTCTTCACCCTGCATGGATTAAAATTTGGTCCGCCTCAAGGGGCATCTGCTATTTATAATACCTTAAAAAATATGGGGAGAAAGCCTACCCTCGATTTCTTTGAGACCTCTTGGGACTGGGACGGAACAGTCGAAGAAGCTGTTGAAGAAATCGCAGGACATGTAGAGATGCACGGCGGGACTCCCTTGAAGCCTCAAATATTGGAAATAGTTTCAAGATATGCAAAGGACAAAGTAGTCAAACATACAACATTTGCAGAAGAAGGGCTGATTATATGGGATATAGATTGAAGATAGTAACATTAATAGTATGTCTTAGTTTTGTCTTTTTGCCTTTCTTTTGCAAGTGGGCAGAAGCCAAAAATACAATCACAATTAAGGATATGGCAGGCAGGAGCGTTGTTATACCCGATAAGGTTGATAGAATTGTAGCACTTAGCAGCACATTGAGGTTTGTGGTTTATCTAAAGGGGATAGACAAGGTTGTAGGCATTGAGGCTGCAGAAAAAAAAGAGGTTTTAAATGCAGGGCGACCTTATCTTGCCGCCCTAAGAGGCAAGGCAGATAAAATCCCCGTAATCGGGGAGGGCGGCGCTGGCAGACTGCCAGATTTTGAAAAACTCATTTCGGTAGCCCCACAGGTAATCTTTACAGCCAGCACTGATCCTGCTCATGCCGATATTATTCAACAAAAAACAAATATTCCCGTGGTGGCTGTGAGCTACGGCGGTGTTGGTTTGCTTGAGTCTGATGAGGTCATTAGCTCTTTAAACCTGATGGGCAGGATATTAAAAACAGAAAATCGGGCAAATCAGATAAAGGATTTCATCAATAAAACCTTAAAAGACCTTCAAAGAAGAACAGATAAAATACCTCAAAATAAGAAACCTTCTGTCTATGTGGGCGGTGTAAGTTACAGGGGCGCTCACGGCATTACGAGCACACAGGCATTTTACCCACCCCTACAATGGGTAAATGCCTTGAATGTGGCAAATACGCTAAATAAACAGGGATCTATTTTTATTGATAGAGAAAAATTGCTCGTCTGGGACCCGGATATTATTTTCATTGATATTAACGGTTTTAGCTTAGTAGGCGATGACTATAAAAAAGAACCCATGTTTTACAAAAAACTTAAGGCAGTTAAAAATAATCGTGTTTATAGCACACTTCCTTACAACAATTATTTCACAAACTTAGAGATTGCACTATCCAATGCCTATTTTATGGGGAAGGTATTATATCCCGATAAGTTTTCGGATATTGACCCTGCAAAGAAGGCTAATGAGATAATAAGCTTTTTTACCGGAGTCCCTACTTATAATGAAATCAAGGAACAGTTGAAGGGTTTTGGAAATATAACATTTGGATTAGAAGGATTGGATGTTAAGCAATAATGACAACAGCCCTCATCATGCAAAGCTAATCAAAAGAAGGCTTTTCATAGGTGGAGGGCTTTTTATACTTCTTGCGGCAATATCTATTTTTTCTATAAGGGTTGGTTCTTATTATATCTCACCTTTTGAGATTATCTCAGCCTTAGTTGGGAAATACGAAGGAGATACACTCTATCATGTTATATGGAATATCAGGCTCCCAAGAAGTATTGGCGCCATTGTAGCCGGGGCATCTTTAGGGCTTGCCGGATTGATTATGCAAAATGTCCTCAAAAACCCCCTTGCCTCACCATTCACATTAGGCGTAACACAAGGGGCTGCCTTTGGTGCCGCTTTTGCCATAATTATACTTGGCGCTGGGAAGATCCATGCAGCAGGCAATGTAGGCATAACTGTGACCTCTCAGTATTTAGTCGTGGTCTCAGCATTTTCAGGGGCATTACTGACAGTGATGCTTATACTGTTTTTATCATCTTTAAGGAATATGGGGCCTGAATCAATAATCCTTGCTGGCGTAGCTGTGAGCGCATTATGGGCATCAGCGACTATGCTTATGCAATACTTTGCAAGCGATGTGCATGTATCAGCAACGGTATTTTGGACATTCGGGGATTTAGGCAAGGCTGGCTGGATGCAGAACTCCATAATGTCAGCGGTCTTAATCTTGGCATTAATCTATTTTATCTATAATAGCTGGAATTACAATGCCCTATTGTGGGGAGATGAGTCGGCAAAAAGTCTTGGCGTCAATGTAAAAGCCATAAGAATATCTTCTATGATTATCGCATCCCTTCTGGTCTCTGTGGCTACAGCATTTCTTGGGATAATAGGCTTCATTGGCCTAATATCACCACATATCGTAAGATTTATGATAGGCAATGACCATAGATTCCTTATACCTTATACTGCGTTATTTGGCGGTTTTCTGCTATTGGTATCAGATACCATCGCAAGGACTGTTTTGTCGCCTGTAGTCCTTCCAGTGGGTATAATCACATCCTTTGCTGGCGCCCCCATGTTTTTATATCTCCTAATGAGAGGCAGAAGGCTATGATAGTCGTTGACGGTGTTAGCTTCAGGTATAAAGAAAGAGAGGTGCTTAAGGATATTAAATTTCAGATAGAAAAGGGTGAGATAGCAGCATTGCTTGGGATTAACGGCTCGGGCAAATCTACCTTGCTTAAAACTATGAACAGGATTCTTAAGCCTTATAGAGGGACTATATTAATTAATAATGAAGATGTCGAAAAGATGAGCGGAAATCAGCTTGCCTCTTGTATTGGTTATATGCCGCAAAAAACCAATGGTGTATTCTGCACCGTTTATGAAGCTGTTTTGCTTGGCAGAAAACCGCATATTAAGTGGAGCATATCAAAAAAGGATGAAGAGGTTGTCTATTCCATCTTGAGGCTTATGGGTCTTGAGGATTTTGCCATGAGGAATACCCTTGAGTTAAGCGGCGGGGAATTGCAGAAGGTAATTATTGCCCGTGCCCTTGCTCAGGAGCCAACCGTGCTTTTGCTTGATGAGCCTATTAACCATTTGGATATAAAAAACCAGATAGATGTCATGAACCTGCTAAAAGATATAACCAAGAAGCTCAATATCATCACCATAATCGTTATGCATGACCTTAACATAGCCTTGAGATTTTGTGATAAGTTTTTGATGATCAAAAATGGATTGGTTTTTGCCTTTGGAGACAGAGAAGTAATGAATTCTAAAACCTTAAGAGAGGTTTACAATATTGATATCATTATCAAAGAGGTTACAGATGGTATTTATACGGCTATTGCGGTTTGAAAATAAAATCCTTATTTGAATTCAAGTTAATTAGTAATTTTGCTATGTCATGTAAATTAAGAAAAGGCTGTTCAATAACAGGGAATAGTTTTAGAGTATATGAGAGTTGAGAGTTAAAAAACAGGAACAGACAAATGAATATAGTAACTACAAAACATAATTGTCTCACCACACATGTCTTTGAGCCATCAGAATGCAATTTAATGCCTTCTTTGTACAGAACTATTTCCTATTTTCAGAGAAACATTACAACTTCAACATTTCAGACAGCAAGGAGCCCTGTCTTAAGTTTCAAGCCTGCAATGAGCCTGCTCATATAATCGCAGATAGTCATAAACACATGGATGCTGACATTCTTTATACCTTTTACTCTGAAGTCTTCAAGGCTATGGCTGCCCTTCATGATACTGAAGAGCCCTTCAATTGTAGTTCCTTTGCGCCTTTCACAACCGTAACAGCCTTTAGCAAGATCATAGATGAAGGAGAAGTCAATGGAATCAAACAAAATCTTCAAGGGGTCACTGGATGGGATGATAGAGGAAATTTTAAGGCCGACAAAACTGAACTGCTTGTCGGTTCTCATCTTATAACCTCCATATGGAATTAAGATGAGATATGTTAACAGGATTTGCGGTAAAAGTAAAATAGGATATACTCTCAAAACCTTGATTTTCAAGGCTTAGTGAGTTGTTGAACAAGCTCTATATCAAGAAAGGAGGTGAGGACGCCTTTATTATAGCCGGATTTAAAGGATTAACAAAAAATACAGGGCAGGGCACAAACTTTTGGCGAGGATGCCCTGCCCCTGAGGAAGACGCCGTATCAAAACGCCCCCTTATTTTGATTTTATCAGAAACGGGGGTGAAAGGGAAATTAATTTAGGGAGGTAGAAGATGATGTTGTTTAAAGTTCTGGCATGTATGCTAATACTTGTATCATCAGTTTATGCTCAGTCTCAAAGGCTTCCAGAGATAGTTGTTGAGGCGGAGCAGTTGGTTGAGGATAAAGCAAAAGTTTCAATTAAATCGGAAACATTACCGTCGCAGGTGCAGATAATTACCAAAGAGGATATAGAGCGTCTTGATGCTAAAGATTTTCTTGATATCTTCAGAAAAACTCCGGGTGTTCATATCCGTCCTTATGTGCAGGGCGATGTGGGAAATGGCTTCCAGATACGGGGCCACGGTATGGCGCATGGGCAGAATGTTGCCATATTTATCGACGGCGTTCCGCAAAATTATCCGTCTGTAGCTCAAGGTGGGAATGGGATGGCTGAGGTTTCATGGCTCACGCCTGAACTGATCGAAAGGATAGAGATCATCAAAGGCCCCTTTTCAGCCCTCTACGGCAACTTTGCCCTCGGAGGAGTGGTGAATATAATAACCAAAAGAAAGGACACCTCCCCATTAGTTAGTGTAAGTGGTGGAAGTTTTGGGGCGCATCGGGGATTGGTCATGATTAGCAAAGAGACATGGCAGCCGACTCCTCTGGTCTCTTTTGAATACTACAGTATCGACGGCTACAGGGATAATTCCGATTATAGAAAGATGCTCTTCTTCCCCAAAATAACCCTTCCTATATTAGACGGCAATCTCTCAGCGAGACTCAGTTATTACAAATCCGACTGGAGGGCTGCTGGATGGCTGCGCATAAATGAGGTCAAAGATGGAGCCGTCAGCAGAAAATCGGCATTTAATCCGACTGATAACGGCGAGCATGAGAGATACACGCTTGTTATGAATTACACCCCGAGGTCAGGAGAAAAGGGGCTTTACATGGATGCCTATATTGAAGGCTATGAAAAGCACCGCATTGCGCAATTCAGAGGCAGTGGTCAGACTGAACAGGAAGACGACAGAATGATTTATGGGGGAAAGATTTATTACAACCTTATACCCACTGACCGGCTTGCTGTCACTCCAGGCATAGAAATCAGATACGACAGCGGCGATGCAAGGGTGCACCCGACAGCCAATGGACAAAGAACTGGAAATCCTACATCAGATTGGGGCATAAAACAGCTGAATCTATCCGCCTTTCTTCAGGCACAGGCAAAGATCATTGAGCAAATAAAGTTAGTCGGAGGCGTCAGATACGATTACTTTATTACTTTAATATCGATGTGCAAAACAGGCTGACAACAGTGCCTGCCGACTATTCGGGGAAAGCGGATATGGGGATATTTACTCCGAGGGTCGGACTCGTTGTAACGCCTTTTAAAAATCTCAACATATTCGCAAATAAAGGCATGGGGCTCCGCTCGCCGGCGGCATCCGAAATGTCGCCTAATACACCATTACGTGCAAAGAACCTTGACCTTAAGCCCGCAAAGGTGCATTCATGGGATGCGGGGTTCAATACTACCCTATTTGAAAAGCTCTATCTTGCATTCAGCTATTATCAGACAGAAATGGAAAAGGAGATAAGGATTGTAGGCAACAATACAAATATCGGAGACTCTAAAAGAAACGGCTATGAGGTAGAGACAAAGTTTTTTGCCACGCCTGAACTTGCCCTGTTTGCCAATTACTCATGGTTGGATGCAGAGTGGAAAGACCCGGTAGTGGCAGGGCAGAAGCCAGGCCAGTACAAGATAGCAGACCTTCCCGAGCATCTCATATCAGGCG
>Ga0308411_10002300_pt1 | contig 12917 bp, 12 predicted proteins | sample HotsprottomLayer_2_FD_203530 | JGI IMG/M metagenome (GOLD analysis project Ga0308411, IMG submission 203530) | Hot spring phototrophic mat microbial communities from Octopus Spring, Yellowstone National Park, Wyoming, United States -... | ecosystem: Environmental > Aquatic > Thermal springs >... | reverse complement strand
AATTAATTGAAGAAATGCCTGATTTGGGCAAAGAAGCAGGAGAGTCGGAAAATGAAGGAGCGAAAACATTTCGTCAAAAAATTGAATTATTTTTGCAAGGTAAAATAAGAAAAGAAATTATTTATCCTGCAATTTTTAAAATCCGTCCAACCCCACAAGAATTAGAATATTTAAAGGAAGAAAATTAAGGCAATAAAATATAAATATCTTAAAATAATTATAAATATAAATAACATTCTAACATTCTGCACCTGTCTGCCGTCAGGCAGGCCTGTCTGCCTCCGGCAGAGAATATTAGAATGTTATTTTATGTTTGATTTTTTATTTATTAAACTAAAATATCCAGTCGCAAGTCACAAAATTAGTTTAATGGAGGTATTGATAGATGTTAATATTATTTTATCTCCATCTTTTACATTTTAAATATCTCATCAACTATTCTTTTGGTTACATTTTAGACGACCCAATACGAGGGTTGACAATTTAAAAGTTGATTTTTTATAATTACGATTTCAAAAGGTAATTGTTAATAAATAAATTTGATGTGTAAGAAATGTGTTAAAAAGCAATTTATTTTTGCATTAGCTATATTATTTTTAATTCCGTTTTTAGTAATAGCATCAAGAGAGGATAATAGCTATGAGCAACACGATATTTCTGTTATACTTTTTGGTTTAGCACTTATTTTACTTTTTGCCCGAATTTCTAGTTTAGTTGAATATTTTGGACAACCATCGGTTTTGGGCGAATTAATTATTGGTGTAATATTGGGTAATTTAGGTTTATTGGGTTTACATTTTTTTGAATCTTTTAAAGAAGATCCTATTATTGTTTTTTTGGCAGAATTGGGTGTTATAATTTTGCTTTTTCAAATTGGTTTGGAATCTAACATTGAAAAAATGAAAAAAGTTGGCCTTAGGGCTTTTTTAGTAGCAGTTATTGGTGTTGTAGCGCCTTTTGTTTTGGGAACATACATTGTTGGGCCTCGGCTTTTTCCAAATTTAACTTTTAATACTTATCTTTTTTTGGGAGCTGCTTTAACAGCTACTTCAGTGGGTATTACTGCTCGCGTTTTTCAAGATTTTAAAAAATTGCATATTCCCGAAGCTCAAATGGTTTTAGGTGCAGCAGTAATTGATGATGTTTTGGGTTTAATAATTTTGGCAGTAGTTTCTGCTATTGTAACCGTTGGAACGGTTAGTGCTGGAACAGTTGTTTTAATTAGCTTAAAAGCAATAGTTTTTCTTTTAGGGGCAATAATTTTAGGCACGATTTTTTCGCCTAAAATTGGGAGATTGCTTTCTAAAATACATACGGGTTTAGGTATGAAGTTTACTATGGCAATGAGTTTTTGTTTAATTTTTGCTTTTTTAGCAAAAAAGGTGGGATTAGCGCCTATAGTTGGTGCTTTTGCGGCCGGATTAGTGCTTGATTCGGTTCATTTTATTTACTTTCAAGATCCAAAAATTATTGAAGATATTAAGGAAGAAGCTAAAAATTTTGAGCAAAAATCAAAAGAAAGAATTTTATCTATAGTAGAGCATCATTCTAAACATCATGTAGAAGATTTAATTCATCCAACCGCTCTTTTTCTAGTTCCAATATTTTTTGTTTTTACAGGTATGAGTGTTAATTTAAAAACTATGTTTAATTTGCCGATATTATTAACTGCTTTGGGAGTTACCGCTATTGCCATTGTTGGAAAAGTTATTTCTGGTTTAGTGGCGGGAAAGGTGAATAAAGCTTTGGTTGGATTTGGAATGGTGCCTCGAGGTGAAGTGGGATTAATTTTCGCGATAATTGGCAAAAATTTAAATGTTATTTCCGATCAAATATTTTCTATAATTGTGATTATGGTTATTTTAACAACATTATTAACTCCACCAATACTTACTTTAATTTTAAAGAGATACAAAGAAATTTAAGTTAAATATTATTATATCACAACAAGAAATCATTGACTTCTTATCTTATAATAATATTTTCCTCGGCTTTGGTTGAGGCGTAATGAATGGTTAAGGGCCGATTGGAATTATCTTCAGCCTAATTCGAATTCTTCTATTTGCCAATAGTGGTATAAGAGACACAATATTGCTTGGCTAAATTGCGGTTAGGCGTCGACTTCGCTTCCTTAATCGCTTGATCATGCGAAATATTGGTTTTTGCATTATGATGATATTTTATATTGGTAGGATTAGTTAATGTTTTTCGACCTTAAATATTATCCTACCACATGAATTTTTGTCAAAGAATTGGTTGTTTTCGATTATTGTCTTGGAAACAACCTAGTGAAATTCTACAATTAATTTTTTATATTTTATAATAAAAAAATACAAGAAATCGTCAAAATAGTTTTTAAGGATGTATTAATATAACAAGAACATTCTAACATTCTGCACCTGTCTGCCGTCAGGCAGGCCTGTCTGCCTCTGGTAGAGAATGTTAGAATGTTCTTCTGGCGATGTAAAATTTCGGATAAATTTCGGATCACATTTTTTGTGTTTAAAAGTTATAGATTTGTTTTTAAATTTTTTCAATTATGATAAAATTTGAATATGCGTAATAAAAAATATAAAAAAGATGATACATTAAAAGATACAGCTGATGTGTTATGGGATTTAGGATATAGATTGTCTATTATTTATTTTTTTATTTTGTTTATAATATTTTTAGGAGACAAAGCAAAATTTTGGAGATTATTTAACTATACTATTTTTATAATTTTATTTTTATTGATAGTTTTATTTCTTTTTAAAAAAATTAAAAAATATTTTAATAAAAAAAGACTTAATTCTTTAATTCAAAATTTAAAATCAAAAAACCAAGAAGAATATTTGATAAATTTTATTAATCGTTTTGGATTTGAAGGCGGGAAAAATTATAGTTGGAAATTTAGAAATTATAGTTTTAGTTTTGATAGAATTAATGATTTAAAAAAGATTTTAAAAGAGAATAATATTATAAAAAAAGATAAAGATGTTTTTTGGCTCTTAAAATTTTATATTAATAAAAAAGAGGAAGAATTAACTAGAGGTTCTATTGAAAAAAGAGTTCAAAAATTTTCAATGTTAAGCGGTGAAGATTTTGAGAAATTATTATATCGTCTTTTTTCAGCTATGGGATATAAAGTTCAATTAGTTGGTAAAAGAGGCGACCAAGGAGGAGATTTAATAGCTATAAAAGATGACGAAAGGATATTAATTCAAGCAAAGCGTTATAATAATTGGTATACTGGGAATAATGCTGTTCAAGAGGTTGTAGCTGCAATGAAATATTATGACTGTAATAAAGCAATAGTTGTTACAACTTCATATTTTACTTCTGAAGCAATAGATTTAGCTAAAGTTAATAATGTTATTCTTATATCAAAAAATCAACTTCAAGAATGGCTTTTAAAATATTTAGGTGAAAATTGGGTTTAAAAATTATGACTACATATCAATGGTATAAAAATTTAATTAAGCCTTCGTGGGCTCCGCCGAGCTGGATTTTTGGGCCTGTATGGTCAGTTCTTTATGTTATTATTTTTATTACTTTTGGTTTTGTGCTTTATAAGGCATTCACTCATAAAATCTCTTGGTTTATTGCTTTGCCCTTTATTTTGAATCTTATTTTTAATTTTGCGTTTACACCAATTCAATTTGGTTTAAAAAATAATTTTCTGGCAATGATTGATATTTTGCTTGTTTTAATAACTTTAATTTGGGCATTGGTTTCTATTTTAAAAATTTATCCTGAATTTTCTTGGATCGTTTATCTTAATATCCCATATCTTTTATGGGTCTTATTTGCAACAGTTTTACAGATAACGATTACTTATTTAAACAGATAATTCAATGATATTAATAATTTTATGTTTTTAAAAGTTAAAGTCTTTCCCAATTCTAAAAAAGAGGAAATTATTAAAAAATCAGAAGATGAATTTGAAATAAAAGTAAAAGAAAAGGCAGAAGAGAGGAGAGCAAATAAAAGAGTAAAAGAAGTTTTGGCAAGATATTTAAATATTTCAGAAGAAAAACTAATTTTAATCCGTGGAGCAAAGCAAAAGAATAAGATTTTTAAGATAGTTTAAGCTTTTTAACTGGCATTTTCAATTTTTAAATTTTTTGTTATATTTAATTATATTTAAAAAAAGTCGTTAAAATAATTAATAAAAATATGAAGAAAAATATTTTATTAGTTTCATTAATAATGATATTGGTTTTCGGCACGAGCGGCGTTTTTTATCAATTAGTTTTTGGTCAAAATTCTCAAGAATCTAGTTTTCTAAATCAATATCTTAAAACAACTGGAAATGTAGGCATTTTACCAACAAGTCCTTTTTATTTTTTAAAAGAGTGGGGAAGAGGAATAAAAATGTTTTTTACTTTTAATCCCGTTTCTAAAGCAGAGTTAGAATTAAAAATTAGTGACGAAAAAATAGCTGAACTAGCGGCAGTATCAGAAAAAGATCCGCAAAATGAAAAAGCAGTAGAAAAATCTTTGGCAAATTATGAAGCTTCAAGAGAAAAATTAGCAAAAAGATTAATGTCGTTAGAAGATACTTCAAATAATCCAAATTTAGATAAATTGATTGATAAAATTTTTGAGCAGGAAGTAAAGCATATTGAAGTTTTTGATCAAGTAAGTCAAATGATAGGAGGTAAAGATACGAGAAAAACAGGATACGTAACACTTTTAAAAAGAATGGCATCTCAAGGCGCGTCTGAAGAATCCAAAATAAAGCCAGGACCAAATCAAGGAGGGCATGTAACTCTTCTTAAAAGAATGGCTTCTCAGGACGTCTCTGAAAGAATTGCTCAAACTATAAAATCTACTATTGAGCAATTGTCAGAAGGAGAATTAAAATCTTTAAGAGGAATGGAAATTATTGATAGATTATCTGAAGGTTTAGTACCAGAAGTTGCGGGAGAGTTAATTAAGGCGAGGGAAGAATATTCTGAAAAATTAGTTGATAAAATTAATAAAATATCTGAAAGTAAAGGAGAAGAAGTTAAACCCGAAATAATTTCAACTATTAAATCTCTTCCGGGCGATCCAGTAAAACACTTAATGATTTTAGAAGAAGTAGAACAAAATGCTAATTTAAGAGGAATAGAGAAAAAAGATATAAGAAGAGGAATGGTTATTGCTAAACCCGGAGTGGTTTTATCAGCAAAAGAGGCATTAATTGAGGAAATAAATTCTCAAGGGGATATTAAACAAAAAGCAGAAGAACAAATTAAAAAAGCAGAAGAGGCGATAAAGAAATTAGAAGAAGAATTAAGTAAAGAATCTTCTGAAAGTGAAGAAGGTAATCTCAGTGAAAAATTAGAACAACAGTCAACAACAACAAAACGAAGGTTTAAACTCAGAGTAGAATGGCAAACAGCTACTTCTAATGGTAATGCTCGGGTTATGTTAGCCAAAAAAGCATTTGAAGAAGGAAAATACGGCGAGGCTTTTGGATTGGCAGTTTCAGCGCAATCATTAGCTGAAAATGGATTAAGAATATTATTAGTTTCTCAGGTTCCTCCAGCTCCTCCAGCCCAACAAGTTCCTTCTCCTGTGCAACCACCAAAACAAACAGATTGTCCTTTAATAGCTCCTGCTTGTCCTTTAGAAAATTGTTTGAAAGCTGGAAAAAAACTTGAAGCAAAGTACCCTGGTTGCGATTATACTTCAACCTGTGAAAAACAATGTCAAATTGAAGAATGCGGTCCAATGCCTCTTTATCCGACAAGGGAGGGGTGTAAGAGAGTTTGTAAAGATGGCAAATGGCAAGATATTTGCGAAAAAATTCAACCTACAGAGCCAAAACCAATAGAAACTCCAAAGCCTATAGAACCAGAAAAACCGAGCGAAATTCAACCCATAAATCCAATTTTCTGTACTCAAGAATGGAATCCTGTTTGCGCCGAAGATGGTAAAACCTATTCTAATGAATGTATGGCAAAAGCATCGGGTGTTGGTATTAAATATAAAGGAGAATGTGAAAATTCAATTAATACACAATTGAAAAAAGATACATCTCCACTTCAAATTCAAAGATAAAATTAATTTTAAATTCTCTTGACAAATTTTTTTAGGAGATTATTATTTTAATATATACCTATACCTATGGTATAGGTATAAAGGCCGAAAAATAATAAAAATTAAAATGACGCATCAAAAAGAAAAAGCTTTGTTAAATTTTAAAAAAGCCCAAAGTCTTCTTTCTAAAATGATTAAAATGGTTGAAGAAGATCATTATTGTATTGATATTATGCAGCAAAATTTGGCAGTGATTGGCATGCTTAAATCAGCACATCAAACTTTAATGGAAAATCATTTAAACACCTGCTTTAGAACAGCTATTGATTCGCGCAATGAAAAAAAGAAAAAAGAAATGATTGAGGAAATTTTAAAGGTTGTAAAATTAGCAAATAAATGACTCAGAATTTAAAAGAAAAAATTTATTATGTAAAAGGAATGCATTGCGCTTCTTGCGAAATTTTACTTGAAAAAGAGTTGTTAAAATTTGAAGATATTAAATTTGTTGATGCTTCTACAAATGAAGGAATTGTTAAAATTGGTTATATGAATAAAGAGCCAGATATTAAAGAATTAAATCATTTTTTCAAAAAATATGGATATACATTTTTTGAAAAACCTTTTGATTTAAAAGAAGAAGAGGATAAAACAGATTGGGAATTTGTTTTTGGATTTGTAATTTTAATATTTTCAATAATTTTTTTCTTAAAAAGTTTAGGTATTGGTTCAATCAATATTAATAGCACTTCTTCTTTGCCTGCATTCTTTTTTTTAGGGGTTGTTGCCTCAATATCTTCTTGCGGAGCTTTAGTTGGAGGATTAATGCTTTCAATGTCCCGTCAATGGAATGAAATTTATTTTCAAAAAAATTCTACTGCTTATAAATTAGAACCATATTTACTTTTTAATATTGGAAGAATTATTTCTTATGCTATTTTAGGCGGTGTTGTTGGTTTTATTGGCGGAAGAATTCAGCTTTCTTTGGGTTTTAGTTCTTTTTTAACAATTCTTGTTTCGGTTTTAATGATGGTTTTGGGATTGCAAATGCTAAATATAAAATATTTTAGAAATTTTAAAATTGCTCTTCCTAAATTTTTTACAAGATTTATTGCTGATGAAAGAAAATTTAAAGGTAAATATATGCCATTTTTGATGGGAGCTTTAACATTCTTTTTGCCATGCGGATTTACTTTAACAGCTCAAAGTTTGGCCTTGCTTTCAGGAGATTTTTTAAAAGCTTCGCTGATAATGCTTTCTTTTGTATTAGGCACAACACCTGGGCTTTTAGCAATTGGTTTTTCTTCTGTAAAATTTTTAGATAAAAAGCATTTGGCTAATTCATTTTCTAAAGCCGCAGGAATTTTGGTTTTATTTTTTGCTTTATATAATTTAAATTCGCAATTAAATGTTTTGGGTTTACCAAATGTTTCTGAGTTTAAAAATTCTTTATCTAATAAAGAAAATATAAATCAAAAAGATTTGCCTCCTATTGTTGATGGTAAACAAGTTATTAAAATAAAAGCTTTGGCCTCTGGTTATAATCCAAATTATTTTAAAGTTAGAGCAGGTATTCCTGTAAAATGGGAGATTGAAAATATTAGTGCTACTGGATGCACTAATGAAATTATTTCCCGCGATTTATTTGAAGGATCAATTCCTTTAGAAATTAATAAAACCTCTGTTAAAGAATTTGTTCCTCCTGAAAAACCGGGGAAATATAGATTTTCCTGCTGGATGGGGATGGTTTCTGGAATTATAGAAGTTGTTTCTAATTAAAAAAAATAAAAAAGTATGCAAAAAATAGTTTTAAAAATTTCAGGAATGCATTGCGCTTCTTGTGTTTTAAATATTGAAAATATTTTAAAAGAAGAAAAAGGTATTAATTCCGCTAATGTTAATTTATCTAATCAAAAAGCTTATATAGTTTTTGATCCAAATAAAATTGATTTTTTAAAAATTAAAAATCTTATAGAATCTTTGGGTTACAAAGCAGAAAAAGATGATGAAATTTCATTAGAAGAAAGTGAAAACAAAGACTATAAAGAAATTCAAAAGCTCAAAAAAAGATTTATTTATTCTTTAATTTTTAGCTTGCCGGTTGCTTATTTGGCAATGGGAGAGATGATAGGTATTTATATACCGCCTTTTTTAAAAACTTATAATGCGTTAATTCAGTTTATTTTATCAACTGTAGTTATTTTATATTGTTTTGATATTTGGAAGTATGGTTTTAGGTATTTAATTAAATTAAGACCAAATATGGATTCTTTGATTTTTATTGGCACCGCAGTTGCTTATTTTTATAGTTTAGTAATTTTATTTTTATTGTTTTTGGGATTTGAAATTGATACTCATATTTATTTTGAAAGCGCTGTTCTGATTTTGGTTTTTATTTCTTTGGGAAAATATTTAGAAGGATTAACAAAAGGAAAAACAACGGAGGCAATCAAAAAATTAATTGGTCTTCAGCCAAAAGAGGCAGCGGTTTTAAAAGACGGAAAAGAAGTAAAAATTTCTGTAAGCGAAGTTTTGGTTGGCGATATTGTTTTAGTAAAGCCGGGAGAAAAAATCCCTGTTGATGGAATTATTATTGATGGTTATTCTGCGGTTGATGAAAAAATGATTACAGGAGAAAGTATTCCTGTTGAAAAAAAAGTTGGAGATAATGTTATTGGGGGGACGATTAATAAAACCGGGTTTTTGAAATTAAAAACAGCACGCGTTGGAAAGGACACCATTCTTTCTCAAATTATAAAAGTAGTTGAAGAGGCAATAAGTTCTAAAGCTCCGATTCAGCTTTTAGCTGATAAAATTTCTTTTTATTTTGTTCCAATTGTTATAAGTATTGCAATTTTAGCTTTTATTATTTGGCTTTTAATGGGTAAATCTTTGGCTTTTGCTTTGACTGTTTTTGTTTCTGTTTTAATTATTGCCTGTCCGTGTGCCCTGGGACTTGCAACTCCAACAGCAATAATGATGGGCGTTGGATTGGGAGCCAAGAATGGAATTTTAATTAAAAGCAATAAGGCTTTAGAAATTTCAAGAAAGGTTAATATAATAGTTTTTGACAAAACAGGGACATTAACAAAAGGCGAGCCGGCTGTTAAAGATATAGTGCTGAATAATTTTAGTAAAGATGAAATTTTAAAGATAGCAGCTTCTTTAGAAAAAAATTCAGAACATCCTTTAGCCGAAGCAATAGTTAAAAAAGCAAAAGAAGAAAAACTGGAATTACTTGAAGTAAAGAATTTTAAAGCTATACCAGGTTACGGAGTTGTAGGAGAATTAAATGGTAAAAAAATAATTTTAGGAACAAGAAAATTGATGATTAATAACAATATTGATCCAAGTTTTATTGAAGAAAAAATAAGCGTATTAGAAGATCAAGGCAAAACAGTAATGATTTTGGCGCAAGGCAAAGATATTGTTGGCATTATTGCCGTAGATGATACTTTAAAAGATTATGCAAAAGAGGCAATCGAAATACTTCATCAAATGGGAAAGAAAACAGCAATTATCACAGGAGATAATAAAAGGGTTGCGCAGGCTATTGCAAAAATTTTAGGTATAGATAATGTTTTAGCTGAAGTTTTACCGCAAGATAAGGCAAATGAAATTAAGAAATTACAAAACAAAGGAAATGTTGTAGCAATGGTTGGTGATGGTATAAATGATGCGCCTGCATTAGCGCAATCGGATTTAGGCATTGCCATTGGCTCAGGAACAGATATTGCCATAGAAACGGGTGAAATAGTTTTAATTAAAAATGATTTAAGAGATGTGATAAAAGCCATTAAATTAAGCGCTTATACATTTAAAAAAATAAAACAAAATCTTTTTTGGGCTTTCTTTTATAATGTTTTAGCAATTCCAATTGCAGCTGGAGTTTTATATCCTTTTTTCGGCTTTCTTTTAAATCCTGTTTTGGCGGCCATGGCAATGACTTTTTCATCAGTCAGCGTTGTTTTAAATTCTTTATTAATGAAAAGATATAGATTTTGAAATTAGAAGTAGATTGATTAGAAGAATAAAAAGGTCGCATTAATTTTTTAATAACAATATGGAAAAAAATATAAAATTAAGTTTTTTATTTTTACGATTGGTTTTAGGTTGGCTTTATTTTTATGCTGGTATTACCAAAGTTTTAAATCCTTCTTGGTCGGCAAAAGGTTATTTAATGAGCGCTAAAAATTTTGTTTCTTTTTATAGCTGGTTTTCTAATCCTCAAATTTTGCCAATAGTTAATTTTTTGAATGCATGGGGGTTAACTTTGCTTGGTTTATCTTTAATTTTGGGAATTTTTGTAAGACTAAGTTCTTTTTTGGGAGTTATTTTAATGCTTCTTTATTATTTTGTTCTTCCGTTTCCGAAGTCAAATCCAAATAGTTTTATTGTTGATGACCATATTATTTATGTTTTTGTTTTAATTTTATTTATTGCGGTAAAAGCGGGAAGGTTTTATGGTTTGGATGGTTATTTAAGCCAAAAAACTTGGTATCAAAAATTTGAAAAATTTTTAGGATAAAAAGATCGGAAATTAAATAAAAAAATGAAAAAAATTATTTATTGCTTTATTGGTTTTGTTTTAGGATTTAGTTTATTGGGCAAAGCGCAGGCTCAAATGATGGGCAATTTTTATAGAGGAAACCAGTTAAATATTTTCGTTTCTGATTGGGAAGAAATTTTGCGTCATACAAAAACTGAAGAGCAAGAAGGAAAAGAAATTTGGGAAAAATTACAGTCAAAAAATTTAAATTGTGAAAATTTAAGCGACGAGGATTTTGGCAAACTCGGTGAATATTTTATGGGTCAAATGACAGGAGAAGCACATACCTCAATGAATGCGATGATAATGCAAATGCACGGAAAGAAGGCGAAAAGCAAATGCATATTTTGATGGGTAAAAGGTTGAGTGGTTGCGGAAATAATTTTAGTACTTCAACTTTATATTTTTGGTCCGGATTTATGCCAATGATGAATATGATGTTGCCTTATTATCAAAATGGAGTTTGGTCCGCTCCTTCAAAAAATTTTAACAATATGATGAATTTTGGTTTTGGTTATCCGATGATGAGTTGGGGTTTTGGATGGTTTGGTTGGATTTTTATGATTTTGTGGTGGTTGGTTATTATTTTGGCGGTTGTTTTTTTTGATAAAATGGATTACAACATTAAAAGATAAAAACAGCAAAGATAAAAACGTTTTAGAAATTTTAAAAGAACGTCTGGCGCGCGGAGAAATATCAAAACATGAATACGAAGAATTAAAAAAAAAGAAATAGAAAAAGATTAATTTTAATCCGCGGAGCAAAGCAAAGGAATAAGATTTTTAAAATAATTAAAGACAAAAATTAATTTTTTAATTCATTAATAATTATTTAATTGAATTAGTTCGTTGATATATAAATATTCTAATATTCTTTTTTGGAGGAGGCCCACCACAAACATTCTAACATTCTGCAGAATGTTAGAATGTTCTTTGTTGCTTAGGCGGGGTTATTTTAAATGTTTATAGTCCAACAACTTTTGTATTAGTAAATAAATGATCAGAGTTTAAAAATTATTATTCCAACTTATTTTTGTAGAAAATTTTAAAATTTGATGTTAAAATTAAATATAAACTTTAAATTTTATGAAAAAAGTTTTTGCAAAAATAGGTGTAGTAATTATAGCTATTTTTATTTTCGCTTTAGCAAGTGTTTATTTTGTAAAAGATAAAAAAGAAGCATATAATAAATTTTATTTTAGTGCTGATTTAAATAACACTAATAATTTAAATAATGCTAATGATTTAAAAAGCGAATGTAAAAATATCCCCGAAATTCCTGATGGTAATAAAAAATTAGTAACAAAAGTTATTGATGGCGATACTTTTTTAATTGAAGGCGGTTATTCTGTGAGAATTTTAGGAATTGATGCGGACGAAAGAGGTTATTCTTGTTATGATTCAGCTAAAAATAAATTAGAGGAATTAATTTTAAATAAAGAGATAAAATTAGAAAAAGGCGTAGAGGATAAAGATCAATATTGTCGATATTTGCGATATGTATTTTTAGATGGTAAAAATATTGGTTTAGAATTAGTTAAAGAAGGTTTGGCGGTGGCGCGTTTTACTTCCAAGGATACAAAATATCGCGAAGAAATTGTTTCCGCTGAAAAATATGCAAGAGAAAATAAAATTGGTTGTAAGTGGAGCGAAGCAAAAATTGAAGATAAAAATTTAATCTGGGAAAAATTAACGCCTGAAAAATTAAATGTTAAAGTAGTTAATGCTTGTTTTGCTTCTAACTATATTGGAAAAGAAATTATTGTTGAAGGAAAAGTTGTTAGTACTTATCGTTCACTAAAATCAAACACTGTATTTTTAAATTTTGAAAGACCATATCCAAATCAATGTTTTTCTGCTGTTATTTTTAGTCCGGATTTATATAAATTTGTAAAAAATCCAGAAAATTATTATTTAAACAAAACAGTTAGAGTTTTTGGTAAAATTCAAGAATATCAAGGAAAACCAGAAATTATTTTAAAAAATGCTTCACAAATTGAAATTGGAAAATAAATTAACCCGCGCGCTATGAAAAATAAAATATTTGTGATAATATAGATTTGAAAATGGAGGGGTGCCGGAGTGGTCTAACGGAACGGTCTGGAGAACCGTGCCTCAGTAATGGGGCTCGTGGGTTCGAATCCCACCCCCTCCGCAAGCAAATTTTGTGTCAACAAAATTTGCCCCAAACTACAAAATACACACACAAAATACAAATCATAGCAAATTTTGTGAAAGCAAAATTTGCCCCAAAATACAAAATACACACACAAAGTACAGATTATTAACTTTTGCTTTCGCAAAATTTGCAGTAGTTAGTAATTTGTACTATTGTAATTTGACGTCAAAGAAAAACTTGT
>Ga0308411_10002299_pt1 | contig 12919 bp, 10 predicted proteins | sample HotsprottomLayer_2_FD_203530 | JGI IMG/M metagenome (GOLD analysis project Ga0308411, IMG submission 203530) | Hot spring phototrophic mat microbial communities from Octopus Spring, Yellowstone National Park, Wyoming, United States -... | ecosystem: Environmental > Aquatic > Thermal springs >... | reverse complement strand
ACATGGTGGTTGGTCAAAAGCAGCCCGCGAGGGGAAACGAAAGAACCCGAGCCCCCGTCATTCAGCCGCACCGAGGACAGCCGCACATGGTCCAGCCATTGTTGGGTCGGCGTGAAGCCGTACTTCTGCTGCAACTGCTGGACCGGCAGGTTGTCGAAAGTCCACATCCCTTCTTCCGCGCTGAGCGGCATGAGCCACAGCATTGCCGCCAGCGCCGCCAGCACGGGCCATCTTGCGTCCCGAAACATGTTGGAACACCTCCTCCCGCGGTCCAGACTTCCGCCGGACCACGCTCATGCGCCAGTATCGCATGTACGATAAGAGAGTGCCTGCTGAGGCCTGCCTGTACTGCGACGTCAGTCTGCCGGTTCCGCTCGATCAGCCGTTCACCTATTCCGTCCCCGAAGCTCTTCGCCGCCGCATCCAGCCGGGATGCCGGGTGACGGTGAGTTTCGGGAAGCGCAGGCTGACCGGGGTCGTCCTCCGGTGCCACAACGAAAAGCCGGAGTTCGAGCTCAAGCCGGTGTTGCGCCTGGTGGACCCGGCGCCGGTGTTGGAGGAGGAGCTGCTGGAGCTGGGCCGTTGGATTGCGGACTACTATTGCGCGCCGCTGGGCGAGGTGCTGCGCGCCATGACTCCGCTGTCGAGCGAAATCCGCCAGGCCAAACGCTACGTGCTCACTCCCGCCGGGCAGCAGGCGGCCAGCCAGTTGCTGCTGGACGTTCCCACCGAAGACCCCGAGTTGCAGATCCTGCACCTGCTGGCCGAGCGGTCCTATTCGGCCGCGCATCTGAAAACTAAGGTCCCGCTGGCGGCCAAGGCGCTCAAGGCCTTGCTGCGCCGGGGCCTGGTGACGCTCGAGACCGTCCACGGACAGCGCGACCCGCTCCGCTCGCCGTCCCACCTGCTGCGCGTCACCGCCGCGGCGCGCCCGGAGGGCGTCAAACTCCCCAAAGCCGAGCGCGAATTGCTGGCCTATCTGGAGCTGCACCCGGGCTCGCACAATCTCAAGGAGATCGAAGCTGCGGTGAAGAACGCCGGAGCGGCGGCCCGGTCGCTCGCCCGCAAAGGATATCTCACGATCGTCGCGGAGCGGCCGGCGGTCACCCCCTTGACTCCTTCGGTCCGCCACGTCCTGAATGCCCACCAGCAGCAGGCGCTCGACGCGATTGTCCGCACTCTCAAGCAGGGCGTCTTTCACACCTACCTGCTGTTTGGAGTCACCGGCTCGGGCAAGACTGAAGTCTACCTCCGCGCCATCGAAGCCGCTTTGAAAATGGGCCGCGGCGCGCTGATGCTGGTGCCGGAGATCGCTCTGACGCCGGCCATGGCCGGCCACTTCTACCAGCGGTTCGGCGAGCGGGTGGCGATCCTTCACTCCGCCCTTTCCGGGCCGGAGCGCGCCAATCAGTGGCGGCGCATCCATTCCGGAGACGCGCCCGTCGTGGTCGGCACGCGTTCCGGCGTCTTCGCCCCGGTCCGCAATCTAGGTTTGGTGGTCGTCGACGAGGAGCACGACTCCAGCTACAAGCAGGACGAGACTCCGCGTTACAACGGGCGCGACGTGGCCATCGTGCGGGCGCAGGCGGCCGGCGCTTGTGCTGTTCTCGGCTCCGCCACGCCCAGCATGGAGAGCCGCTACAACGCCGAGCGGGGCAAGTACACGCTGCTCGAGCTGCCCCAGCGCGTGGAGGACCGTCCTCTGCCTCAGGTGGAGCTGATCGACATGCGCGCCGAATTTCTGGAGACGCGCAAACAGGCCACCTTTTCGCGCCGCCTGCTGGCCGAGATTGAAGCCCGGCTGGAACGCGGCGAGCAATCCATGCTGTTGCTGAACCGCCGGGGGTTTGCCAACTTCATGGCTTGCCGCGCCTGCGGCGAGCGGCTTCAATGCGTGAACTGCTCGGTCACGCTCACCTTCCACCGCCGCGACCGCCGCATGCTGTGCCACTACTGCAACTACTCCGTGCCGCCGCCCAAGCTCTGCCCCCACTGCCAGAGCGAGTACATCTACTTTGCCGGGGCCGGCAGCGAGCGCGTCGAAGACGAACTGCACGCGCTGTTTCCAAAGGCGCGCATCGCGCGCCTGGACCGCGACACCGTCGCCGGCAAGCGCAGTTACGAGACGATCCTGCGCGGCTTCCGCCTGGGCCACTTCGACATCCTGGTCGGCACCCAGATGATCGCCAAAGGACATGACATTCCCAACGTGACCCTGGTGGGCGTGGTCAACGCCGACATCGGCCTTTCGCTGCCCGATTTCCGGGCCGCCGAGCGCACCTTTCAGCTCTTGACGCAGGTGGCCGGCCGCGCCGGCCGGGGCCAGACGCCCGGGCTGGTGCTGTTGCAGACCCTCGAGCCGGGTCATTACGCCGTGCGCTTCGCGGCGGCGCAGGACTACCGCGGCTTCTTTGCGCGGGAGCTGCAATTCCGCCGCTCGCTGCGCTACCCTCCGTTTAGCGCCCTGGCCAATCTGCTGGTGCGGCACGAAGACCAGGCGACGGCCTCGGAGATGTGCGCCAAAATAGGCATGCTGCTGACGCCTCCGCCTGAAGGCATGCGGGTCCTTGGGCCTGCCGAGGCGCCGGTCGCCCGCGTCGAGAAGGAGTACCGCTATCAGATTCTGATCAAGGCCGCCAGCCGCAAGCCGCTCCAGGAGGTTCTGCGGCGCGTGCGCCAGTTCGCTTTGGAGTCCAAGTGGAATCCTACGGCCCTGACGATCGACGTCGACCCGGTGAGCCTGCTATAGGCGGCGAGGCGCCTCCGCCGGCCGAGGAGCAGTGGCCCGCCTTGGTCGAGGAGAACCTGATCGCCTTTTTCCAGCATGCGGCGCGCGCGCGGCCGTCGGGCAAATTGATTCCACCGCCCGGCCTTGTCATCGCCGCCAGCGGCGCGCGTTTCTACATGTTCAACGCGGCGTTCCTGGCGGAGCCGCTCGGCGAGGATCCATCCAGCCTTTCCGCCCGCATCCGGGAAGCCGCCGGGTGGCTGAACGGCCATGACGACGGCTGGTCTTTCTGGGTCTGTGAACACAAGTGCCCCGCCCTGCCGCCTCATTTGCTTCAACAAGTGTTCCGGCGCAACGGTCTTTCCTACGCTTACCGGCATCCCGGCATGGCGGCTGCCGAGCTGGCGCCGCCGCGCATCCCACCGCCGCCTTTGGAGATCCGCCCCGTGGCCAGCCGCGAAACCCGCGCGGCCTTCAGCCATATCAACGCTCACGCCTTCCGCGTGCCGTTTGAGTGGTGCCTGGAACTTTACGGAGTGGAAGCGCTCTGGACCGAAAAACTGTGGGGGTGGGTCGGGTACCGCAACGGCGCGGCCATCGCCACGGCCGCCATTCTTCAGACGGGCGCCGTGGCCGGGTTGTACTCGGTGGCGACGCTCCCGGAATTTCAGAGACAAGGCGCGGGCGAAACCATGGTTCGCTACGCGGTCGAATGGGCGCGGCGGGAACGGGGCGCATCGCTGTCGGTGCTGCAATCCACGCGCGAGGGCGAGCCGCTCTACCGCCGGTTGGGCTATCGGAGCGTGACTTACTTCAGCGTGTTCGCCGCCTGAGCCGCGTCGTGGAAGGCCAGCGCCGCGAAGCTGACGACGCTTTGCGGGTCGATGTTCCACTGCTCGTAGCGCAGCAGGCGGCCGCGCGCCTGGGGCCGCACGCGGAGGAAGGTGTAGAGCGCCGAAGATCCGCACCAGTGCAACGGATCCTGGTCCTTCTGCACCAGCTCCCAGAAACCGTCCGCGTCGCCGGCTTCGATCCGCGCGATCCGCTCGCGGTCCATCCGCTCGACTTCCGCCATCCGGCCCTGCCGCGCCGCCGCCGAAAATCCGTCGCCGTACCTGCGCCCGATGTGCGCCATGTCGACACCCATCACGAAGGCCAGGCGCTGTCCCTCCCTGGCGGCAATTTCGCGCAAGGCATCCAGGAATCGGGCGACGCCGGGGTCGTCCTCCGGCTTGCCTCCCTGGTACAGGCTCCGCGCATAGGGCCCGCAGAGCACCGGCAGGATCCGCACGTCCGCTCCGTACTTGTGCTGCAAGGCCAGGACCTGAAACTCGATGGAGTGTTCGATCGAATGGCAATAGTCTTCCATCTGCGCGGCCGGGCCGCCCTTGGCGGCCAGTTCCTCCGCCAGGCCGGCTTCGGTGATCGCATCGCCCAGTGGCGTCCGGAACGGCTTGCGGGTCAATCCGAACGTTTCTGGGGCGCCATAGTGCGAGGTGCCGAGGATGACAAAGACCCGGTCCCGGAAATCCTCAGGCAGCGCTTGATAGGCGGACCGGTAGCACGCATAACCGCCTTCGAGACTCACATGAGGGGCAGCGATTCCAGCCAGGCCGGCCTCCGGCGCCGGCGCGTCTCCATTCCGGAAGTAGGCGTCCAACTGCGCGCGAAGTTCCGCCGGTTCGCCGGGATAAGAGCGGCCCGCCAAAATGGAAGGCCGGACGGGCGACTCCTGAAACTCGCGGTGCTTGCGCTGCTTCAGCGCTTCGTAGTGCTCGTCCTCGAGGAAGCCCGCCTGCTGCAAGGCCTGAAACAGATGCTCGCCGGCCTCGCCCGACCTTAGGTCGCCGGTCATGCGCACCAGCAGGGCGCGCAGATCCAGGTCCGTCTGCGTGCCGTCGAAACAGGTGAGACACTCCACCAGGGCGGGCGGGATGATCAAGCTGACATCGGAGTAGGCGAACGCGTCGCGAATCAGCAAGCCCGGCCGGTCCGGCATCGGGGACGGCAGGAATTCCAGATTGGTGCGGAGCCGTGGCAGCAGGCGAGACATCTATCCATCATCATAGAGGATATGAGGCACATGACTGGGCGGGTGGTTTTGATCAGCGGCGCCGCCGGAGGGCTGGGGCGGGCGGTTGTGGCGGAATTCCAGAATCAGGGGGCGCGAGTTTGGGGCCTGCTCGCACCCGGCGAGGCGAACCCTTTCCCGGAGGACGCTCCGGCGGTGCTGCGCGCAGACCTGTCTTCGGCGGAGCAGGCGGCGGGCGCGGTGCGGGCCGTGGTGCAAGCGGCGGGCCGTCTGGACGCGCTGGTTCACCTGGTGGGAGGCTTCGCCGGCGGTGAACCCCTGCATCAGACGACCGAGGAGACTTGGCGGCGCATGATGACCCTCAATCTGGACACGGTCTTTCACATCATCCGCGCCGCTCTTCCTCCCATGCTCGAAGCGCGCCAGGGGCGCATTCTGGCCATCGGCGCCCGCACCGCGGTCGAGCCGGCTGCCAACCTCAGCGCCTACAACGTCTCCAAAGCCGGCCTGGTGGCTCTGATCCGCACCGTGGCGCTGGAAGTGAAGAACGCGGGCGTCACAGCCAACATCGTTCTGCCGAGCGTGATCGACACGCCGGCCAACCGCGCCGCCAATCCCAATGCGGACTACTCGCGCTGGGTCAAGCCGGAATCGATCGCTTCGCTCCTGGCGTTTCTGGCCTCGGATGCGGCCTCGGACATCAACGGCGCCGTCATTCCCATTTACGGACGGGTGTGAAGCGCCGCGCTCTGCCGGCCGCCGATCCGGGCCGGGAGGCTCAAGCAGGTCGCATTCAGCGTGACGCCCTTGCGGTTGTCGAAGGGCTCGGCGGCGGCGCGGGCCGCGACTACAGGTTGGACGGTCAGGTGGCCCCAGCGGCGGTAGGCGTCCGCAAACAGCGCCACCTCCATGAAGCCGCTGCGGTCGGCCAGCGTTAAAAACTTCATCGCGCCCCGGTCCGTGCCGTGCACCCGCTCGGCCACGATCAGCCCGCAGACGTCGATCACCTTTCCCGCATGGCGGTTCACCTCCGCCGCGGGCACGTAGCGCGCCCAGTCCACGCCCGGCGCGAAGTAGTCGAGCGGGTGGCAGCTCACCGGAAAGCCCAGCAGTTCGTGCTCCCAGCGGACCTGCGCCTGCCGGTCGGAGGGCGCGGCCTCGGGCAGGGGCGCGGGCGTTTCCACGCCAGCGGCCAGCAGCGGTCCTGCCTCGGCGGCTCTTGCCGCCTCCAGCCGCGACAGCCGCCAGAACAGACGCCCCCTCGGCTCGCCCAGCGAATCCAGCGCGCCCACCTTCAGCAGCGCCAGCCACTCGGCCCGGCCCGGACGCACGCGGCGGTAGAAATCGCCGGCATCGTGAAAAGGCCGGTGCTCCAGGATGCGCTCCAGCGTCTCCGCCGTCAATCCCTTCACTTGATCCAGCGGCAGGCGGATCGTGTCTGCCTCGACATGGAAGCCCGGCTGTGAAAGGTTCACGTCGGGAGGCAGAAACCGCGCTCCCAGCCGGAGCGCTTCCAGCACATACACGATCGGCGCGTAAAAGCCGCGGCGGTTGGTCAACACCGCCGCCAGGAATTCCAGCGGGTAGCGCGATTTCAACCAAGCTCCCTGAAAGGCCTCCACCGCGTAGGCGGCCGAGTGCGCCTTGTTGAACATGTAGCCCGCAAAGGCCTCCAGCTCGGCCCAGACCGCCTCGGCCTCCTCCGGCTTCCGCCCCGCCCGCAAAGCGCAGGCGCGGAATTCGGCGCCCATCTCGGCGATTTTGCGCCGGTCTTTGTTCTTGACCAGCGCCCGGCGCAGCACGTCCGCACGCCCCCAACTCATCCCCGCAAACCCGTTGGCCACCAGCAGAATGTGTTCCTCGTAGGCCAACAGCCCGTAGGTGTCCGCCAGCAGCGGCTCCAGCGAAGGGTGCGCGTAGGTGACCGGCTCCAGCCCCTGATGCCGCCGCGCGAAGGCGCGCTTTTTGCCCTCGTTGGCGGCGCCCGGCCGGATGATGGACTCCACGGCGGTGAGGCAGTCCAGGTCCCGGCAATCCGCCATCACCAGCAGGCTGGTCATGGCCGGGGATTCGATGTGGAAGACGCCCCGCGCGTTGCCCGTGGCGATCATTTCCCAGGCCGCGGGGTCCGCGTAGTCGATCTGCTCCAGGTCCACCTCCACGCCGCGGTTCCGGCGGACATTGGCGCAGGCATCGCGCAGCACGCTCAGTCCCGCCTGCCCCAAGAGGTCCATTTTGAGCAAGCCCAGTTCCTCCACGTCGTCCATCGCGTATTGCGATGTGCGGTAGCCCTTGGCGCTGAGAAACAGCGGCATGCGGTCCGTGATGGGCTCGGCGCTGATCACCAGCCCGCACGGGTGCATGGAGGCGTGCCGCGGGATGCCCTCCAGCCGCGGGGCCAGCTCGACAATCGTGCGGTAGGGTTCCTCGTCCCAAGGCAGGTGGCGGCACTCGGGCAGCGTGCGCAGCACCGTGGCGGCGTCGCCCATGAAGGCGGGCATATGCTCGGTGAAGCGCCGCACCTCCCGCTCCGGGATGCCGTAAACTTTGGCGATGTCGGCCACCGCCGCGCGCCCCTGGAAGGTGTTGAACGCTCCGATCATCGCCACATGCTCCGTGCCGTAGCGTTCGAAGACGTGCTGCACCACTTCATCCCGGCGGTCCCAGGGCAGGTCCAGATCAATGTCCGCCAACTTGGCGAACTGCATTCGTTCGCGGTTCAGAAAACGCTCAAAACAAAGGCCGAAACGGAACGGGCAGACGTTGCTGATTCCCAGCGCGTAGCACACCAGGCTGCCCGCCGCGCTGCCCCGCGCCAGCGTGGCGATGCCTTGGCGGCGGCACCAGTCCACCAGATCGGCGAAGATCAAGAAGTACTCGGCGTAGCCCACCTCTTCGATGACGTTGAGCTCGCGCTCCAGACGCGCCCAGACCTCGGGCTTGGGGTGCGGCCCGTAGCGCCGGAGAACACCCGCGCGCGCCATCTGGGACAACAGGGCCACCGGCGTGTGATTCTCGGGAACTGGGAAGGGTGGAAACAGAATGTCGCCCAGCTCCAGCTCGAACTGGCAGCGTTCGGCAATTCGATTTGTATTTTCTATCGCTTGAGGATACAAACGGAAGTGGCGCTGGATCTCATCCGGCGAGGGGAAATGGTAGTCGCCCTCGGCGTGCTTGTCCGGGTGGGATTGCTTGAGCAGCGTCAGCGTGCGCATGGAAGCCAGAATGTCGTAAAGCAGGCGGTCTTGCGGTTTTCGGTAGTGGGCGTGGAAGGCGGCGGCTACCGGGATCCGCAGCCGCCGGCCGCGTTCAGCCAGGCGGCGCGCCCGGCACCGATCAGCCTCGCTGTTTGAGTTAATCTCAAACGCGAAGTTCCTCCCATAAATTTCTCGATACAAGAGACTTACTTCACTTGCCAGGCAGATGAGCCCGTGGCGGAAGCGGTTCAGGTGATCCGGCCGAACCCCGTCCGGGTGTTCGATGCGCGCCGTGAGCAGGCGGCACAAGTTGCGATAGCCCTCGGCATTTTCCACAAAGAGCCGGATGCGCTCGGGCGCGGTCTTCTCCGCGCTCAGCGCCACCGTGATCTCGCAGCCGAGCACGGGGTGGATTCCCGCCGCGCGCGCTTTCTTGTAAAACTCGACGGCGCCGGCCAGGGTGTCCCGGTCGGTGAGTCCCACCGCCGTCATTCCGCACTCCGCCGCGGCTTCCACGATTTCGCCGGGGGCCATGGTGCTGTCGAGCAGCGAGTAGTAACTGTGGTTGTGGAGGGCCACGGGTTTCATAACTTCGTGTTACACTGAGTTCGTGTTGCGCAACATCACCATCACCGTCAGCGAGGAGGCGGCCCGCTGGGCCCGGCGCAAGGCTGCCGAGGAGAATACTTCCGTCTCCCGGCTGGTCGGCCGGATGCTGGAAGAGCAAATGCGCATGAGCGACGAATACTGGCGCGCCTACCGCCGCTGGAAACGGATTCCGTCCATGGAGATCGACGCCCGCCGGCGTTTGAGCCGGGAGCAGGCTCATGCCCGCCGCTGACCGTTTTTTTGTAGACGCCAACGTATTGCTCTATTCGGTGGACCGCACCGAGCCGCGCAAGCGCGATGCGGCGCGGCAATGGATCTCCCTGCTGTGGGAAAACGGGGCCGGCCGGCTGAGCTGGCAAGTGCTTCACGAGTTTTATGCCAACGCGGAACGCAAAGCGCGGATGAACCGCGCTTCCGCGCGGAAATTCGTGGAAGTTCTGTCGTACTGGCAGCCGGTTGAAAGCGGATTGGCGCTGCTGGAGCGTGGCTGGCATTGGATGGACCACTCGCAGCTTTCCTTTTGGGACAGCCTGATCGTAGCCGCGGCGGAGCGGACCGGCTGCCGGTGGCTGCTGAGCGAAGATTTCCAGGACGGGCAAAGCTTCGATGGGATCCGGGTTGTGAATCCGTTCGCTCATGCGCCGCACGATTTCGGGTTGAGGGCTCGAAAACCCGGTTGAGGCGGGCGGCTGCTGCCGGCCGACGCTCTCACGCCGTCCGCGCCAGGGCATAACCGCGCACCTGTTGGCCGCCAGCAGAGCGGGTTCCTGTTGCCTGAAAAGGGCTGCCCAGGAAGTGGTAAGGTTAGGGTATGAAGTTTCCCGCGCGGATCGAAGCCCGGCCGGACGTGATGATGGGCAAGCCGTGCATAAAAGGGACCCGCATTCCGGTGTACCTGCTGCTTGAGAAAATGGCGGCCGGCGAAACCTTTGAGCAACTGTTCGAAGCCTACCCGCAACTGGCGGCGGAAGATCTTCGCGCGTGCCTGGAATATGCAGCCGCACTGGCCGCCGAAGAGATCGTCCTGACAGAGGCATGACCTTTCTGCTGGACGAGAATCTCTCCCCGCGCCACGCGCAGACTCTTCGGTGGACCGTTGCGCGTCTGGGAGGCTTGGATTTGCGCGGAAAACTGGCGGTTTCCGACGGACGCCGAATCCGGATCCGGAGCTGATTCGCGCCACTCATCTCACGCCGTCCGCGCCAGGGCATAACCGCGCACCACGGCGGCGGGACCATAGGCCTGCCGCAGCCGGTCGATGGCGGCCTGCAACGCCGCTCCGCCGCCCCCGCGTTTTTCTTCAAACAACTCCATCTGCGGCGAAGGCCGGTAGACCGGACCCGCCCGCAAACTCACCGAGCGCAGCCGGACCCGCCGGCTCCAGGCCGCCCGCAACAATCCCGGCAGATGCGGCAAAAACTCCGTTTCCAGCGCGGAAGGCTCCGGCAGACTCACCGAGCGCCGGCTCTCATAGCGGTCCGTGTAGCGCAGCGCCAGCGTCAGCCGCCGGATCTCGACTCCCTGCTGCCGGAGACGGGCCATCAGCTTTTCCAGCATGGAGTTGAGCGACAGAAGCACAAGCGGTTCCTCCCATACGTCCTCGGCGAACTCCACCGTTTCCGAGCGCGAGGGATCCCCGGCGCGCGGAGGCTGAACCGGCTCCTCATCGACTCCTTGCGCCCGCCGCTGAAGCCGCAGCGCATCTTTGGCCGCCACCAGTTCGAGCGCGTCCAGCGGCATCCGCGCCAGCTCCCCCACCGTGCGCAAGCCCGCCACCTCCAGAGCCGAGCTTGTCTCCGGCCCTACGCCCGGCAGCCAGCTCACCGGCAGCGGGGCCAGGAACTCCGCCTCCCCGCCCGGAGGCACCACGAGCTGCGCATCCGGTTTGCGCAGCCGGGCGGCGATCCGCGCCACGGTCTTGTTGGTCGCGATGCCCGCCGAAAGCGAGACCCGCAGCCAGTCCCGCACCGTCCGCCGCAACTCCTCCACCGTGACCTCCGGATCCGAGCGGAGCAGCCGCCTTGTGCCGCTCAGATCCAGGTAGGCGGCCCCCACCGCCACCGGCTCCACCAGAGGAGTCTTTTCTTCACATAATCCAAGGATTTGCGAAGAAAACCTCTCGTAAAGCTCGAAGTTACCTGGCAGGCAGATCAACTGCGGACAAAGCCGCCGCGCCCGCCGCATCGGCATTCCCGGCCGGATCCCCAGCCGCCGCGCCTCGCGGCTGGCCGAAATCACCACACCCCGGCGCACGCCCCCGACCGCCACCGGACGTCCCCGCAGGCGGCGGTCGGAGGCCTGCTCGATCGAGGCGAAAAAGCAATCGCCGTCCCAATGGACCACGGAGCGCATTTCTAGTGTAAATTATTACACTATTCCGCTCGAAAGGCAAGGCCCGTGGCGGAGGCCGTTTGCCTGCATTCGGACCGAGTTGTGATGTGCCCGGCGTGGCGCAGGCCTGGAGGCGCACGCTGCCTGCGTGGCGTGGGCCTTGATGTTGGGCGGACGATCTCGCCAGACGCGCTTCAGCGCAGATGCCGCTCGAAGAACTCCAGCGTGCGCTGCCAGGCCAGCTTGGCCGCGGCTTCGTCGTAGCGCGGCGTGGTGTCGTTGTGGAAGCCGTGGTTGGCGCCTTCGTAGAAATGAACCGTGTAGGAGACGCCCGCGGCTTTGAGCGCCTCTTCATAGGCCGGCCAACCCGCATTCACGCGCGTGTCGAGCGAAGCATAGTGCAGCAGCAGCGGGGCCTTGATTTTGGCCGCCTCCGCTGCCGGGATCTGCCCGCCGTAGAAGGGCACGGCCGCCGACAGGTCGGCGCCGAGCCGAGCCGCCAGGGTGTTGGCCACCAAGCCGCCGAAGCAGAAGCCCACGACGCCGATCTTACCGGTGCAGTCGGGACGCGCCTTCAGCCAGCGCGCCGAGGCCATGAAGTCCTGCATCATCTTTTCGCGGTCCACCTGCTGGAACAGCTTGACCCCTTTTTCTTCGTCGCCGGGATAGCCGCCCACGCTGGTGAGCCCGTCGGGAGCGAAGGCGATGTAGTTGGCCACAGCCAGACGCCGGGCCACATCTTCGATGTAGGGATTCAGGCCGCGGTTCTCGTGGATGACCACAACGCCGGGGAGCTTGCCCGCCGCGGCTGCCGGCCGGGCCAGATAGCCGCGGATCGCGCCGTGGCCCTGGGGCGAGTCGACGCTTTCGTAGCTCGTGGTGATCCGCTTGTCGTCCTTAGGCACTTGCTGCGCCCAGGCGTAGTTATGCCGCAGGCTTTCCCAAAGGGCCACCGCGGTGATTCCTCCGGCGGCGAACTTTTGCGCGCCTTCCAGAAACGCGCGGCGGTCGATGTCGCCGTGGACGTAAAGGTCGAACAGGTTGAGCAGTTCTTGCGGAAAATCGGATGCTTTCTTCCTCTCCATACAGCCCCTCCGTGGACGTATATGGATCAGCTTAGCACGCGGCCCGGCGGCTTCTTACCCCGAGTCTTGTCTCATGCAAGATGAGCCTGAAGGCGGGGATGGATTCTCACACAAGATGAGCCTGAAGGGGTTGGGAGGTGAGATGCTGGGGATGGATCATCCGCCGGAACGATTCGAAGCGGCTGAGCCTGGAGCAGATTCGGGCGTTTTTGGCGGGGGCGGCGCCGGAACTGCGGCAGCCGGGCCAAGGCAAGATCAAACGCGTCTATCGCGGGTGGGCGACGCCGTACGAACGACTGCGGGAAGCGGCCGGCTGGGAAAAGCGATTGCGCCCGGAGATCACGGCGGCGCACCGGCAGGCGCAAGCCGGCGCTCAGACCGACACGGAAGCCGCCATCCTCATGCAGGAAGCCAAGCGAGACCTCTTCCGGCGCATGGTGCGGAAGAGCGCATCAGCGCGCTGCGCAGAACGACGACGAGCCGGCTGTGGAAATGCCGGGCCGTGGAAGCGGTGGAAAACTGCTCCGCAGTTTCTACATTTGACCGGATGTTCGCGCCGAGCACGCAGTCTTGCTCGCCACACCGGCAGCCATGTGCCGGTGGTTGGCTTATGAGCCTTTACCGCCCTTTACAGTGGAGCAAGCATCTGATGTGGCGCTGACATTGTTGTCCGAAGCGGCATTTTTTGGGCGAGCTGCTTTTGGGGTGCAGGCTTGCCGTGCCGGCGGCCGCGCCGGCAGAGCAACACACACGCCACCTGTACGACGCTTGCAAAGGCCATCCGGCCCGCAAGACTGCGCGCTCCACCTCAAGCCGTCGCCGCAAAGTGGAGCATGCCGCCAGGCTTGGCACATCGGCAGCCATGTGCCGGTGGTTGGCTTGTGCCCGTTCCCCATCGCCGCCGTGGTGCAGGCTGCTTTCGTGGGGTAGACATTCT
>Ga0308411_10002297_pt1 | contig 12927 bp, 10 predicted proteins | sample HotsprottomLayer_2_FD_203530 | JGI IMG/M metagenome (GOLD analysis project Ga0308411, IMG submission 203530) | Hot spring phototrophic mat microbial communities from Octopus Spring, Yellowstone National Park, Wyoming, United States -... | ecosystem: Environmental > Aquatic > Thermal springs >... | reverse complement strand
CCGATGGGCCGGCTGATCGTCGCGACCAACGAGAACGACATCCTCGCCCGCTTCCTCGCGAGCGGCGTTTATGCGGCGGGCGAGGTCGTGCCGACCTCGAGCCCCTCGATGGACATCCAGGTGGCCTCGAACTTCGAGCGGCTGCTCTTCGAGCTCCTCGACGGCGACGGCGCGCGGGTCGCCGAGCTCATGGCCCGCTTCGCCCGCGAGCGGGCCTTCACCCTGTCCCCCGCGCTGCACGCCCGGGCCCGCGGGCTGTTCGACGGGGCGGCCGCCGACCGGGCCGCGACCGCGGCCGAGATCGCCCACTGGCACGCCGCCACCGCCGGCACCGTGCTGTTGGACCCGCACACCGCGGTGGGTGCCGCGGTAGCCCGCCGGCTGCGCGGCGCCGTGGCCGGCCCGCTCGTGCTCCTGGCGACCGCCCATCCCGCCAAGTTCCCCGACTCCGTGGAAGCCGCCTGCGGAGTGCGCCCGCAACTGCCGGCGCATCTCGCCGACCTGTTCGATCGGCCCGAGCGCTTCACCGTGCTCCCCGCCGACGCGAACGCGGTGCGCGACTTCGTCCGCCGCCTGCCGGCGGTTCCCGCATGAACGGCGAGACCCGCCTTACGACCCTCGAGAACGGCTTCCGGGTCATCTCCGAGCGCCTGCCCGGGGTGCGCACCGCGGCCGTGGGCGTGTGGGTCGACGCCGGCACGCGCCACGAGCCGGCCGAGCTCAACGGTGTCGCGCACCTGCTCGAGCACATGGCCTTCAAGGGCACCCGAACCCGCACCGCCCGGCAGATCGCCGAGGCGATCGAGGCGGTGGGCGGCTCGTTGAACGCCTGGACCTCGCGCGAGCAGACGGCCTTCCACGCCCGTGTGTTGGCCGAGGACGTGCCGCTCGCGGTCGAGCTCGTGGCCGACATCCTGACCGAGCCCCTGTTCGACGAGGAGGAGCTCGCCAAGGAGCGCGAGGTCGTCTTGCAGGAGATCGGCCAGGTCGAGGACACGCCGGACGATCTCGTCTTCGACCTCCTCCAAGAAGAGGCCTTCCCCGACCAGCCGCTCGGCCGCTCGATCCTGGGCACCGAAGAGACGATCCGGGCGATGTCGCGGCCGGCGCTCGCGACCTTCATGGCCGAGCATTACGTGCCCGAGGCCATGATCCTGGCGGCTGCCGGCGCGGTCGACCACGACCGGCTGGTCGAGCTCGCGCGGCGCTGGTTCGGCGATCGCCCGGCCCGAGCGGCGCCCCCGCCGCCGCCCGCGCGTTACCGGGGCGGCCTCGCCCGCGACGGGCGCGAGCTCGAGCAGGTCCATCTCTGCCTCGGGGTCGAGGGTGTTCCCTATCGCGACCCCGATTACTGGCCGGCTCAGGTCCTGGCGACGGCCCTCGGCGGCGGGATGTCCTCGCGGCTCTTCCAGGAGGTCCGCGAGAACCGCGGCCTCTGCTACGCGATCGAAGTGTTCTCTTCTTCGTTCCTCGACACCGGGCTCTTCGGGATCTACACCGGCACGGGCCCGCAACAGGTGGACGAGCTCCTCGAGGTGACCGAACGCGAGACCCGGGCGCTCGTGCGCGAGCCCGGGCCGGCCGAGATCGAGCGGGCCAAGGCGCAGCTCCGCGCCGGGCTCTTGATGTCGCTCGAGAGCTGCGCCGGGGTCGCCGACGCGATCGCCCGCCAGCTCGCGGTCTATGGTCGGCGGATCCCGGTCGAGGAGATGCTCGCGGCGATCGAGGCGGTCGACCTCGCGGCCGTGCGCCGCGTGGGCGCGCGGCTATTCGGCTCGGGTGGGGCGACCACGCTCGTGGCGCTCGGGCCGGTCGATCGCTTGCCCGCCCTCGAGTTCGGCCGGATCGCCGGCTGAAACGAGCGGCCGGGCCGGCGTGCCCGGCGCTTGCCCGTGGCGCGGCCCGGGCGTAGGCCGAGGTCATGGCGATCGCGGCGGCGGGCGACGACGGCCGGGCGGCGAGCATCCTCGAGCCCCTGCGCTCGGCGCGCTTCCGCGCCCTCTGGCTCGCGACGCTGGTTTCCAACGTCGGCTGGCTCGTCCAGACCGTGGGGGCGGCGTGGCTCATGACCGCGCTCGTCGGCACGCCCGACATGGTGGCGCTCGTCCAGGCCGCGGTCCAAGCCCCGATCCTCTGCTTTTCGATCCTGGCCGGGGTCGCAGCCGATCTCGTCGACCGCCGCCGGGTCCTCCTGGCGGCCCAGCTCTTCATGCTCGTCGTCTCGTTGGTCCTCGCCGCCTCGACCGCGGCCGGGGTGATCGGCCCCTGGTCGCTGCTCGTCTCGACCTTCCTCTTGGGTTCGGGTGCGGCCTTGCAGGGCCCGGCCTATCAGAGCCTCGTGCGCGAGACGGTGCCGATGGGCGCCCTCGGCGCGGCGGTGACGCTCAACGGCGTCTCGTTCAACGCCGCCCGTGCCCTGGGCCCGGCCGTGGGCGGTGCGGTGGTCGCCTGGGCGGGGGCGCAGGCGGCGTTCCTTTTGAACGCCGTCTCCTACCTGCCGCTGATCCTGGCGCTGCTCCGCTGGCGGCGGCCGGCCCAGGAGGACGATCTGCCGCGCGAGCGGGTGGCGGGCGCGGTCCTCGGTGCCTTCCGTTACGCCGCCGAGACGCCGGCGATCCGCACCGTGCTGGTCCGCTCGGCCCTGTTCGCCTTCGCCGCCGCGGCCGCCCTGCCCCTTCTCCCGCTCGTGGCCCGCGACCGGCTCGCCGGCGGGGCCGCGACCTACGGGATCCTCCTGGGCCTGTTCGGCCTCGGGGCGATGGCGAGTGCCTTCGTCATCCACCCCCTGCGCGAGCGGCACGGGGCCGAGCCGGTGAGCCGGGCGCTTGCGCTCCTCTTCGCGGGCGGCCTCCTCCTGCTCGCCCTCGGCTCCGGCTGGCCGGCGATCACCCTCGCGCTCCTCGCTTGCGGTGCCGCCTGGATCGGCTCCTTCGCCGCCTTCAACATCGCCGTCCAGACGAGTTCGGCCTTCTGGGTCCAGTCCCGCACCTTCGCCCTCTACCAGACCGTGATGTTCGGGGCGATGGCGCTCGGCTCCTGGGTCTGGGGCCTGCTCGCGGCGCAGGCGAGCGTGCCCGTGGCCTTCGCCGTGGCGGCTGTGCTGCTCGCCCTCCAGCCGCTCGTGGGGCGCATCCGGCCCTTACCGTCGGCGAGCGGGCGTGATCTGGGCCCGGCGCGGCGGGCGCCGGAGCCCGACCCGGCCTTGGCCTTCGACCCCGAGGAGGGGCCGGTCCTGGTCCAGGTCGAGTACCGGGTCGATCCGGCGCGTGCGGCCGGCTTCGTGGCCGCGATGGACGAGCTCGGCCACATCAAGAAGCGCAACGGCGCGCTGCGCTGGCGCCTCTTCCAGGACACCGACGACCCCGAGCACTGGGTCGAGACCTACGTGGTGGCCGACTGGGTCGAGCATCTGCGGCTCGCCCGGCGGACCACCGAGGCCGATCGGGCGGTCGAGCGGCAGGTCGCGGCCTTCGACCGCAAGGGCTCCCCGGTCGTTCGCCGGCTCGTCGCCCGCCGCCGCGACGCCCGCTTCGCCCTCGACCCGAGCGAGCGGGAAGCGAAGGGCGGGGGGAGCTGTATCGGCTGAGACCTCGCCCGGTCAGCGCGCCAGCTTCACCGAGAACCGGCGCTCGTAGGCGCACCGGACCGCTTCGAGAAAGTCCTCCCAGGTGCGTGGCGCCGGGACCTCGCCGCCGCTGCGGTAGCCCTCGAGGTCGTGGAGGACGGTATCGCCCAGGCGTTCGTGGTCGGTCGCGTACGTCCCGATGTAGAAGAGCTCGAACCGTTCCCCGGGCTGCGTCTCGTCGGGTCGCCCGACTCGCTTGCGGAACACCTCGAGCGCGTGCTCGAAGCTCGAGCGCCCCTGCTTGCGGTCGTGGCGAGCGTCCTCGGGCATCAAAAAGAGCGCGGCGAGCACCGCCTTCGGCTGGTAGCCGTGGATCTGCACCGCTTCGGCGTTGAGCTCCTTGTCCACGCGCTGGATGTTCTTCGTGTACCGCCGAGTTTTGCCGTCCCGAAAGTTCAAGGTTTTGATGGATATGCCGAGGCCGAGCCCGTAGGGCGTGTGGTACCGGACATCGACCCGGATCGGGCGCTCGCGCCCGCCGGCTCGTCTTTCGCCCGCTTCGCAGCCCGGGAACGACCGACCGAGATCCGTGACCAGCTGCCGTGCGAGCGCATCCGACAGACGCTGGCTGTAGTTTTTCTTCGTCGCGCGGACGTCGTACTCACGGATCAACTCGGCGAAGCGCCTTTCCATGTCCTCGATCCGCCGGCGTTCCGGTTCGAGGCTTCGCAGGATGGCGGCGAGTGGCGAGGCCATCGAGCTTCCTTTCCATTTTTTCCGGGGCGTCGAAGATCGCGCACTCCCAAAGGAGAAGGACGTGGAAGCCGGCGCGCCGCAAGGCCCGGACCTTGGCCGCGTCGCGTCGGCGGTTGTCGGTGAACTTGGCGGTCCAGAACTCGCGATTGCGCGCCGGCAATCCCGCCCGGCGGCAGGCGGTGTGGTGGTGCCAGAAGCAGCCCATCACGAAGATCGCCCAGCCCGCCCGCTTGTTGGCGAAGTCCGGCGAGCCCGGCAGGGACCGCACGTTGCGCCGGTAGGAGAGCCCGCGCGCGCGCAACGCGCGGGCGACGACGTCTTCGGGACGGGTCCGCTGCCGCCGGACGCGCTTCATGAGCGCGCTGCGGACCGGATCGGTCGGCAGGGAAGGGCGTGGCACCCCTATTCGGCCGCCAGCCGGCTCGCCTGCGCGGCCGACACCCGCGCGAGGTGGGCCCGCAGTGCCTCGCGGAAGCCGGCGGGGAAGCGGAGCGTGCTGCGCTCGGTGCGGGCCAGGAACCCGGCCGTGGCGCGGGCCGAGAGTTCCTCGCCCGCGTGGCGAAGGAACTCGGCCAGAGGCGGACGCCCCTGCCACACGGGGAAGTCGTTGATCTCGACGGCGAAGCGGTGCCGGCCGTCGAACCGGGCGGCGCGTGGCCAACGGCCGACGAGCGGCAGCGGCCGGTCGCGCCCGCGATCGTAGTCCGAGGGGTCGCGGAGCCGACTGCCCAGCCAGCGGACGACCGGCACGGTCACCGCGTTGCCGACGAGCGACCAGCGCCAGGACCGCTTGGCCACGGCTTCGGCCGGGGCGGTCCAATCCTCGGCGAACCCCTGGAGCCGCTCCGCGTCGCGGATGTCGGGCTTCACCACGCGGCCGTCGGGAAGGAGGATCGCGGGCGGTGCGGGGATCCCGACGCTCGAGCCGTTCTTGAGCGTGGGCACGGCATCCGCCGCCCAGCCCAGACCGCGGATCCCTTCGGTCCAATAAAAACCGTGCGCGATCGCCCCGATCCGCGTCTCCGCCGGCCGCGGGCGGGCCTCGTCGCCCAAGAGCACGTCGGCGGGATCGCCCTCGAGGCTGGCCACGAAGAACACCCGCTCCCGGCGTTGCGGGAGCCACCCCAGGCTGTTCACGACGCGGTAGGCCCAACGGTAGCCGAGATCCTCGACCGCCGAGACCAATCGCTCCATCGCCCGCCCGCCTTCGAGGTGGAGCATGAAGGAGACGTTCTCGAGGACGAGCCAGGGAACCGGCCGCCCGCGCGCCGCCGCCCGCTCCAACAGCCGGAACACCTCGCCCACGAGGCCCGAGCGCTCACCACCGATACCGACCGTCTTGCCGGCCTGGCTCAGGTCCTGGCAGGGGAAGCCGCCGCACACGAGCTCGGTGTCCTCGGGCAGGTCATCGAGCGTGCGGACGTCCGGATGGACGGGCACGCCGGGCAATCGCGTCCGCAGGACCGCGACCGCGGGTTCCCAGCACTCGCAGATCACGACCGTCTCGTGGCCCGCCTGCGCGAAGCCGACCTCGAACCCGCCGATGCCCGCGAACAGGCCCACCACCTTCATGGGCGTCTTCTAGCAGCTCGCCTCCCCGCCCGTCAGCGGGCAAGCCCGGATACCCCTCAATCGGCGAACGGGTCGCGCAAGAGGATCGTGTCCTCGCGCGCGGGGCTCGTCGAGAGGAGCGCCACCGGGCACTCGACGAGCTCCTCGAGCCGCTTGACGTATTTGACCGCGGCCGCGGGGAGTTCGGCGAAGCTCCGCGCCCCCCGCGTGCTCGCCTGCCAGCCCTCGAGCTCCTCGTAGACCGGCACGGCCGCCGCCTGCGCCCCCATGCCGGCCGGCAAATGGTGCAGGAGCTGGCCCTGCAGCGCGTAGGCCGTGCAGACCTTGAGCGAGGCCATGCCGTCGAGCACGTCGAGCTTGGTGAGCGCCAGGCCCTTGATGCCGGAGAGCTTGACCGCCTGGCGGACGAGCACGGCGTCGAACCAGCCGCAGCGCCGCGGGCGGCCGGTCACCGTGCCGAACTCCTTGCCGCGCTCGCCGATCCCGCGGCCGATCTCGTCGGTGAGCTCGGTCGGGAAGGGCCCGGCGCCGACCCGGGTCGTGTAGGCCTTGCAGATGCCGAGCACGAAGCCGACCGCATCCGGCCCCACGCCCGAGCCGAGGGCGGCCTGGGCGGCGAGCGTGTTGGAGCTCGTGACGAACGGGTAGGTGCCGTGGTCGACATCGAGCATCGCCCCTTGCGCACCCTCGAACAGGATCCGCCGGCCGGCGCGCTTGAGCTCGGCGAGCCGGAGCCAGACCGGCTCGGCGAAGGGCAGGAGCTTGGGGGCGAGGGCTTTGAGCTCGGCCAGGAGCTTGCCGCCGTCGACCTCCTCGATGCCGAGGCCGCGGCGCAGCGCGTTGTGGTGCAAGAGGAGCTCGTGGACCTTGGCCTCGAGCGTCGCACCGTCGGCCAGGTCGCACACCCGGATCGCCCGGCGCGCCACCTTGTCCTCGTAAGCGGGGCCGATACCACGACCCGTGGTGCCGATCTTGCCGGTGCCCTGGCTGCTCTTCTCGCGCGCCGCCTCGCGCGCCCGGTCGAGCTCGCCGTGCAGGGGCAGGATCAAGGCGCAGCTCTCGGCGATCCTGAGTGTCTCGGCCGAGACCGGCACGCCGAGGGCGCGGATCTGCTCGATCTCGGCCAACAGCGCCCAGGGGTCGACCACGACACCGTTGCCGATCAGCGAGAGCTTGCCGCGTACCACGCCCGAAGGCAGGAGCGAGAGCTTGTAGGTGACGCCGTCGACCACGAGCGTGTGGCCGGCATTGTGGCCGCCTTGGAAGCGGACCACGACGTCGGCCCGCTCGGAGAGCCAGTCGACGATCTTGCCCTTGCCCTCGTCGCCCCATTGGGCCCCCACCACCGCGACGTTGGCCATGGCCTCCCTCCCGCGCGAACCGGCGCAGCCGCGGGCTTCTACCCCCCACCCGCCGGTGAGGCTAGCCGATGTCGACGGCGAGCGCGCCCCCGGCGGGTCGCTTCAGGCCGCGCTCGCGGGCCGGGGGCGGTGCAGCCGGCGGGCGAGCGCGAGCGCGAGCGGGGCGAGCCAGACGGCGATCGTGAGCGCGCCCAAGACACCCGCGAGCGGCCGCTCGAAGAAGGCGAGGAACGAGCCGTCCGACTTCATCATCGAGGTCAAGAAATTCTCCTGCACCATGGGGCCGAGGACGAGCCCGAGGACGAGCGGGGCGACCGGGATGCCGTTCTCCTCCATGAGCCAGCCCAGCACCCCCATCGCGAGCATGACCCAGACCGCGAACATGGTGTTGGTCATGGCGAAGGCACCGACGATACAGAAGAGCAGGATGATCGGCATCAAGACCTCGCGCGGCACGGCGAGGAGGCGACGCGCGAGGCGGATCGCCAGGAGCCCGAGCGGGATCAACAAGAGATTGGCGAGGAAGAACGAGAAGAAGACGGCGTAGATCAGCACGGGCTGGTGGAGGAAGACCGAAGGCCCGGGGGTGAGACCCTTCATGAACAACACGCCGATGACGATCGCGGTGATCGTATCACCCGGGATGCCGAAGACGGTCGCCGGCACGTAGGCCGCGGCGAGGCTCGCATTGTTGGCGGCGGAGCCGCCGGCGATCGCCTCGGCCTCGCCGTCCGGATCGGGGCGGCGGGCGGCCCGGCGGCGGGCGAGGGCGAAGGAGATCCAAGCGGCGATGTCGGCCCCGGCACCGGGGAGCGCGCCGATCGCCACGCCCAAGAGATTGCCGCGGCCGACCGCGAGCCGTTGGCGCCAGAGAAGCGGCAGGACCCCGCGGAAGACGTTGCCGATCCGTGCCGTGCCCTCGAGCCGCAGCCGTTCGGCGGTGGCGGCGAAGCGGAGGATCTCGGCCATTGCGAACATGCCGATCAGGACCGGGACGAGGCCGAGCCCGCCCACGAGATCGACGTTGCCGAAGGTGAAGCGGGTGACACCGGTGACCGGGTCGAGCCCCACGGTGGAGAACAAGAGGCCCAGGAGAAGCGAGATCGCGCCTTTCACCGGTCGCGGGCCGGCCACGAAGGCGGCGCAGGAGAGGCCGAGGCAGGCGAGCCAGAAATATTCGAAGGTCGAGAAGCCGAGGGCGAACTCGGCGAGTGCCGGTGCCGCGAGCGTCAGGACCAGCGCGCCGAAGAGGCCGCCCAGGGCGGAGGCGAGGAGGCAGATGCCGAGGCCGAGCTCGGCCCGGCCGGCGCGGGTCATCGCGTGGAGCGCGTCGGCGTAGGCGGCCGAGGCGGGCGTGCCCGGCATGCGCAGGAGGGCCGAGGGGATGTCGCCCGCGAAGATCGCCATCGCCGAGGCGGTGATCATCGCCGCGATCGCCGGCACCGGGTCGAGATAGAAGGTGAGCGGGACCAAGAGGGCGGTGGCCATGGTGGCGGTCAGGCCCGGCACCGCGCCCACGAACAAGCCGAAGAGGCCCGAAGCGAGCATCACCGCGAGCGTCTGCGGGGCGAGCAGGATCGCGAGCGCGCCGGCGATCACCTCGGCCAAGGCGACCTCGCGCGTGTGGCCTCGGAGCGCGTCCGCATGCCCGCACTCACCGCCAGGTCAGGCCGCCGGACCAGGGCTCGAGCAGGCCCCAGGGCAGGGGCACGAGCAGGAGCTCGACGAAGGCCTGGTGGATCAGGAGCGTGGCGATCGCGGCGACCGCCAGGGCCGGGAGCGGCCGGCCCCAGAGCCGGGCGATCAGCGCCCAGAGGAGGAGAAAGGCGGTCGGCAGGAAGCCCAGCGTGTCGGCCGTGAGCGCGTAGGCCACGACCGCGCCCGCGACCAGAGCGAGGTCGAGCAGGTGGCGCGGGACGCGCGTCCAAGGGGCAAGCTCGAGCCAGCGCGCCCGGCCGCCGGCGAGGAGCCCCTGGAGCGCGAGCACGAGGCCGCAGCCGGCCAGGAGGATCCCGATCAGGCCCGGGAAGAAGCCGGGCCCGTAGCGGAAATAGGCCATGGTCGGGAACTGCTGGGCGCCCCACCAGACGGCGATGCCGAGAGCGGCGACGAGGAGCCCGAGCGGCAGGTCGCCGAGCCGCACGGAGGTCCTCGCCCCCGGCCGTTCGCCTCAGCCCTTGATCATGCCGAGAGCGGTCATGATCCGCTGGGTGTCCGCCTCGTGCTGGCGGAGGAAGGCCGCGAACTCGCCCCGGTCGCGCCAGCGGATGCCGAAGCCGCGGGCGTTCATCTGCGAGCGGAACTCCTCGCTCGCGACGATCTGCTTCAAGGCCGCCTCGAGCTTCTGGACGACCTCCTCGGGCAGGCCGGCCGGCCCGGCGATGCCGCGGAACGCCCCGCCCTCGAAGGTCTTGCCCAAGAGCTCCTTGACCGTGGGCACGTTCGGGAAGGCGGCGATCCGCTCGTCGGAGAGAACCACGAGCGGGCGGACCTTGCCGGCCTCGATCAGGGGACCGGCCTCGGGCAGGGAGCAGGCGATGAAGTCGACCCCGCCCGCGACCAGCTCCTGCAGGCCGGCCGCGGCCCCGCGCGAGGGGATGCGCACGAGTTTCTGGGCGTCGATCCCGGCCTCGAGCATCATACCCGTCACCGGGATGTCCCACGAACCGGCGCAGCCGCCGCCGCAGGACATCTTGAAGCGCGCCGGATCGGCCTTGATCGCGGCGAGCGCCTGGTCGAGCGTCTGGTAGGGTGAGTCGGCGCGGGTGTGGAAAGCCGCCGGGTCGAAATTGTACTGGGCGATCGGCGTGAACTTGTCGGCCGAGATGTCGCCCTGGCCCATGAGCTTCATCTGGGCGAAGGGAAAGATCGCGCCGATGGTGTAGCCGTCCGGCCGGGCGGTCATGATCATGGTGTGGCCGACGACGCCGCCACCCTCGCCGTTGTTCACGACGTTGAACGGCTTGCCGAAGATGTCCTGGAGCTGCTTGGCGAGCATCCGCGCGGTCGCGTCCGTGCCGCCGCCGGCCCCGGCCGGGACGACGATCGTGACCGCCCGCTCGGGCCAGGCCGCCTCGGACCCACCCGCTGCCGCGAGAGCCCCCGCGAGCACCGCCACCGCCACCACCTTCTTCATCCCGCGCCTCCCCGAAAACGTCGTCATACGCTTCGACTCTAGGAGGTCCGTGGCCGACCGGCAAGCCGCGCCCGCATCCCCCTCCCTCGCGCTGTCGCGGCGCACCGGGTCCGCGTCGCTCCGGTCGGCGGGCGAACGGGAGCGCATCGGGCCTAATCCCGAACCGGAGCGAGCGCGGTCCGGGCGGCGAGACCGCGCCGGCGCGCCTCGAGCAGGAGGGCCGGCACGGGCAGGAGCGCCACGACCAGGAGGGCGAGGAGCGAGCTCCACGGGTCGGCGAACGGGCCCCAGGCGTGGTCGGCCAGGATCTGGGCGTAGACCAGCACGACGTGCCAGGCGAAGACCGCGAGCGCGTGGCGACCCACGAGGACCAGGAGCGGGTGGGTCCAAAGGGCTTCGAGGAACGCCGCGGCGCGACGGGCGAGCGCGACCGGCGAGGCGGGCCCGGCGACCAGGAGCCAGGCCACGACATAGGCCGAGGCGGCGAAGGCGATCGGGAAGATCGGCCCGAGCTCGCCGCGGCGCTCGAAGGCCTGGATGCGGGCGAACATCTCGGCCGTCGGCAGGCCGGCGCTGATCGCGATCCGCCAGAGCGCCAAGAAGGCCAGGACCACGAGCGCGACCTCGAGGAGCTCGGTCCGCTCGGGTCGCAGGATCCGACCCGGGTCGAGCCGGCCGGTCGCGTAGGCCGCACCCACGAGCAGCCCGGCCACGAACAGGAGCTGCCACGCGAGCGGGTTGAAGTGGCCGCGCAGCACGAGGTCGGTCTCGCCGAGCCAGAGCCGCGGCTCGATCGCCGCGACGAGCGGCAGGTGGCCGCCCAGCTGGACGAACAGCCAGGCGCAGAGGCTCACGGCCGCCACGAGCCAAAGCCGCCCGGTGAGGGCGAGGTGCAGCAAGACCGGGGCGACCAAGAGATAGAGGACGTATTGCGGCAGGATGTCGAAATATGTGGGCTGGTAGAGGAGGAGGGCCGCGGCCAGGGCGTAGGCGAGGCCGTCCTCGTAGAGAGCGCCGAGCATCGCGTCCCAAGCACCCCGCGTGTCGGGGATCCAGCGGATCGCCAAGACGAGGAGGACGAGCAGCCCGAGGTGCCACGCATAGACCACGCCCGCACGCCGCACGAGCCGGTCGCGCACCGTCGCAAAGCCGGTCCGCAGATGGTGCCGACCGTAGACGAGCCCGACCATCAGCCCGGCCATGAAGATGAAGCCCTGGGCCGAGGTGACGAAGCCGAGCTCACCGAAATGCAGCCAACCGAGCAGGAATCCCTGCTGGAACCAGATGTGGTTCCAGGCCATGAACACGACCAGGAAGCCGCGCAGGCCGTCCAGCACCAAGACCCGCTGCGTCATGCACCCCATCCCCGTCTCGACTCGGTGTCGATCGGCGGCAATTCAGATGGGCGCGTTCCATGACCGGGCCACGACCATGACCTCTCCTTTCGTTCATGTCCTTTTCGTCACGATGGTGCTAGCCGGTGCCGGCCCGGCCGCGACCGAGCCGAGCGGCGGATCCTGCCCGAAGCCGCCCGCCCTCCTCGACCCGCCGCCGACCGCGGCCGCCATCGTCCGGGCGCTGCGCGAGGCGCACCGGCTGCGCATCGTGGCCCTCGGCTCCTCGAGCACCGAAGGGACCGGGGCGAGCCGTCCCGAACATGCTTGGCCCGCTCGGCTCGAGGCGATCCTCGACGCCCGCTTCCCCGAGGACACGGTCGAGATCGTCAATCGCGGCAAGGGCGGCGAGACCGCGGCGGAGAACCTGGCGCGGCTCGAGCGCGACGTGATCGCCTTGGCCCCCGACCTCGTCATCTGGCAGGTCGGCACGAACGACGCGCTGCAGGGCCTCGAGCCCGAGGAGGTGGCGGCCCGGGTGCGCGAGGGCATCCGCCGGCTGCGGGCCCTCGGCATCGAGGTGATCCTCATGGACCCGCAGTGGCTGCCCGATCCGGGCCGCGACGCCGTGGTCGAGCGGATGAGCGCGGTCCTGGCCGGCGTGGCGATCGAGGAGGGGGTGGCGATCTTCCCCCGTCACGAGCTCATGGAAGCCTGGGCGGAGCGCGGCCTCGTGGCGCCGTCCGAGCTCGTCGGCCCCGACGGCCTGCACATGACCGACGAGTCGTACCGCTGCCTCGCCGAACGTCTGGCCGATCTGTTCCCGCCCGGCGCTTCCGACGTCCGGGCGGGCGAGTGAACGGCGGAGTCCCGCCGCCTTGCGCCCGGCCGTGCCTCCGCTAGCCTCGTCCGGGCCGAGCCCGCGGAGGGAGAGCCGGGTGAGCCGAGCACACCACGTCCTCGCGATCGACCAGGGCACCACGAGCACGCGGGCGATCCTGTTCGATTCCGAGCTGCGCCCGCTCGCCTCCGCGCAAAGGCCCTTGCAGCAGATCTTCCCGGGCGACGGGCAGGTCGAGCACGACCCCGAGCACATCTGGGCCGACACGCTCGCGGTCTCGAGGGAAGCCATGGAGACGGCCGGCATCGGCCCGCGCGATCTCGCGGCGATCGGCCTCACCAACCAGCGCGAGACGACGATCC
>Ga0308411_10002295_pt1 | contig 12928 bp, 15 predicted proteins | sample HotsprottomLayer_2_FD_203530 | JGI IMG/M metagenome (GOLD analysis project Ga0308411, IMG submission 203530) | Hot spring phototrophic mat microbial communities from Octopus Spring, Yellowstone National Park, Wyoming, United States -... | ecosystem: Environmental > Aquatic > Thermal springs >... | reverse complement strand
AAAAACGGAGAAATGGTTTTAAAAGGAAATTTCAAAGTTTTAAAAACAAATTTTTATTCTTATACTGAGCCTCAGTATTTTTTTATAAATCATCATTGGTTATCAGGAGTTATTTTTTATTTAATTTTTAAAATAATTAATTTTCAAGGATTGCACTTGGTTTATTTGATTTTTTATATATTTATTTTTTTAATCTTTTTTATTTTAGCTTATAAAATTTCTGGTTTTAAAAACGCGTTTTTATTTTCTTTGTTTTTAATTCCTTTAATTGCTTATCGCAAAGAAATAAGGCCTGAAATTTTTTCTTATTTTTTCTCCGGATTATTTTTTTATATTTTATGGTTTTATCAAAAAGAATTAATTTCTAAAAAATATGTTTTTATTTTGCCAATTTTAATGATTTTTTGGGCAAACTTGCATATTTATTTTATTTTAGGATTTGCTTTAATTGGAATATTTTTATTTGAAAATATTTTGCTAAAAAACAAAGAAAAAATAAAAACATTAATTTCAGTTTTGGGATTAAGTTTAGTAAGTTCTTTAATTACTCCTTTTGGAATTAAGGGATTAATTTATCCTTTTCAAATTTTTAAAAATTATGGATATAGATTAGTTGAAAATCAGTCTGTTTTGTTTTTAGAAAATTTAAATTTTTATCGTTCGGAGTTTTTAATTTTAAAAATAGCATTAGTTTTAACATTTTTAAGTTTTATTTTAGTTTTAATAAAAACAAGAAAATTTTTTTCTATTAGTAATTTTATTTTAATTTGTTTTTTAGGTAGTTGGGCTTTTTTGAGTATAAGAAATATTACTTTGTTTGGCTTTTTTGCTTTGCCGATTTTAGCTTATAATTTTAAAATTTTTGAAAATAATTTATATGAAAAAATTAAATTTGTTTTTAAATTTTTATTTTTAATTTTTATTTTTGTTTTAATTATTTTTTCTTATTTTAAATATTTTTCATTTTATAAAAATAGTTTTAATTTTGGATTAGGAATTTTAGAAGGAAATGATTTGGGAGGCCTTTTTTTAAAAGCAAATAAAATTTCAGGACCTATTTTTAATAATTATGATATTGGAAGCTATTTAATTTATTATTTGTATCCACAGGAAAAGGTTTTTGTTGATAATAGGCCCGAAGCTTATCCTGATTCATTTTTTAAAAACATTTATATTCCAATGCAGGAAAATGAAGAAACTTGGCAATTTTATGATAAAAAATATAATTTTAACGCCATTGTTTTTGGATATCATGATTTAACTCCCTGGGCTCAAAATTTTTTAGTAAAAAGAATAAATGATTCAAGTTGGGCTCCTGTTTTTGCGGATAATTATATAATTATTTTTTTAAAAAGAAATGAATTCAATAAAGATATTATTTTAAAATACGAATTGCCAAAAGAAATTTTTAATGTAAAACAAATATGAAGCTTTCAATTATTATTCCGGTTTTTAATGAAAAAAATACAATTGAGGAAGTTATAAAACTTGTTTATAACTCTTTTATTTTTGATTATGAAAAAGAGGTTATTGTTATTGATGATGGTTCTTTTGATGGGACAGCGGAAATTTTAGAAAAATTAAAAAATAAATATGGATTTATTTTATTAAAACACTTTAAAAATATGGGCAAGGGAAAAGCGGTTTATGACGGATTTAAAAAAGCAAAAGGGGATTTAATTTTAATTCAAGACGCTGACTTGGAATATAATCCAAAAGAATATCAAAAACTTTTAAAAGAAATTGAAAATAACGATGTAGTATATGGAGCGCGCGATTTTTCAAAAAACAAAGGATATTTTTTGTATTTTTTAGGTAATAAATTTATAACTTTTTGTTTTAATTTATTTTTTCATTCAAATTTTTCTGATGTTATGACCGGATATAAAGTTTTTAAATCTAATGTTTTAAAAAATATTAATTTAGAATCAAAAGGTTTTGATTTTGAAATTGAAATTACCGCTAAAATTTTAAAATCAGGTTATAAAATAAAAGAAACAAAAATTGATTATTATCCGCGAAGCTTTAAACAAGGCAAAAAACTCAAATGGTTTTATGGTTTTGTTTGTATTTGGAAAATAATAAAGTATAGGGTTTAAAGTTATACGAATAATTGATTTTTTTGTTTAAATTGAATATTATTTAATTAATATGAAAAATAAAAATCCTTATATTAATGTGAATAATAATACTTATGAACGTATTCCAGTTAAAACGCATTTAATTTCTTTTGGCGAAGATTTATTATCAATTATTCAAAAATATGTTTTACCAGAATTTAAAGAAGGAGATTGGATTGCAATATCAGAAAAAGTTGTTTCTGTTTGTCAAAATAATGTAAGACATATTTCAACTGTTAAACCTGGTTTATTGGCGAAAATTATAGTAAAAGGAGTTAAAAAATATCCCAATGATATAGGATATTCTCGTCCTGAAAAAATGCAGGTGGCAATTGATGTGTCTGGAAAATTAAGAATGATTATTGCTATGATTCTTGGCGGAATAGGAAAAATTTTTGGTATTCGTGGAATATTTTGGATTATTGCTGGAAATCGCGTTTCTGAAATTGACGGTTTTAATCCAGATGCGATGTATCCTTATACAGAATATGCTGTTTTGCCTCCAAAAGAACCTGAAAAAGTTTGTCAGGAAATTGAAAATAAATTAAAAATTCCAGCAGTAATAATAGATGGAAATAATATAAATGTAAAAATTATTGCTCAAAGTAAAAATGTTCCGGTTGATAAAAAAGAGTGCAGATTAATACTTTTAGATAACCCAATGGGGCAAGACGACGAATTAACGCCATTTATTATTGTTCGTAAAAAAATATGAAAATACGCTCTTTTTTGCCTTGGCCTATTTTTTATTTTTTAAAAAAACTTAGAGCTTTTCCTGAGGATTTTATTTATTTTTTTAAATTTTTATTTAAAAGCAATTTAAAAATTTCTTTTTTTAAAAAATTATGGATCATTTATAAATGTTATAGAATTTCTTATTCAGTTGATTGTCCTCATATGGAAGGAGAAATGATTCAGGTAATTTCTGCAATGTTGTCGTATATTGATAAAAATATAGCTGGAGTATTTGTTGAGGCTGGTTCTTATAAAGGCGGAAGCACAGCTAAATTAAGTTTAGCTGCAAAAATCGCAAATCGTAAATTAATTGTATTTGATTCATTTAAAGGATTGCCCCCACACAAAGAGGTTCATAGCAAAAATATTTTTGGAGGAGACGCTTATTTTCCTCCTGGAAGTTATGCCGGATCTTTAGATGAAGTGAAAAATAATATAAAAAAATTTGGCGCTCTTGATGTTTGTGAATTTAAAGAAGGTTGGTTTGAAAATACAATGCCAAATTTTAAAGAAAATGTTCTTACAGCTTATATTGATGTTGATTTAGAATCGTCAACTAAAACTTGCTTAAAATTTTTATTTCCTTTGTTAGTGTCCGGTGGAGTTTTATTTTCTCAGGATGGTCATTTGCCTTGGATTATAAATCTTTTAAATAATGAAAATTTTTGGGAAAAAGAAATAGGATCCAAAAAACCTAATATGATTGGTTTAGGAAAGAAAAAATTAGTTATTATTCAAAAAAATTAATTTTTAAAATTATATTTTTGGATAATTAATTATCATTTTTAAAATTTTAAACAAGGCAAAAAACTCAAATGGTTTTACGGCTTTATTTGTCTTTGGAAAATAATAAAGTATAAGTTTTTGAAATAATGGTTTATTTATTTTTTGCTGCGGGGGTAGGATTCGAACCTACAATCTCCTGCTCCAAAGGCAGGCGTGCTTACCAATTACACCACCCCGCAATCTTCACAAATTCATTATTAAACCGTGATTATATTCTCTTGTGATTTAAACAACACAAGATTTGTCGTCATACTATTCTACCCGGCAATAAAGCTAATTTAATTTTAAATAATTTTTAAAAATTTTCAAACATTTTTATTTTTTATAGCAGATTTTAACTTTATTACTTTTCTATATTTTTGATAAATAAATCTTGACGGTGTTCTAAAAGCAACCCTCCCTTGTTTAACTTTTTTTGAAGCGTAGTCTTTCATATAAATGTATTATGCAATTTTTAAATTTATAATTTTATTTTTGACTATGAATTAATCCTAATAACATTTTAGATAATATTTCATATTTTTGATAAAAAGCACTAAATGTTTCTTTTGAAATTTTATTTTCTTCAAGTATTAATTCTAATAGAGAAACACATTCGTAAATAGAACTCCTTGATATTGTATAAAAATTCCTTTTTTCTGCTTTTGAAAATTTACCGCTTCCTTCCGCAATATTGATTACAATACTTATAGAAGCTCTTTTTAATTGATCGCGAAGATAAGGGTCAATTTGTTTATTTTCTTTGATAAATTTTAAAATTTCTCGGTTTAGTTCTTTGGATTTTTGATATACTTCTAATTTTTCGAAATCAAACATAAAATTATGATTTTATTGTACTTTATTTGTATATTTTATATTTTGTGGCAAATTTTGCTTTTTAAACATTTTTTATTTTTAACATTATCCCAAAGTACAAAGTACAAATTACTAACTACTGCAAATTTTGCTTTCGCAAAATTTGCTATATGGATTTGTACTTTGTGTGAGTACTTTGTGTGTGTATTTTGGGGCAAATTTTGCTGACGCAAAATTTGCTTGCGGAGGAGGTGGGATTCGAACCCACACGCCGTCTTTACGACGGCCGAGTTTAGCAAACTCGTGCACTAACCATTATGCGACTCCTCCTTAATTCTTTTTAGATTATAAATTATTTATACCGTTTTTTCAAGTGCCTTAAATTATGCGAACCTATAATTTTAAAATATTTTTCAATATCAGTTTTATTTTCTATTCTTACATCTTTACCGTCTTTTGTAATTCTGGGATTTAAGCCAAGTTTTTTAAATGAATTATATACTGTTTTAATTAATGGTTTTGATTTGTTAGAAAATGCTAATTTTTTATAATAATAAACTTTATTATTTATTTTATAAGAATGAATAAAAATACAGCCGTCGGTATCTATAAGCCCCCGTAAACAACTTATTAAAAACAATTTATTTTTTTTAATCCATATCGGAATATTAACTTTTTGTTTTACTTTATTTCCAACAACTATTCCAACAGATGTTAAAAATTTTACTAATTCAACTCTTGAAACAACAATATTATTTACTGATTTTTTTGGGCTGGGATATATTTTTGGAAAAACATTAAATAATTTTTTAATTAATTTTGCTACAAAATTAGCATATTCTTTATCTTCTTTTATATTTAACGTTATTATTAATTGATATTTAGTAACTCCGCCGTCTCCTAATATAATACCAATAAGTTCGGCAAGATCTTTATTTTTGGCCGGCTTTTTAATTGGTAATGTATTAATTATTGAATTTTTATAACGACCTTCTTTTAACCACCATTTATACCACATTTCTTTTCTTTTTTGAGGATCGCCACCTATTATTTCATATTTTTTATAAACTTTTATACCACCAATTTTCCCAGCTTTTTTCGTATACCAAAATGGTTCTTTAATTTTTATATTTTTTGGCATTTTTATTTTAGTTTTCTTACAAAGAATTTTTAAAGCATTAAAAGACATAGAAATTTTTTCATTTTTCCAGTCAATTAAGTTTCTTGTGCTTATATTTAAATTTTTTGCCATTTGATTCCATGTAAAATTAAGTTTATTTTTAGATTTAATTATAAATTTTTTTTGATATCCTTTTGGAAAAATAACTCTTTTTGATTTAAAGATATCGGTCATATTTCTATTATAAATATTTAGAAATAAAAATCAATCTTGTAATTTTATTTTATTTTTGATATGATTTTAAAATTATGAATGATATTAAAGAAAAATTTTTACAACCTCGTTCTCCTGTTGTTGCGGTTTTGGGCCATGTTGACCATGGTAAAACTTCTTTACTTGATTATATTCGCAAAACCAATATTGCTTTAAAAGAAGCAGGTGGAATTACGCAATCAATTGGAGCTTATGAAATTGAACATAATGGTAAAAAAATAACTTTTATTGATACTCCAGGACATGAAGCGTTTATAAAAATGCGAGCGCGCGGAGCCCAAACCGCTGATTTGGCAATTTTAGTTGTCGCCGCTGATGAAGGCGTAAAACCACAAACCGAAGAATCAATTAAAATTTTAAATGAAACAAAAACTCCTTTTATCGTCGCTATAACCAAAATTGATAAACCAAATGCTAATATAGAAAAAACAAAACAAGATTTAATGTCAAAAGGAGTTTTGCTTGAAGGATACGGTGGACAAATTAGTTGGCAAGCTGTTTCCTCAAAAACAGGAGAGGGGATTAATGATTTACTTGATTTAATTTTAATCGCAGGAGAATTAGAAGAATTAAAATATAATCCCCAAGCAATTGGTTCTGGGGTTATTTTAGAAGCTCATCATGATAGCAAACGTGGAATAACGGTAACAGTTATAATTAAAGATGGTAAAGTAAAACGCGGAGATCCAATATCAACACCATCTGCCTTTGGTAAAATAAAAATTTTAGAAGATTTTATGGGAAGGCCTGTAAACGAACTTTTTCCATCTTCACCTGCAAGAATTGTTGGATTTGAAAAATTGCCTTTAGTTGGAGAGGAATTTGTTTGCAAAGAAAAGGAAGACAAAGACAAAGAAGATAAAGAAAAAAGTTTATCGACAAAAGATAAAATAGAAGCAGACAATTTATCAGACGAAAAAAGCTTAAGATTGATTTTAAAAGCAAAAGATTCTGGGTCATTAGAAGCTTTAAGTCAAATTATTCAAAATATTCAAACCAATATTCCAATTAAAATTATTTCTGAATCTATTGGCAATGTTTTTGATAGTGATGTTAAATTGGTAATTCCAACAAAAGCTTTAATTGTTGCATTTAATTCAAAAATAGAAAAATCTGCAGAAATTTTGGCCCGTGCAAACGAAATTCAAATTATTTCATCAGATATTATTTATGAATTAATTAAAATTATTGAAGAAAAAATTAAAGAAATTGAAAATCCGCCAGATTTAGGAGTATTAGAAATTTTAGCGGTTTTTAATCAAAAAAATTTGCAAAAACAAATTGTTGGTGGAAAAGTTATTTCTGGAGTTTTTAAAAATAAATCTAAGTTTAAAATTAAAAGAGGCGAAGAAATTATTGGAGATGGATTTGTTTTAAATTTGCAATCTAATAAAAAAGATACGAATGAGGTTTTTGAAGGTAATGAAGCAGGATTAATGGTTAATTCTCAAGTTGAAATAAAAATTGGTGACAAATTAATTATTAAAAAATGAGAAAATATCGTAATTTAAAAATGGCAAGTTTAATTCGTGACGAATTAAGTTTAATCCTTTTAAAAGAGTTTGAATTCCCCGCTTTAGTTACTATAATAAATGTAAATGTGGATTCTGATTTTAAATTAGTAAAAGTAAAAATTAAAATTACGCCCAAAGATTTAAAAATAAATTTAATTGAGCAAAAAAAATTAGAAGCAAAAATTTTAAAAGAATTAAATGAAAATAAAGAAAAATTATTTAAAATTTTATTTAAAAAATTAAATTTAAAGCCTATGCCAAGGATTGTATTTGAAATTGAAGGATAAAAGTTATATAATTAATTTGTGGCCACGTAGCCAAGTGGTAAGGCAGCGGTCTGCAAAACCGCAATGCGTGGGTTCGATTCCCACCGTGGCCTCAAAATTAATAACAAAAACACCTTAAATTTATAAATATTTGTGCTAAAATAAACTTATGAAACAATTGCGTAAAGTTGCTGTTTTTGATATTGACGGAACTGTTTTTCGTTCAAGTCTTTTAATTGAACTTGTTGATGCTTTGATTGTGGAAGGAATTTTTCCTAAAAAAACGCGAAAAATTTATGCCAGACAATACCAAAGGTGGCTTGATCGCAAAGATAGTTATGAAAAATATATAAAAGCGGTTATTTTGGCTTTTGAAAGTAATATTAAGGGCGTTGATGAAAGAAAGTTTAATAAAATTGCAGAAAAGGTTATTGCTTTTCATAAAAATAGGCTTTATCGCTTTACACGCGATTTAATTAAAAAATTAAAAAAGAAAAAATATTATCTTTTGGCTATTTCGCATTCTCCAATGTATGTTGTTGGAAGATTTGCTAAAAGTATTGGTTTTAATAAAGTTTATGGAAGATTGCTTGAAACAAAAAATTATAAATTTACAGGCAAAACTTTATATGAGGAATTAATTTTTGATAAATCCAAGATTTTAAAAAGAGCAATTGAAAAAGAAAATTTAACTTTAAAAGGCTCGGTTGGCGTGGGTGATACCGAATCTGACATTCCATTTTTAAAAATGGTTGAGCGTCCAATTTGTTTTAATCCAAACATTTTACTTTATAAATATGCTCGAAAGCATAATTGGAGCATTGTTGTTGAGCGTAAAGATGTTATTTATAAATTAGGTCCAAAAATTAGAATTTAATTATTTTATTGGTTATAATAAATTTATGTCAAAAATATTTATTTCTAATTGGAAAATGAATCCGCAAAGTTTTTCTGAAGCAGAAAGTTTATTAAAGTTAGCCTTAAAATTTAAAACTCCTAAAATAAAAATTGTTTTATGCCCTCCTTTTGTTTGGTTAAGAGATTTAATTTTAAAATATAAAAATAAAATTGAATTTGGAGCACAAAATATGTTTTTTGAAGAAAAAGGCGCTTTTACAGGCGAAATATCTTATAAAATGTTAAAAAATATTGGAGTAAAATATGTTATTTTAGGGCATTCTGAAAGAAGAAATATTTTTGGAGAAACAAACGAAATGATTAGTAAAAAAGTTTTTGTTGCTGTTTCAAATAATTTAGTTCCAATTTTATGCGTTGGCGAAAATTTAAACATAAGAAAAAAAGGCAAAAAAATTTTTGAAAAATTTGTTTTAAATCAATTAGAAGCTAGTTTAAGCACATTAATTCACAATAAAATTTTTAATAAAGAAATTATTATAGCTTATGAACCTGTTTGGGCAATTTCTGGAAGCGGATTAGGAATTGCTGATACTCCAGAAAATGCAAAAAGCATAACTTCTTTAATTAAAAATTTTCTCTTTAAAAATGGATTTAAAAAATTTTTAGTTTTATATGGCGGATCAGTTAATTCTTCTAATGTTTTAAACTTTTTCTCTCAAAAAGAAATTGATGGGGGATTGGTTGGAAGTGCAAGTGTAAATTTTGATGAATTTTCAAAAATGATTCAAATTTTAAATAAAGGTCTAAAAAATAAATAAAAAATGAATAAAAAAGATTTATTATTAGTAACGATTATTGGCGGAGCGGTTGGAATTTTGGTTCAGCCAATGATACAAAATTTAGTTACATCGCCAACTTTTTTTATAAGAGTCGGAGCTTTTTTGGGATTTTTAATTTTAGCGCCATTAGCCCTAACAATAGCTTATTTTCTTTCTAAAATTTTGCCTGTGCTTTATCAATTTGCTAAATTTAGCGCAGTTGGCACATTAAATAGTTTCATTGATTTTGGCGTTTTAAATTTGCTTATATTTTTATTTAGCATTAAAAGTGGTTTATGGTTTTCAATTTTTAAAACCATTTCATTTTTATGCGCAACAACAAATAGTTATTTTTGGAATAAGTATTGGACATTTGAATCACAAGAAAAACCTAAAGTTTCTGAAGCAGTTAAATTTTATACTATTGCTATTATAGGAGGATTTTTAAATGTTTCTGTTGCTTCATTTATTTTTTCTGGGGTTAATCGTCCAGAATTTATTTCAGTAAATTTATGGGCAAACATTTCAGCTTTAGGAGGAATTTTGTCCGCTCTTATTTGGAATTTTTTGGGCTATAAATTTTTAGTATTTAAAACTCAAAATATTAAATAGTTTTTATTTGCATTTAAAATTTAATTTTTTTATAATTAAATATGCTTTACTATTATTTAGCTACAGATGAAAAAGGGAAAATTTTTGAAGGAAATTATGATGCTGAAAGTTTAGAAGAGGTTTTACAATATCTCGCTGGTAAATCTTTAAGGCCCATAAATATTAAGCCCTTAAAAAAGAAAACCGCACTTTTATTTTTTTGGAAAAAAAATATTAATTTATCTGACAAAATATTTTTAATGAAATATTTATCTTTAATGTTAAAAGTAGGAACTGACCTACTTTCAGCTATAAACATTTTAATTTTAGATTTGCAAAAACCAAGTATTAATAATTTTTTAATGGAAATTAGAGATAACTTAACAAAAGGCAAGCCATTTTATGAAGCTTTTGCTAATAATCCTAAGTCTTTTTCTGTTGTTGAAACAAATATTATTCGTGCCGCTGAAGCGTCTGGTAATTTACAAAAAACCCTTGAAGATTTAAGCAAGTCTTTAGAAAGAGATATGGAGGTAAGAAATAAAATAAAATCAGCCTTAATTTATCCTATAATTTTACTTGTAATGTCTTTGGGCATATTTTTGTTTTTATCAACATTTGCTTTGCCTAAAATTGCTAAAGTTTTTAAAGATACTGGAATTGATCCACCACCCTTTTCAAGAGTTGTTTTTGCTATTGGTCTTTTTATAAATGATCATTTAGTTTGGGTTATTTCATCAATTGTTATTGTAACCGTATTGTTTATTTATTTTGTTTTCTTTAATACCTTTGGTAGAAAGTTTACGCGTGAATTTTTAGCACGTTTACCCCTTATTAAAAGAATTTATAAAGATATTGCCATTCAAAGATTTACTTCTACTTTTAGTTCATTATTAAAAGCGGGTTTGCCTATTATTGAAGCTTTAAAAATTACAGCAGACGTTGTTGGTTATGAAGAATTAAGAACCGCACTTATTCAAATTGCAGATGAGGGGTTAGCGCGAGGTTTAACTGTAAGCGAAGCTTTTAGAAGACAATACGTTTTCCCAAGTGTTATTACAAATTTAATAGCTATTTCAGAAAAAGCAGGGCATTTAGATGAGGTTTTAGATTCTTTGTCTAATTTTTATGCTTCAAATATTGATGCAACAATAAAATCGGTTGTTTCAGTGGTCGAACCAGTTTTGCTTATTTTAATGGGTGGAATAGTTGGAGTTATTGCTTTATCTATCATTATTCCTATTTATCAGGTGGCTACTAAATTTTAATATGAAAAAAGGATTTACATTAGCAGAATTATTAGTGGTTATTGCAATTATTATTATATTATTGTTAGTAATTTATTCTAATTTTTATAAAAGAAAAGGATATTCTGAATTAGATTTTACGACAAAACAAATAGTTGCTTTATTGCGCGAAGCTCAAAGTAATGCTATAGCTCAAAATAAAGATTTAGAATGGGGTGTTTATTTTGAAAATACTTCTACTCCTTTTTACGCTCTTTTTAATACAAAATCTTATAGTACTACCACTTCGGTAAAAAGATATTCTTTGCCTTCAAGTATTCGTTATTCGCCGTCAGTAATTCCTTCGGGTAGTAATTTAACGATTTATTTTAATAAAGGCACAGGATTGCCATCGACTTCAACTTCTATTGTTTTAGAACTTTATGTATCTGGACAAGTTTTGTCTTCTTCTACAATTAGAGTTAATTCGTCGGGGTTAATAAGTTATTAATGAAAATTTTATAAATTTTGGTACAATATTAGTTTAATGTTTTATTTAAAAAAAATAAAATTAAATAATAGGGGTCAATCTTTAGCAGAAATTTTGGTAGCCTTAGCGGTTGGAATAATTTTTGTTTTAGGAGCAATGATTGTTGCACAGTCTTCTTTAAAAATGGGTAAAGATAACGAAAAAATTCAAGTTTCAGCCTTTTTAGCTCGCGAACTTTTAGACAAAATAAAGGTTTTTGCTGATTCTGATTGGCATAATATTTCGAATTTAGCTACTACTTCTGCTAATCATTATTATTTAATAGGATTTACCGCTACCTCTGGTGATGAAACAATTACTGTTGGTACAACTACTTATAAAAGATATTTTTATGTTGATGATGTTTATCGCGATTCGGGAGGAAAAATTTCGCCTACAGGAAATTTTGATCCTTCTACTAAAAAAATTACTATTGGAGTTGGTTGGTCGGGTGCCCAAGATCGTTTTTTTATAACTTATATAACTCGTTCTAAAAATAACATTTTTTTACAAACGGATTGGAGTGGTGGGGGTGGGCAATTAGGTCCAATAACTTCAACTAATAATAAATTTGATACCTCAACTCCAAATATTGATTTTTCAACCACTACTGGTTCAATACGATTAAAATTAGGCTATTAAAGCTTATAAATCGACTAAAAAATAATTAATTTCTTAAATTTTTGAATTTTTGTAATAATTTAACTTGACTTTTTATTTATTTTGGTCTATATTTCTTTGTTGATTTTAGATTGTTTAAAAAAATTTTAAAAAAAATATGCTAAAAATTAAAATTTATACAACACCATTTTGTGTTTATTGCAAAGAAGTAAAAGAATTTTTAAGCAAAAACAACTTAGATTATTTAGAAATTGATGTTAGTCAAGATGAAAAAGCTTTAAATTATATTGTTTCTAAAACTGGTCAAATAGCTGTCCCTGTAATTGAAATTAATAACGAAATAATTGTTGGTTTTGATAAAAATAAAATTTTAAGGGCGTTAAATTTAGTTTAAAATGTACGACTTAATTATTGTTGGCGGAGGACCTGCTGGAATTTCGGCAGGGATTTATGCTTCACGCAAAAAAATAAAAACACTTTTAATTACAGATACATTTGGTGGTCAATCAATTGTTTCTGATAAAATTGAAAATTGGATTGGTGAAAAAGAAATTTCTGGATACGATTTAGCTAAAAAATTAGAAAATCACCTAAAATCTCAAGAAGGTATTGAAATTTTAGAAAACGATTTAGTTATAGAAATAAAAAAAATAGATAATGGTTTTGAGGTTAAAAC
>Ga0308411_10002294_pt1 | contig 12931 bp, 10 predicted proteins | sample HotsprottomLayer_2_FD_203530 | JGI IMG/M metagenome (GOLD analysis project Ga0308411, IMG submission 203530) | Hot spring phototrophic mat microbial communities from Octopus Spring, Yellowstone National Park, Wyoming, United States -... | ecosystem: Environmental > Aquatic > Thermal springs >... | reverse complement strand
CAGGGCTACGGGCCGTCTAGGCCGGTCGAACACAAACGTCATCTCGGGCCAAGTCAGGGCCGTCCGTACCAGATCGGGCAACTGCTGGCGAGACGATTCGGAAAAGTCGCTGCTTCCCAGATGCCAGTCGATGCGTCCGGGAAAGCTGGACGAGCCGAGCAACCCTTGCAGCCATTCCAGAGAGGATGCCCTTCTGGGAGCAGCAAGTCCAGCAAACAGAGAGCCAGCCTGACGAGTCGCCTCATCCGGCTGGAGACCGTTCAGGTTCACCACCGCTCGCAACGCCGTTGCCTGCAAGGCTGTCCGAACTCGCACTGGATCAACTCCCTCGGGCAACTGCTCCAGTCCCTCGAGAGCCACAAACCGACCAGCGACGGCACTTGCCTGCTCTAGGGCGGCCTCCAAGTTTCCCAACGCCCAATCTCGACCGGTCACCACACAGCCGGTCAGTTGGCCGGCTGTCTCTGCTCCCTCCAGTTGAATCAGCCCCTCTCGTTCTGCAGCCGACAGATCGGGTGTGTACAGAGAGAGAAGCGTTACGGGTCGGTGCCGGCTGGTCGCCTGTCGCTGCCGATGGCGAACGAAGGCCGTCGCCAGGTCGTGCTGTCCGAGTTGCCGCAAGACCTGTTCGACCACCTCGGCAATCCGCTGGGTAGTGGGTATCTGTCCCTCGCTATCCAGGGCCAGGAAATGCACGATGCTTTCGGTCAGTTCACAGGAACGAAACACACTGGGCTGTCCTAGGCTTTCGCTGGCTGCGAACAACGCTCGTCGAATGCGGTCGGCCTCAAAGGGCACCAGTCGGCCATCCCGTTTGCTGACCCAGCTAGGAGGGGCCAGATCGCTCATGATCGTCGGCTCCCTTTCACGAGGGGGTATCCCGCCCGACATCGAAACTATTGAATGCTAGGACAATCAACGGCAGTTGTACCAGCCCGCCTAGCAAGACGATCAGCCAGCCGAGAATCAAGCCCAAGAGAGTACTACCCAACAACAGGCTCGTCAGCAGGACACAGACCGTCGCCAGCCCTCCTAGCAAGCCCAGTCCCAGGATCTTGCCCAACCCCAGCAACACGTTACGTCCTAGTGTCTGAAAGTCACCGGGCGTGACGGCGGCCAGTCGCACGGGAAAGAACAGAAACAGCAAGTTCTCCAGAGCCAGCAGATAGAAATTGACCACCGGAACAAAGCCCGCTGCTGTCAGCAGTAACGTGGCCTGCTCGGGGACGTAGAGCAGCGTGATGCCTAATGGCAACCAGCAGACCAGCGACAAGAGCAGGGTGGGAGCCAGCAATTGTCCCAGAGCCAGCCGCCAAGGAGCGATGGGCAGCGTTTTGAGAACCGCAATGCGGTCGATGTCGCCGCGAAAGTCGTAGGGCACCGCACTAGGCAGCACCAACGACAGCCACACTCCCAAACCGATCAGAAACAGCGGCACTCGTTCCGCTTGGGAGTGATCCATGCTTGCCAATAGAGCCACCACGCCCACCATCAGCAGCAACAGCACAACTAGCAACCGCCCGCTGCTGCGTAGGGCCGCTGTCAACTGCCTCCAGGCAATCGGGCCAATGCCTCCCAGACGCGGCGGCATCGGCACTTCCCAGCGCGCCGACGCTACCGAGATCGACTCGCCCCCCTCACCGGGATTCTGACCCCGCAAGCGACGCAACCGAGCATCCAACCGGGCACTGGATGCAGCGACGGCCTCGGTATACTGGGCATCCAGACCGAAGATGACAACGATCAACAGAGCGTTGACGATCAGGGCGATCAGAGCAGGTACAACAGCTTCACCGAAGGTCTTGGCCCGCATCACCTCTCCGAAGGACTGCAACGGCCAGGACACGATCTGCCAGGCGGTCGAATCGAGAATGGCACCCGGAACGCTCGACCAGTCGGGTTGTGGCCCGGCAACCAGCACTGTGAGCCCCGCCACGAAGAGCAGAGCCGCTAGCACAACAATACGCCGACTACGATTGGCCACTTGTTCCCCCAGCACGTTGGCCAGCAGCCCCAGCGCAGTCGTGAACAGTTGGGTGAAGGCAAGAACCAGCAGCAATCCGACGAACCCTGCCAGCCAACTGCCGTCGCGCACACGGAGCATCAGGCTGGCGAATAGGGCACCCGGTATCGTGACCAGCAGGGACATCAGTAGCTTGTAGGCCAGCACGCCGCGTCGCGTGAACGGGCCGGAAAACAGGAAGAGAATCTCCGGCGGGCTGAAGTAGATGGCCCGATCGTGCGGACTGAAGGCCACATTGCTCAGGCAAAAGGCCAGCAGCAGCACCGGCGTGTAACGGCGAATCTGCTCGGCATCCAGGCCGTTGCGCGGCTCGTTGAACGTAAAAACAACCGTCAACAGCCAGGGCAGAAACACCAGCAGACCGATCCCGGCCAGCACCGCACCGCGGACAGTGCCCAAATTGCGCCCAAGATAGCGACACCAGCCGACCCCTTGCAGCCAGATCAGCAACCACAACGCGCGATTCATAGATGAACCTCGCCGGGCAGGGGAGCTTCCGTCAGACGGAAGAAGAGTTCTTCGAGCGTCTCCTGGCGTTCGTCGGCACACAATTCGCGACGCAACTCGTCGAGCCGAGCATGACGCAACACGCGGCCGCGATGCAAGATCAACACGGTGGTGATGAGATCCTCGAACAGCGACAGCAGGTGCGACGAAACGATGATGGCGGCCCCCCAAGCGGCATGTTCGCGGATGAGTTCCTTCATGGTGCGAATGCCACGCGGATCGGGGCCGGTGAACGGCTCGTCGAGCAGCACGGCGCGGGGCATGTGCAACCAACCGCAGGCCAAAGCCAGCTTTTGCCGCATGCCCCGCGACAACTCGGCAGCTGGAGCGTGTCGTTTGTCATTCAGTTCGAGCCGTTCTAGCAGAGCCTCGGCACGCGGTTGCCAGTCGGTCAGGTTGTAGGCTGCCGCGATGAAGCGAAAGTGTTCCCAGACGGTCAGTCGGTCGAACAGTTGCGGATCGTCAGGCACATAGGCGAGAGCCGCCTTGGCTGCCAGCGGTTCGTTGACGATGTCGTGGCCAGCGATGAACAGCCGACCGTGTGTAGGCGTGAGAATGCCAGCCAAAGCGCGTAGCGTGGTGGTTTTGCCGGCCCCATTAGGGCCAAGCATCCCCAGGATCTCGCCGGGAGCAACCGTGAAGCTAATCCCACAGACGGCGGGAGTGGCTCCGTACTGTTTGTAAAACTCCTGCACCTCGATCGACACGACTGCTCCTTTGCGATGGGCGAAAGCTCGCCATCATTCTAGAGGGAAGTGGACACCAGTTGGTAGGTGGCGAGTCAGGCCAGGGAGTGTTCACGGAGTCGCGGGACACTCGAAAGTCGTTCTACTACGATGACACCTAATGCCAGGATACCCGAACAGTCTCACTTGACCGGTTCATCGCGTTCCGGGAGGTACAAGCAACCATGCGAATCGTCGTTCCTTCGTTGTGCTGGATGGTCGTCTGGACGACAGCCATGACGGCCGCTGAGCCTTTGACCATCGCCTTCACGGTTCACGCCGGCAAGCAAGCGCGACGCAATGAGCCGGTGTGCCTGCCGTTGCAAGTGCCGGCCGATGCGAACGTCCAGTCAGCGGCCATCGTGACCGACAAGGGCCAGTCGCTGACCGTTGGGCAGTTGACGCAACCCGACTTGTTGACTCGCGCGATTGCTGCTCAGCCCGGCAAGAAACGGCTGGATCTGCACTTTCTGCTACCGGAACTGGCTGCCGATGAAACCCTGGCTCTCCAGGCGATTCTCTCTGAAGGAACCAGCAAAGGGGCGGTCTTCCGCTGGCAGCCCGGCGACGAGGAATACACCACCGATTTGCGCTTCGACGGTCGTCCCGTGCTGCGGTACGTCCATCCCAAACTGGACGAGTCGTCCAAGGCCGCTCGCGACCGTACCTTCAAGGTGTTCCATCATGTCTACGATCCGACCGGCAAGGTGCTGCTGACCAACGGCGCAGGCGGTGATTTTCCGCACCATCGCGGCCTGTTCTACGGCTTCATGAAGTGTGGCTACGACAAGAACACCGTCGATACCTGGCACTGTCGAGGCGATGCCCATCAGGCGCACGTCGCTTTCGAGCAGGTCGAAGCTGGCCCGGTGCTGGGTCGGCACCGCGTGCGGATCGAGTGGAACGGCGTGGGCAAGAAGACTTTCGCCAGCGAACGTCGCGAGGTGACCGCCTATGCCACTCCCGGTGGGACGCTCCTCAGCTTTGTTTCGGAACTGACCCCGACCGCCGGCCCAGTGAAACTCGACGGCGACCCACAGCATGCTGGGTTCCACTTCCGCGCTAGCAACGAGGTGTCGGCCAAGCACAAGAAGGAAACCATCTTCATCCGCCCCGATGGCGTGGGCAAGCCGGGCACCGAGGTAAACTGGCCCGGCAACAAGCAGCACGTCAACCTGCCCTGGCTAGCCATGAGCTTCGTGGTAGGCGATCAGCGATATACGGTCTGCTATCTAGATCGTCCCGAGAATCCCAAGGAAGCCCGCTTCAGCGAGCGTACCTACGGCCGAATTGGCTCCTACTTCGTGACCACAGTCACGCCGGACAAGCCACTGGTGGTGGCCTATCGTGTGTGGCTGCAAGCCGGTCAGCCGATGCCGGAAACTATTGCCGCTCTGGCCAAGGCGTTCACCCAGCCGGTCGAAGTCAAGCAGAAGTAATGCCGTTGGCGAGCCAAAAGCGAGCCCGCCCCGCGTCGGCGGGCGGAGTGCGCCCTCCAGCCGCTGACGCAACCTGGCTCGCTCCTCCAGCCGCTGACGCAACCTGGCTCGCTGTGGCGAGCCGCCCCGCGTCAGCGACCGGAGTGAGTCCTCCCTCGCGGCGGTTCACTAGTTCCTACAATACACCTCATGAGAAATCCTGTTCCCGGAGGAGGGATGTGCGATGGAACTAAAAGGCCTGCGTGCTTGTGTCCTGGTCGAGCAGCAGTACCAGGAAATGGAAGTGTGGTATCCGGTTTATCGGCTTCGTGAAGCCGGCTGCAAGGTCACGATTGTCGGCCCAGAAGCGGGACACACCTATCCCAGCAAACTCGGCTATCCGTGCAAGAGCGACCGCGCGGCTCGTGATGTGTCGGCCGACGATTTCGACATTCTGATCATCCCGGGCGGTTTCGCGCCGGACTACCTGCGGCGATACGATGCCGTCCTCAAGCTCACCAGCACCATGGCAGAGCAGGGCAAGGTAGTGGCCGCCATCTGCCACGGCCCGTGGGTGCTGTGTTCGACTCAGGCGCTCAAGGGCCGACGAGCCACCTGCTTCTTCGCCATCAAGGACGATGTCAGCAACGCCGGTGCGACCTATGTCGATGCCGAGGTAGTACGCGACGGCAACCTGATCACCAGTCGCAAGCCCGACGATCTGCCGGCTTTCCTCCAGGCCATTCTGGAGGCGGCTCGACAACTGCAAACGCAACCCGCTGGAGCGCGTTGATCATGAGTGCTGGCCAACCTGTGACGGTGCGTCTCTATGGCTGCATCTCCGTGACACGCTCTCGCTATCTGTTCCAGTTGATCTTCGCCCTGATCCTGGCGAGCTATGCCTTGATCCAGTGGTGGCTGAGTTGGCCCAGCTACCGGGCATGGCTCGAAAAAGACCCGACACCGTTGATCCGCCGCCTCATCGCTTTCTGGGACAACCTGCCCTGGATTCTGCTGGCGGTACTGGTGTTGCAAGCGATCGAAGCCTACGTCGTGTTGCGTCTGTTTGCCCGCAAGGCAGTTAGTGCCACGACGGCTGTTCCCTTGACTGAATCCCAACCTCACAACCCTGGTTGAGAATCATGAGCTTCTTCCCCGAAGTCCAAAAGATCCGTTACGAAGGCCCGCAATCGACCAATCCGCTCGCCTTTCGGCACTACAACCCCGACGAACTCGTCGAGGGCAAGCCGATGCGCGACCACTTCCGCTTCGCGGTCGCCTACTGGCACACTATGCGCGGCATGGGCAGCGATCCGTTTGGCCCCGGCTGTGCCGTCCGTCCCTGGGAGGATGGCACCGACAGCGTCGAGATGGCCATTAAACGCGTCCGCGTCGCTTTCGAGTTCATGGAGAAACTCGGCGTGGAGTTCTACTGCTTCCACGACCGCGATGTCGCTCCCGAAGGGGCCAACCTCCAACAGACCAACGCCAATCTCGATGCCGTCGTCAAAGTTCTCAAGGAGGAACAGCAGCGTACCGGCATCAAGCTGCTCTGGGGCACCGCTAACCTGTTCAGCAACCCGCGCTACGTCCACGGAGCGGCCACCAGTTGCAACGCCGATGTCTTCGCCTACGCCGCTGCCCAGGTCAAGAAGTGCCTGGAAGTCACCAAAGAACTCGGTGGCGAAAACTACGTCTTCTGGGGCGGCCGCGAAGGCTACACCACTCTGCTCAACACCGACATGAAACGCGAGTTGGATCACTTGGCTCGCTTCTTCCACCTCGCCGTGGACTACAAGAAGAAGATCGGCTTCACCGGCCAGTTCCTCATCGAGCCGAAGCCCAAGGAGCCAACCACTCACCAGTACGACTTCGATGCCGCTGCCTGTCTGAACTTCCTGCGGCAGTATGGCTTGATGGATCACTTCAAGCTGAACATCGAGACCAACCACGCCACGCTGGCCGGCCACACGATGATGCACGATCTGCTCGTCGCTTCCAGTGCCGGCATGCTCGGCTCCGTGGATGCCAACCGCGGCGATTTGCTGCTCGGCTGGGACACCGATCAGTTCCCGACCGATCTGTACCTGACGACCAGTATCATGCTCGTCATCCTCGAACAGGGCGGTCTGGCCCCTGGCGGGTTGAATTTTGATGCCAAGGTGCGCCGCGAGAGCTTCGAGCCGGTCGATCTGTTCCACGCCCACATCGGTGGCATGGATGCCTTTGCACGCGGTCTGAAAATCGCCGCTTGTCTTCGTGCCGATGGGGTTCTCAAAGATTTCGTCAAGAAGCGGTACGCCTCCTGGGACACCGGCATCGGTGCCCAGATCGAGCAGGGCAAGGCCACCTTCGAGGATCTCGAACGCTACATGCTCGACAAGGGCAATCCCGAAAAGAACGTCTCCGGCCGACAGGAGATGCTCGAAAACATCCTCAACCGCTATGTGGAACTGGCGTGAGGCTGGCGATGTCGTGGTCTGGCATCGCCCGCTAAGTGGCGCAAACTCTCCCTCACTCGCTTGGTGGGTGAGGGGGAGAGGAGTACGCCTGCTGATCGATCACGATTCCTTGTCGCGAGACGATGGTTCCGTGCTGCCGGTGTTCTGCTGAGCGGTATCGAACAACGGTGACAGCACACGCTTTTTCGGCGTGCGGGGCGGAGTCGGTGCCGGATCGTTCGCAGATTCCTGAGCCGTCGTTGCGGGTTGCGATTCGGTGAACACGGGGCTGAGCAGTGGTTTGCGAGAGCTAACCGCTGCTACAGGCGGATCGGGCGGACGAATAGGAAGCACCTGGGAACGATAAAGGTTCAAGGTCGCTTGCGTTTTCTCGTAGCGATCTGTGACCTCGGCGAGTTGTTCGGCCACGCGAGCCAGATCGGGCCGTTTCGTCCCGCCGTTGCTCCGACTCGCCTGTCTGGCTCGGGCTAGCAATTGCTGCAATCCCGCCCAGTCAGTGATGCCGATGGGCGATGCGGATTCTGTCTGCTGGGCAGCCGGGGCACTCCCTGGCACAGCAGGTGTCGCCACCATAGGAGTGATCGACGTGGGCGTGGATTCGACGGACGGAGCGACAGAGGGAGCCGTTCGTCCGTCGAGCAATTGCTCGAGCAACTGCCGCAAGTGCTGCATCTGTTGGCTTTGGTGGGATAATTGCTCCTGCAACTGCCGGACATCGTCGCGGGTGCCGCTCACCACTTCCAGAGTCGTGCCGACCTGCTCACGCACTACTCGCACGTCCTTGTGCGTCTCGGTGAGTAGTTCGGTGACCTGGCCCAGCAATTGCTCCAGACGCTGGCCATGACTTGCCAGAGCCTGATTCAGCCCGTCTAGTCCCTGGTCGAGCTTGCTGTCGATGCCCTCTAGACGTTCGTGTTGCAGACCCCGGGCCAGTTCCTCGTCCGATTCGATTTCGCGGCGGAAGAAGAAGCGAACGGCCTGCACCAGTAGCGGTGGCCCGTTGGCCGGCCGCAGCGAGATGTAATTGGCCAGCGTCTCGTATTGCTCGCGGCGGAGAACTTCGACCATGCCGGCTATCGCGTCGTACTCTTGCCGGATCAGTTTTTGCGGGTCGGTGAAGCGGGCAAAGGCGCGGATCTCGTCGGCCAACTCGTGGCCGGATACGTCCGGCCCCGGCACTAGGCCAACGCGGCGAGCCGATAGCAATTCGCTCAAGGCCCGCTTGCGAAAGGTGACGGCATCGGCCGGCAACCGCTCCTGGGGCAGACCCGCCAAGAACTTCTCGATGTGCTGCCGCAACACCTGTTCGTCACGCGGAGTCAGCAGCCGCTGGCAGGCGTTCCACCACGTTGACCCCGCCAGGGCCACTTCCAGACAACGCCAAGCTCGCTCGTTGGCCGTCCGCAGGGCGGCATCGACTTTGCGACTGTGATCGCCGAAGTTGCTCGAGACGAACAACACCAGCGATTCCGCCCGGTCGCCCAGCACCTGATAGACAGCCAGCAGCGACAGTTGCCGAAACAGGCTCATCAGCCTTACTCCTTCCCGTCCCCCTCTGCCTTGCTGTGCCTCGCTAGACGAGCGATTGACGAATGCGCTGGCCTGCCACTTCCAACTCGAACCAGGGCGAACCGGGCGGCAACTCGAAGGTCACCGAGGCAGGCAGGCCATCGGTAAAGTTCTTGACCACTCGCCCCTGAGCATCAAACAGTCGCGCCGTCGGGGCAACGATCTGATGGGCATCGACCACCTCGGCAAAGATCTCGACCACGCCACGCATCTCGGTGGCGATCTTGTGATCCCAGATGTCCACATCGGTGCCGCTTTCCAGATCGTCGAGTTCCTCCATTTGGCCCTCGTCGATGTGTTCGCCGACCCCGATCAGCACGCACTTGAGGGTGTTGCGTCGGCCTGCGGCAATGTCCTGGCACAGCGATTTGGTGTAGGCCTTGACCGCCGGCAAGTCGTCGAGTCGGCCATCGGTCAAGAACAAATACATGCCGCGACGCGCGTCTCGAAAACGATCGACGAAGTACTTCAGGGCCGGCAACAAGTGCGTTCCCGTGCCATAGTCGCACTGTTTCGGGCCGGTGAACGGCAAGTGCAACACTTGCTCGGCGGTGTAATCGCCGACGACCTCGAAGGCTCGGCCGTCGTTGCACGCCCAGTACAGCACCGTGGTGCCGCCGTCCTCATCGAGTTGCCCAGCCAAATAGGAGATGAACTGTCGGGCGAGTGGTTCGACGATATTTTCGGTTTGTTGCAGATAGCCTCGAGCGATGGCATCCTGGAATCCCTTCTGACGGAAGCTCAGAACGGTCTGGCCGTCGAGTTCCTGTTCGATAACCCAACCGCGGCGAAGATACTGCTTGATCACGTCAGGCGGCACCTGCCCACGCAAGCCCTGGCCGTACCAGCCCTTCATCGAGGCACTCGCGTCCAGGGCGACCCCGGTTTGCCAGCCCTCCGCCAGGTCGCCATCGGGTTCCATCAGTACCGTGAAGTGAACCTCCAGTCGTCCGCCACGCGGTCGCACGTTGACCTCGCCGAACTCTGGAGCCACTTGGTTGCTCGGTAATTGACGATTCGGGCCGTCGGTTGTCATGGGCCGTCCTACCCTGGAATGATGAATATCGAGACGAGAAGGCGACTCCACTACAATTTCAAGTCACACGCGCACTCACCAGAGCTTCGGAGAGATCCTGGCAAATGCGATGACCGGGCAATTCGAGGGTGAACGAGTGACTGCCGCGCGGCAAGGTGAATCGCAGCAGGGCTGGCACGCCATCCGAATAGCCGACCACCACCCGTCCGGTGGAATCGAGGATGCGTCCCTGATCGGCAATGATGATCTTCTCGGAGACGACCTCGGCAAAGACCTCATGCAACTGCCGCATCTCACTGGCGAGTTTGTGATCCCACAGGTCGATGTCCTCGCCGGAAGGAGTGCGCAGGCCGCTGCCCTCGAACATGTCGTCCAGTTCGGTCATCTGCTGCTCATCAACCTCTTCGCCGACACCGATCAGCACCAGCTTGCAAAAGTTCCGCTGACCGGCAGCGATCTGGCGAGCATACTGCATGCAAAATTGCTTGACCTCTTCGAGATCCTCGATGATGCCATCGGTGATGAACACGCAGATGGCCCAGGGAGCGGAGCGAAAGATGCCATCGACGAAGTAGCGGACGGGAGGCAGCAACCGAGTCTTGCGTCCCCAGGACAGCTTACTCGGGCCAGGAATGCTCAGCGACTTGGCCTGGTCTTCGTTGATCTCGCCGATCTCTTCCAAGCCACTGCCGTCGGGTGAACAGGCCCAATAGATCAGATTGACGGTTCCCGTCGAGGAGAAGCGAGCTAGATAGCTGGCCATGACACGCGTTACCGGCTCGACGATGTTGGTGGCTCCCATGGCAGAGCGAAACAAGGGACTGACCGGAGCGTTGGCTCCATACATCTTCTTCATTGAGGCCGACCCGTCCATCGCCAGACCGCAGCGTGCGCCTTCGATGTCCGGTTCCATCAGGACGGTGGCGACGACCTTGATCGTCCCATTGTTCTGTGGATAGATGTTCACTTCACCAAACGGCTCAACGGGCTGGGCTAGTTGGGTCATGAACCGCTCCTCTGAACTGGAGTGATGACAGGAAGGGATTCTAGCTTTTATGTTGTAGAAGAGGCAGCTCAGTTGCAAGAGAAAAGGCGAAAAATCGCTCGATAGGCGGAGGGAAACTGATCGGCTTGAGGAAAGAATCACGGCTGGGCGGAAAGTGTGGGCAGTTCCACGAAGTCGCCTGGTTGGGGAACGGCGACATCGGGGAAGCCCTGTTCGCGGAGGGCGACGGCCAGTGCCTCGGCGGCCTCGGGTTCGCCGTGTACCAGTCGCACCACTTTGGTCTTGCCGCGTAGCGGGCCGATCAACTTCAGCAACCCCTCATGGTCGGCATGGCTGGAAAAGCCTGCCAGGCTCACCACCTCGGCACGCAGCCGCTTGACGCGGTCGAGCAGGCGGACTTCGGGAAGGCGTTCGGCCAATCGTCGGCCCAGCGTATCGGGAGCCTGATAGCCGATCAGCAAGATGGTCGTTCGCGGGTCTTCGATGTGATGCTTGAGGTGGTGGAGAATGCGGCCCGCCTCGCACATGCCGCTGGCGGCCACGATGACGACCGGCCCCGGTTCGCTGTTGAGTTGCCGACTCTCCTCGACGCTATGCAGATAGCGAATGTGCTGGCCGGCGAACAGTTCGGGATCGGCCTGCAACAGTTCCAGGGTCTGCTCATCAAAGCATTCGGGGTGCAAGCGGAACACTTCGGTGGCCGATGCTGCCAGCGGACTGTCCACGCAGATGGGCACCTCGGGCAGTCGGCCGGCTCGCAGCAACTGGTGCAGGAAATACACGATGGTCTGAGTTCGGCCCAGGCTGAAGGCGGGGATCAGCACCTTGCCGCCGCGTGCCACGGTTCGCCGGACGATGTCCCCGAGTCGCTCGACGGTGTCTGGGATGGGCTCGTGTCGCCGACCACCGTAGGTACTGTCGCTAATGAGCAGATCGCATTCCGGCACGGGAGCGGGATCGCGCAGGATGGGCAATCCGGGCCGACCGACATCGCCTGTGAAGGTGAGGCGAGCCGATTGGCCGCGTTGTTCGATTTGCAGATGAACCATCGCGGAGCCGAGCAGATGGCCGGCCTCGACAAAGGTCAACTGCACGCCGGGCAGGATTTCCACCGTTCGATCGTAGGGCACCGACTGACAGGCTCGCAGCGTTCGCACCACGTCGCGCACCGTGTACAGCGGTAGGATTCTGCTTTCGCCACGACTGCGACGACGATTGAGATAGTCGGCATCTTCTTGCTGAATGCGAGCCGAGTCACCGAGCATGACGGCCAGCAAATCGCGACTGGCCGGTGTGCAGTAGACCGGCCCCGGATAGCCGCGCTTCAGCAGAGTCGGCAGGTTGCCGCAATGGTCGATGTGGGCATGGCTGAGAACGACGGCATCGATGTCCTTGGGCGCGAAGGGCAGGTTACTGTTGCGCTGCATGGCCTCGGCGCGACGGCCCTGAAACAGCCCGCAGTCCAGCAGCACGGAGCGGCCGGCCGCTTCGACGCGGTGCATTGAACCAGTCACCGTTCGCGCCGCGCCGTGGAAGGTGACACGAATTGCAGAGTGTGTGCTACTCATTCTGTCATTGTAGGTCGCGAACATTCGTCCGGCAGTGGGACGGCGAGTTGCGCCAGGGCAGGGGACGCGACGGTGGCTATTGCTGGCGGTACAGAAGTCTCGTAGCCTGTCCACAGGCCGATCCGGGCACGCTTCTCCTCTCGCAGCGAGGTACTTTCATGCATGGCAACTCGGACAACAGGTTTCCGCTGGCACTGGCCCTGGTGACGGCTGTTTCGCTTGCCGGCTCCATCGTTCTGCAGGCCAGCGATCGGGCACCTGCCGCGAAACCTGCCGGTGCAGTCGGACTCGCACCTCTGCCCTACAACCATCCTGGCCTGGTGGTCGATCTGGGAGTCGGCCTGTGGGCCTGGCCCATTCCTTGTGATGCCGACGGCGACGGCGATTTCGACCTGATTGTCTCCTGTCCCGACAAGCCGTCCAACGGAGTCTGGTTGTTCGAGAACGCCACAGGCGACACGGCTCGCCACAAGTTCCCAGTGTTCCGCCCGGCCCGACGACTGAGCCGCACCGTTCACTACGTCCTGCCCAGCTATGTCGAGGGCCGATTACGCGTGCTGTCGCCGGGCACCGAGTACCTCGATTTCACGCGAACCGGCATCGACCGCAAACGTCCG
>Ga0308411_10002291_pt1 | contig 12950 bp, 13 predicted proteins | sample HotsprottomLayer_2_FD_203530 | JGI IMG/M metagenome (GOLD analysis project Ga0308411, IMG submission 203530) | Hot spring phototrophic mat microbial communities from Octopus Spring, Yellowstone National Park, Wyoming, United States -... | ecosystem: Environmental > Aquatic > Thermal springs >... | reverse complement strand
TACCCGAAAGCGCCGGTGAACATGTGGCGGGGTGTGTAGGGAATCCGGTTTCCCGTCACCAGCACATTGCCAAAGCCCGAAACACTGCTGAAGCGGCGCCCCTCGAAACGGGCATCGCCGACAAACGTGTAGTTGATCCGTGCAAAGACGTTGTGTGCCGACTTGAACAGCAGTCCGCTATCAATCCGGCCAAAAAGTTCCAACCCCTGGTGAAGCGTCCTGCCGCCGTTGGTCAGTGTCGCGCCAACGCCGCCGGCCAGACTGGCCGGCACAATCTGGTTCGAGAAGTCCATGCGGAAGTAGGAAGCGTCGAGGCGGATACCCTGCACCGGAACGCTGCGGATGCCAACTTCCGTGTTCCAGCTCAGCTCCGGGTCGAGATCAACGACGCCGCCCGTGTTGGAGATGATGTCTTCCGTGCGCGGCGGGGCAAATCCCCGGTGAATGCCGGCAAAAATGGTCGCCCGCTGCTGGATGTTGTACGAGGCGCCAATGCCCGGCACCACCTGCGTCAGGACGACTTCACCCCGTGCGCCCAGCCCGTTGTTGGCCAGACGGTTGGCCCGCACAAAGGAAACCCGCTCCACCCGCACACCGGGCGTCACGGTCAGGTTGCCGAAGATGAAGCGATTCTGGATGTAGCCGGAAAAGGCATCGTTGCCGCGAAAGTTGTTTTCGACCGTGACGCCGGTACGCGCCGTTGGCGTCGAGCCGTTGATTTGCCGCCGCTCCTGGTTCTCGCGGTGATAGCGAAAGCCGGTGTCCAGCTCATTGCGCAGCCGCCCGAATCCAAAGCTGGCGCGCACCTGTGGCGTGACGCCGAAGGTGTAGTAGCTACGTACCCGCCCTTCGTTGCCGCACGTCGTAAAGAGATCGATCATGCCACGACAGCCGCCAACGCCGATGCGATTGGGGCGCTGGGCCGAGTTGCTCGACTGCCGCCACCAGGCCCGGTCGAACGTCGAGCCGTAGAGGCTCGTCGTCAGCAGGATGTTCTGGTTGACGACAAAGCTGTGCACGGCAGCGGCCCCGAACCGTCTGAAATCCGTGGCATCGTTGCGAAACGGATTCTGGCGTGGATTGGCCTGGTATTCGTCAAGGCGCAGTCCCGAATAGGTCAAACGCGAGTCTTCATCGTAGTAGTTGGCCTTGAACGTCAAGACCTGCCGCGCGCCGAAGGTGGAAACCGACTTGAAGTTGAAGTCATAGACGCCGCTGCGCGTGTTGTCCCGCGCCCCTTCACCCTGCTTGCGCATGAAATCAAGAAGAAAGCCCGTGTTTCCGAGTTTCCACCCGTAGGTGATGAGTCCGTTGAAGTAGTCACGGTTGCCGCCCACGAGCAGGAGCGACCCACTCGGCGTATCTGGCGGATTAGGTGTGATGTAGTTGATGACGCCGCCAACCGTAACCGGGCCGTAGAGAATCTGTCCCGATCCTTTGACCACTTCAATGGTTTCAAAGCGTTCGATAGGCGGATGGTAGTAGGAGGCATTGTCGCCGTAGGGCGCAAAGGCCAGCGGCAGCCCGTCTTCAAGCAGCAGTACCTTCGTCGAGCGCGTCGGATTGAGGCCACGGATGCCGATGTTGGGGCGGAGGCCGAAGCCTTCCTCGTCCCGGACGTGGATGCCGGGCAGCTTGCGCAGCGCCTCGTTGGCGTTGAAGACCCGGCTGAGCTGCAAGGTGCGCTCGTCGAGAATATCCACCGTGCCGGGGATACGGTTGAGGGATTCGCTCGTCCCGACGATGCTGTTGATGCTGACGATGATGTTTTCCGCCAGCGGCGAAATATCAAGCGAAACGGTGACGGAAGTGACTTCACTTCCGCTGACTTTGACGATTTTCGTAGCTGCCTGGTACTGCTCGCCTGTGACGGTGATTTCGTAGTCACCGGGCGTCAACTGGTCAAACCGGAATTCGCCGTTGGCATCGGTTTGAGCCGTCTGGACGGTGCCGGCGGTCAGCCCCCGCAGCCGCACGGTAGCGCCTGCCACAGGCGCATCGGCTACTGTCACGGCGCGCCCGGCAATGGCCGGCTGCGTCGTTGTCGAGGTTGTCGGGGGCGTTTGAGCCGCCGTGAAGCCGATGGAAGTCAGGATGATTGAACTGATCAGGGAAAGCTGGAGCAGGAAGTACCAGTGGACGCCCGACTGCCAGGGGCGTGCCGGCCGGATACATAGGGCAAGGTGGTTCATTGTGCCATTCCTCAAACATTGGTTGTGCTGCTACGCCAAGGGCCGGAGCAGCGTCTGGTCCTTATGGGGTGCTCCAATGTAGATAAAATGATAATCATTTTCAATAAAAAAGAAGCCAACACCGGGACGTGCCTGTTCCCGGTGCATCGCAGGCCTGCGCGGGGACAGGTTAGACGCGCATGAGTTCTTCTTCCTTGGCTTTGGCCAGGTCGTTGAGCTTCTGGGTGAAGGCGTCGGTCTGTTTCTGGATTTGTTCCAGGGCGACTTTGTGCTCGTCTTCCGAGATGAGTTTTTCCTTGAGCAGCTTTTTGACCTCTTCGTTGGCATCCCGGCGGATGTTGCGTAGTCCCGCCCGGTGTTCTTCCGCCGTATCGCGGACGGTGCGTGCCAACTGTTTCCGGCGTTCTTCCGTCAGCGGTGGAATCGGGAGGCGGATGATCTTGCCATCGTTGGATGGGGTGATACCAAGGTCAGAGGACTGAATGGCGCGCTCAATGGCGCCCAGCAGGGAGGTGTCCCAGGGTTGAATAGTGATGAGAGCGGCTTCCGGGGCGCTGATGTTGGCAAGCTGGTTGAGCGGCATCACCGTGCCGTATGACTCGACTTGGATGCCATCGAGCAGATTCACCGAGGCGCGTCCAGTTCGAATCGAGCTGAACCGCCGGCGGGCATCTTCGAGTGTGGTTTCCATGCGCGCTGTCGCTTCTTTCAAGATGTCTTGAATGGTCATGCCGATTCCTCGTTCCAAATCACGAATGTTACCTGACAGAAGCCCGTGTGCATTGCCTGCGTGGGAAACCTGCTGTTGAGGGCTGGACCGTCAGGGCTTTTACGGGCAGTGTCCCACAGTCTGTGGCTACCTATGAAGCACAGGCCGCTGCCGTCGGCGGTGTGGCACTGACCAGGGTACCGATAGACTCGCCGGTGACGACGCGGTAGATGTTGCCCTTGGTCAGCAGGTCGAAAACGATGATGGGCAGGTGGTTGTCCTTACACAGCGCAATGGCGGAAGCGTCCATGACGTTGAGGCTCTGTTCCAGCACCTGCTGGTACGTCACATGGCTGTACCGGCGTGCCGTGGCGTCCTTCGTCGGGTCGGCCGTATAGACGCCATCCACCTTGGTGGCTTTCAGCAGGACATCCGCCTTGATTTCACAGGCGCGGAGCGCCGCTGTGCTGTCCGTGGTGAAGAAGGGACTGCCAGTGCCGGCAGCAAAAATGACAACCCGTCCCTTTTCGAGGTGGCGCACGGCACGCCGTGGGATAAAGGGTTCCGCCACCTGCCGCATCTCGATGGCTGAAACAACCCGTGTGGCAACGCCGAGCTGTTCGATGGCGTTTTGCAGCGCCAGACTGTTGATGACCGTGGCGAGCATCCCCATGTAATCGGCTGAAGCGCGGTCCATCCCGGCAGCGCTGGCCTCAGCCCCACGAACAATGTTCCCACCCCCAACGACCAATGCGAGTTGGACTCCGAGTTGGTGGACATCGCGCACCTGCTCGGCAACTTCCTGAACAGTGAGCGGATCAATACCAAACCCGCGTCGCCCTTCAAGAAACTCTCCACTCAGTTTGAGCAGGACACGTTTGTAAACCGGCGTCGGTGTTCCTGGCGCGGGAGAGGATACGGCTGGCGTAGGGTTCATACTGGCTCCAAAAGGCGGTTCTATTGAGATTGTCGGGAAAAGCACCTGGCCGCAAACATCCAGCGGCACGGATCATGGGTGGGCAGGGGAATACCGGGCATACAAGCAAAACGCCCCATCCGGGATGGGGCGTCGGGGGTCATTGTTTGGCCATCATTGCGGCCACTTCACTGGCGAAGTCGTCGGATTTCTTTTCGATACCTTCGCCCAGCTTGAAGCGTACAAAGCGGCGAATGCGGATGTTTTCACCTGTTTTGGCGATGAGTTGTTTGAGCAGTTCCCCGATGGTAATGCTCTGATCCTTGACGAAGGGCTGTTCGAGCAGGCAGGTCTCCGCGCGAAACTTTCCAAGCCGGCTTTCAATGATGTTTTCGATAATGTGGGCTGGCTTATTTGCCGTCTTGGGGTCAGCGGCGACCTGTGCCCGTGCTATTTCACGCTCTTTTTCAAGCACTTCCGCCGGAATTTCCTCGGCTGAAACATACTCGGCGTTGAGCGCGCAGATTTGCAGGGCAATGTCGCGCACGAACTCCTTGAAGTCTTCGCTGCGGGCAACGAAATCCGTTTCACAGTTGACTTCGACCAAAACACCAATGCGGCCGCCGGTGTGGATGTAAGCTTCAACCAAGCCTTCGGCCGCTACCCGTGATTCCTTCTTGCCTGCAATGTGCTTGTTGCGTTCACGCAAAATGGTGATGGCTTTTTCTTCATTACCCTGGGCTTCTTCCAGGGCTTTTTTGCATTCCATCATGCCGGCTCCGGTTTTTTCCCGGAGAGCTTTGACTGCTGCTGCGCTCACATCTGCCATGAATGCTTCCCCTCAACAGAAATGTCGGTGGCAACCATCCGCTAGACCGTCAGTCGCCCACCGGATGACTTCAGGCTGGCACCGCTTCAGCCGCCGATACGACAGAAGTCGGCGTGGTGGTTGTTGTCCCGCCAGGAGCCGGGGCATCGGCACCGCCCATCTCGACCTTGCCGCCGTCTCCCTTTTCGATTCCCATGGTGCGACCTTCGATGACCGCATCGGCGATTTTGGCACTGATGAGGCGCACCGAGCGCAATGCATCGTCGTTGCCTGGGATGACATAGTCAACCCCAAGCGGGGAACAGTTTGTATCCACCAGGGCGACGACTGGAATTCCCAGGCGGTTGGCTTCAGCGATGGCGATTTCCTCTTTCTTGGTGTCAATGACGAAAAGTGCCTTGGGCAGGCGGTTCATTGTGCGGATACCCGAAAAGTTCCGTTCGAGCCTGGCATACTCTTTCTCGATGCGCAGGATTTCCTTTTTGGTCAGGGACTGGTAGTGCCCATCTGTACGCATCACTTCCAGCTCACGCATGCGCTTCATCGAACGCTGGATGGTCTGGAAGTTGGTCAGCAGACCGCCCAGCCACCGCTGGTTGACATACGGCATGCCGCACCGGGTGGCTTCCTCCGCGATGGCGTCCTGCGCCTGGCGTTTCGTCCCAACGAAAAGTACTGTCCCGCCCTCAGCCGCCGTTTGCGCGATAAACCGGACAGCCTCGCGCAGCAAACGCTGGGTCTTCTGGAGATCGATGATGTAAATGCCATTGCGTTCACCGAAGATGTACTCCTTCATCTTCGGATTCCACCGCCGTACCTGATGCCCGAAGTGAACTCCAGCTTCGAGCAATTCCTTCATAGTGACTGCAACTGCCACTCACGACCGCCTTTCTTACAAGCCTCTGGCTTGTTGTGGATGGTTTGTGTACTCGCCACACACGCCTCCGGCTGACCTTGAGGCAGCCATCGGAACACACCCGCTGCGTGGCAATGAAATATCCCTATCAGTTGTCGGGGCCGACGCAACCGGCCACAGACTGGCTGTAGCTTACCGCTTCAGCTTACCGCTTCGAGAACTGGAAGCGCTTGCGCGCACCTTTTTGCCCGTACTTCTTGCGTTCTTTCATGCGAGGGTCGCGCGTCAGAAAGCCGGCTTTCTTCAGGCGGCGGCGCAACTCGACATTGAAATGGAGCAGCGCCCGCGCAATCCCGTGCCGAATGGCGCCGGCCTGGCCAGACAGACCGCCGCCGGAAACGCTGACCAGGACATCGAACTTGCCCAGCGTCTCCGTAACCTGAAGCGGTTGGCGGATAAGCATCCGCAGGGTTTCACTTGGAAAGTAACCTTCAAAGGTGCGTTTGTTAACTGTGATATTCCCGTCACCGGGACGCAGATAGACCCGCGCCGTAGCGGTTTTGCGGCGACCTGTCCCGTAGTATTGAATGAGCATCCCCACGCTTGACTTACCTCATCAATTGCAAATCACAATCGTCGTTGACCTTCCATCCTTCTGCTTTCTGCCTGCTTTCTGCACGACCGCCTTCGGTCACACCGGAAAGTTGCCCAACAGGGCTCACCTCTTGGCGCGCAGGGTATCGAGCACCAGCGGTTCCGGGCGCTGTGCCTGGTGTGGATGGTTCGGACCGGCGTAGATGCGGAGCTTTTTGGCCATCTGGCGGCCGAGCTTCGTCTTCGGCAGCATCCCGACAATGGCGTGCTGCAAAATCCGGGTCGGAAACCTGGCCAGCAGGTCTTTGGCTCTGATTTCCCGCAAGCCGCCGGGGTAGCCAGTGTGCCGCCGGTAAAGTTTCTGATTCCACTTATCACCCCGGAAAACAACCTTCTCGGCGTTGATGACAATCACACCATCGCCCATGTCCATAAAGGTCGTGTACCGCGGATGGTGCTTGCCCATCAGAATTGGAGCAATCTGCGATGCCAACCGTCCGACGGTCAGCCCTGTGGCATCCACGAGAAACCACTTGCGCGCCGGTTCGGGCAACGGGCCCTTGGGCACGAAGGTCTGCCCGGTGTACGCCTTGTGTGGGCGGCGACGGACAGCCGTTTTCGGCGAATTGCCCGCCGTGGGGGTGGACTCAGCGGATGCTGCCGCCTGCGTTGTCTCGGATGTCGGTTCACTCATGACAGCTTGAATGTGCTCCTCACAGCAACCTCATACCCTTTGTCATCCAGTTTGGCATCTGCGCAGGTGACTGACTGGGCAGCACGCACAGCCGTCCCTTGGGACGCTCCACTACCGGAAGCAAAGCGAACGACTAGACTACGCAACTCCCGGCTGAGCTGTCAAGGGCGGACGTTCCTGAACAGACGAACCCGGAGCAAACGGACAATGTGCCGGGAACGGTGTGGCAGACTGCCAAGCCCCCCTGCCTAGGAAGTCTCCCCGCTGACCCGCTTGTGCCTGTCCAGCAGGGAAGCCCCGACACCCAGCGCCAGCAGACCCAGAACAACGCTCAGGCTGACCAGCGGCGGCAGGTGAAACCAGTCAAAGGCCAGCGCCAGCATCTTGATGCCGATGAAAAGAAGAATGACAAACACAGCTTTGTCGAGGTGAACAAGCATGCGCTTGGCTGCCGCCACCAAAAAATACATCGAGCGCAAACCAAGCACGGCAAAGATATTGCTTGTATAGACCAGAAACGGGTCCTGCGTGACCGCAAAAATCGCCGGTACGCTGTCGAAGGCAAACATGATGTCCGAGGCCTCAATCACCAGCAGGCACAGAAAGGCCGGAGTCAGCGCATGGTAGTGCCGCCCCTGCCCATCTGTGACCCTGGTCAGGAAGCGACCACGGTCGAGTTGTGTCGCAATCCGGTTGGGAAAAAACTGGCGCAGAAAGCGGACAGCCCAGTGGTTGGTGTAGTCCGTTTCCTCTTCGGTCGTGTCCTTCTGCCCGGCGCGAAAGAGGGCATACACCGACCACAGAATGACCAGGCCGAAACCAAAAAAGACCACGCGCTGGAGTTCGATATGCCAGCCGAAGATGGTCAGCGCCCCCAGCGCCCGCGCACCAAACAGCAGGCCAACGCCCAGTCCGATGAAAATGGCACGGAAAATCAGCGCACCAATGATGCCCCAGTACAGAATCCGGTGGTGCAGATACTCTGGAATGGCAAAGGCGGAAAAAATCGCCAGAAAGACGAAGAGGTTATCTACGGCCAGGGATTTTTCGAGGGCATAAGCCGTCAGAAACAGGATGGCGTCGTCCGTGCCACGAATCGAGGCCACATAGCCGGCAAAAGCCAGCGAGACCGCCACCCAGATGCCCGACCAGGTGGCTGCCTTGAGCATTGAAACCGGCCGGTCCGTTTTGCCGGAAGCCAGATCAACCCAGAGAAAGCCGATAACAAGCGTAATGAAAACAACAAAATGAACCGGATGGGTGGTGGCCGCCGACGCCAGGTGGGGCTGCATTGAAGGTCAGCTTTCATTACTTGTTGGGCTGGTCACGCAGGCCGATGATGGCATTTCTGGAAAACTCAATTTTGACCGACGGCGCGACGAGCAGGTGCAGAGTGTTTTCTTTCTCGTTGATGCCGGCCACGGTTCCGTAAATCCCGCCTTCGGTAACAACCCGGTCGCCGTTCTTGAGGTTGTTGCGCATGGTTTCGAGTTCTTTCTGGCGTTTCTGCTGGGGACGGATCACCAGAAAGTAAAAAATGGCGACCATCGCCAGAATCGGAACAAGCTGGATGAGAAAACTTCCTCCACCACCCTGTGCCAGGACGATGTTCATGTTGAATGCGACTCCTCGGATGAAAGCTGCCGACGGTGAAATTCAGCCCGGAAGCGGCTGAACTCGGCCCGTTCCAGAGCGTGCCGAATCTGCCGCATCAGGTCAAGATAGTGATGCACGTTGTGATAGGTTGCCAAGATGGAGGCGAGAATTTCTCCCGTCCGCAGCAGGTGCGCCAGATAGGCCCGCGAGTACCGCCGGCAGACCGCACAGGTGCAGTCCGGGTCAAGCGGTTGCTCATCACGGACGTAGCGCGCATTGCGCAGGTTGAGCCGGCCGGTCGTGGTGAACACCGTGCCGTTGCGCGCGTGGCGTGTGGGCATGACGCAGTCGAACATGTCCACCCCGCGCGCCACGGATTCAACCAGGTCGGCCGGCGTCCCGACGCCCATCAGGTAGCGGGGCTTGTCCGCCGGCAGGCGCGGCGCGATGAACTCCGTCGTGTCGTACATCAGGTGTTTTTCCTCGCCAACGCTGAGGCCGCCGATGGCGTAGCCCTCAAAGCCAATCTCCAGCAGTCCCTCCAGGGAACGGGCGCGCAGTTCCGGGTACACGCTGCCCTGCACAATGCCAAACAGCGACTGGCGCTCCCGGTCGGCGTGGGTGTCGAAGTACGTCCGGCACCGCCGCGCCCAGCGTTCGGTCAGTTCAAGCGAGTGCCGCACCTGTTCAGGCGAAGCCGGATAGGGCGGGCACTCATCGAAGGCCATGACGATGTCGGAGCCAAGCGCGATCTGAACCTCCATGGAGACTTCCGGCGACAACAGCAACCGTGTGCCGTCAAGGTGGGACCGAAAGGTGACGCCTTCCTCGCTGATGGTACGCAACTCACCCAGCGAGAACACCTGATAGCCGCCGCTGTCGGTGAGGATCGAGCGCGGCCAGCTCATAAAGCGGTGCAGACCGCCCAGTTCCCGGATGACCTCGTGCCCGGGGCGCAAAAACAGGTGATAGGTGTTGGCCAGAATGATGCGCGCATCCAGGGCTTCGAGCATGTCCTGGGTGAGCGCCTTGACGGTGGCTGCCGTCCCGACGGGCATAAACACCGGCGTTTCAATGACGCTGCGGGTCGTCGTAATCCGCCCCCGCCGCGCTGCCGTCCCGGCATCACTGGCCAGTAGCTCAAAGCGCAGACTCATCGCGCTTTCATGATGTTGCCGGCAATGCGGGCGGCAATGTCGCGTGGCACAAACCGCGTCGCCTGCGACAGCAGGCTGTTGGCCAGGCCCGAAACGACGGAACTGCTTCGCCGGCGGATGCCGGCAAAGGCGGCTTCAACGACTTCTTCCGGCGTTTGGGCGCGGCGGAGCATGTCGCGGGCCGTGCCTTCGGCGACCTGCGCCGTGTCGAAAAACTCCGTTGCCGTGGCCCCCGGACACAGCGCCATGACGAGCACGCCCTGGTCCCGGCATTCCTCGTGCAACGCCTCGGAAAAGCTCAGCACATAGGCCTTCGTGGCCGCATAAGCGCCCAGATAGGGCACTGCCTGGAAGGCGGCCGTCGAGGCCACGTTGACAACAACGCCCTGCCGGCGCGCCAGCATTCCCGGCAGGTAGCGATGGGTCAGCTCGGTCAGGGTGACAATGTTGAGCTGAAGCATCTCCAGATTGCGCTTGAGGTCGGTTTCCACAAACCGCCCGCCGATACCAAAGCCGGCGTTGTTGATGAGACCGTCCACCTGGAGGTTCAGCCGTTCGGTTTCCTCAAAGACTTCCCCGGCTGCTTCCGGCAGACTGAGGTCTTTGGCCAGCACATCCACGGTGATGCTGTGCTGCCTGGCCAACTCAGCCGCCAGCCGCCGGAGCTTGTCTTCCCGCCGCGCCACCAGCATCAGGTTGGCTTTTTCCCGCGCAAAGCGCCGGGCAAAGGCTTCTCCTATCCCAACTGAGGCGCCGGTAATGAGTACCGTTTTGCCCGCCCACGTTTCCATGTTGAATATCCTTCCAGCAAGTCAGAGTCTCCCGGTTTGAGCCTGTGCGATATGCCTGCTCGCGGGTCGCTTGTCAAAGAGGAATGCCTGCTTTCGGGACAGCCGCTGCTGCCCCGTCAGTGGGCCGCGGGGCCAGCCGGCTCGGCAAGCACCTGACGGAAGTAGGCAATCGTCCGGTCAAGGCCGACATCAAGCGGGATGTGCGGCGCCCAGTTCAGGCGTTCACCGGCCAGGGTGATGTCGGGACGCCGGCGCTGCGGATCGTTTTCCGGCAGCGGGCGATGCACGATGGGCGACGCCGAACCCGTCTTGGCCAGCACCTTCTGTGCCAGTTCAGCAACTGTGAACTCATCCGGGTTGCCGAGGTTGACCGGTCCCGTAAATGCTTCGGCCTGCATCATACGGACAATGCCTTCCACGAGATCATCCACGTAGCAGAAGGAACGGGTCTGCGAGCCGTCGCCATAGACGGTCAGAGGTTCCTCCCGCAGCGCCTGGCAGATGAAGTTGCTGACCACGCGCCCGTCGTTTTCGAGCATGTTCGGGCCGTAGGTGTTGAAAATCCGCACGATCCGCACATCCACGTGGTGCTGGCGGTGGTAGTCCATCGTCAGCGTTTCGGCGACGCGCTTGCCTTCGTCGTAGCAGCTTCGCGGCCCAATGGGATTGACGTTGCCCCAGTAGTCCTCACGCTGCGGATGCACGAGCGGATCGCCATAGACTTCCGAAGTTGAGGCAAGCAGAAAACGCGCGCCAACCCGTTTGGCCAGCCCCAGCATGTTGAGCGTCCCCAGAACACTGGTTTTGACGGTCTGAATGGCATTCGCCTGATAGTGGACGGGCGAAGCCGGGCAGGCGAGATGGTAGATTTGCGTGACTTCAAGCCGGATTGGCTCGATGACATCGTGGCGTATCAGCTCAAAGCGCGGGTGGGAAAGATGCGGCCGGATATTGGCGCGTTGGCCCGTGTAGAAGTTGTCAAGACAGATGACTTCGTGACCTTCATCCAAAAGTCGTTTGCAGAGATGTGTGCCGATGAAGCCGGCCCCGCCAGTGACAAGAATTCGCTCGGTCATAAGTGGTGTAGTCTAAAGTATTCATTGGTAAAGGATTTGGTGCGGGGTCTCAGGGAGTGTCCAGTCCGGGAAGGGGGTGTTGGCTGATGTCGGAGATGTTGGTCAACGCCCTGGAATCCGGCTGGTGGGCGCTGATCTGCATCGTTTCCAGAAGGTGATTCAGAATGGAAAGTACTGTGTAGTGGGACGCCGGTATGCTGTCGAGCAGCTCGCGTACCGTCGGCTCTCCGGCATGCAGGCGATACCAGATGTCATAGGCGATGGGCAGCAGGTTCTCGTCGCCTTCCCAGCGCAGGTCGTCGTCCAGAGGGCGATACCGCTGGTTGGCCGGAAACTGGCGCCGCAACGCCCCGACTTCATCCTGCATGCGGACAGCTTCCATGAGCATTGTCATGCCGGGCAGGAGAATGTCGCAGGTGGCGCCTTCCGCCACTTCCCGCTCACCGCCTTTGAACTCGAATGTGCCTTCCGTCGGTGGCGGCTGAAAGAGCTGGAAAAAGGCTTCGCTGCCGGTCAGATGGCCCATGACGGAACGGCACAGGTGTCCGTTGTCAAAGTAGATTTCGGCCAGGGTGATGCCCAGCGGGTCGTCCACGCGCAGCGTGCCGGTCATGCCGGAGCTGATGATGGTCTGGATGACCGTCGGCAGGTCAAAAAACTTGAGGTTTCCGCCCAACTGGCGCTGGCGTTCCTTGCGCATGTTGCGCACAGTGGATTCGAGCCGCTGGGCAAAGGTAAAGCACAGCCGCAGTGCGAGTTCCGGGAAGCCGGCCACAACCGAGTGAAAGTTGTCACGCGAAATACGGAAAATTTCACCGCCGCCGGGCATACGCGCCGCCGAAGCGCGATGGGAGCGGGTGAACATGGCGACTTCGCCGATCACGTCCCCGGCTGCCACGTAGGCCACCGGCGTCAGCTCTGCCGAGCCTTCCATTGCCGGACGGCGAATCTCCACGACCCCTGATTTGATGACATACAGGTAATCGGCCGGATCGCCAATGTGGAAAACATCGTCGCCGGGTTCAAAAACAACGACCTGCCCGCGCAGGAACAGCGCCTGCAACGTCAGGTCGGAAAGCGTCGAAAACAATTCGCATTCCCGCAAGAACGAAAATTCCGGCGGTGACGAACGTGGTTCTGGAGAAGACATAGGCGCGTCGCAACCCGGAATCAGACGGAATGGCTCGGTACGGCCTATTGTGCACGATGCCGCCCGTGGCGAACAGTGCCACAGCGGCCTGCCCGTTCCAGGTGGCGCATTTTGAGGTCAATACCCCACCTGGAGGGCAGAACCCAAAGCGTGAAATCAGGACGACCGGCGCAGTTCCTGCTTGACCGCATCGGTGATGCCGGCCGCCGACAGGCGCGGCAGGTAGATGTATCGCCCGCCAAACAGCTCTGCGAGCTGTCTGGCTTCGCCACGTGAGACAAAGCGGTTTTGGGTGTCGAAGACAACGAGGCGGATGTTACTGGCGGCATATACCCGCGCCAGGTCTTCCAGTTCACGCCGGATAGCATCGGCGCGGGAAAGGTTCCCGTC
>Ga0308411_10002289_pt1 | contig 12961 bp, 11 predicted proteins | sample HotsprottomLayer_2_FD_203530 | JGI IMG/M metagenome (GOLD analysis project Ga0308411, IMG submission 203530) | Hot spring phototrophic mat microbial communities from Octopus Spring, Yellowstone National Park, Wyoming, United States -... | ecosystem: Environmental > Aquatic > Thermal springs >... | reverse complement strand
TAGATTTTTCCCTTAGTGGTAGTACGTCATTCCAGTTGTCTGGATTCACTACCGCGAATGGGTCTTTTTCTCGGAACAAGGCTGCAAGGATTACCAAGACGAATACACCACAAAATAGTGATCCATTTGCCTTTACCAAGCTTTACGCTCACAGGGTTTCTGGTAGCTTGAATCTCACTATCGATCTTAGCAGCATTAGCGTATTGCCTGGTTATAACACTACAAACCTTACCCCAAAGGGGTTCTTTGTTTTTGCGGAGTATGATACTAGCGCTAGTAATGGTGTGATAGTTTTACGAAGGGCAACGACAGACGGGTACACTGGATGTTACAACCTAGACACCAACGTTTACAGGCTAGGACTAAATTATCCACCATTGTTGCTCTTGGGTGAAGTTGGTACTGCACCTACAACTGACAATAGGTTATTGAACATTCAGACTACATCGGGTAACGAACCTAGAGAGACATATGTTATAATCTGGGGTGACTAACACATGGCTGCTGGCTTGCTAACACATAGTTCGTCTTTTTACTCCGGTGTAGGAGGTAGGGTTATTATCAATGGAGCAATCGCAGCCTTTATAAAAGAGTGGTCTTTGGAAGTAAGTACAGAGATATATGGTGCACCTACGTTTGAGTCACCGGTTGCTTATGGTTTAGCTTGGGATGTCAAAAGGTTTATAGGCCTTAGTGAAGCTAAGGTTGAGCTATCGGGATATGCGTTAGCTGGTGCTACGTTGGAATTGTCTCTTGGTACTATGGTGTCACTAGTATTGTACATAAACGCGGACGCTAATCTTGGTATAGCGATTAGTAGGGCAGTAGTACAAAACATAAGTTACTCTCAAGACGCAACGGGAACATCACCCGTGGAGCTGAAACTGTCACTGGAAGTTGATGGACCTGTGGCATTACCAGAGGGCTGACAATGGCTATTGAAGCTAATACGCATTTGCTACCACCACATAGTCTCCCATTCTTCTCGGGGTTTGGTGGACGTGTTCAAGCTGCACCTTTCACTGGTGCTTCGGCTTTGCTTGATTTACCACCACCTGAAATCATTGGACTAACCTTAGCTTGGGTCAAGGCTTGGAATTTTGAATCTAGTGTTGAAGTTTTTGGTGCAGATACGTTTGAGAACCCACCAAACGCTAGAGGGATTCCCTTCAAGCGTAAGGACCTTCTTGGTTTAGCGTCGGGTAAGGTTGACCTTGAGGGATTTTCTCTAGCCAACAACGCAATCCAGTATGCCAGCATTTATATACTCGAGCTAATCATGGGTAGAGTTGCTCCTGGTGCTTTCAGGAAAATACGAGTCTATGGCCTATGCTCTTCAGTCTCACGTAGTGCTAGTGCTGATGGGAATTCCCCTGTAGAATTCAAGGCAAGTTTTGAGTTTGCATCACCACCTGTGTTTGTGGTTGAGAACGAGACATAATTGGGAGGTATTGCTATGCAAGTTGATTGGAAGTCTAAGATTGATGAGATTGACGCTAACAGACTTGATCTAGTCCTAGGTAACTATGGTGAGCTTCCTAGCTTCAGGTTGAATGGTAAGGACTACAAATTCAAGTGGCCTGATCAGAAAGTGAAGTCTTTGCTTATTAGGGATTACCTTAGTGATTGGGCCAAGGTTGTCGAGGAGATTCCCGATGGGAAAGTGAAAAGAGAGCTGATCAAGCAAATGGGCAAGGAAGTGCGTGCAGTAGGTATCACGCAATTGATGGAGTATTTCGGTTCGGGTGAGCAGGCTATTGTGAATTACATGTATCATTGCTCTACAGGAGATAACAAGCTAACAAAGGAAGAGATACTAGGGCACATCATTAGTGACACAAAGGATGAAGTAACGGGAATGGGTTTTTCTGAGTTTACATCCCTCCATGTTGCAAGGATGCTAGTCGTCTATGTCCAGGGAAAAGGAAAGGAGGTAGCGCTAGACTTCTTGCGAAGTTTACGCGGGACACAGAAAAAAGACTTCGCCACTGCGGTAAATACGCTTCTCTCCTAAAGAGCAATTCATCTCCTGAAGGTTATGATGTAGTCGCTAAGCTTGCTATGAAAGACCTTCCCCTAGAGCAAGCTAGGGAGTTTGTCAGGTTTTTGAAGCAGAAAAAGATTGAAGAGTTATACAGCTACATTGTATCCCCGCAATTCGATTCATTTCTAAGTATATTGAGGGAACCACACTACGTTCCTATTGAGACTTTTGCTAATCTCACCGACTGGCAAATAGTATTTCTGTATATTATACCTACAGTTGAGCGGTCGGTTAGAGAGATAGAACGGTTGTCCGAGTTGGATAGGAGATAGCATGCCTGTAGCGATATTAGGTGCTCTCGGTAAGCTTGCACTAAAAGGTGCACAGAAGGCTGCACTTGGTGCTGGTAAGCTAGCAATGCGTGGTGCACGCAAGGCGGGTTCTCTTGCACTGAGGGGTGCAAAGCGTCTGGGAAAAGGTGCAATAAAGAAAGTAAATAGGGGAATAACCAAGGCGGTCAAAAAGCAGTCGGGAAAGGAAGGTGCTCAGGAAAAACCTACACAAGGGCAAAAAGGTGGAAACCCCTGCAAGGTTATGAACGAATGCATGGAGGGGTTGAACAAGGTTGTTACACCTTTACAGTCTAACGCCAAGAATCTGAGTAATGCCTTTCAGTCCACAAACCAAAATACATCCCAGCTTACAAAATTCAAACAGCAACTGGTCCAAAAACTAAAGTCGCTCAAAGGTTCTGTTATAAAGTTTCTCAACCCTATCAACCTTTTATCCGCGGCCATCAAGGTGTCCATAAAGCTGCTTTACAAGATGGCTAGCGCAGTTGTGAAGCTTTCACTTAGCATACTAAAATACACTGCTAAGTTTGCTGGCAAGGTAATAGGCTCCATATACCCTCTCGCTTCCGCATTTGTTGGTCTTGGCTCCCAGATGATGGGTTTGGTGCAAAAGGTTAGCAGTATAGGACAGACAATTCTAGATACATTCACGGGAATTCCAGGTAAGTTGGAGTCAATGTTCGGTGGAATTACTTCACTCATCAAGTCTTATTCCCCTGCTCAAGCCAAGCAGATAGAGATTGCATTCGGCCAACTGAGAGCAACGATGGGTAGGGTTCTTGTCCCCTTGGCTCCAATGATCAGGAATATAGTACTAAACATCGCAAAGTTCATCAAAGATGGTGCAAGCAAGATTGATGTAAAGTCTGTATTCAAATGGATAGTGTTTTTCATGTTCCTCACTGTAGGTGTAATCATAGCTGGGGTGAAACTAGTAATCAAGATCGTAGAAAAGGTTCGTGGTTTTATAGAAACTATTCGCAACGCTTTCCAAAGCGGTGGACAGGGTATAGTCTCCTTTTTGATGACAATACAAGAGAAGATTCTCGGACTAGTCGCGGCATTCTGGGGATGGATTCTGAATCTAATATCAACCTGGTTACCCAAGATTCTGGGATTTTTGAGTGAAGCTATACCGGCTATCATTCAGTCGTTGTTCCCAATGGTCAAGAGAGGTATTGAGATATTGGGTCCACTAGTAAAGCAGGCTTTAGACATAATAGTACAGGCATTAGGTTGGCTACTGCAACAGTTACCATCGTGGTTAGCAATGCTCTGGCAACAGATAATCCAATTTGTGTCCTATCTGATAACCCAACTACCCGACTGGTTGATGCAACTAGGGGAGTATGTCGTTCAACTGATAGCTGATCTTGCTATAGGTATAGGTACAGCTATATTGGAGTATTTACCCAAATTGTGGGATGAACTGTTGAATCTATTGGAGAGTCTGTGGGTCTTCCTAAAGAAGTCTGTCACCAATTTCATATACGGAATTCCCAGGATGTTCTCTAATCTTGGGACTATGATATGGAATGGACTGAAGAACAAGCTACCAGGTTGGGCTAAAAGACTCTTGGGTATATCTAGCTCACCAGAGGAATCTACACCAGTAGAGCAACAACCGCAACAGCAAGCACCACAGCAGCAAGCTAAAACCCAAGGTGGTGATTCAAAGCAGGGCGGAGTGGCAGGTTTATTGAACAAAATTGGAACCCCAGAGGGAATGATGCAAGGAATTGCAAACTTTTTCAACGACCTAGGCCTAGAGGACGTGGGCGCAGTCTTTGGTGACATGTCAAACATGTTTCAAAAGCTTTTTGAAGAACCAGGGGATACTAGTGACCTTAGTTTTGAGGCTAAGGAGGGTACTACGACTAGTATAGAGGATATAGGTAAAAAGGCGAGAGAGGCTGCTCTCACTGTGAATGAAGACCCACAGAAGAGGACAGCGGAAGCGACTGAGCAAACATCGCATAATACTAGTGCGATACAACAAGGTTTACAGGCTCTCGCTGGTGCACTAGCAGGTGGCGGTCTCAACCAACTTGCCCAACAGGCTGATGCTAATGCTAAGGCCATCCAGGCTTTGCATAAGACAAACAAAGAGGGTGTAGATAATAGTAAGCAAGAACAGATAGTTATAGTGAAAGGTATTGAAGCTATGATCCAACATCAAGCTATAACCAATGAGTTGCTGATGAGAATGGCTAATAGTCAACAGCAAGCGGTGGAGATTGAACGATCAAAGACCTACAGCTTCGGGAGTCTGAATAATAGAGGCAAATAGACGGGGTATATAGTATGGACGTTTACAGGTATCAAGATATACAAAGTTTCTGGTTTACAAAGTGGCAAGAGTCTTTAGAGGACAGTTATTCTCTTAGTGTAGGTAACACCACGGCTAGTGCAACACTTGCAGGGTACATAAATTCAGAGGATTTGGCTTTAGCAATCGCGGCTATACTGGGTTATAGTGTGTGCATGCAAACTGGTGGTCGCAGGCAATTAGTCCGAGTTGCCCCCGCGTGTCACCCAAGGATTAGGAATCTCTATGCATCGTCTGTGAGAATATCACCCTATGCTCTCATGTCAGCGAGTAGGGATCACTGGGGAAACAACAACAGTACGTCAATGCCTTTGTCACCTATAAAGGAAGTGTCTCCAACGTTTTTTAGTCGCTTTATGGACCCGCTTGCTCTTGGGGAAAGTTACAACATAATACCTGTTACAAGTATCTACAAGAAGCTAAAGGTAGAGATAGACTTTAGTGAATTTGTGGGGGTGGTGTTTGCATCAAACGATCAACCAGAGTTTCCAACTGAGTTTTACAACAGGGAGTATAGGAGGTACACACAGGTTACATTCGACTACAATCTTGAGATACTTCAGATGGACAATGCATCTAACCTTGTTTTCGATGCAGGACCTGCTAAGGATCAAGCGTTTCCTACACCAGTGGGGATTATGTTACCACAAGCTAAACTGAATGTAAAATGGATGTGGGTTCCACATGAGTTTATATGCGATAATCCATTGAGATATGGTAAGATAGTTTACAACAGAAAGATACAGGAAAAACTTGGCCATGTCAACGAAGATGAATTCATGGGTTTTGCACCTGGAACACTACTTTTCACTGCGTTCAAGACTGAACCTATAGTTATACCTGTATCTGACTCGGACACCAATTCAATTGTCATGAAGCTAGCTTGGAATATAGACTTTGAATTCTCATACCTAAACACAGAGGCTAATGCACGCCATCCCTATGCGGAGGAGTGGATGCTAAGAGGTCACAATACATTCCCCTACAGGGGTGACGGAAAATTTTACCCAGCGTCCATTAGAAAAGAGAATGCAGCTATACCTGGAAATCACTTGTATAAAGCCACTAAGTTTTCAGAGTTATTCAAGACAGACAGAGAAGATGTAGGCTCGTAGGGTATTGCAATGCAAAAGGCAACTAGAAATACTTTTACCCAAAAGGGAGCAGAAGTCCAGAAGATCGACCAGGGGGGCATTTGGGCGTATATTGACTCCTCGTATGAGAACCCAAATTTTGACGATGCTTGTAACGATTTTTATAGAAGGGACGGGGATGATACAATCATATCGGTTGCAAGGTGGGTATATAAATGCAAGAGACTGCTTAGGAAGAGTAAGCACGTAATTGTAAGTATCGACAATGGGGAGATTCTGGAACCGTGTTACTTCGTCGAACCTTCATCTGAAGTTAGGTTACCTAATGAAACACTGGTATGGTTGGAACCGTTACCACAGTTGAACGGTTATTTACTCATCCCTGGTGGTTTATCTCAATGCGGTGGTTATGGTTCATATGGTTCGGGTTACCTTGGTAGTGGTTCTGGTTATTCAGGCCCAGGTTTTGTTAGTAATTGCGATGATTTGATAGGATGCTTATGTGTGAGAAAGGATACTCAGGGAAGAGTTATAGGTGTATTTGTGAATAAAAGGGAGATTCTTTGGGAGATTCCGGAATGTTATGAAGGAAGCGGTTACCCAGGAAGCGGAAGCGGTTTTTGGGGAAGCGGAGGCGGTATTGGTGGAGGAGGTGGAGGCATAGGTGGTGGAGGAGGTGGTCCAGGAGGAGGTGGTGGAGGTCCTGGAGGTGGAGGCGGACCAGGCGGTGGTGGATCAGGTGGAGGAGGTGGAGGAGGATCAGGTAGTGGTGGAGATAATGGAAATGGTGGAGACAATGGAGGTAGTGGTGATAATGGAGGAGGTGGAGGAGGTAACAATCAGCTTTGTTGTCCACCTAATGGATCAGAATACTATATTGAATACGACATTACAATAAATGGTCGTAGATACGATTTTGTTACCCCTTACCAACCTTGGTTTCAAGGTGCTTATGATGTTGATGTAGTTATTGATAATCACCCTGAATGTCAACCAGACCCCTTGATAATAAGATTCTACTTAGAGTGTAATAACAATAACCTATCAGTGGTTGAACTAGAGGCAAGCTGTTTAGATAATACAATTGCTACCTTGCGTTACCCTGACGATCTAGACGTTACAGTATCTGGTTGCCCAGGTTTACCCACCTTCAATGTTACCATAAAACCTGATCGTCCCCTATCAGGTAGTTTTTCGGTTATACCTTCACCTAACCAACCTGGCGGAGGTGGAGGAGGCAATAATCAACTATGCTGTCCACAAAATGGTGTTGATTATGTGCTGGAGTATTATATCACATTGTTTGGTAATTCACTGTCTGGAGTATCCCATTCTGAAGTGTGGACATCAAACAGAATACAGTGGAATATAGGCTTGCCTGGTACATGCAGCATGCATATTGATGTTACTTGCATCAGCGGAGACGTGCAATTTATATTCTTTGGTTCATGTCCATCTATGTCTTGTATATTATATGGTAACGATTTTGGATACACAAGGACTGGATGTCCAGACAATCCAACAATCAATGTCACTGTAAAACCTGGAAACTACTGTTTATCTGGTTGGTTTGTAATTAGACCTGCATCCTCTACTGGTGGAAATACAGGTGGTGGTGGTAACACAGGAGGAGGTAGTACAGGTGGTAGTTCTGGTGGATCAGGAGACTCAGGTGGTTCAGGTGGATCAGGTGGTTCAGGTGGTGATGGAGGAGCGGGTGGTAACATTGGAGGTGGGGATGGTGGTGAAGGTGGTGGAAACATAGGTGGAGGCATCGGAGGAGGTGGTGATAACGCTGGAGGCGAACATGGTAACGAGGGTAATTCAACTAGCGGGGGATCGACATACGGAGATTATAGTGAGATATATAATAACGACTTTATCATCACGGGGTTTTTCCCGCAAGCTAATAGTGAATACTGGCTTGAATACGACTTTACCTGGGGTAATAGGTATCTAGGTAGCACTCCACTTGCAAGATGGGTACAGGGTGAAGATGGGGTTTACATATTGTTCTCGGGAGAAATAGAAGAGGGTTTGACTTTCTCAGTTTGGTCTAGGTATAGCAATGGGAGCTATAGCTTTTACGCATCCCTAATTAGGGGTTCAACGTCTTGCTCAGTTTCCACGCTTGATGTTGATTATGTATCTGTTGGTGATCCAAGTAATCCAACGATATACTTTATAGTGAAAGCCAATCATCCGTGTATCTCTGGTATGTTTGTGATTAGACCGTCGTGATTTGAGGTAGTTATGTTCGACCCTCTTGGGGATGCAATTGACCGGACAGGTGATCGTGAGTGGGCTAATAACCCCCAAGTAATGCAGGAACATTATGATGCACTACTCCGTGTGATTGATCACGCCTATAACGAACCCTATGCGGGTCATGATTCCGATTTTGGTGTTCTCTATGTAGGTGGTGGAAAGTATTGGCCTGGTGTTGTTGTAGGTGTAAAATTACTTAGACATATTGGTTACAATGGACCAATAGAGATATGGCATGGCCACTACTCAGATAAGGAACCTATTCGGTATTCAGATGTGAGTGATTGCGACGTTAGGATTGTCAATGCCCTTGAGGTTGCAAAGACAACTAAACCACGTATCCTCAATGGTTGGGAGGCAAAGCTACACGCAATCCGGCATACACGTTTTCGCAGGATACTTTTCCTTGATGCGGACGCCTATTGTGTACATGATCCTACACCCTACTTTCATCGATTCCACGATTTTGCTTTTTGGGGAGAGGATGATAGAGATCATATCCGTTGGCCTAACGTAGTCTTATCTAGCAAGAAAAGGAATGTGGTAGGTGTACAAGGTGGGCAGTTATTCATCAACAGAGAAAAGGCATGGCCACTAATTGTTGCGTCCGATTGGATTTGCCAGCATAGCGACTTCTATTTTCAACATATCTTTGGTGATCAGGATGCATGGAGACTTGTGCTTTCACTAACTGATCTACCTTACACCGCGATTGGATCAGCGATGTGGGAAAAACCCGCGTTTGTTTGTTCAATTGACAAACGTAAGTTTGTAGTACATCGTGTGGATTCAAAACTGTTTCGAGCTTGCGACTGGAATGCTAGGGTTTGCGCGGTTGACTTTGCACCACACCTACCTTTTGAAAGTTTTGTATGGAGCGAGTTTACCAAGTTAGCTGAGCATAAAACTGAAGAGTGCGAGAGTGCATTCCAGAACCTTTATCAACGTGGTGCTCATCGCGTTTTCGATTCACCATCTGATGACGATGACAAATACATTGAGCACATTGTTGACTTAGTATCCTCTCATGGTCTGAAAAGGATCGTGGATTTAGGTTGCGGTAGTGGTCGTATCACCAAAGAGATTGCACGTAAAACGGGTGTTGAGGTTATAGGTGTTGACTGTGTGAGGGAGATACTTCCTGAGAGCGACCTACCTAACCTTAGTTTTGATTATGCTAACGCCCTTGATATTGATTCGCTACCCGAAGGGGATATATTACTGGTGAAGGACGTTTTATCATACTGGCCATCTGTTTACATAAACAACTGGATACGCAAGGTTCTAGAGAATCCCCGATGGAGATTTATTGTGATAACAAACAATCCCATACAGTTTCCATGTGAAACACCGTGGGGAAGGTATCACGGGGTGAATCCTGAATTGTATGAGTTGCTATGTGGACCTGACTACAAGCAAATTCGGTTGGGTAACAAGCTAGTTTTGCTTTTGAAAACGGGGACCTAGGAGTATTCAATGCAAAAGGCAACTAGGAGTATATTTACCCAGAAAGGTTCAGAGGTACAAAAGATAAACCAAAGTGGCATCTGGGCTTATGTGGAATCTTCATATCCAAACCCAGATTTTGATAGTGCTTGCAATGGTTATGAATTAGGTGAAGGTGAGGGTAAAATTATATCTGTTGCCAAGTGGATATATAGGTGCAAGAGGTTACTTAGGAAAAACAATCATATAGCTGTGAGCATCGACAACGGGGAGGTCTTGGAACCATGCTATCTTATTGAACCATCGTCAGATAATAGATTGCAAGATAAGACGCTAGTGTGGTTGGAACCTTTACCGCAACTGAACGGTTACGTAATAATTCCAGGTGGAACATCCCAGTGTGGTGAGGGCTATGGTAGTGGTTCAGGTTTAGGTCCAGGCTCAAGTCTAGGTTCAAACCCTAGCCTTGGAGACTGCGATAGTCTGCTAAATTGCCTATGTGTAGCAAAGGATAGTGAGGGCAGGGTAACTGGGTTGTTTGTCAAAAAACCTAACGGAAATCTTGTGGAAATGGGCGAGTGTTATTATCCTTTTGACTGTATAGCATCTGGTGTGTACACTGCTGATTATCATTTCCAAATAAACGGAGAAGAATTTAGTGGTACTTCTAATTTATCGTATCATTCAGGTAATCAGGTTATATTTCCAATAGCAACCCAATCATTTCGTTCCGAAAACAATCCATTTGGAATAGTCTATGTACGTATTTATTTTCCTAGATACTGGCGGGATATATGGGGCAGACCATTCGCTAATATAGTAGTATCAGACTATTATGACTGGGTACGCTATTGTGTACTAAGAGAAGACGATTTAGATGTTGTAATAAGCGGTTGTGAAGGCCTTACACCTATATACTACATTACAACACTTCCTGGTCGTTGTATATCTGGTACGTTTATACTTAGGCCAGTTGGTACAAGAGTAGGTGGAGATCGTCGTGGATATGCTCCATGTTGTCCTGGTGAATATCCGCTGGACATAAGTGTTGTCGAATACGACCTCACCCTCTATAGGCCAGGAAGGCCACCAGTACAACAAAGTGGCACTTCTGGGGGTTTTGGTTGGGTTGGTAACTCTTTCTCTGCGCGGGTTTTGAGTCGAGCAGTCGGGGGCATCTGCTCAGAAGGTTATTTCTTTTTTTATGCGAAGTGTGGTGTTGAGGGAAGAATTTATGCTTCGCTTTATTACTATTGCTGGTATGATCGGGTGTGCGGTTTGCACTTACAGCCAGGGTATGACGACTTAGAATTCTTTGCTGAAGGATGTCCTGATCGTCCAATCTTTCATTTTGTAGTAAAACCTGGGCGTTGTATGTCCGGTTGGTTCAAGATTAGACCTTATAGGGTATAGTGGAGACATTAGTATGTACAACAACATCTGGAACGGTCCACCTTTGAACTACGGAGACGCAAGTTTCTACCGTCATCCTTTCATTGTCTCTCAGTTTCAGGATGCAATGAGGGAATTCCGCGAGAAGGTTCTCACCCAAGAGGAACCCCAAGACTTATGGGAACCTGGAACGAGGGGGATTGTTACCGCGGGTGGTGGAACTGGTTATTTCCCCTCACTGTACATACACCTGAAGATGCTTAGGATGCTGAACTGTCAACTACCCATTGAGGTTTGGTATCTTGGACCTATGGAGATGGACCCCATCATGGAGTCTATGCTACGTGAGCCACCTATTAGTGCAACGGTTGTTGATGCAAGAGAGGTTGAGAAAAAATATCCTGCAAGAATCCTCAATGGTTGGGAGCTAAAACCTTACGCAACATATTACTCCTCCTTTGAGGAGGTCCTGTTCCTTGACGCTGACAACCTTGCTATAAGATCACCTTGTTATCTCTGGGAGTATCCCGAATATCGAGCCAAGGGGGCAATCTTCTGGCCTGACTACGAGCATTGGAAAGTAAAACCGGAAGTCTGGGAGATTTTCGACCTACCTGAGATAGCAAAGGTTTTCCATCAGGAGCGAGCATTTGAAAGCGGTCAGTATCTTATCAACAAGCACCTGTGTCACCGTGAGCTAAGGTTTGCGTTATGGTTGGCTGAACGTAGTGACTTTGTGTTCAAGCACGTGTATGGAGATAAAGAGTGTTTTCATCTTGCATGGAGATACCTAGGTACTGAGTATGTCATGCCCAGACGCAATCCAGGGTGGATTACACACACAATCCTACAATACGATTTAGACAACCAGATTCTCTTTCAACATCGATGTAGGGATAAGTGGAAAAGGGAAGGTAATAGAAGGCTGGATTCACTCAAATACGAGAGCGAGTGCTTTGCTCTTTTGGATGAACTAAAACGCAAGTGGAGCTGGAAACTTTGGTTCAATCCAAACAAGGGAGAAAGGGAGAAGGCTATCGTTCAAGAGTTAGCGTCTAAGACTTGGATATACGAACGTGTAGGGTATGACAAGCGTCCCATGCGGTTTTGCAACATGGGAATGATTACTCTAGGTAGAGCGGGAAGGGAACATACATACGATGTATTTGCAACGGGTGACAAGGTGTTGGTTCCCATCTTTGGTGAAGACGGTAGGCTAACAATGATCCTGCGAAGGGAAAACGAGAATAGATATGTCGGTCAGTGGTTGGAATATGAGAAGATGACTATAGTGTTACAGGTAGCAGACGATAGTTGGAATCGTATGCATAAGGTTGACTATCGGTGATAGGTTAGTACCCCACCTTGAACCCAAGGAACACAGTCCCTGATGGATCAACGGTTGCAATGAAAGTTTCACCTTGGAGTATCTTCACGTAACACTGAGGATCAAGACACTTTGCGTAGGGCAACATTATCTTCAACCTTACACCCTTTAGGTCACCTTCCACGAATTCCCTGTACCGTGTACTAAATGTAGCATAGTCCTTTTGCTCCTCTTCTAGGTTGAGAAGTTGTTGAACCATATCGTAGGCCTGAACGCTATAGGATTCTACATTCACAAGTTTACTCAGACTCTCTTCTAGATATAAAAACTTCTCCATCTTGCTCTTGATCCGCATTATCCGCGTTAGTGTGCTCCATTCACTGTCGGTAACTTTCCTGTCTCCACCAGAGGGTTTCATGTACACGTTCTCAACTTCCATCCCCTTTGGTGACCGCCAGGCATGCTTCTTTGCGGAATCGCATAGAACCCTATCCCTCTGATTGAATCGACCATGAGCTATGAACGCTTCAAAATAGCTTGGCGTACCATAAAACGAGGCAAAATTTACTCCAGTCATATCATCGTAGTACATCCTCATTCCCCAATGTGCAGGGGTTTTCGCTACGCAGAATGGGGAATCAGGTAACAAACCCCACTGCTCATAACGATCATAAGCGGTCATGCGTGTTGTGCGTCCAGTCTTCACCTTACGTCGCGACATGGTCAACCTCCTTTAGCAAAAGGTCAATCTCACCTTCAACACGATCA
>Ga0308411_10002285_pt1 | contig 12979 bp, 9 predicted proteins | sample HotsprottomLayer_2_FD_203530 | JGI IMG/M metagenome (GOLD analysis project Ga0308411, IMG submission 203530) | Hot spring phototrophic mat microbial communities from Octopus Spring, Yellowstone National Park, Wyoming, United States -... | ecosystem: Environmental > Aquatic > Thermal springs >... | reverse complement strand
AGCGACGCCAACAGCTCCGCAACAGCGGCTCCCTTTGCCCACTCCTTTGGCGAAAACACCAACGTTGGCACCCGGGCCGGTTGTTCCCCTCGATCGCAGTCCACCTCCATCTCGCCTGCCGCCAACCCGTGGCATCGTGTTACAGCCAAGTGGTGATGAACCCCCCTTGGCCGATGTTCGGCCTAACGAGCCTCCCGTGGAAAGTTCACCCGCCCGACCCGGCCCATCGACCGTGACGCCACTTGCTATCCCCATGCCGACTCAGCCCAGTGGAAAGACCGAAAAGATTGCGCCAAAAAACCTTACGATACCCATACCAAGTAAGCCCACCAAACCCGCCAACGATGACGGACCGATTCTCAACGGTCCCGGTTAAGATTCCGTTGCCCTTTTCGCCGGCTTCATCCGCCAGGTGATGAAGCCGGCTTTTGCATTTTCTACGATGAACTGAGTCCCCAAATCCATGATGAATGGCCGGGCAACACTGCAAGGTTGCCGGGAGTGATGGAGTCACGCGAATGATTACGCTTCGGTTGCCCGATCAATCCCTTCGACAAGTGCCCCCCGGAACGCGTCCTCGGGAAGTTGCCGAAAGCATCGGCAAGGGTCTGGCCAAGGCAGCGATTGCCGCCCGGGTCAATGGGGAAATTATTGATCTGGACCGCGAGTTAACAAAGGATGATACCGAACTGACCTTTGAAATCCTGACCGATAAGAACCGCGATGCTTTAGACGTTTTACGACACTCCTGCGCGCATGTCATGGCCCGAGCTGTGATGCGTCTGTTCCCAGGGACTCAGTTGGCTTTTGGTCCGACTATCGAGAATGGCTTTTATTACGACATCGACAGCCCGACACCGATTCGTGAAGAGGATTTCCCGCGCATCGAGGCGGAGATGAGGGCCATCATCGAGCAGGCCGAGCCGTTTGAGAGATTCGAGACCTCCATTGCGGAGGGCCGCGAACTCGTTGCCGACCTGAATCAGACGTTGAAAGTCGAGCACATCGACGAAGAACTGAGCCGCTACCCGACGATCAGCTTCTACCGCCAAGGCGAGTTTATCGACCTGTGCCGTGGTCCGCATATCCCTCACGCTGGCAGGATCGGGGCCTTTAAGTTGTTGAGCATCGCCGGTGCCTACTGGAAGAACGATGCCCGCCGGAAGCAACTGCAAAGGCTTTATGGAACGGCCTTCTTCCGGAAAGAAGAGCTGGATGCGTATTTGAGACAGGTCGAGGAAGCCAAGAAACGCGATCACCGTGTGCTGGGCAAGCAACTCAAGCTCTTCACCATCAGTCAACAAGCCGGGCAAGGTTTGATCCTTTGGCTTCCCAAAGGCGCGATGGTCCGTTCGATCCTGGAGAATTTCATCAAGGACGAGTTGCTGAAGCGTGGTTACTCACCCGTTTACACGCCCCATATCGGTCGGTTGGAATTGTACCGAACGAGTGGCCACTTCCCGTACTATCGAGACGCCCAATATCCACCGCTGTATTTCAACCCCTTGGGACAAGCGGTCGATACCTGGCTTACACTTCTTGAAAAACAAACGCTGAGTGGTGAATCGGAACAAGCGTTTGTCGGATTGCTCGGCGCCATCGCTGCCGACGCTGCCCATGCTGACGCTCACGATCACGAACTCGGCCTGGCCCCTGCTTCGTTGCGCCAACTCATGGACGATTATCAAAAGGCACACGACCGCGAGACCAAAACCGCCATTCTGAAGTCCTGGCTGGCATCCCAAGAGGGCTATCTACTCAAACCCATGAACTGCCCGCACCACATCCAGATTTACAAGTCGCAACTACGGAGTTATCGCGATTTGCCGGTCCGTCTTGCCGAGTTTGGCACGGTGTACCGCTTTGAACAATCCGGTGAACTCAATGGCATGACGCGCGTTCGTGGATTCACACAGGATGATGCCCATCTCTTTGTCACCCCCGAGCAAGTCGAGTCGGAGCTTCAAGCCAATATCGATCTGGTGCTTTTTGTTTTGAAATCGCTTGGGCTAACCGATTATCGAGTTCGTGTCGGATTACGCGATCCCAAGAGTGACAAATACGTCGGTCCCCCAGAGCTGTGGGAGCAGGCGGAACAGACGCTTCTCCGGGTGGTACAATCGTCGGGTATGGAGTACGGACGCGGCATTGGCGAGGCGGCCTTTTACGGTCCCAAGATTGATTTCCTCGTTCGAGATTGCATCGGCCGCGATTGGCAACTCGGAACAGTGCAATTGGACTACAACTTGCCAATTCGCTTTGACTTGGAATACATCGGCTCCGATAACAAACCTCACCGCCCCGTCATGATCCATCGGGCACCGTTCGGTAGCATGGAACGATTCTGCGGCATTCTCATCGAGCATTTTGCCGGTGCGTTCCCCTTGTGGCTGGCACCCGAACAGGCCCGCATTATTCCGATTCGTGATGTGAACGACTATGCGCGCCACATCGAGACCGAGCTGCGGAATCGAGGCTTTCGCGTGACAGCGGACCTACGCCCTGAAGACTTTCGTGTCAAGATCCGCGATGCGCAACTCGAGAAGATCCCGTACATGTTGGTCATCGGCGAAAAAGAACGGTCCGCCGGTTCGGTCGCGCTCCGCGATCGGGTGGTGGGCGATTTGGGAGCGATGCCGTTGGCCCAAGTTATCGAACGATTCGAGGCCGAGGTTCGGGAAAAGCGAATTCGAGAAATTTCCAAACTCAGTGCGGGTATGGGAGATTCATCTTCCAAATTCGGGGCGTAGAGGTCGCGATCGGGGCTGCCCGTTCCGGCTCCTACACGAAAAACAGCCCGTTCCTCAATATTTCATGAGAACCGTGGTGAAGTAATCCAAATCATTACGGCGACCCGAACCTGGGCGGCTATCATATCGTTCCTGAATCCCGGTCCGGAGCACAAGACCAAATTCGGGAGCGATGAGAAATTCGCCGGCAGCCCGCAAGCGGAGTCGAAATTGTCCCCAGTCCGCCACGTTGGGGAAATAGTCTGCGAAAGCCGCAATCCGAATCCGATCCGTCAAAAGATACTCAAAGTCACCCCCCAACATTCCTTCGGGTACCCACCGATCTTCGCGCGTCGTCGTGTTGCGATCATACGATGTTCCGGCACCGATACGCGACTTGGCATTGTGCCGTTCCGATTTGACAAATTCGTAGCTAAAACCAGCGTGCATGGCATTTCGCAGGTTAAATGCGCGAAACTGATCAAATTCGAGAGCTTCGGAGAAGAGAGCACTCCATCGGGACTTTTGCAGTCTCAGTTCGTCCCGCAAAACCCACAGCGCTTTGTTTTCTCGCATTTCGCCATTAACTTCGGCAAGGACATAGGCGAAGTCGCTCGTCAAAACGTTTCCTTGATGATCTCTCTTGGCAGCAAGCCCTGTGCGAATCTTCAGCACGTCTGTGTTACCTGTGCTTCCTGCTAAGCCCAACTCGATATTGCCCGACCAGATTTTTTCGGGCTTCTTCCGCACCTGCTCGATCCATGAACCTTCTGGAGGCTTGACCTTCGGCTCACTCCCGAGCAGTGCATTGGGCTCAAAACCCGCCGAAAGATCTTTGGGCGCCGAGTAATTGGGGATATTCGGCTGTCCCCAAATGGTGGGCAGCCCGATGAAGCCGCCGATCAAAATACTCAGAAGAAACCGCATAATCGCCTTCGTTAACACCAATCGTTGAGCCCCCTTTATGACGTCTGATAAGCCATCTGGCTGAAAATCGCAAGGGATTTTCCGCAGTTCGGCTTGACCCGTTTTCCAGCTTTGCGGATGATGTCCCGTCGTGGCAAGGAGGCACCATTTAGCCGTGCTCTTTCGATCTGAATCGCTCCACGTGCATTGCCGTGACCGCATCGCAACCGTTTGGTTGGATTGCCCGCGGCTCCATTTGCCGATGCTCTTCGACCTGCAGGAGGTCCTTCGCACTCTGCGACGATCCAAGTTCGCAGACGTTCTGCTCTTCCGTTCGTCGCCGGGCGACGGTCTACCGACCCGCCCCACAGTCGACGATTACGAAACCCTTCAACGTTCGAACGATCGTCGCGAATTTTCCCGTATCGGTCAAGAAACCTTCCAACAACTTGTCGCTCTCTCGAACGACATCCCGACGGTCGCGTGGATCGATGGCGTTTGTCTCGATGCCGGTTTGGAACTCGCGCTCGCCTGTGACTTTCGAGTGGCAGTGACGCGTGCCGAAACACGCTTCGGAATGACCTGGTTCGAGGCGGGCTTGTTGCCCTGCTGGGGTCTTTCAAATCTACTGCCACGTTGCTTGGGTCTGCAAAAAGCAGTCCAGTTCGTTACTCGGCAGGAATGCGTGTCAGCCCGGAGGGCGCACCAACTGGGACTAGTCGACCACACCTTCTCCCCGCGATCAGCCAACACGGAACTCTGGTGGTTCCTCGCCGAGATCCTCGATCAGGCGCCACGTTCTCGTTCCAAACGCTTGCTCGTGTCCAATCTCTCGCCCCACCGATGGATCAATTGCCGCTGGCTGAGACGCCAGCAGCCAGCGACGCATCATGAGTTACGCCAGCAGGTCATCGGTGCAATGTATCATGGCTGGCAGAATGGGCGAGTTGCGGGATTGCTGGCGGAAAGGTCCGCTTTTGTCGATTTTGGTGTGCACCCGCGGTGGGCCGGGTGCAGGCGACTCTGTCAACAGAGCGAAGCAAATGCCCATCGATGGAAGAACGTGCAGTTGCCGCAACGCGTGGGCTTCACGAAACTTGATACACTCATCGAACCTTGGGTTGCACTTGCGATCACACACGAACTCGAACTTGCCCTTCCGTCGGTCTCACCCCATTCCCTGCGGGAGTTCCTCGTTCGTCATATCGATAGCAAAACGTGGCATTGGTTCGACGCCGACCGCTGGTTTCGGCACATCCGTCGGAATGAACTCGCCTTGCATGAATGCGACTTCATTTTCGTCACAGGATCTCCTCAGGAACAAATGTACCATCTCCGCAAGTTGGATCAAGAACTTCCAACGACCACGATCTTGGTGGCGACACGATTTTCAGAAAATCTCTTGTACCGTGGCTTCGATTGGACATGCCCCCAGCGGATTGTGTCGCTCGATTTCCAGGCGTCTCCGATCTCCGACCGGGCGGTGCGGATCCGTTGCAGCCCCGAAACTCCCACAAAGGTCGTGCTTCAACTCGCTGCCCTGCTTGATCGCGCGGGTTATTGGCCCTTGTTGGGGTCGGCATCGGAAAATGTCAACCAGACGCCCGGTACGACGCCCATCGCTGCAGCTTGATGTCTTGCCATCATGCTCGAAAATGCTCTTTCGTCTCAGAATAGCATTGGAGAATTCGTTCGGGCAATCTACTCTGACTCGAAGAGACCTGGTTTTGAGAGATGCCCCATGCGCACCTTGTGGTTAATCCTATCGATCGTGGCTTCGCCCCCGGCGGTTCGTTGTGGTGAAGGCGAGATTCGGCTGCAGGATCAGCAAGCTGAGTTCCGCCTCGATGACGAACTCGTGACCGTCTATCGTTGGGACTCCAGCACGTCCAAGCCCTATTTCTGGCCCCTTCTGGCACCCGGCCAGGTTCGAGTCACCCGGGGCTATCCGATCGAAAAAGACCTCCCGAATGAAACGCGGGACCATGTCCACCACCGTTCCGTTTGGTTCTGCCACGGTGATGTCATTGCCGATGGTTTATCGGTCGTCCCTTCCGGTGACCGCCATGTCAAAGGTGTTGATTTTTGGTCGGAGTCGAAGGGGCATGGCCGCATCGTTTGTGTGTCGGCGAGCGTTCAAAAGAATGTACTGGTCACCAAGAACACCTGGCAGGATGCAGCGGGCACCAAAGTGCTTGACGAAACACGAACCATTTCGGTGCATCCAGCCGTGGGAGGGCGTCTGCTCGTTGTCGATATCGAGTTATTAGCTTCCGTTGCCCCATTGAAGTTTGGTGACACGAAAGAGGGATCGTTTGCCGTCCGTGTCCATGATGACCTGGCGTTGAACCGAAAGAAACCGCGAAGCCGACTTGTTAATTCGGTTGGGGGAATAGGGGAAAGCGAAGTGTGGGGCCGACTTGCCGACTGGTGCGACTATTCCGGGGAGGTGGACGGACATCACATCGGTATTGCCTTGTTCGACGCTCCGACCAACCCACACCGGGCCGCCTGGCATGCCCGCGCTTATGGTTTGATGGCGGCGAATCCATTCGGTCGGCAGGCATCGGGTTTTCCATCACGGAAGGGGCAAAGTGAGCTGGTCGAGATACCTCGTGGTTCGTCACTCCGGCTCTTCTATGGAATCTATCTGCACACAGGTGACGAGAAATCCGGCCAGGTCGCCCAAGCGTTTGAGAAGTTCAAGCAGATTTTGCGCGATCGCGCAAGAGCCAAGTCACCCTGACATGGTCTCTGGGTTGATACAAGACGGGGGCAGCCGACGAGGCTGGGGAAGAACCTCGAGGGCGTCCCCCGCGCGACCTACATGGGTTCCCAGCCCACGTAAGTGAGCGTCAGGCGATTTGGCGTTCTCCGAGTCGACCTCTCTTGTTTCGTCATGCACCGAAACAATTCGCCGTCACGCCTTGCGCTTGGGACGGTCTTTCCTGGTGCGCCGCCCCGCGAGTCCCCTCGAAGCAGGAGGGCTCGGGCCTTGCTCGTTCCATCCCCGCAAGTCCCGATGACTCTGGCACCATCTCTCATCGAGCGCCCCGGTTCGATTGACTTCTCGACGGCTCCGCGCTTCAGAGCAGAGTGATTTTGCAAGTGTCACCCCCCGACCGCCAACTCTTGGCACCCAACTTTCTCCCGAATTCGGTCGGAACATCGTGTAATGTATGGGTTTTGCTGCATCAGCTGATTTTGCTTCAGTGGTCCTCCTTGACGAGATTGCGATTCCACGAAGGGACCTCCACCACCAGATCGCACGTTCCGTTGGGGACGCACTGGCACGCCAAGCGTGACTGCAAGGTCACCCCGCGAGCCTGCTCGACCATATCCATCTCGTCATCCGTTGGTTCATTGCATGAATCTAATCCTTCATGCACGATGACGTGACACGTCGAACAGGCGCACACTCCGCCACACGAATGGTCAATTTCCACGCCGTTACCCAGCGCGATTTCCAAAATACTTCCGGGGGTTCCTGTGCGGTCATACGGAATTTGCGTCGGATCTACTTCGACCACGCGCTCTTCTTTGGTTTCACCGACAAGAAACTTAATCCGGTAGGGGCGAACAGGCAATTGGATCTTGGGCTTCTTGATGTACGGGTTGACGCCAGCCATAGATATCTCTTTATCTTTCCAAGGGTATCTCCCACCCATTATAGCCATTGCCTCGGATGATGGTCGGCAGGAGGGTTGCTTGGGCCAACCGGATCAGATGGGGTGAACAACCAGTCGGTCGATCAGTCCCCTTCGGTAGTCCAACCTAGCAGGACGACCCGTGGCTGCGGCGGAATTACGGTGTTCAGGTCCAGCACCAACTCATTGGTGTTCCGTTTGCGTTCGACACCGGCTAGACCCTCTAAGAATTCCTCTGGTCCGAGTAATTCCTGAAACGCCTTGGTCCCATAGTGCATCGGCAAGACGAGACGGCGCGGCCGTATCTGATCCACAACGGCTCGTGCGTCCGTGCCATTCAAAGTGTAGATACCACCGATGGGGATCATGAGAATGTCGACGGGACCGATTTTCTTCAATTGGCGGTCATTCAGTTCATGACCAAGATCGCCCAAATGGCAGATCCGAACTCCATCGACTTCTACCACGAAGGCCGCATTTCGGCCCCGAAGCATCCCATTGTCTTTGTCGTGAAACAGACTGACGTTCCAGATCCGGCAATCACGAAACGTTTCGTCGACAGGCACAAACTCTTGCCTTCGTGCTGTCCCGGTGATCCCGGCAATAATTTTCGCTTTGTCTCGATTCGGTATGTAATTCAATGTGGCATGATCGAGATGTGGATGCGAAATCAGCACCAGGTCAGCGGGTACAATCTGTCGCGGATACTGTTCGATCGCATGCGGGTCGAAGACCACGCGGGTACCAGAACTGGTGGTGATCTGAAAAAACGATTGGCCGTACCAGCGGATCGTAAGTTTCTTGTTTTGTGCCGAAGCACTGGCATTCGAAACAAAGAACCAGACCGCTAAAACCAACCAGCGAGCGAGTGGCATAATCGATACCCCGAACCCCTTCTACTATCTTGCAGCCTGCGGCGGCGGACCGCAATGGCACTCTCCGGATTGGTCTGTTCGCCAAGCCGTCGAGGTGGTAAACTATAAATTGCCTACCGGATGAACGTTTCTTCGATCCCTTGTACGAGATCATCGCATGTCGTTCCCCGCTTTGCCGCAACGTCGGGAATTCTTGCAAATCGGCGCGAGCAGTTTTGTCGGGCTGGGGTTGCCCAGCCTCCTGGCAGCGCGCGAGGCAGCGTCAGCGTCGCAGGCGCAATCGCCTCGGTCGGTCATTCTCGTCGTTTTAGCGGGGGGGCTGAGTCACATCGACACCGTGGACATGAAACCTGATGCCCCGGCGGAGATCCGAGGTGAATTCAAGCCAATCCCAACGGCAGTCCCTGGCATTCAAATTTGCGAACATTTGCCGAAACTCGCCGAGCGCCTGAAACATTGGGTCATTGTTCGCTCGATGTCGCATGAAGAGTACAACCACCTGCCAGGAACGCATCGCTTGCTCACCGGGGCTAAGATGCCCCTCCAGCGGAATACCGACTTGGATAACATTCTGTCGCGACGTGATTGGCCCTGTTACGCCGCCGGTTTGAATTTTGTCCGACCGCGACACGATGGAGTGCCCAACGGTGTAACCCTGCCACACGCCCTCATCGAGGGACCGCTGATCTGGCCCGGTCAACACGCCGGTTTCCTTGGGCCATCTCACGACCCGTTAATTGTCACACAAGATCCCAATTCGCCCAACTTCCGCATGGACATCTTGGCCCTGCACGAAGGATTGGAACCGGAACGAGTTGCTGCTCGCCAACGCTTGTTGGATCAGATCAACCGTGCAAACGAGAGCGATCCCTTCCGGAAGTATCGCCAAACGGCCTTTGAAATGCTCATATCAGGTAAAGTGGCCGAAGCCTTCCGTATCGACCGTGAACCAGATCGGGTGCGCGAGCGGTATGGGCGAAATCAGTTCGGGCAATCGTTGTTACTGTCTCGAAGACTCGTGCAAGCAGGAGTGCCAATTATCCAGGCCAATATGGGAATTGTACAAACCTGGGACACACACGTTGACAATTGGGGCCGACTGAAAGGCTATTTGTTGCCCTGGCTCGATCAAGGTTTGGCCGCCCTCATCGATGATTTGCAAGCCGAGGGGCGCTTGGAGCAGACGTTAGTGATCGTTGGCACGGAATTTGGCCGAACACCTCGGATTTCCACGTTGCCGGGTCAGACGATTCCGGGCCGCGACCATTGGGCCGCGGTTTACTCCGTCATGTTCGCCGGCGGCGGAGTTCGAGGTGGCCGCGTGATAGGCCAATCCGATCGCGCCGGTGCTTATCCGACAACGACCACGTATACCCCATTTGACTTGGGTGCCACGGTTTACGAGTTCCTGGGAGTGCCGGCTGATACCGAGATCCGCGATTCGCTCAACCGGCCCTTGCAATTAAACTCCGGTCGTCCGATGCGCTTCCTCTTTAGCGCTTAAGGAGTCATCCGATCCCCCCTGGCCCGGCAGTTCCTCTACGAACTTGTGAGTCGGCAGGAACAGTACTTTTTTGGACATCGCTGGTATCCCACTCAAATAGCTCCTCCCTTAGCCCTCGGCTTAGAAACTTCGTTGAACTCCGGATCCTGGCATCACGTCCCTATCGTCCGTATGTTGTCTTCGAGAGACATTGTTTGAGGGGTTGGGCCAACACAGGGAGCGCCGCCGATGTTGCGTGGGACTCTGATGGTTTGTTTATCTGTTCTGGGGCTGAGCATGACGGTGAGAGCGGAGGAGCCGGAAGATCCCTTTATCTGGTTGGAAGACGTTTCGGGCAAGAGAGCACTCGAGTGGGTGAAAGCTCGCAACGCCGTCACCACGTCGGAGTTGGCCGAAACCGAGGAATTCAAACAGTTGTACGAGCGACTGCTGAAAATCCTGGATTCCAAGGACCGTATTCCGTTCATATCCAAGATCGGGCCGTTCTATTACAACTTCTGGCGCGATGAAAAGAACAAGCGTGGTATATGGCGTCGAACCACGCTGGACGAATACCGCAAGTCCGAACCGAAGTGGGAGACGGTCCTGGACCTCGATGCATTGGCCACGGAGGAGAAAGAGAACTGGGTTTGGAAGGGGGCGGTCTTCCTGAAGCCGAAGAAAGAACGATGTCTTGTGATGCTGTCGCGAGGTGGGGCCGACGCGACCGTGATGCGTGAATTTGATGTCACGACGAAGAGTTTTGTCAAAGACGGTTTCACACTCCCGGAAGCCAAGAGCCGCGTTTCATGGAAAGACCTGAATACCCTGTATGTGGGAACCGATTTTGGGCCGGGATCGCTGACCAAATCGGGTTACCCGCGAATCACGAAGGAATGGAAGCGTGGCACGCCACTGAGCGAAGCGACCGTTGTTTTTGAGGGTCAAGAGAACGATGTCTCGGCGGGCGCGTCATGGGACTTGACTCCTGGCTATGAGCGGGAGTTCGCGATCCGAGCGATCACCTTTTATACCAATGAGGTATATGTTCGCCGTCGTGGTGACTTCGTAAAGATCGACAAACCAGACGATGCGGAAGTGAACATCCACCGCGACTGGTTGCTGCTCACCTTGCGGACCCCCTGGAAAGTCGGCGACAAGACATATCCATCCGGAGCTTTGTTGGCTACCAAATTTGATGATTACCTCGAAGGCAAGAAACACTTCCAAGTCCTTTTCACTCCGACGGCGAAAAAATCCCTTGCTGGGATTTCCCCGACCCGGAATTACTTTATTCTCAATGAACTTGATAACGTGGTGAATAAACTGTATGTCTTGAAACCTCAAAAAGGTGTATGGCATCGTGAAGCCCTGCCTGTGGCTGCTCCGATGAGTAGTATCAGTGCGGCGGCTGTGGACGATGATGAGTCCGATGATTATTTTCTCACCTCTTCCAATTACCTGATGCCTAGTAATCTTGCCTTAGGAACCATTGGTCAACCAACGTTAGAAATTCTCAAATCCGGGCCCAAATTCTTTAACGCAGATGGTCTTGAGATCAGTCAGCATGAGGCGACGTCTAAGGATGGCACGAAGGTCCCCTATTTCCAGGTTTCGCGCAAAGATTTGAAGTTAGACGGAACCAATCCCACGCTACTGTACGGATATGGCGGGTTTGAGATTGCCCTGACGCCGAGTTATCAGGCGCTCACTGGTGCCGCTTGGTTAGAGCGTGGCGGAGTGTATGTCGTCGCGAACATTCGAGGCGGTGGTGAATTCGGTCCCGAGTGGCACCAGGCCGCCTTAAAAGCCAATCGCCATCGAGCCTACGAGGATTTCGCTGCCGTCGCGGACGACCTCGTTCGCCGGGGAGTCACGTCACCCGATCATCTTGGTGCCATGGGTGGCAGCAACGGCGGGTTGCTGATGGGTAATATGCTGACACTTTATCCCGAGAAATTCGGCGCTATTGTCTGTCAGGTGCCCCTCCTAGATATGAAGAGGTATCATAAGTTGTTAGCTGGTGCCAGTTGGATGGCAGAATATGGCAACCCGGATGACCCTCAGGAGTGGAAATTTATCAAGACCTATTCTCCCTATCACAATGTTAAGGCAGATGGCAAGTATCCAAGGACATTATTTACGACATCGACCCGGGATGATAGGGTACACCCGGGGCATGCACGTAAGATGGTAGCCAAGATGATTGAGATGGGCCACGATGTGTTGCTTTATGAGAACATCGAAGGAGGTCACGGAGGAGCGGCTGATAACAAGCAAGCTGCCTTTATGGCCGCTTTGGCCTACCAGTTTCTTTGGAAGCAACTGAATTGACCTGATCGATCCTTGATTCCTAACGTCTTTGGGCTTTCTGACGAAATAACAGGCCGTTCGCTGTTGATGCGTCGAACGCTGAGAGCACTCACTGTTTGTCCCGCGGTCGGTGTTGGGTCTCCGCTTGGCGGCGCACCTTGTCCGATTGGATGTATTCTTCACGTTGGCGTCTGTACTCATGAGGACTGAGTCGGTCGATCTCGCCGGGGGTGACTCCCCGTACTTCGTCGAAGATGTGTTGCAGAAACGGAACGCACCAGCCACAGCCCGTTCCCGCGCCGCCACATTGTGAGAGTTGGCTCGGCACCGACGGACGCTCGGTACGAACAAAACTCAGCAATTTACGACGCGTGACATGAAAACAGACACAGATTTCGGCGTCGAGGTCCATGGTTCGTGTGAGGGTGACCGGAGCGGTTCAGTCCTTGATCTTACCGTCAATTCGGTCGAGGGCATACTGGGCCATTTCCTTGAGAGCCGGTTCGGGATGAGTGAGCAAAGCCTGGACCTGAGGTCTTAAGACACTCGCCTCCTTGCCAAACCGTGAGATCGCAAAAAGAGTGTGGAAGGCAAATTCTTTGTCTTCGTCTTTGGTCGAACTCGCGGCGTCGAGACCGATTTTCAAGGCGCCCGCTTTCAACTTTGCGTCGGCCCCCATAAAGGCAAAACACTGCACAGCCCCAAGGCGGACGCGATGATTGCTACTGCTCAGTGCTGTCACCAATGGATTTAGGTTTTTTTCGTTGATGAGACTGGGTTGCAATCGCATCAAGCAGACGTAAAGCCACAATTTGAGTACCGGATCGGGCTCCGAAGTCGTCCGTTGCTCGATGGCACGGATTTCTGCAGCCAGATCCGCATCTTCAGTCGGAGGTCCCAGATAGATCAGCGACTGAACGATTTCAATGCGAACGGCCAGTGACTCCTCGTTATTCAGGGCATTCATCAGCGCGATAATCGCCTGCCGATTGACCGAAGTGTTCGTCCGACCATCCGCTCGTCCCA
>Ga0308411_10002284_pt1 | contig 12980 bp, 13 predicted proteins | sample HotsprottomLayer_2_FD_203530 | JGI IMG/M metagenome (GOLD analysis project Ga0308411, IMG submission 203530) | Hot spring phototrophic mat microbial communities from Octopus Spring, Yellowstone National Park, Wyoming, United States -... | ecosystem: Environmental > Aquatic > Thermal springs >... | reverse complement strand
TTTGAGCCGATCCGGGTCTTTATAGTCTGGCAAAATGCCAAGACGCGAAAACTCACAGACCTTCTTGCGTCCTCCGCGTCCACGCGTGCGCCGTCCTCCGTCGTGATGCATCATCGTGCATGCTCCTTGAGAAATGCTTCGACCGACAGCCCCTGATCCCGAACAGCCGCCAGCAACCCTTTTTTGTTGATGATTCTGAGCGCCTTTGTCGAAAGATTGAGGGTAATGCTGCGTCCGATTTCCGGCACGTAGATCGTATGCCGGTGGACATTCGGTCGGAAGGTGCGGTTGGTTTTGGGAGCGCGACGCGCCCATCCGCCTGATGCCTTGTGCCGAATGTTGCGCCCAAAGACGACTTTCTTGCCGGTCAGATCACACTTCGCCATTGTGGATATTTCCCTTTCGACCGACGAGCCTCAGCGCAGCGGACAGGTCTGTGACCCGTCCAGTCCCAATTCCCGATCCGTGCCGACCAGACGATTGAAACAGTCCCGCCGGTAGTACGTCTTATTGCGACGCCGACCATCCATGATCACAACCATCTCGCGGTCGTTCATAATCCGCTGCCCGCAGTGGTTACAGCACCGATTGGTGACCCGCCCCGTCTTGTCGCGAGCGGTAACGTCGGTTTTGGACTTCTTTTCAGCCATGCCTGGCGTCTCCTGTTTCTCAAGTGATAGTTTCAATCAAATACAGATCGTACACGATGATGATGCGGTTGTCAAGGAGTCTGGAAGGCGGGAAGGAGTTGAACGTTGCAGATGGAACGCGCATCGTGTGCACCGCTCTGCGTCCTCATATGTCTCTGCGGTTCAGAAAAGAGGTTGAACATTGCGCGCAAGAGGGCGCCTCCGAAGGGCGCCTCTTGGGGGCGCGGCGCGGGTCCGGGTTCTCAGTTCTGAGTTCTGAGTTCTCAGTTCTCCCAACCCCTTCGAATGTGCTATACTTGGGCGCTCTATGAAAGGATGGCTCGTATGGTCACTGCCGAACCTGCGGTTGAACGTGCGCCAATGCGTCGCAAGCCGGTCTCGCTTCCAGCATGGCGCTGCGTGCTGTATGAAGTGGCGCTGAATGGTCTGCGCATCCTGTGGGAAACGGTCAATGATTTCAGCCTCTGGCGACTAATCGAGTATCCGTGGGCGACACGTGCGCTTGGCGTCGCGCCAGGCGACACAGTGGTCGATATTGGTTCCGGCACCTCCTCATTTCCGCATATGCTGGCGAAAGAAGGGGTGAACGTCGTGATTGTCGAGATCGAAAAGCACCGTGTGCGCTGGCAGCGCGACAAACGCCGCGCGACGGCGCGCCCCGGCGATGGCGAGTTGTTGCCGATTGTCGCAGACGCTACCCGGCTGCCATTCCGTGACGGGGCTGTGCCGTATATCAGCGCTATCTCGTCGCTTGAGCACATCCCCGATGATGCGTCGGTTGGGCGCGAGATCGGGCGCGTGCTTGCGCCGGGCGGCATCATCGCGCTGACACTGCCGTTCACCAACCGCGAGCGGACCTCGTTCTTCGCCGGGATTCGCCCGTTCAAACAGGTGGCGCGCAACGTCTTCGTGCAGGAAGGAAAGCCGGGATCGTTCTTCCGCTTCTACACCAATGACGACATCCGCCGGATCTATATCGAGCCGACAAACGCTGAGGTCGTCGAACGCCGCGCGTTCGGTCGCAGCATCCTCAATGGACGGTACCACGAGACGTGGTTGACCAGGTTCTGGCGGCGTTTTGTGCTGAAGGATTTGCTGCTGGCATGGCTGATCCATCCGCTCGAAGAGCGGTTTGATCGCTCCGACCCGCTCTACGTCATGCTGGCGCTGCGAAAGCGTCGTGAGGGTTCATAACCGTTTCTGCGCTTCTCTTGTGGCGCAGACTCTTGCAGGCTCGCCATGCCTTCCGTTGCGCGACCCATATCGACAGCAACCGCGTTCCCTCATCTGATCGCCCTGGTCATCTACACCTTGCTCGGCGTTCTTCTGACCTGGCCCCTGGCGCTTAATCTGACGCGCGGCGTGATAGGCGCCGTTGATGGCGTCGATGCTTATCAGAACGCCTGGAATCTATGGTGGACGGCGCGGGCGCTTGCATCGTGGCGCAACCCCTTCTTTTCCCCGTTCCTCTTCTATCCCGATGGCGTTGATCTCTTCTGGCAAACCCTTGGGTTCAGCCAGGGCGTGCTGGCGCTGCCGGTCACGCTCACCCTGGGACCGGTCGCTGCCGTCAACTGGGTTGTGCTTACCAGTTTTACCATCGGCGGATATGCGACCTTTCTGCTTGCGCGACGTGTCTCCGGGAGTGATGCAGCTGCGCTGGTTGCTGGCGCTACCTTTATCTGCTCTCCGTATCATATGGAAAAAGTGATCGACGGCAACCTGGAGGTTGCTGCCATTCACTGGCTTCCATGGTACGCATACGCACTGTTCCATCTGCTTGAGCGCCCATCATGGCGTTGGGCGCTGGCATCCGGCGTGATGCTGGTGTGGGTCAGTCTGGGAAGTTGGTACTACGGGCTGTTCGCAGTGCTCTACACCGCGTGCGCCGCTGGCATCTGGGCATATGGCGTTATCCGCACTTCAGCGCCTGATCAGCGGGTGTGGCGAGGACTGTATCAGTTTGCGCGGGGTGTTGCGCCGCTGGTCTTCTGGGGTTTGGCGCTTGCTCCAGCGCTGTACAGCCTGGCGACCGGATCGGACGAAACGATCTGGGATATGCGTCAGGTTCAGCGTGAACGCTCTGCTGATCTGATTGATGTCGTACTGCCGAATCCGGTTCATCCGTGGTGGGGTCCGGCGGTGCGCGCCTGGCGCGATCAGATCTATCCCGATGCAGTCATCTGGAATGTGGCACTGGGGTGGGTGGCGCTGATCCTGGGAGTGCTGGGTGCTCTTGCTGCACGTCGCATTGCGTGGCGCTGGTTGCTGCTGGCGCTGGCATGCCTCATCCTCACGCTGGGACCAGAGTTGAAGATCGCTGGCTGGAACACCGGTCTTCCGCTGCCCTACGCCCTGATCCAGGATTTGCCCGGCATTCGCTCAGGACAGCGGCCAAACCATATGGCTGTGATGGTCAGCCTGAGTCTGGCTATCCTTGCGGCATACGGCGTCGTTGCATTGCAGCGGCGGCTCGCACAGCGCTCATCAAAGGTGCATGCGTGGGGTATGACTGTTGCATTGCTGGCATTGATCGCTGGTATGGACGGATATGCCGGGGTTCACACTCTTGTCGAACGTCGCATCCATCCGTTCTATGCAACACTACCGTCTCCCGACGGGGCGCTTATGCCACTGCCGCTGTATATCAATATCAATCGCAGTGAGAACCTGACGGCGCACATGGGGCATGGCTGGCCCATTGTTGGCGGGTATGTCGCTCGCCCGCCAGCATACCCGTTTGCGCAATACACTCCGGGAGTCCGCGAAATCCAGTTTGGCGAAGTCGAGCGGCGCGATGTCGTTGTTCCTGGTTGGCCCGAGTCTGGTCGACGAGCGCTCGCTGCGTATCGCATCCGATATATCACTATGGACTTGCGGAGCAACAAAGACGACTATTTTGCACGTGTGCGTCCGCTGCTTTCCGAGTTGGGCATCGAGTCGCCAGTCTTCGCCGATGCGACGCTGGAAGTGTATGCTGTGCCGGATGCCTGGCCGGTCATGCCGGTTGCATTTCTCGGCGACGGATGGCAACCGCTCGAACGCGAACCAGCAACCGGCATACGCTGGCGCTGGATGGGTGAACGGGCTGAGGTGCGTCTGTTCAATCCCTATGCGGTTCCTGTGCCTGTGCACCTCACATTCTGGCTCGAAGCGTATGCCCATACGCGACCGCTCACTTTTTTGCTCGATGGTGTTGTGCTGGGCGGGTTCGAGGTGTCGCCAGGACGCGCGCCAGCGCGCGCGTTGCACGTCCTGCTTCCACCCGGCGAGCATCGTCTGACCTTGCAGGCGCCTGCCACCCCCGACCCTGCGCGCGCCGGCGCGCCGATCAGCGTGCGTCTATTTGCGCTCTACATGCGCAATCGGGCCGATGCGCCAGAGTAACCTGATGTTGGGCGAAGGCAGTGCCTTCGCCCACCCGCCTTTGGAACTTCTGCGATAACCTCTGACTGGTGCAGTGCTGCTCACTTCGCCCTCCTCAGCAGGGGAGGTTTTGGGTTTTCCATACCATAAACAGGACTTTCGCCTCTGAAGGGGTGCTTCTTGTTTCAAAGCGAAGGTCCTGAGACCTACGGTTTACCCCAGCGGACAGCGTAGAGATCCGTTCCGGCATACAACTCGACCGCTGGCGATCCGTCGCTGGCGAGCCAGAGCGCCTTTTTTCCCACCGGATCATCGCCTGCCAGCACGACAACACCTGAGCCGTCAGGCGCCCAAAGAACGTCGAATAGACTGTACGCATCCTTCCGCAACGATGTCCATGTACCACCGGTCAGCGAAACGCTGCTCACAGTGTACGACAGCACCGGCATGCCCTCCTGATCGGCAGGCGAGTAGAGCGGATTGTTTCCATCACTGAGTGCAACGAGGGCGTACAAGGTGGCGCCGACAATGTGCGGCGTGTGAACAATCGCATTCTCCGGCTTAACCGGCAGGTTAGTAATTGTTCCACCAGCAACGCCGCTGCGCCAGATGCCTGGCTCGTTCAACCAATTCCCCGGATCGGCAACGCTGAAGTAGACCGCCTTGCTGTCCGGCGTCCAGGCGGCGGCAGTACAGGCGGCGACCAGATTCGGCTCAGGCGCCTCCAGATAGACGAATGCGCCGCTCGCTACATCGACAATTGCCAGTTCACAGATTTCAACCGAGAGCGAGAAGGCGTTCACCAGCAACTTTTTACCGTCCGGCGACCAGGCAACCGCCCCGAATCCGCTTCCGTCTCCCCCCTCTTTCGTGGGATCGGTCGCCGGAATATCCGCCAGGATCAGACGGGGCGTGCCGCCCATGATAGGCAGTTCATAGATGCCGGGAGTCTGTGAACCGGGACGTTCATAGTCATCGGAAACGCCGAACACGATCAGGGCGCCATCCGGTGAGATGAGCGGGGAGTTGACAAACAGGTTATCGCTTAGAACGGTGCGGTTGCTCCCATCGGCTGCCGTGCGCACCAGCAAAGACGGCGTTCCGGCGCCTTGAACGACATACACGATTGTTCCATTCACGGGTGATACATCGAACGCGACAATTGCCAGTGCGTCTGGCACAGGCGGCGATTCGTTCGTGATCTGTGTGCGGGTCACACCATCACGCTCGATGCGCACGATCTGCCCGGTGTCGAGGACGTAGAGCGGCGCGGGTAAAACGGCGGTTGATTGTTCTGGCGTCGCAGTCAGCGCAGGCGACGGAGCGGGTGTGGCTACGATGGTCGGTGGCGTAGGATCAGGCACAGTTGTCGGTGCAGCGGTTGGTGCAGTCGTTGGCGGCATAGCAGTCGGGACGGTGGTAGAAGGTCCGGTGCAGGCGGTCAGTACGACCAGCAGGCAGAGGACGGCGGGTAGCTGAACATACTTCACATTCGTCTCCTCGTTGCTTCGATGATCCTGCAAAACAACAACCCGGAGCAACCGTTCTCCGACGGCGTACCACGTTTCCCATGCGAAAAACGTGCTCTCAACATCGGTTGGACTACGAGAATGAGGAGCGACGTTGCACCTGTACTCTGAGGGTGGATGTTGTTCGGCGATCTGATGGTTGCTCTCCTTAAAAAACGGAAATGCTACGGAGTTTTGCGTGCCAGCGCCTCGCGCACCACTTCGACCCCACGCACCAACTGAACATCATTGCTACGTCGCAGTTCTTCCGGGCTGAGCGCCGCCGCCTCAGCAGGAGTGAGCGGCGCAACTCCCGGCGCCAGCGCAATCAGTTCGTCGGGTTGAATGCCCACACCGCGCACCACCTTGCCTTGCGGCGTCAGCCACTGCGATGTGCCCAGGCGCACCTGTGCGCCCCCTTCCAGATCGAACGGACGCAGGACGGTTGCCGTGCCAAACGTTGCCTGACCGATCACGCGGGCGCGTCCGTTTTCCTGGAGTGCACCCGCAAGAATCTCAGCGGCGCTGGCGCTATTGTTGTTCACCAGCACAACCAGCGGAATATCGAGCGCCTGTCCGCCCTCGGTTGTTGTATACGGACGTTGGGAACCATTGCGATCCTGTTCGATCAGCACGGTGGTTCCTTCCGGCATAAACTGGCTTGCCACTGCAACCAGCTGCGTCACCAGACCGCCGGGGTTGTTGCGCAGATCGAGGATGATCGCCTGCGCTTCCTGCGCCTGTACGTCGAGCAGCGCCTGTTGCAGTTCTGAGCCGGTGCGTTCGGCGAAGCGATTGATCCTGATCAGCGCAATGCGGTCGGGCAGCATGCGCCAGGTGACGCTGGGAACGTTCACTTCCTCACGTGTGATGGTCACGTCGAATGGCGCCGACTCGCCAGCGCGCTGAATCGTCAACACCACCTGCGTTCCCTTCGGTCCACGCACACGATTGCGCAATTCTTCAACCGTCACGCCCCGTACATCGTATCCGTCAACACGCAGGATCAGGTCGTCGGGACGCAACCCGGCGCGTTCAGCGGGCGATCCTTCGATCGGCGCGACGATCCGCGGCTGCCCATCGCGCACGTCGATGTATGCGCCAATCCCCTCGAACCTGCCGGAAAGCGCCTCACGCTCTCGACGCGCTTCTTCCGCATTCAGGTAGCGCGTGTGCCCCTCGTCGCCCAGGCTGTCGAGCATGCCATTGATGGCGCCATCGCTCATACGCTGCGGGTCGATCGCCGCCGGATCAACGAAGTTGTCACGCGCCAGTTGCCAGACGCGCCAGAAATTGCCGAGAGCTGCGCATTCGTGATCCTGAAGTGGGCACGGATGCGTGAGCCGCAACGCAAGAATGTACCCGCCGCCAATTCCCAGCGCCAGCACGAACGCCAGCAATGGCGCAACAAGCCAGATCGGGAGTTGAAGGCGTAGCAGTTGTCGTACAACGTTCATCGGTTGATTGTTTCAGATAAACTCAATCCACATCATGACTCTCCTGCAAAAAGAGCGGTTGATGCCCGATGGCGCTGAAGACGCAGCGCATTGCTTATGCAACGATCCACGCTCACCGCAATGTGCAGTGGAGTCACAAATGGTATTATACGGCGACTGATGCCGTCGCGGGGCGTCAGTCGCGGATGGGATGTCCTATCGCGGTTATAATGGCAGAAGTGTGGGATGGCAATCGGAGGCGCCATGACACAAGTGGTTATTTCACAACACCCGCTCGTTCAGCACAAACTGACGCTGCTGCGCCGCACGACGACCGAGCCGAAAAAGTTTCGTGAACTGGTGCGTGAACTCTCGCAGTTCCTGTTGTACGAAGCAACGCTCGACCTGCCGCTCCAGGAACGCATCGTCGATACGCCACTCGCACTTTATCACGGTCATCGGATTGCCGAGCGCGTTGGTCTGGTGCCGATTTTGCGCGCCGGTCTGGGCATGGTCGATCCAATGCTCGATCTCATACCGACCGCGCACGTCTGGCATCTTGGTCTCTACCGCGACCACGCAACCCTCAAGCCGGTCACCTACTATAACAAACTCCCGCCGGAGGTGGACGTCGATCTCTGTCTGGTGCTCGATCCTATGCTCGCCACCGGCGGCTCGGCGGTGGCTGCCGTGACCGTGCTGAAGGAGTGGGGCGCGCGCCGGATCAAGTTCCTCGGTTTGATCGCCGCGCCGGAAGGGGTGCAGGCGCTGCAACAGGCGCATCCCGATGTGCCGATCCATCTTGCGGCGATTGACGATCATCTGAATGATCGTGGATACATCGTCCCCGGTCTGGGTGATGCGGGTGACCGCCTGTTCGGAACAGGATAAACGATGCCATATTTCATGGCGCGGATGCACCATAGAAGGATGAGCAAAGGCCGCGCCTTCACCTACTCAAAAGAGACAAAGTATCATTCTGTGCGTCTGGCGTCGGCACGTGAGGCGCTATGTCGTTTTTGACCGTAGTGGCGCTGATAAGCGCCTTTGTCATTGCCTTTATCGTCACTGCTCTGACGGTCCCTCCGGTCGTCCGACTGTGCGAGCGACGCGCGTGGGTGCAGCATCCGGGTGGTCGCCGCACCCACGCGCGCCCTACCCCGAATGTCGGCGGTATCGCCATCTATGCCGGCTTCGTGACGGCGCTACTTGCCACCTTCATTTTCAGCGCGCTCGATCCGGCGCTGCGTCGTTCAGAATTTGAAGTCCTGCGCATCGGGTTGCTCCTGGCTGGCGGGACCCTCATCTTTCTGGTCATGTGGCTCGATGATGTAGTCGAACTCCCCTGGTACCCCAAGTTTGCCGCGCAGATCGGCGCGTCGCTCATTGCGGTCGGTCCATACCTCTGGGATCAGCGCCGCTATCCCGACGCGCTGGGGTTGTTCACCGAGGCGCGCGGCATTCTGCTGACCGCCTTCAACGCCCCGTTCATCGGGCAGGTCAGCCTGTGGGATGTCAGTCCGTGGCTGGCAATTCTGGCGACGATCTTCTGGTTGGGCTGGATGGCGAACACTATTAACTGGTCGGACGGTCTCGATGGTCTGGCGGCAGGGGTGTCGCTGATCGCGGCGTTGATGCTGGCGTTGCATGCACTTCGTCTCGATCCGCCACAACGAACGATTGCGCTGTTACCGCTCGCGCTTGCCGGAGCATGCGCCGGATTTCTGCTCTTCAACCTGCCGCCAGCGCGCATTTTTATGGGCGATAGCGGTGCGGAGTTTCTCGGTTTTATGCTTGGCGTCAGCGCAATTATTGGCGGGGCGAAACTGGCGACTGTGCTCCTGGTGCTGGGGGTGCCGATCCTCGATGTCGCCTGGCTGATCGTGGCGCGCATCGCCAGCGGTAAACAACCGATGCGCAGCGGACGCGATCATCTGCACCACCGTCTGCTCGACAGCGGTATGTCGCCGCGCCAGATTCTAGCGCTCTACTGGGGGTTGAGCGCAGGCTTTGGGTTGCTCGGCATCGCCGACATCAGCCCTTACGCCAAGTTGATCGGTCTGGCGCTACTGATCGTGATCGGCATCGGGTTGATCGCCTACGCCACACGCCGGGTGACGGTTCGATCCCCACAGTGACGGTCACCTGCGCTCATACCGCCCCATCAACGTGGCGGTCGCCAGCACGTGTCCGCGCATGGCGGCTTCGACATCACGCCGGGAAGCGCCGGCTGGCAGGTTCAGCGATGGGATGTCGAGCGCCGAGAGGCGAAAGAAGTAGCGGTGTGCGCCCCTGCCGCGCGGCGGGCATGGTCCGCCGTAGCCGCGCCTACCGAAATCGTTGCCTCCCGCCAGACCCGCTCCCTGTTCCCCCTCCGCCAGTTCCGTGCGGTCGCCGGGGATGTTGTACAGCACCCAGTGCGTAAACGTACCGCCAGGCGCGTCCGGGTCATCCATGATCAGCACATAACTGGCGGCTGGCGGTGCGCCTTCCCAGCGCAACAGCGGCGAACGGTCGGCGCCATCGCACGTATGATCACGCGGGATTGTGCCGCCTTCTGCGAACGATGCGCTTGTGAGTCTGAATGTCATCGTTCCGCCTCCTTCAGGGCATCGCGGTCAACGTGCACCCTGCACCCTGCACCCTGCACCCTGCAACCCGCAACCCGCACCCTGCACCCTGCACCCTGCACCCTGCACCCTGCACCCTGCACCCTGCACCCTGCAACCCGCAACCTGCAACCTGCAACCTGCCGTCGCAATGGCGGGAGCTGGCGCCATGCCTGGAGACGTTGCGATGCAACGTCTCTACCTTGCCCGCCTGCAACCTGCAACCTGCAACGTCCTACACCGCCTCCTCCACCCGTCCAACCACGAATTTCAGGTATCTTCCCTCTGGGAAGTGCGCGGGAACCGGATGATCGAGCGGTTGACCAGCTTCGTGAATGATCCGCAACCGCCGGTCGGCAAGAACGCCTGCCGCTGCCAGCGCCTCGCGGAACGCCTCCGGTCCTACTTGCGTGGTGCAACTCGCGGTTGCCAACAGACCTCCAGGTTTCACGCAGCGCATGCCAAGGGCATTCAGCCGCGCATAGGCGCGCTGTGCGGCATATCGGCTTTCTTTGCGCCGCGCAAAACTGGGCGGGTCGAGAATGACCAGATCGAAGCGCTGCCCGGTTGCGGCGTACTGTTCCAGCAGTTCAAAGCAATCGACAGTCTCGAAGCGATGTCGTCCGTCGTCGAGGCGGTTGAGCGCCAGATTGCGCGCCGTCGCCGCTGCCAGACCTTTGCCGACATCGACACTGACGACCTGCCGTGCGCCGCCGCGCAGCGCATAGAGCGAAAACCCGCCAGTGTAGGCGAAGCAGTTCAGCACCGTGCGTCCGGCGGCGAGTTCCTCGACAAAGCGCCGATTCTCGCGCTGGTCGAGGAACAATCCTGTTTTTTGGGCAGTGTGGAGCGCAACGGCAAAACGGATCCCATGCTCGACGACCACAGTCTCATGCGGGGGCGGCTCACCGTGCAATAGCCGCAGCCGCGCGCCACCACCTCCATCGTCAATTGCACCTTCATCGTCGTCACGCACTGTCGAACGCATCCCTGAACTCACACGGAATGCCGCGCCGCGCACCGTTGGATCGACCTTGAAGAGCATGGTCGCCACATCATCGACGAGGGTCAGCGTACCGGCGGAATACGCCTGGATGACGGCAATATCGTTGTAGCGATCCACAACCACGCCAGGCAACCCATCCCCCTCGCCGAAGACCCAGCGATACGCAGTGACACCCGCGGCGCGCAGCGGCTCGCGCAGATCCCACGCGGCGGTCAACCGCTCGTGCAACCAGGCGGTATCAGGCAGGCCGCGCGTCGAGAAGATGCGCAGCGCAATCGGACCCTCCGCCTCCCACAGCGCATAACCGCGCCAGGCGCCGCAGCGGACAGTGACCCAGGCGCCGGATGGCAGGCGCGCGTTGGGCGGCACGTGGTCACGGTACACCCAGGGATGTCCCTGCGCCAATCGCTCGCGCAGCGATGAAGGCAACACGATTTCCGCGCGACGAACCATAATGATGCATGATACTGTGCCGTGCGTCACGGCGACGAAGCAAGCCTGTTCACCTTCGTACTTCTACAGTGTACCACGCTCTCGAGGCGCACCAACCGTGAGAAACAGGACAACGACCATCTCTCGGGATCGCGCCGATTGTGCATCATGGCACAGACCGTATCCCAATGCGCATCCGAACGATTATTAACAGAAGTTGAAACATGGCGTCGCTCGCTGCGTATACCCAGAGTGATATGGTATCATCAGCCAGATATGGATAGTTCGAGACATAGAGAGGACGCGCAATGTCTGCAATGCTGACCACTATTCTGTGCCTGATACTGCTGCTCGCTGTTGTTGGCGTCGCCGGGTTTATTGTGGCATTGAAACTGGGCATCATTGTGCAGCAAGCCGCCAAACCCACGCATCTGGATGCCGGAAACTACACGCTCGACCAGGGACGTGAGGTGCGCCCTGAGGAGGAGCGTCAGGGCTGAGCAGAGATGACGTGGATCTATCGGCACACGGCGCAGGAAAACGACGTGAATGAATAGCGTTCTGAAAACAGCGCTTGTGGTGGGGGTCGCCATTGCGGTCGAAGCCCTTGTGCTCGAGCGTCTGTTCGTCGGCTTGCAGTGGGGTATCTTTGTCGGGGCGTTTCTGGTTGCTATCGTTTTTCTTGTTGTTCTCCAGTACGCATTATCACAGCGTCGCCTGATACGCCTTTCGTACCGGTGGCGGCGCCAACCCTGGCAGGAACCAGCGTCTCCGACCCGGAATGGTCTTGAACCCTCATCAGCGCCCGCGACTCATAGCATTGCCGCAGCGGAAGACAACGGCGCCCCACTGATGGAGCGCGTGGCGGATGCTGCATTGCCCGATGAAGATGGTATAATAAACAAAGAGAGTTCATAACTGGCAGGGAATGCACCGTTGAGCGCAACCGAAATCCTCCAGCAGATCGCCGATGAAGTGCGCGCATGCACCGCGTGCCGACTGTACCAGTCGGCGATGAGGGCCGTTCCAGGCGAGGGTCCAGCAGACGCAAAAGTCATGTTTATTGGTGAGGCGCCCGGTTTCAATGAGGATCGCCAGGGACGGCCTTTTGTTGGGGCTGCCGGGCAATTTCTCGAAGAGTTGCTGGGGGTTGCCGGGTTGCGGCGCAGCGACGTGTTTATTGCTAATGTTATCAAGCATCGTCCACCGAATAATCGCGATCCTGAGCCGGACGAGATCGCCGCCTGCAGCCAATTTCTCGACCGACAGATTCAGGCGTTGAATCCGCTGGTCATCGTAACCCTCGGTCGTTTCTCAATGGCGCGTTGGTTTCCCGGCGAAAAAATCTCCCGCATCCGCGGTCAACCGCGCTGGATCGACGGGCGCATGATCATCCCGATGATGCATCCCGCTGCAGCGCTCCATCAGCCACAGTATCGGGCGATGATCGAAGCCGATTTTCGTAAATTGCCAGAGTTCATCGCCCAGGCGAGAGCGAAGAGCGCTCAGGTTGCTCCCGCTGCCGCGCCCGAAAAGCCGGATGAACCGGAGGTTCAGCAACTGTCGTTGTTCTGAGTGCCCATGAAGACCTATCGGCTTTCTCCGTCTGGACGGCGTAACGCCATTGTGCTGCTGATCGGCGCGCTGATGATCTGGGTGTTTGCGCTGTGGACGCTGCGCATCTCCCTGGCGACCAGCAGTGATCCCTCCGCCAGCCTCATTCAGGCGCTGCGCGAAAATCTTGATCGCGGGCTGTCTATTGGTCAGATTATTCCTGCATTGCTCATGGCGGTGTTGCTGGTGGCGGCGCCGCTGACAGTATGGAACATCCTTGAGGAGTTGGGCGCACAGTATACGCCGACCGACGCTGGATTGCGCTTTACGTCGTTTGGCATTGCGCTCACATGCCCCTGGGGCAGTGTGGTCGGCATTCGCCGTCTTGATGCCGATGCAGACGAACCTCTCGATGAAGT
>Ga0308411_10002283_pt1 | contig 12980 bp, 12 predicted proteins | sample HotsprottomLayer_2_FD_203530 | JGI IMG/M metagenome (GOLD analysis project Ga0308411, IMG submission 203530) | Hot spring phototrophic mat microbial communities from Octopus Spring, Yellowstone National Park, Wyoming, United States -... | ecosystem: Environmental > Aquatic > Thermal springs >... | reverse complement strand
GTCGGCGTTCAGCGCCGGTGGGTTGCGCGCGAGATCCCACAGCCGCGGCGGCGCCGCGACGAGCACGAGCACGGCCAGCACGGCCAGGCGCACCCCTGCCGGCAGCGCGCGGGCCCGGTCGGCGGGCGGGAAGGCCGTCGCCATCGCCCGAGGTCAGGCGGCGCGCCGCTCGGCGAAGACCGTCATGTTGTCGGGGATCCACACCGGCAGCGCCGGGTTGAACGGCAGCCTCAACGCGCGGCGGGCCACCGGGCGCCACCAGCTCTCCGGGGCCAGGCTGGACTGCAGGTGCAGCACGTAGCGCAGCGAGACGATCTTGTGGTCGCTGCCCACGGCCAGCACCCGGAAGCCGGTCTCCCGGAGCGCGCGCGCGAGCGTGTGGCGGCTGAAGAAGACCAGGTGCTGCGGGGGATTGTAGATGCGCGAGCGCCTGCCGCGCAGCCGTGCCAGCAGGCTGTCCACGCGGCCGGTGCTGAGGCCGAGCACGCCCCCGGGCTCGAGGACCCTAGCGACCTCACGGAGCGCGGCCACGGCGTCGGGCAGGTGCTCGAGCACGTCCCACATGGTCACGGCCCGGAACGCGCCCGAGGCGAAGGCGGCGAGCGTCACGCCGTGGGCCACCCGCCGGCCCCGGCGGGCGGCCCCGGTGGCCGCGTAGGCCGAGGCCTCGAGCCCCCAGGCGGTCCACCCCCTCGCCTCCGCCAGCTCCATGAAGTACCCCGTCGCGCATCCGACGTCGAGCAGCCGGCCGGGCGGCCGCACCCACCGCTCGAGCAGGCGCAGCTTGTGGCCGAGGGAGCGCTTGACCAGGGGTTCGTCGCCCTCGTAGTCGTGGTAGCCGCGCCGGTCGGACGCGCCCTGGAAGTAACCCTCGGAATAGTAGTCGAGGATCGCGGCCGTGGGGAAGACCGCGCCGCAGTACTCCAGCCCGCAGCGGCGGCACCGCACGATCGGATAGCCGAACCGCTCGAAGAGGAACCGGGGGCCGGAGGCACCACACAGGACGCAGGCGCGCAGCGCGGCGGCCGCGCGGGGCGCGGAGGCCTCGGCCGCGGCCGTCGCCGGCGGGTCGAGCCCGGCCGAGGAAGCCCTGGGGGCGCGTGGAACTGCCATACCCATGGATTCGGGCAGCCTCCCGGCGCTCCTTGCCGACGCGCGGCCGGCCGAGCGGGAGGTCCGCGCATGGTGGATGCTGGCCGCCGCCGCCCTCGTCCTCCGCTTCGTCATCATGCCCTACGGCGGCTTCCCCGTGGACATCGGCACGTTCAAGGCCTGGGCGCACGACCTGACCGAGCGGGGGCCGGCCGCGTTCTACGGCGCCGGTTTCGCCGACTACCTCCCCGGCTACCTCTACGTCCTCTGGGTGATCGGCGAGATCAACGCCGTCGTGCGGTTCAACGACCAGGCCTACCTGTTCGCGCTCAAGCTCCCCGCAGCGCTGGCCGACGTGGCGACCGCGTGGCTGATCCTGGCCCTCGGCCGCCGCCACGGGTCGCCGTGGGCCCTGGGGCTGTCGGCCTCGTACCTGTTCAACCCGGGGATCATCTTCAACAGCGCGGTGTGGGGGCAGGCGGACGCCGTGGGCGCGGTCTTCGCGGTGGCGGGCCTGGCGATGCTGGGCCGCGCGTCGCCGGTCGTCCCCGCGGTGCTGCTCACGCTCGCGGCCGTCGTCAAACCGCAGACCGCGCCCGCGATGATCCCGGCCGGGCTCTACCTGCTGCGCACGCTCACCCGGCCGCCCGAGGGTCCGCCGCGGTGGGACCTCGTGCTCGCCGTAGGCGGTGGTGGGCTCGCGACGCTGGTGGCCGCGATTCTACCGTTCGGGCTGAGCCCGCTGCGGCTGATCGGCGTCCTGCAGACCTCGCTGGGCGTCTACCCCTTCAGCAGCGTGGTCGCGTTCAACCTGTGGGGGGCGCTGCAGGGGTTCTGGGCCAGCGACGAGATCCGCTGGCTGGGCGTGCGGCTCTCGGCGATCGGGCTGGCGCTCGCGGCGGCCGCGCTGGCAACCGTGAGCGTCTGGGCCTGGCGCCGCCCCAGCCCGCGCGCGGCCCTGATGGCCGCCGCCGTGGCGCTGCTGGTCACCTTCGCGCTGCCCACGCGCATCCACGAGCGCTACCTGCTGCCGGCCATCCCCCTGTTCGCGGCCGCGGCGACGCTCGACCGCCGCCTGGTGTGGGTGTACGGCGGGCTCTCGCTGGTCTTCTACCTGAACCTGGTCTACGCGTACACGCGGCCCTACGCGGAAACCTACGCCCTGCCCGCCTGGTCCGAGGCGACCCTCTTCTCCGACGCGGCGACGCGGGGCTGGAGCGCGCTCACGGTGGTGCTGCTGGCGGGAGCGTTCTCCATGCTGTTCACCGCGCGGAACGACGATCGGACGCGCACCGTCGCACAGGACCACGGGGATGCCCTGTGAACACGCCCGGCGTGCGCCACCCGCCCGTGAGCCCCGACGGTCACCTCGGCCCCATCATGCCATCGGCCGGAACCGCCGCACCTTCCACCCCAGCCGCGCCAGTTCGTAGAACGCGCGCACCAGCACGCGCGGGTTGCCGCCCGTGGACGTCCCGGCGCGACGCGGCAGGTGGCGCACCGGCCGCTCGACGAACCGTGCCCCCATGCGTCGCGCCTTGGCCAGCATCTCCGCGGAGAGAAACGCGCCGCCGGCCTCCAGGTTCATCCGATCCAGGTACGACCGGCGCATCAGCTTGAAGGCGCAGTCCACGTCGCGTACGCCCACGCCGAGCAGCACGGACATGAGCAGCGCCCAGACCTTCGCGTACAGCGTGCGGTGACCGGCGTCGGCCCGCGCGGGCCGGTAGCCCACCACGAAGTCAGCGGCGGCGGCGGCCTCGACGAACGCCGGCAGCTCGGCCGGGTCGAACTGGCCGTCGGCGTCCATGAGAAACACCCACGGCAGCCGCGCGGCGGCGAACCCGCTGCGCAGCGCGGCGCCGTACCCCAGGTTCCGCGGGTGGTGCACCGCGCGCACGACAGGGTCGGCCGCCGCCAGCCGGTCGGCCAGCGCGCCGGTGCCGTCGGTGCTGCCGTCGTCCACCACGACGATCTCGAACGGCCCGCCCAGGCCCGCCAGCACCGCCCGCAGGTCGGCCACGGTGCGCGGCAGCGCGGCCACCTCGTTGTAGGCGGGCAGGACCGCCGAGATCCCGCCTAGATCCACGACCCGAACCACATCAGCCGGGTGATCCGGTCCCCGGAGACGCCCAGCGCCGACAGCACCGGATAGAACGCCACCAGCCATCCGGCCGCGACCAGCAGGTAGATCAGCACCACGCCGCTCCCGACCTGCGCGCGCACGCGCGCCAGCACCGCGGCGAGCGCGAGAACGAGGAACGGCACCGCGGGCAGGAAGTGGTAGAGGAACAGCGCGCGGCTGATGAAGGCGTACTGCCCATAGGCGATCGCGAAGCCGAGCACCACGAACAGGTCGGGGAGCGCGCGCGCCCGCACCGCGGCCGCCGCGAAGATCGCGAGCGCAGGCAGCCCGGCCCACCAGATGATCGGGTTGCCGATCGCGACGATGCCGCGGAAGAGCCCGTCGGCGGCCTCGTAGTACTCGTACCAGATCGGCCGCAGGAGCAGCGGCCACGACCACCAGGCGGACTGGTACGGGTGCCCTTCGGTCAGGCTCGCGTGGAACTCGTACATGGATCGCTGGTGCGCGACGAACTCGGCCACGGTGTGGCCCCGCACGAAGTACGGCACGTACGTCAGCAGGTAGACCACGACCGGCACCGCGATGAACGCCACGGCCAGGTGGCGCACGTCGCGGCGCGCGAGACGCAGCCGCCCCCATCCGAGGGCCAGCGCCAGCGTGACCGGGATGACCGCCAGCGGCACCACGGTCGTCCACTTGGTGGCGACCGCGCACCCGGCCGCGGCGCCAGCCGCGTACAGCCAGGCGTGCCCGCCGCCGGAGGCCGCGACGGTCTCGGCCGACCGTGCGCGCAGGAACGTCCAGAACGCCGTGTAGGCGGCGAAGAGGAACAGCGTCAGGAAGATGTCTGGCTTGGCGATGCGGCTCTCCACGAACACGAGCCCGTCCAGCGCGACGAGCATCGCGCTCGCCGCGGCGATGAACCGGTCCCCGAAGAGCAGCGCGGCCAGCAGGTAGACCACGAGCACCAGCAGCACACCGGCCACCGCGCCGGGCAGCCGCCAGCCCACCGCGTTGTCGCCCGCCGCGGCGATGCCGGCCGCGATGATGAGCTTCGACAGGGGCGGGTGCGTGCGCTCCTCGGTGACCTCCTGGCCCGCCAGGACCTGCCGTGCCGCCTTCGCGTAGTAAATCTCGTCGAAGACCATCCACGACGGGGTCTGGAGCCGGGGAAACCGCACCAGGGCCGCGAACAGGGCGATCCCCACCACCAGCGCGAGCAGCAGGGGCTCGACCTGGCGGCGGGCGGCCGGCGGGGCGGCCGCGGCGGCCTCGACGCTAGCCGGCAGCGCCACGCGCCGACCCGGCGCGCCGGCGGACCCGGTCAAGGTGTGCCCGCGCCGCCGCCACCGCCTCCGGCGTCGCGGCGTCGCCCCCGTACGCGACCCCCTCGACCGCCGCGGAGATCGCGGCCACCTCGGGCCAGGGCCCGGCCGCCTCCACCCGCGCCCGGAACTCGGCGACGGTCTCGGACGGCCCGCGCGGGAACCCCCGCCGGGCGAGGAGCGCGCACATCTCGCGGTAGACTTCCGCCAGGGCGGCCGTCGGTTCCTGCGGCGCCGCGCGCGCGGCCAGCGAGCGCCGCGCGCCCGCGACGGCCAGGCCGCCGGCGACCGCGAGGGTCACCGCCAGGCCCGCCCAGAGGGCGAGCACGAGTCCGTCGAGCAGTCGGGCGGCCACCGGCCAGCGCGCGGCCAGGTCGCGCGCGTAGGTCCGGCCGAGCGCGAGCAGATCCTGCACGACCCAGCGCCGGGAGGCGGGCACACCCAGCTCGGCGGTATCCGGAAACCCCGGCGTCGGCTCGAACTCGACCCACCCGAGGCCCGGGAAGAACACCTCGACCCACGCGTGCGCGTCGCTGTTGCGCACCTCGAGCAGGCCCGTGATCGGGTTGAGCGTCCCGGGGGTGTAGCCGGTCACCAGGCGCGCGGGAATGCCGGCCGCGCGCAGCAGCACCGCCATCGCGCTGGCGAACTGCTCGCAGTATCCGCGGCGCTCGACGAACAGGAAGTAGTCGACCGCGTCACCCGGTCGCCGCTGGTGCGGGATCGAGAGGTCGTAGCGGTACGCCGTGATCAAGAACCGGTTGACCGCCACCACCTGGTCGAACAGCGTGGGCTGCCCCTCGGTGAGGCGGCGGGCCAGCGCGACGACGCGCTCGGGCAGCGGCGGGAGCTGCAGGTAGCGCTCGGCGATGAAGGTCGGCACCGGGCCGCGCGCCGCGCGGAGCTGCGCGGCCTGGGGCACCCAGGCGCGGGAGACCACCGAGTAGACGTCGCCGGGCCGCAGCGTGCCCGGCAGGCGGATCGACCCGTAGCGGTCCACGTAGACGCGGTCGGCGGCCAGGTAGAGCAGCTCGGCCAGCGGCGCCGCGAACACGACGTTGGGCTGCTCTTCCTCGACGAAGAAGGTCTGGACCACGCGCTCCGTCCGCGCGGTGTAGCCGATCGACTCGTCCTGTCGGCGCGTGATCGTCATCGGCGGCACCCCGCCGTCGATCTGCGTGAGCCGGGCCTCCGCGATCTCCCAGCCCGTGCCGGTGTAGGTGTCGAAGACCATCCCGCGCCAGTTGTACGCGCGGGTGGCGCGCACCCGCATGACGAGCCGGTCGTCGAGGACGCCGCGCATCCGCAGGTCGAGCGTCGTGCTGAACCCGAAATACCCCCGCGGGTTCCACGGCGGCGGGGCGCCGTCCGGGCCCCGCGCGCCCTCGGGGTACGCGGGGTTGACGATGCGGCCGGCGAAGACGTCGAGCAGGACCCGCTGCGCCGAGAACGGCAGCGAGGTCAGGCGCATCCCTTCCAGTCGCGGCGTGAAGGCGAACACCACGGCTGCGCCCAGCAGCACGAGCACGAGCAGGTGGTTGGCGGCCCACAGCAGCGCCGTGCGCGGTGCGGCGGTCCCCGGCGCAGGCCCCGCGGCTGCCGCGCCCCCCGCGACGGACCGGCGCGGCCCGGGCAGCCGCGCCGCGTACTCGGCGACGCCCTGCCAGGCGTTGTGCACCATCGCCTGGACCGCGGCGAACGCGAAGAGCCCCAGGTAGACCAGGAACGAGTGGTCCAGCGCGAACGCCGCGGCCACGGCCATCAGGATGACCGACGAGAGCAGGCTGAACAGCAGGTCGCGCCGCGCGGGCACGTCGAACGCGTGGAGCGTCTGCAACCACAGCAGCAGCACGGTGAGCGGCACGCTCGTGTGGTAGGGGTCGGCCATCACCCCGCGCAGGAACTGCCGGCTGACCTCCAGACACAACACCGCCAGGACGGCCTTGACCCACCAGTTGCGCTTCCCGCGGCGCCAGTACGAGAACGCGAATCCGGCGACCACGAGGACCGGGATGGTCAGCCGCTGCTGGAGGAAGTCGTCGTGCGCCGTGACCGCGAAGACGCTGACCAGCACCGCGACCATGGTCCACAGCCGCAGCGGCACCGAGTGCTCGGGCGGCGCGCTCGCGAGCAGGCGGCGCAGCCTCACCACGCCTGCACCGTCCCGTCGGCCGCGTACACGAAGCCCGTGAAGCCGGGCTCGCCGGCCACGTCCTCCGCCGGCACCACGGCGAGCACGCCCGCGGGCAGGTCGCGGTGCACCGCCGCGGCGACGGCGAGCGCGGCGCGCCGGTCGGACGGGAGGGCGGCCAGCACCTCGGGCAGCCGCGGGGCCGCGGCCCGGACGCCTGCGAGCCAGTCCATCGCGGCCTCCCACCCACGGTGCGCCACCCAGCCGTCCTCCCATCCCAGCAGGACGACGTCGGCGCCGCGCTGGACGGCCAGGCGAAGGATGGACGCGGCGGCCCGCACCGCGGCATCCAGGCGCGCGGGGGTCTGGGTCCGGTCGAGATCGAGCACGATCGCCGCGGCGGGCCCCTCGGGCTGCTCGTACTCGCGGACCACGAGCGCGCCGCGGCGCGCCGTAGACCGCCAGTGGATGCGCGCGAACTGGTCGCCGGGCTGGTAGTCGCGCACGCCGTAGACGTCCTCGGCCTGCCGCGTGCGCCGGCCTGAGGCGCGGCCCTCGAGTGCCGGGAGCAGTGACTCGACCACGGCCCCGGGCAGGGGCCGGGTGGCCGGCCAGACGACCACCGCCTCGGCCGCGGAGAACCGCCGCCGCAGCGTGAACAGGCCGAGCATTCCCCGACAGGCGACCTCGACGGGCCCGACCGCGTAGCGGCCGCGGCGGGAGGGCACCACGGTGAGCGTCGCGACCGCCGGCGCCCCGGGCCCCACGTGGGGCACCAGCGCGCGGGCGCGCGCGCCCGGCCATCCGTCCTCGACCACCAGGAAGCGCCCGGCGCGGCGTGCGCTCAGCTCGACCGCGATCGCCAGCGGCTCCCCTTCCACCCCGCGCCCGGGCACGCGGCGGCGCGCCGCCAGCCCGCGCAGGGGCCAGGCGGCCGTGGCGAAGCCGACGAGCGCGCAGGAGACCAGCAGCGCGTCGAGCACGAACAGCAGGCCCGAGAGCAGGTTGGTCGCCAGCAGGAAGACTGCGCCGGCCAGCGCGAGAACCGCGGCGCCCTCACGCGTGGGCACGCCGCCCCTCGAGGACCGGCACCGGCAGACGGTCGACGATCTCGCGGACCAGCGCATCCGCCGCGGCCTGGGCGCCGGGCTGCGGCCGCACCAGCAGGCGGTGCGCCACTACCGGCACGGCCAGCGCCTTCACGTCGTCCGGCAGCACGAACCCGCGGCCGGCGAGCAGCGCCCGGGCCTGCGCGGCGCGCAGGAGCGCCAGCGAGCCGCGCGGGCTGCACCCCAGGGCGACCGCCGGGTGCTCGCGCGTCGCGGCCGCGAGCGCCAGCACGTAGTCGCGCACCGCCGGGCTGACGAACACCGCGGCCGCCGCGTCCTGGAGCGCCAGGACGTCCGCCGGGGTCAGTACCGGCGTCACGCGGTCGATGGGGTGCGCACCCAGGTGGCCCTCGAGCATCGCCCGCTCCGCCTCGGCGGGCGGGTAGCCCATCGAGGTCGCCAGTGCGAAGCGGTCGAGCTGGCCCTCGGGCAGCGGGTAGGTGCCGTGGTGCTCGGCCGGGTTGAGGGTGGCGATCAGAAAGAAGGGCCGGGGCAGCGTGCGCGCCTGACCGTCGGTGGTCACCTGCCACTCGTCCATCGGCTCGAGGAACGACGCCTGCGTCCGCGGGGTCGTGCGGTTCAGCTCGTCCACCAGCACGACGTTGGCGAAGATAGGCCCGGCCACGAAGCGCGTCTCGTACGTCCGCGGGTCGATGATGGACGTGCCCAGGACATCGCTGGGCAGCAGGTCGGGCGTGCACTGGATGCGCGTGAACTCGCCGCCGATGGACCGGGCGAGCGCCCGCGCCAGCATGGTCTTGCCCACGCCCGGCACGTCCCGCAGGAGCACGTGCCCGCGCGAGAGCAGCGCCACCAGGACCAGGTCGATGACGGCCCCCTTGCCCAGGATGACGCGGCCGATGCTCTCGCGCAGCCGGTCGACCCGCTCGTCCGTCGCGGCGTCCATCTCGCGGCTCCTCAGGAGACGCGGCGCTCCCGCCACGTCCACACGTTGTGCATGACGTAGTTCAGCAGTCCGCCCACGCCGATGGCGATCAGGTTGCTCACCAGCGGCGCGACGCCCACGTGCGTGATGGCCCACAGCAGCCCCAGGTAGGCCGCGTAGCCCACCCAGGTCGCCACGTAGTACTTGCCCAAACGCCGCACGAAGACGGCCCAGGCGGCCTCGCGCCGGTCGGCCCACGTGAAGGCGTTGTTCAGCAGGAAGTTCGTGAAGGTGGACACCGCGCCGGCGACCGCGCCCGCCAGCACGTAGTAGACGCCCAGCAGGCCGATCAGGATCCCGAAGACCGCCATGTTCACGACCGCGCCGCTCGCGCCCACGAGCAGAAACTTCCACAGCCGCGCGTCCTCGGGGTTCGACGCGGCGAGCATGGCCACGTGGCGGAAAAGGGCGACCCCCTGGTGGACGCCGGCCTTGGTGCGGCCGCCGCCCCGCTCGCCGAAGACGTAGGGCACATCCACCACCCGGTCGGCGCGGCCCCGCACCAGGACCTCCAGCAGGATCTTGAACCCCACGGGCCGCAGGGCGACGCCGTCGATGACCCGCCGGCGCACCAGGAAGAACCCCGACAGCGGGTCGGTCGTCCGACGCGCCGCCCGCAACATGACCTTCGAGAACAGGCGCGAGAGCTGCGAGACCGCCGCCCGCAGCGGGCCCAGCCCGGGCCGTCCCGCGCCGGGCAGATAGCGCGACGCCACCACCACGTCGGCGCCGGTGGCCTCCAGCCGCTCGAGCAGCACGGCGAGCGTCTCGGGCGGGTGCTGCAGGTCGGCGTCGATGACGCCCACGACCGCGCCGCGCGCCAGGCCGAATCCCGCCACGACCGCACCCGCGAGCCCGTCCCCCCGGTCGCGGTGGTGGACGCGGAGGCGCGCGTCGCCGCGCGCCAGCGCCGCGAGCACGGCGTCGGTGCCGTCGGTGCTGTCGTCCACGAACACGAGCTCGTAGTCGCGGCCGGCGAGCGCCCGGCCGAGGGCCTCCACGAGCGGGCCGACGGTCTCGCGCTCGTTGCGGGTGGGGATGACGACGGAGAGCACGGGGACGGAGGTCACCTCACCGCGGCCAGCCCCGGCGCTCACGCGCGAGGTAGCGCTGGATCGCGCGCCGGCTCCGTCCGTAGGTGCCGCGAAGCAAGCCACGGGTGGCCCGAGCAAACTGTCGAGGGCCCGGCTGCCGTACCTTGTGCGGGGCACGCCCTTTGGCTTGGCCGTTTGGTACCCTAGACATCCGAGATCACCGAGTATCCCAACCGGTCCGCCGCCTCGCTGAGCCGCCGGTCGAGGCACACGAACACGCGGCCGCGTGGGCGTTCCCGCGACCACACCAAGGCCGCCGCAAGCTGCAGCGCATCCCCCGCGCGAAGATCGAACTGTGACGGCAGCATCTCGGCCAGGCTTCGAAGGCGCTCGGTCGGCTGCACCTCGAACCACGCGCGCCTGAGCACCTCCAGCCGCGCCGAGGCCTGGTCGCGCGCCGGCTCCGTGAACACCCGGTCTCTGACCATCCGCGCCAGCGCGCCATGGACTTCGACGGGCGTCCCCCACCAGACCACCTGGCGCCCATGTTGTCGTACGAGGCGGCGCAGGCGAGACGTCCTGGGCTCGTGCAGGCATAGGGGGACGACCGCGCTGGCGTCCCAGAACGTCACACCCTGTCCTCCCGCACCGAGGCGAACGCCGCCATGCTGCGCCGCCGCGACACCTTCGGCGCCGGCATCGTCCAGAATGACTCGGGCAGCGGTGCCTCCGGAGGGCGCAGGTGCCCCAGCGCCACGAGCGCCAGCTCGTCCGGGTCCACACCATCAACCACGCCAAGCGGCACGATCCGGGCGATCGGCCGGTTGCGATCCCGAACGACCAGCTCCTCGCCTTCGCGCACGAGCTTCAAGTAGACGCTCAGCCGGTTCTTGAGGGTTGCGATGTTCACGCTTCGCACGAGAGACCCTCCCCAAATGGCCACAATAGCCATGTTGGCCTATCCTGGCAAGAGCCGTGGAGCGGGTGGACGACGCTCCGCCCCGCACCTTCACAATCCCCCCTGCACCCGCAGCGACGACCCGTCGCTGTTCACCGTCAGGTCCACGGTGGCGCCCGCCGGCAGCAGCACGCAGACCGGCCGGCCCGAGGTGTTCGCCGCGGCGCGAAGCACGATCTGGTCGGCGGCGGCGGTGGCGATCCCGAACGTCCAGCACGCGGTCGCCGGCGGGGCGAACCCGAACGTCCCCGACGGCATCGGCACGCCGGTGGGCACCGTCGCCCAGGTCGAGTGCTCCTGGTAGTGTTGCCAGGCCGCGACCTTCAGCTCCTGGAGCACCTCGTCCGCCTCGGTGACCAGCACCGTGCGCCGCGACCCCAGGTAGCGCGGCAGCGCCACCGCGAGCAGGACACCGAGCACGGTCAGCGTGACGAAGATCTCGATCAAGGTGAACCCGTGCTGGCCGCCGAACCGCCGCGCGCGCATCCAGGTCGTCACGTGCATCCCACCTCCCCGTTGATGTCCGGGCGCCCCGCGTGACGCTCCCCGCGCAGCACCATCGGCACCGTCTTCACCAGGATCACCAGGTCCAGCCACAACGACCAGTTGCTCACGTACCAGCGGTCCAGCTGGCCGCGCTGCTCGAAGGCCAGCGCGTTCTTGCCGCTGACCTGCCACAACCCGGTCATGCCGGGCCGGACATCCAGAATGCCGTCGCCGGCGGGCAGCGGCATCTCGCGCGGCAGGTAGGGCCGGGGGCCCACGAGGCTCATCTCGCCGCGCAGCACGTTGACCACCTGCGGCAGCTCGTCGAGCGCGTAGCGGCGCAGCCACCGGCCCACCGGCGTGACGCGCGGGTCGTAGGCGCGCAGCTTGCGGTAGCGCGCCCACTCCGCCGCGGCGTCGGGGTGCGCGGCCAGGTACGCCGCCAGCCGTTCTCCGGCGTCGAGGTACATCGTCCGCAACTTGAGGCAGTCGAAGAGCCGGTGCCTGCGCCCCACGCGGGGCTCGACGTGCAGCACCGGCCCCGGCGAGGTCAGCGCGACGAGCGCGCCCGCGACCGCGAGCACGGGCAGGCAGGCGAGCATGGCCAGAGTGCCGAGCACGAGGTCCGAGGCGCGTTTGACCGCCAGGTTCCACGGCTTGAGCAGGTTGTTCGGCACGCGCAGGAGCAGCGTACGGTCCTCGAACAGGCCCAGCACCTCGACCCCGAGCACCGGCACCTCGGCCAGGTCGGGGGCGATGATGACGTTCTCGGCCACGTCGCGCAGACGCTCGACCAGCCGCAGGAACTCCTCGCGCTCCAGGCGTGGCGCGGCCAGGATGACCTCGCGGGCGCCGAGCGCGGCCGCGCGCTCCGGCGCCAGCGCCGGCGCGGCCGCGACGCCCACGATCTCGTAGCCCAGGGTGCGGTCGCGCGCGAGCGCGGCCCGCAGCGCCTCGGCCTGCGGACCGTCGCCGACGAGCAGCGTCCGCCGCCGCCAGGGGCCGAGCGCGATGAGCGAGCGCTTCGCGGCGTAACGCGCCAGCGGCAGGGCCACCAGCAGGACGGCCCACGCGGCGACCACCACCGGCCGCGAGACGTCGTCGGCGATGCGAGCGATGGACAAGACCGCGAAGATGAGGACCGCGGCGGTGGTCACCCCGCCGACGCACCGGCGCACTTCCTCCCAGAGGGGATCGCGCCGCGCGTAGAGTCCGGCGTGCCACAGCGCGCCCAGGTAGACCGCCGGCAGCCACCAGAGGGCGAGGTAGTGCGACAGTGGGAAGGTCGGCCGCGCGAACGCCGCCGACAGCGCCGGCAGCACGCTCACGCGCAGGCCGACCGCGACGGCGAGCGACGCGGCGAACGCGGCCAGGTCAGCGGCCACGAGCGCCGCCACCGCCAGGGCTGCGGGCGCGGTCGCCGGGGCGGTCCGGGGGCGGGTCGCCGAAATCGCCTCTTCGGTCACCGGGGCTGGTTCCTCACGGAAATACGCCACTATTCTCCCTAGAATATGCCCAAGACCGCCGGCCTTCGCCCCTCACGGGGGCCGACGGCGGCGGAGCACAGTCGGACGGTTGGACTGGCCGCGCCGAGAACAGCACAACGTCGATGCCAAAGAGCCGCCACCACAGGGCGAACGGCCTCCCGTGCGCCAGCGCCGCCGCGATGGACCGGCTCTCCCTGTGCTCCGGCGACATGTCGTGGCTCACGATTAACCACACCCGTGGGGTACGGGACGAGACATCGGCAGGTCCGGACGCGACGCTGATCGAGGGACTCTGCTCGACGCCCGCGGCCCGCTCCCGATAGTAG
>Ga0308411_10002282_pt1 | contig 12987 bp, 12 predicted proteins | sample HotsprottomLayer_2_FD_203530 | JGI IMG/M metagenome (GOLD analysis project Ga0308411, IMG submission 203530) | Hot spring phototrophic mat microbial communities from Octopus Spring, Yellowstone National Park, Wyoming, United States -... | ecosystem: Environmental > Aquatic > Thermal springs >... | reverse complement strand
CGCCTCGATCTGGATTGTGCTAGTCATGATCACGATAAAGGCCACGCAACCCACTGAGCCAAAGCCGCAGATCCGCGGTATCGAAAGTGTTCCGACCGCCCCGGCTGACACTGGGGATTGACCTGGCAATCGACACACTATCGGCCCAGGAGCCGGGGGTAGATCCCTCCCGGCTCGTCTCGTTTTCTTCCTGGTCGGCTCCAACAAGCAACATCCACTCAAGAAGCGAGGTCGCTGTGCTGTTCAGTATGACGGGCTATGGTGAGGCTAGCTACACCAGCGATAACCTCCTCCTGGCCGTTGAACTGCGCTCGGTCAATAATCGCTATCTGAAGGTCAGCCTGCGAGCACAGGAACCTTACAACCTCCTTGAACCCGAGGTGGAGCGGGTCATCCGGCGATCGATCAAGCGGGGCACCATCCAGGTACATCTACGCTGCAAACGGCAGACCGCGCCAGGAGACTTTCAGATCAATGCCGTGGCCTTGCGAAGTTATCTGACCCAGTTGCAACAGATTGCCGGCGAGTTGGGACTAGCAGGCGGGCCGGCCGCCCTGCTCGGGCAGGCTCTGGCCTTGCCGGGAGTCGTGCCGGAACCGGCCAATACCTCGCTCGATTTTGAAGCGGAGTGGCCCTTGCTCGAACACGTCCTAGAACAGGCAATCGGTCGGTTGCAGCAGATGCGTCAGGACGAAGGGCGAGCGATGGCTCTGGAACTGCTCCAGTTGCGTGATCAGATCAGTCAGCAACTCGAAGCCATTCGCGCTCGGGCTCCTCTAGTTGCAGAAAGCTATCGTGATCGGCTGTTCGAGCGACTCCGTGCCACGCTGAGCGAACTGGATATTCACCTCGACCGTAAGGAACTTATCAAGGAAGTGGCCATTTTTGCCGAGCGGGCCGACATCCGCGAGGAGGTCGTTCGTTTGGCTAGCCATCTGGATCAGTTTCAAGACATTCTCAATGAGCCGGAAAGTTCCGGTCGCAAGCTGGAGTTCCTCACTCAAGAGATGTTTCGCGAGACGAACACCATTGGCTCCAAGGCTAGCGACGTGGAAATCTCGCGGCACGTCGTCGAGATCAAGGGCACACTGGAAAAGATTCGCGAACTGGTGCAGAACGTCGAATGACTCACTCCACCCCCACTCCCACAGGAGGATGCGATGGCCGATGGCCCGCTGTTCGTCGTTTCTGGCCCATCCGGCAGCGGCAAATCGACGGTGATTCACAGTCTGTTGCGCCGTGGTGTCCTTCCGTTGCATCTGGCGGTCTCTGCAACGACTCGACCTCCTCGTCCTGGGGAAGTCGATGGGGTTCACTATCACTTCTGGTCACCCGAACGCTTTGCCAGCGAACTGGCGCGAGGAACTTTTCTCGAACACGCCACCATTCACGGCAAGTACTCCTATGGCACGCCGCGCAACGAGGTCATCGACTTTCGCCAACGCGGCATAGGAGTCATTCTCGACATCGATGTGCAGGGCTTTTCCCAAGTTCGCCTGCTCTTTCCCGAGTTGGTTTCCATCTTCATCCGCCTGCCCAGCGACGAGTTGTACGAACAACGCATCCGCGAGCGGGGCTCGGAGAGCGAGGAAGAGATCGCGCGACGGTTGGCCACCGCCCGCTACGAACTCTCGCGTATCGCTGAGTATCAGTACGTTATCGTTAACGATCAACTGGAACGTGCTGTCGATGAGTTGCAAGAAATCCTCAGTCGATACTTTCCCTGAGTTGCTACTTCTCCGGTTGCTGACACCGGGAGGATTTTCACCCTTGAGGTTTTCACGAATGCACGACGAACTGAAAGAAGAAGCCATTGTCAACAAGGTAGGCGGTCGCTTCAAGCTATCGACGCTGATTCAGAAGCGGCTCATCATGCTCAATCAAGGTGCCAAGCCCCTTGTCGAAACTCGTTCAAACGACAAGATGGCCATTGTCATCCAGGAGATCCTTCAGGATAAGATCTACCTGGACACTTCCGGCCAGGTGCAGAGTTACGGATTGACCGCACAGGAAATGGAACGTCGAGCCATGCTCGGCGATGTGTCGAGTCATCTGGGCGTTTCCGACGATTGAACCTAACACCGCCTCACTGGGAGTTGACCTGTCATGGCTGAAACCTCCGGGCAAAGCAGCGGCAGCCCCCCTCTGCCGAGTGTTCTGCCTCCTGTCGCTCCGCCACCTCCTGTCGAGCGACAGGAAGCCTACCGACCTCTGTCCCTGCTGGCGATCCTGGCTTTTGTTCTGGGCGTACTGTACAGCTTCCTGGTGATTCTGGGAGGAGTAGTGGCCTTTGCCGTCCGCTATCCGCGGTGGCTCGGCATCTTGGTAGTACTGGCGTTGTTGCTCGGCCCGGTGCTGGCCGTGCTGCGCGGCGACAATCGCTTCGGACGCCTGGCTTCCTTGTCGGGATACAGTCTGGCAGTGCTGTTGACCTTGCTGGGATTGGGCGGACTAGTGGCCTATTCCGGCAGCACGCTCTGGGGGCTGCCGGGCACTCTCTGGTTTGTGCCGGTTGCTGCGGTGGTGCTGGCTCTGCTGGCCCGCTCGCGTATCCAGGCCGCCGAGGGCACGCTGGGCGGTGAGCAGTTGGCCCGCTGGGGACTGCTCTCCAGTCTGATCTTCGGACTGATCTACAGTGCCTATCTCACCTCGAACACCCTAGCCATCCGTTCGCAGGCCCAGGCTTGTGGCGAGGAGTTCCTCGAGTCGATTCGCAAGGGCGAAATTCTCCAGGCCTTTGCTCTGTCCATACCGGCACGGAATCGGCCCTCAGGGGCCCAACTGCGTTCCACGCTCGAAACGCTGCACAACACGCCGCGTGGCCCCAACGAAGGGGGCATGCTGTCAGCATTCACCCAGGCGGCCTACGTTCGGCTGTTGCAGCAAGCCGGCCCGGAGGCGCGTTGGGTACTGGAATCCACCAACGATTCCTTTGACCGAGGCAACTATCAAGTCACGCTTCGCTATCGAGTAACCACGCCGCTGGCCCAGTTCACCGTCTTCATCGGAACCATCGGCCAGGAACAATTTAGCAGCGAAGCGGTTCAGCGACGGCAGTGGCACATCGACATCAATCGTACCGGCGAAGACTCTTCCCTGCGCAAGCCAGGGCCAGAATTCGAGCAGGTCAACAGACAGATCGATGCCGCACGTCGGTTCCTCAACGACTGGGTGGCCCTGCTCCGCGATCGAAAGGTGCAGGGGGCCTACCTGGAAACCCAACCTCTGAGCAAACGCGAGCCACTCGCTGGAGCGATTCTTTTCGAGGCTCCTGCGGTCTTGGCCGTTACGGGCCTTGGCCCTCCTGGTGCCTACCGTGCCGATCAGCAGGCTCGTGCGACCTTGCAGCAAGGTTTGAAGGCTTTCGAGCAGGGGAACATCCTCGATCTGAGTGATTTCTACGCCGACTCCAAGCTCAAGGAACTCATCTTGAGCCAGGTTCGCGAGTTGTTTCAGCCGAAACCCGTGCGGCTGTTCGACATTGCCATGCAGTCCGCCGAAATTCCCCTGTTCAAACGCGAGAACGGCCGATTGCAGGTGCAGTTCCCCGGACGCATCACCGTGATCGATCCAACTACCGGCACCACCCGCCCCAGCTATCGGCTGGAATTCGAGGCAGTGGCCGTCGGCCCGGATCGCAAAGATGTCAAACCGATGGATTTTCAGCTTCAGACCCTTCGACTCACTCGTGGACAGACTCCGTCTCCCGAGCAGGCCCCTCCTGGGAGCTGATGCGGATTGGGAGAACCCGAAGACACACCTGTCGTCGGGTTCTCCTTAGGAACCGATTGGTTCGACGATATCACCGAAGCTAGCCAGCAATTCACTCCGAGCCGCTCAAGCGGACAAGCTAGGCAAACCGATCCCAGCAAAGTGTCATCCTGGAAATCGAACCTACCCCAGGAGAGCGGTTCATGTTACAACCGATTCACAACCATCTATCCCCCGAGTTAACGAACTGGCTGGATCGACTTCAGTCCTCTGACAAGGCGGTTCGTCTCCAGGCTGCTCTATTTCTGGTGAGCGGAGAACTGGATCTAGAGCCGGCTATGCCCGTTCTGCGTGCGTTACAGGTGGCCGGCATCTCCGAGTGTCGTAGGCTGGCCACATGGATTCTGACGACCGTCGAAGAGCGAAGAGTCCAAGCAGCCTGAGAAGAGCAAGGCGGAGCTGGCATCAGCAAACCCGCTGGTTTCCCCTGGCAATGCGCCATTGGCTGCGATATGCTGAAAAAACCCTTCCTTGCGGATACTGCATGCAGTTTCGCACAGGAAGTGGCTGAGAAGAACCGTTCTCTTGGGTTGGTTTCACCCCCTCGTCCAGACGTTGTGAAGAAAAACCACTCTTGCAGCAGATCGAGCCATGAGCAGCACAACGAGTACCGCGAGCAAGGCCCGTGGGCCGGCTGGCCCAAAACTGCCCGAGGAAAAGTTCTGGATACGCTACTCCGCACACGGCGAAGCACCGCTCTCCGTAGCTGGCTCGGTCGCTCTGCATGCGCTGGCCTTCGGTGGCCTGATCCTCTATGTGATGTATCTGTCGGCTTTACTGTTCAAGCCGGTCACCTCGATTCCCGTTGAGCCAGTTCGACTAGCCATCGGTGGCGGCGGTGGTGGGGCTCCCAGCGGCACTGCCACTGGAACAGGACAGGGAGCGCAGGAGGATGTACCATCGACCACAGATCGTGAGGAGCAAAAGGCCCCCGAAGAAGGCCCGCCTCGTCCCAAGCTCGATCCAGTGATCGCTCAGAAAGTCCAGCAAAAATTCGAGCCGGACTCCTTCCGCTACATCTCGGAAAGCCGCAGTGAAATGGCTCGGGCCTTTGCGCAACTCGATGACAGCGTGCGACGCAAGTTGGCGGACGGCCTCGCTGCCGCCAAGGGTAGTGCAGGTGATGGCGGCGTAACTAGTGACGGTAAGTCACGTCTGAGCAAACGTGAACGTCGCATGCTCCGCTGGCACATGACCTTCGATGCTCGCAGCGGTTCGGAATATCTCCATCAGCTTCGCGGGCTGGGAGCGATCCTGGCCTTCCCCGTTCGCGAGGGATCGCCCCCCGAGTATCAACTCGTTCGCGATCTGCGACGCGGTGGACGACTGCTGTCCGAAGATCTCTCACGGCTCAATCGCATCTACTGGATCGACAACAAGCCCAACTCCGTCCGCGACATCGTCGCCGAACTCGGGTTACAATTGCCCTTCCTCCCTAGTCACTTCGTGGCCTTCATGCCTGAAGAACTCGAAGCCAAGTTGTTCCAACTCGAGCGGAACTACGTCGAGAAAGTCCTTCGTCAACCGTTTAACGAAGATGCCATCGACGAAACCCTTTTCAAGGTCGTCCGCACTTCGCGTGGCTACCAACCCGAGATGGTTCGCGTCATTCTGCGCTGAACGCTGTGTTGGCTTGTGATTCAGGATGAGCATGTCGGCAACTCCCTGACTGTAACCGTCCTGACACACCGGGCACAGTCGATCTGTGCGGTTTGTTCTCAGACTTCTGGTAAGTCCGCGAATCGGTGAGGACGTGCCTTCTTGCTATATGTCTTTGCCAATCCAGTATTTAGAGCCAGTTTCTTCAAGAAATCGCCTTGCTGGCACAACTTGTGCATTTTCCTGTTGCTGTCCGACCGAATTCGGTCAGACGGCAAACCAGTCCCGTGAAGTCGCCGATCGTTAGGTGTTTGCCTGTTGGTTTGTTGATTGTTAAGTAGGTGCTGTCCCGGATGCCCTGTTGAGTCAGGGGCAGCAAATGCCAGAAGAGATGCCTTGGTGAAGATTGGCATTTGGTCTGGAATCGCCTAACTTTGCGTGGTGTGACGCGAAGGATCTTGGGGCGGCACGCTGTGAATGGAGTCTCTGGGTTGCTGTTTCAGCAGAACCGGGGATTGTGTTGGTGGAAAGGTTCCTGGGACTGGGATGGTGTTTGTCTGTTCGTGAAGTCGGTTCTGACACGATCGGCGCGGGGAACGACGTGCCTAGATGTGGGTCGCACTCACGCGAGATGTTTGGGCAGGTCGATTCTCGAGGCAACCTCAGGGTCAGCGAGTATTGCTGGGCATGTTGATTCCAGAAACGGTTCCTGCTGGAAAGAGGGAACCAGGACAACATCTCCTCGCTCGTCTGACAAACAGCCGGCCCGACCGGAGCCAAGGGTTCTGGTCGGGCCGGTGTCGTTGCGCAGGGCATGCAAAGTCTGGCCATTTTACACGGTGACGGGAGTCGGACTGTGTAAGTCGAGTTCAAAGGTGTCGCCATCGACAAAGCAATGCTGCCCTGGCTCGTAGAGGCGTTGCTGTGCGGAGAGATGATTGCCCCGAATGCAGTATTCGTTGTACGACCATCGGCCAGTCTGGGTGGTGCTGCCGGCACAAATGATGGGAAACGGGGCCAGATCGGTGCGTGGATGGTGATAGCGGTCATGGCGATGGCCGTGCAGCATCAGGCTAATGCCGCCGCGGGCAGCGACTTCTAGCAGACACCGCAGATCGCGGAGGTGACGAAGGACGAGTTCCGGCCCTCCGCTGGCAACGACGGCGGGATAATGCGTCACCAGGATACGAGGGGTGCCGGCCGGCAGTTGCTCAAGCAGATGACTCAACCGCTCGAGTTGCGCGGCCCCAACCCGACCCCGCGCATCCCAGGCCCAGCGATTGGCCGTTGCCGAGTTCACTCCGATCAGCCACAGCGAATCGACCTGCTGGGCAAAGGGGTAGGTTTGATCGAGTCGCTGACCAACCTGCCAGGGGGCGAAGTACCGCTCGAAATGTCCTTGCAGCATGGCGGTTCGGGTGCAGTAATCGTGATTGCCGGGCACCGCCAGCCCAGGCAGTTGCTCGACACGCAGCAACTCGGCCGCTCGGGCGATTTCTTCCTCGAACCCCAGAGCGGTGGCATCACCGGAAAAGACGATGCGAGTCGGCCGTCGCTGATCGATTTCCACCGCCAGAGCCTGGAGAACTCGTTCCGCACTGCGAAAGCGATAGCCTCGACCCAAGACGCGGAGATTGAGCCAGCCGGCAAATCGCTTGTTGAGCCAATCTTCCCGTTTCCAGGAATAACGTCGCACGGTGACGTGGATGTCACTGAGGTGTGCCAGGCGAACTGGCGACAGTTCCTGATGAGCCATTTCCAGCCGTTTCCTTTTCAGGGCTGCGTCGTGGGATGCGGAGGATGCAGCGGAGGCATGAGGGGCACGGCCTGCAGGATCTGGAACATCCTGTCGGCCTCCTTCCCGAATCCAAAGGTTTCCAGACTCAGAGCGATTTGCCGCTCCACCATAGGACGTTGTCCCAATTGAGCGCGATAGACGATGGCGACCTGTGCCCTGTCCTCGTCGCCGCGCCACAGGTTGACCGAGTAGAAGAACTGGCCATCGCTAAAATCGAAGGTCTGAAAGGTAATCGGCTTGTCGCGTAGGGGGCTTTGCACATTGCGGGGGTAGCGTTTGGGTTCAGCGGAGGGAGTGAAGGCGGCGACGACCTCCTTGGGGAAGTCTTTATCCATGTGGCCAATGGCCAGTTCGACTGCCTGGATCGCTGGCGGAGGATTGCCTTGTCGGGCGGGATAGGTGTAGAACAACCGCAGGCGTGGATCGTTGGGATTGCTGGCCAGTTGGCTGATTCCCTTGGGCGGCCGCAAGTACAACTTGGCGATTGGCCCTTTCTTGTCATCGCGGGGGGGAATTTGCAGTGCCTGATCGAGGGAGGCGGCATACTCGTCCAATTTCTGCAAGCGGATCTGCGATTGAAGCATTTTGCTCTCGTAATCCGCCACCGTGCAGCCAAACAGCAGTCCACTCAGAACGCCGGCTAGTACCAGAGAGCGACTGGACATGCAAACGATTCTCCTTGGCCAACACCTTACAACTTTTCGTATCTTACCAATCGAGGGTCTCGCTGGCGAGGTGGTTTGGATCGCGGTTGCTCAGGGAGAGGGATCATGGTTCGATACGACTTCCGCGATAAGGTTGTGCTAGTGACCGGTAGTTCGCGAGGGCTGGGAGCGGCGATCCTGGACGGGTTTGCCCGAGCTGGAGCCATCTGTCTGGTCAATTACATGGAAGATGCCGCCGGACAGAATCGTCGTGAAGCCGAGCAAACGGCCGACACCCTCCGTCAGCACGGGGTGCGAGTCGAAGTCCTCGAAACCGATGTCAGTCGGGCAGACCGAGTCGAGGAATTGATGTCGCGGATCAAGGAGCGACTGGGAGGGTTGGACGTTCTCGTCAACAACGCGGGCATCCTTCGCGATCGAACGATCAAGAAGATGACACCGGCCGAGTGGCAGGCCGTTCTTCAGACCAATCTCGATGGCGTCTTCTATTGCTCGAAATACGGCGCGGAGATCCTGCGTGACGGAGGCCGGATTGTCAACATCGCCTCGATTTCCGGGGTGGTCGGTTTCCACGGTCAGGGGAACTATGCGGCCGCCAAGGCGGGGGTCATTGCTCTGACCAAGGTGCAGGCCAAGGAACTGGCTCGCCGGCAGATCACGGTCAACGCCGTGGCTCCCGGAGTGATTCGCACATCCATGCTAGACAGCCTCAAACCCGAGGTACTGAGCGAATACGAGCGACAGATCCCGGTCGGCCGGATTGGCCGACCCGAGGAGGTGGCGCACGTCGTGTTGTTCCTGGCTTGCGAGGAATCGAGTTACCTCACTGGCCAGACGATACAGATCACGGGCGGCTGGTTCTGAGCGTCTGGGAAACGCCAGCGAGCCGGCCCGCGTCAGCGGCCAGAGGCGCTCGCTCCACCCGCTGACACGAGGTGGCTTGCTGGCGAGCCGGCCCGCGTTAGCGGCCGGAGTTTTCTCGAGCGAAATATGCTCGCCTCGACAACGACCACGGTCAACCTGCTGAAGTGTAGGTTAGGATTCCTTCTTCGAGAGCAACCCCGTCATGGTGCAACTGACGATCGTCATCAAACCCTTCCGAGCTGAGGCCGTCATCCAGGCACTGGCCGACCTGGACATCCATTCCATCGTGGTTCGTGAGGTCAAGGGCTACAGCCGACAAAAGAACTATCTGAATCGCTATCTGGGTAGCGAATACAGCATGGCCTTTCTGCCCAAGGTCGAGATCACCCTGTGCGTCAGCGAGGAGCAACTCGACGCGGTTACTGACTTGGTCGCTCGCACCGCGCGAACCGGCCGCATGGGCGACGGCAAGATCTTCGTCCTGCCCCTGCAAGGCGAGGTCATCGAGTTTTGATGTGCAAGCCAGAGGCAAACCGAGAGGCGTAAAGGTACTCCAACTCCGAGGATGTTCCGAGGTGTTACATGACGGGAGCCGTTCTAATTGTCGCTCTTTTTCTCCGAACTTGAACTTCTCATCCTCTCAGCGTAAAGCATGTCTGGGCGACGACGCAGACTCCAGGAGAAACAGGCCATGACGACCGGACATACCCAGGCGGATCCGAGCAGTTGGCACCTGCCGCACGGCTTCCGTTTTGCGGGGTTGCACTGTGGCATTCGTTCCGAAGGCGATCGCAAGGATCTGGCTGTGGTGTTGAGCGACCGGCCAGCGTCAGCCGCTGGAGTGTTCACGCAAAACCGAGTGCGAGCGGCTCCGGTTCGCGTGTGCCAACAGCGACTGCCGGCTAGCGACGTGCGAGGGATCGTGATCTGCTCGGGAAACGCCAATGCCTGCACCGGGCCACAGGGACTGGCAGATGCCCAGCGCATGACCGCATTGGCCGCCGAGCAAGTCGGTTGCCGAGAGGAACAGTTCCTGGTGGCCTCCACCGGCGTGATCGGCCGACCTCTGCCCATGTCGGCGATCGAAGCGGGTATCCCTTCCGCTATCTCGGCGGCCGCTCCTACAGCTCAGGGGCTGAACGATCTAGCGCATGCCATCCTCACCACCGATACCGTCATCAAGGTCAGCACCCGTGAGGTGACCCTGGCCGGAGTTCCCGTTCGCTTGACGGGAGTCGCTAAGGGGGCAGCCATGATCGGCCCCAACCTAGCTACCATGCTGGCATTCGTCTTTACCGATGCCGGAATCGCCCCCTCTGACCTCGCGCCGCTGGTCAGCCGAGCCGCCGCTGTGTCGTTCAACTGCGTCAGCGTCGAAGGACACACTAGCACCAACGATACCTTGATCGTACTCGCCAATGGTGCCGCTGCCGGGCCACGATTGCACGGCGATGAGTTGCTGCGGTTTGGAGCCATCCTGTCAGGGGTCTGCACCGACCTAGCCCAGGCCATCGCCGCTGATGCCGAAGGAGCCAATCACCTCATCGTTCTGGAGGTGGAGGGGTTGCGAACCGATGCCGAGGCCCACCGTATCGCTCGAACCATCGCCGACAGTGCCCTGGTCAAGACCGCCATCTTCGGAGCCGATCCCAACTGGGGACGCATCGTGTCGGCGGCCGGCTATGCGGGTGTGCCCTTTGAAGAGGAGCAACTGTCGCTGTGGCTGGGTGATCTGTTGCTCTATCAACACGGAGTTCCCCAGCCGTTCGATGCCGCCACAGCATCCGCCTACCTGAAACGCGAACGCACCGTTCACATTCGACTGCGTTTCACCCTGGGGCCAGGCCGCTGTACCTTCTGGACGAGCGACCTGACCTACGAGTACATCAAACTCAACGCCGAGTACACGACCTGACCCGCTGGCCCCGTCGCTGCTTACCTAGGCGACGGGGTTTCCGAGGCAGCCGGAACGGGTTGGGTAGGGCGTTCCGCGATCGTCAGGATCGGCGGCATCACGAACAGCAACAGAGCCAGCCACAACACCAGAGCTTGCAGCAGCGCGTGCCACCACTGGAAACGTAACACCAGCCACAGCACGACGAACCACACTCCCAGCAGCAGGCCGTTGAGCAACAGATTGGCGAGCAGAAGGCCGCTGCGGAAGTTGGTAATTATTCCCAGTTCGCCCTCCAGCATCACGCGTCCTCGGTCATCGACATAGCGAAGGGGGCTGGTGGCTGTGACCCCAAACATGGTGCGCGTTTCTCGCTGCTTGAAGTTACCCTTGTCGTCGCGTTCGGCCTTGAAGGTCACTTTCTGCCCGTCCTCCAGAACGATGACCTCAGACGGACGGCTCGGTAAGGTCTTGCCCCCAGGCAAGCCGTTGAGGCGATATTCGCCACGCGTGCCGGGCCGCAGTTTGTACACCTCCTCGCCGCCCGATTTAGGTATCCGCAACTCCGGGAAAGGCTTGCTATCCTCGCTCGAGGACACTTCCCAGAGCGGCCGATAACTCCCAGGCGATCGAGCGGCCAGCACCACCCACAACAGCAGAACGACCATCACCCCGCCGGCAGCGGCTGGAGCCCGCCAAGCCAGCCCGCTTGTCACCTCGGTGTACCAGTAGTTCTGAATCCATGCCGACCAAAGAGTCAGCAAGGCCGCCAGCACGCCAAACGTCAGCAGCAGGATGACAATCAGAGTCAGCACGTTTGCCCCTCTCCCTCAGGGTTTGCTCGGCCGCAAGCTCAACAGATAGGCCATCAGATCGGCGAAATCGCTCAGAGCGATCTGCTCCGAAAAGTTGGCGGGCATGGGCGATAGCGGCGAAAGCTGTCGTTCCTCGACCTCGTCCTTGGCAACGCGAACTTCTTTGCCCTGCTGATCGGCCAGCACCAAAACCGCTCCTTCTTCGCGTAGCAACAACCCCTGCACCGATCGCCCGGATCGCAGCGTCAGAAAGGTGGTGCGGAAGGCGTGATCGACGTTGCGATTGGGATCGAGGGTGTCTTCTAGCAAGCGATCCAGTCCACGCAGGCCGATGCCGTCGAGTTGCGGGCCGACTTTGGCCCCCTTGCCGGCCACCTGATGGCAACTAGCGCAGTGCTTTTCAAAGACCGCCGCTCCACGCACTGAATCTGCCTTGCCTTGCAGAAAACTCTTGCGACGTTCCACCAGTAGTTGACTCAGGCGGGCATCAGCACTGGGCATGCCAGCGGTCAATGCCGCGATCTTCTCCTTCAGACCGGGGAAATGGGTGGACTCCAGTCGAACGACCACGGCGCGTTCCTGCAACACACGCGGAGAGGCTTTGCCCTTGCTGATAGCCTCGAACAAAGCTTCCGCGCCTTCGCGACTGCCACTCAGACCGGCCGCGATGTCGGTCTGCAACTGCGCCGGAGCCGTTGGCAAGGCCCCCAGCAGAGCCATCCTAGCAGCCGGTCGGTTGACCTGAGCCAGCAGGTTCGCCAGCATCTGCCGCTGCGACAGCGGACGAGAACTGTCGTTGAGCCACTGCCCCAGCAGCGGCGCAAAGCGATCGACCTCGAAGTTCAGCAGCGTCGTCAGGGCCGATTGCCGAACCCCCGCATCGCCACCAGCGGCCGAGGCCAGAGCCAGCAGTTTCTCGTCGTAACGACGCAGTTTCTGGCGGGCGATCAGTTCGATGGCCAGTTGCTGTTCGGATGCCTGGGTAGAGTCGAGGAGTCGTCCAATCAGATTTTCCGCCCAGCTTTGCGCCTCCTGCGGAAGCCCTGCGCCGCGTTCCTGGATACCCCGTGTCACCGCGCGAAGCAACTGGGCCTGCAAGGGCAGTTGCTCGGGCTGATACCCCTGACAGAAACGCACCAACTCGCCTACCTGCTCGCTCTTGCCGTGGCGAGCGATGTGGTGAACCAGACGGGCGAGATCCTCAGCGGAATAGCGTGTCGTGCGAATGTGCCCGAGCAGAAAGCCGGCCGACTCCACTGAGGGAACGCCCAACGCCACATCGGCGATGGCCCGAGCATCGCGTTCGTCGAGTTGGCCGAGTTGTTTCCAGTTGTCGGCCGGTCGCAACTGGTTTCGCAGGGCGATGCGGACGGTGTGCAACAGATGGCTATCCGCTGCTGGCACAACGTGTCGCAGAGCCAACAGCGGCCGAATGTGTGCTGCTTGGGGATGCTGACCGAGCGCATCCGCAGCGGCACGCTGCACATGGGCGCTGGAGTCCTTCAGCCCCGCTTGAGCCAGTTGGCTGTGTCGATCTTTCCAAGTTACCGTCTCGGCCAGGATACGCTGGACGTGGGTGCG
>Ga0308411_10002280_pt1 | contig 12988 bp, 11 predicted proteins | sample HotsprottomLayer_2_FD_203530 | JGI IMG/M metagenome (GOLD analysis project Ga0308411, IMG submission 203530) | Hot spring phototrophic mat microbial communities from Octopus Spring, Yellowstone National Park, Wyoming, United States -... | ecosystem: Environmental > Aquatic > Thermal springs >... | reverse complement strand
ATCGGGTGACCTGCCACTCCGGTTTCTCCAGATAGCCGGTCCAACGAGAGTAGAGGCACCTGCTGGCATCAGGGAGTCGTCCGCCGAAGTCGCTCACCAGCATGCTGGGTCGGAAGATCATGACGTACCGGGATGGGTTGGATCGGATTTCCTCCATCCCAATCCGGGCCGGGGAGATTAAAGCGTGAAATCTTTCGAGTCGGTTTCTCCGGTAAGTTTCCTCGAAGAACCTGGGAAAGAAGATTCTCACCTGCTCCGTGGACTCCGGCCTGGGGACGGAAGTCTCTGAGGCGATCAGGTGCATGACGTAGGCGGTGTAGGCATCGGCAACGAAGGTTCGACCGGCCCGGACTGTGGCCTTGTAGAAGCCAACGAGCCGGTCCACGTGCTGAGGCGAAAAGGATGCCAGCACCAGCCCTGGGGCCGACTTGATGTGGTCCGCGATTTCATCTTCAAGGGCGTATTCGTTTTGCCCTCGATAGTCAGGGTGACCGATGTGGGTTCCCTCCATCAGCAAAACGTCGATGGACCGCCCTGAGACAGCTTCGATCAGGGTTCGGTGCATGCCCGGCTTTCGACCGTGGAGCCGCAGGTCGCCGCTGTAGAGGATCGACGCGCCGTCGGCCTCAATGAGGAAGGCTTGGGCCCCAAAGATCGAATGGTCGACAGAGTAGGCAGTGACCTTGAAGGCTCCGATCTCGACCGGCTTTTCAGAATCAAGCTGCCGGTAACGCTGCCTGGGGAGATGTGGCTGCTGGGCAAACTTCGCCCCGGCGTTCATCATCTTGCTCGTGCCCCGGCTGGCGTAGATGGGAATCTCCGGGTGCGAGTGTCGGATCAGGCCAGTGTGGTCCTCATGGGCATGAGACAGCAGGATCGCGTCTGCTCGCGGTCCATCCTCGAAGAGACCGGGTATTCTTGGAAGGATGCCAGCTTCCAATAGTTCCTGCTTGGACTTCTTCCTGAGGCCGGCTGTGTCATGGGGATTCCCGTCCGGATCGAACAGGGGCATCCCCACGTCCAGAATGATGCGACTCCTGTCACTGCTGATCTCGACGCAGTTGCCTCCGATTTCGTGGGTTCCCCGGTGGATGGTCAGCTTCATGCATGCGACTCCCGGAGTACGCGATCTCGTTCACGAAGCCGTCCTTGCTGGTTCGACTGCCAGATGTGCCCAGTTGTGACATCCAGAGCGGTGAGCCAGCCCCCTTCGCAGCAGCCGGTGTCGAGGCAGACCACGAAGCCAAGGTCCAGAACATTTCCCTTCATCTGTGGCGTGTGGCCCACGATGATCGTCTTTCCTGAGACGTGAGGCTTGGCTTCGGAAGGGTCCAGGTGTTCCCAACGCAGCCGGGTTCCCGACTGCCGCTCCATTGGCAGCCTGGGGTCGTAGTTCGCATGAACGAAGATGAACTCTTCCGATTCATGCCATTGCGGTGAGGACTTGATGAACCGAACGTGGCCTGAGGGAACCGCATCGAGATCGTCCAAGGAGCCGTAGGACCGGAGCGTTTCGTCGCCACCGAACTTCAGCCAATAGCGGAGTTCCGACCGGCTTTCCCTCGCCGCCAGCAGCATTTCCTCGTGATTGCCCATGAGCGGGATGAGCCGGCATTCCTGCGAGAGCCGAAGCAGTGTCTCGATCACGCCTCGGCTGTCCGGTCCGCAGTCGATGGCATCCCCGAGGATTACAAGTGTGTCCTGCTCTCTTGGCTGGATGGCATCGATAAGCCGACTCAGGGCTATCGAGCAGCCGTGAATGTCACCGATGGCGATGGTTCGTGGATTCATGGGACTACCGATTTGATCTTCGATCACAGGGTCTCCGTCAGGCTCTGAGCAATCCGCTCGTTCACGAAGAGGCACGCTCTCTTTCGATCCATGTGGGAGACATGAAGCCAGGTCGGGTCAACCGGGGAAAGCTCCGGCCCCGATTTCCCTGGGAACTTCACCGCCTTGGCCATGAAGTTCCAGAACTCTCCGTAGAAGCGGGGCATGTTGAAGCGAGAGAACACCGGTGTGATCAGGATCTGGGTTCTCGTTTCGTCGAAGTTGCGGACATCGATCCCGCCAGGAATCAGGATGAGCCACCAATCAACGACGCCGTTCATTGTCTTCACGGTTTCTCGTCCTCCCTGCCATCCCATCGAGCAAATCCACAGGTGGTCCTGAGCCCAGAAGCCGTAGAACCGATAGAGCCGACTGGCCATCCACCGGCTCCAGTCGTCCAACCGTTCAGGGATTCGGTACGTCTGCGTCAAGATCGAGGCAGCGTAAACGATCTGGTAGATTCCGTCCTCGGTGTAGTGTGTTCCGTCCTCGTCGAGATTCCCTTGATCCGCTGCACCAGCGAGCCGATCTCTCCGTGCTGGTATTCCGGTCGGTCCTGTTGCGGATGGTCGGGAATGATCAGAGTCCGTTCTGGAGAGAATGGATGCAGACCGTGATGGACGTGCCACCATGACCTTGGGATTCCCAACAGTTCCAAGTCCGTGGATGCAGCCAGCGTCTCATCGTACATCGGCAGCCACGGTGGCCGGTTGTCCTGAGCCAGTGCCGACGCCTTGACAGCCACAGGGACACCGATTGCGGCGGCTCCGATGGTTGCTTGCAGGAACTCTCGTCGTTGCATGGATGGACTCTTCAAAGGGACTCTGCCTCGGATGCCGACTGCCGGGTATCAAAGGTCGCCCCGATCACAGGCCCGGAAGAGGATGATCCCTGTCACCAGCCACAGTGTCAGAGCGATCCAGGGGAAGCCGTAGAGTAGTTCTTCGATCGTCCCGATCAGAGTGAGGTAGGCCATTCCGGCGGCCAGGAACAGGACCACTCCGCGAACGCCGCTCCGGATTCCGCTGCCGATGGCTGACGGTGCGATCCGCAGGAGCTTTTCGAGTTCGCTGTGCCGATCCTGGAAATCGTCCATGGCTTTTCTCTCGTGGTGAAAAAGGCAGGCTCCCGGAGAGCACTGCTTGGATTCGATGGCTTATCGCCGGCCGATCACCCCTTGAGTGCCGGTCCGACCTGCTTGGCCGAGCCTTTCGGTTCGGCGGCAGGCAGCCGACGGGATTGTGCCGGCTCGCCTCACCTTCGCGGGGCCTGCGTCTCTCCGGGAGGTCCTGCACAGCCCATCCTAGAACCGGTCGCCGGCAGCTGTGGGTCACAGATGGGCCCTGTTCCAGGCTCGATGGATCGCAAGCTTCACGGCTTTTCAGTTCCCCTGCGTGCGGTTCGGGTCGTCATCCGTCGCCAGTTCGACGTTCAGCGTCCGCCGGGTTCTCCGTTCTTCTCTGAACATCGGAAGCTCCTTCTGCTCCCAGTCCTCGCCCAGCCTGGCCCGTTCCTCGAACCACTGGATATCGTCTGTCAACAACTGGCCGTCACGTTCCGGGATCCACCAGTCGGAGAGCTGAGCCGTGAACATCGCCGCCTCGAACGTCGCCCCCAGGTACGCTGCCTGATCGAGCACGAGAATCCAGATTCCCGGCCGGTCGGAGCTCGGGTTCTCCAGAACCGGTCCGATCGGCACATCCGGATGAAGCACGATGCATTCGGTGATGGTCTTCAGAAGTTGCTCTCGCTGCTGTTCGATCACGCTCCCAGTCCTCCCCGAGTGTGCAAGGTTCTCGGGAGGTGATTCTACTCGATGAAGCAGCCGGTACTGAGCGTCTGCGTCCTGCTACAGGTTGGACCCGAGAATCTTCCATTGGCCATTTTCGAGGAAGACGTCCCGATCAATGTTCTTCTCGATGATCCGGCGTTTCAGAGCGTCGTAGCCCCGCACGTTCAGGACGACGCGGACCATGTTGTCCACCTTCCTCCCGTCCGGCAGATAGGCGGGGAGTGCCGATGTGATCTGGATGGAGTCGAGGGTGTTGAAGTCCACGCCGTCCATCCCGAGCAGTCCCTGCTTGACGGTTTGGTCGCCGCCCAGCAGCCGGTCGATGTACTGCTGGACGTGGGCTTTGGCCGCTTCGGACTGATTGGGGACGGTCGCCGCTTCCGGCTGGGCCTGAGCCGCGGCCGGCGGGGACTGCTGGCCGCAGCCGAGGATCATCATGGGCGTGACCAGCAGCAGGCCGAGCAGGCAGTAACTCTTCATGGCGTTCTCTCCGGGTCAGGGGATTGGATCGGAACAGGCGGTCCACACCGGACCGCCCACCTCTCCACCTGATACCCGAAGGACCGGCAAGGGTGGGTCAACGCATTCAGCCGCGGTCCCAGAGGGCCTTCTGGACATTCTGCGGCCTGACCGCTTTCATCAGTCCGTCCATGTCGCTGCGGAGCGACTGGACCGTGAGCGAGACCAACTCCACCTGTTCGCCGATGTAGAGCATCGTGTTCGCGAGCTCCTCGACGTGCGGGGCGTCGGACTGGGAGTCGATGACGAGCTGGGCCTGCCGGATGGCGGCCTGCGTCTCCTCCTCCAGTTCGTCCAGGTTGAGCTCGGTGCAGTCGAGAAGCTGAGTGAGGCACTGCTCCAGTCGTTGCTCACGGAGTTCCATGCTCGTCGATCACTCCCGATTCATGTCCAGGGCCTTCTCCAGCCGGCTGACGATCAGGTCCCGCAGCTCGGGTGGATTGACGACTGTTGCTCGTCCCGTCCATGCCAATACCCAGTTGGCGATCTCTTCCAGCCCGTCAACGTGGAAGCTGAGCGTGACGCTGCCGTCCTTGTGAGCCGTCGCCTTCTGCGTGTGGTGCCAGACGGTCTCGATGACCACCTTCGCGGCGTCCGGTGTGAACCAGATTTCCACGTCGTAGGACTGGTCTCCCCGATAGACGGACCACGCATTGCCGAAGTAGGTCCGAAGGTCGAAGTCGTCGGGGATTTCCGCCTTCTCTTCCAGCATCCGGAGGCTTTTGAACCGGGCCACCCGATACGTTCGTGGTTCGGATTCATCGACTGGGCGTCCGATGACGTACCAAGCGTTCTTGATCAGGCAGAGCCGGAACGGGTGAAGCCGGAGCTTCACCGGGGCCGGTTCATAGGGGCTCTCGTAATGGCCGGTCAGTTGTCGCTGTCGAAGAAGTGCCGACTGAACTGTCTTCAGGGCATCGTGGTGCCGACTGTGGTCAGCAATCTTCAGGTCCAGCACCTCGATCAGCCGTGAAGCATCTTCCAAGAGTTGCTGAGCCTGTTCGCTGGACGTTGCCGCCAGCTTACGGGTCGTCGGCATTGCACCCGATGTCACGTTCAGTCCCGGTGCCTTCGTCAGTGCGGTTGCCACGGCCTGACCCAGTAGCTCATCGTCGGTCAGCATCATGACCGGAAAACGGAAGTCAGGCCGGACCCGGATCGTGTGGTCTGACGGATCGCGATACCAGGGAACGCCGGCAAACTCCAGAACCTCCAGGTCCCGATAGACGGTCCGCTCCGATGATTCGAGTTCCTCGGCAATGGCTCTGGCCGTCCATCGTCCCCGGCTCTGGATGAGGTTCAGAACACTCAGGACTCGGGCGACCCTGGCGTTCTGCCGCACTCTCCGATCCCGGTCCGGTCGCGTCGTGATGGGATAACCCTTGCCGGTCCTTTTTGCCTGCCAGTTCGTTCCCTTCGTTACTTTCTTCGCCATGCTCCGTAACCGCTTTCAAAGATGGACCAGTTTCAACGCCCGGTTGAACTCTTCCGGGTGATGTGCCTTCAGGTAGGCAGCGTGATAGGTCGTGACCGCCTGGGCCAGATGATGGCTCTTACAGACGGCCCATGTTGCCGCTTCCCGGATTGTCTCAAAAAGTTCACGGGAGTCCCATTCTTCTAGAGTGGCCTTGTCGGCCTCCGCCATGAACCACTCCGCAAACGTCCCTATCTGCTTCCAGTTTCGTTTGCTGACGGCCCTGACGAAGGCGTATCCTTCGGCCAGCGGGATGTCGGCCAGCCGGTTCAAAAGCAGCATGACCTGCTCTTGAAACAAGATCAGCCCTCGCGTCTCTCGAAGTGTTTCTTCGACGATCCCGTTCGGCCTCCTTGCAGCTTCACCAGAGGCCCGGCTAATGTACCTCGCGATCAGGCCCGGCTGATGCACTCCCCCCTGATACATCGCCGTGATCGCGGCGATGTCGATCAGGGACCGTGGCTTCAGGGCTGGCAGGAGTTCCTTCAGTTCCGTGCCGTCGAGTTGGTTGATCCCTTCGATGTCCCCTGACTGCAAAAGTGCGAAGGCCGCCGGATCGCCCCAAGCGATCGGGTTCAGCCAGATGCCCGAATGCTGTCTCCTGATGCGACGCGCCACGAGGCAAGGCACTGCTTCAAGGGTCGTGGCTGGATGGACGGTGACGGCCTTGCTCTTGAGGAGAGCAGCTTCCCTCTCGGTAATCGTCGGCGTCGTGGCGACAAAGATGAAATGCACCGTCCGGCCTTGGCTCGCATTCAGAAACCTCTCGAATGGCAGACTGTGCTGAATGGGATCGATTTTGGAGAGGTCCGTCAGGTAGGCCACCAACGAACAGGATCCCGCCCCGATGAGCCAGCAGCAATCTCCTCGGTCCCTGATGAGTTGGGCGGTCGTGATTGCTTCCTCAAATGCTTGGTCGTATCCCTGTTCCCGCATGGTCTTCAGTTCTTGGTCCAGCCGCCTGGCTGCCCACAAGCGATCACTGGGTGAGTATCGCTCTTGAAGTCGTCTTTCACAGGCTCGCCTGATTCTTTCCATGATTCACCAACGTCACTTCAGGGCTGCCCAGCCGACGCCGCTCCAGATTGTACCGGCGGCAGTCGGCGGCAGTGGGTCTGCTCCCCCATGTCGCCCGGTGGACGACCATTCTCCCCGCACGGAGCCTGACCAAAGCCGTTCGGAGTCGCCGTCGTTATCCCTGGCCATTCACGGTGCGAAGCTGTGTCAGCTTAAGCCGCAGGTAGTCCGAGACTTGATCGACGATGATCCTCTCGGACCGGGTAAACCACCGCCGCTGGATATCCAAGGTTTCAATGACATCCTTGTAGCTGAGTTCTCCGATGAGGGCGTTCGGGGAAGTGTCGTCAGCCGCTGACCGTGCGGGATTGCTTGACGAAGCCGATTCGGGTCTCGGTATTCCTGGACCAGCCGGCTCCCACCGGATGGGGCCAGAAGGATCAGGAGGAAATCCCTCGGGGGCATGTCGAAGAGAAGTTCTTCCGAGAACCATCCGTTCTCCCAGAGCCCGACTCTGGCGTTCCGGATCCGTTGATCGGAGGGAAATCCCGACGTTCTGTCGTTGTGGACCGTGGTTGACGAAGCCGAAGTGACCGCCGGCCAGGCGCACCAAAGCAGCACACTCACGACGGTGCTGGAGAACGCCCGCATCCCCGACGACGGAGAACGGGACGTGGCTCCGGTCCACCTGGGTGGCGACAAGGCTTTCGACGCCCCGTGGATTGGCGACTGGCTCGAGGAGCGCGCCATCACGCCGGTCATTCCGCATCGTGGGGAGATTCCCGAGGCGCGGCACCCTGACTGTGATCGTGACATGTACCGCCGTCGCAACGTCATCGAGCGTCTGGTCGGCAGGCTCAAGGAGTGCCGCCGGTTGTTTGCTCGTTATGAGAAAACGGAACTTCGTCGGCTTCATTAAGATGGGCTTGGTGCACTACGATCTGCGGCTGTTTTGCCCCGAATCGCTTTTCACACAGAGCCGAGAAACGAACACGCGAACGCAATCAGGCCTTCGTCTCTGTCGCCATGATGCACCTCATGGTCAGAAGACTGGCATAAACCGGGGTTTGGGGACACGCGCTTACGCCGCCTCCCCTAGGTTGAGCAAATTCAGCCAGGGTTCGAGCTTCGCCACCTGAACGATCCGCATCTCCTGAAGCGTTCGCTCCGTATAACCCCGAAGCCACGTGTACTCCAGAACCTCGGCCACGCCGACCCCTTCCAGGAGCCAGGGCGGGATCATCTCGTCGCCGGCCACCTGCCGGTGACACTCCATCCGCTCCGCCAGGTTTTCCGCCCAGTCGAGGTACAGCGGGCGCTTCGCAGCACGTATCAGATAGAGCCCGGGCTCCAAGGGGATGTCCGAAAAGAGCCGCTGCTGGAGTGTCACCCGCTGGCGCATCTGAATCTCCGAGACAAAAGCGGCAGGTCTGGCCCGCCCCTGCTTCCGCAACGAAAGGGCCGCCCAGCGATAGTCGATCGGGTCGAACCCGGGCTTGATCCGGGCAGCGATCTCGTCGAAGCGGCTTGCCCAGGCGGGATTGCAGAGGATTTCGTCCAGCGATGGCATCCGGTTGATTTCTCTGAGCAATTCCCGCTGTAGATGGCGGACCGCCCATTCGCTGGCAAAAATGTAAGGCGCATATCCCGCGGCCAGTCGATATTGACGCTCGCTCGGTTCGCCTTGGAGCTTTCCGGCCTTACGTGCATTCAGAAGGGCCAGGTTCAGGCGCATGGGCTCCACGCGTAAGCCCAACGCTCTGGCGGCCTCCTGGAAGCGGGCGTTGGCGTTCGGGTCGGCAACCACGTAATCGGCCGACATGCCCTGGCGCACCTCGCGGAATGCCGCCAGTAGGCGATCCAGATCGGGTTCATCGGTCGTTACGATCACCGTTGGCGCGGCAATATCTCGTGCGCCTTGGATCGTCTTTCTCGGCTGGTGGATGTGCGGCGGCCAGTGGGCGGGGTCCCACTGGGCCATCGGGATGAAGTTGCCGGCGGCATCCGTGGGCGGACCAGGCGGCGGGGTCAGACGCGTCTGGTAGCGGGCGGACGGCTGGCGGCCGGCGGCGACGGCGGCGGCGTTCTTGGCCATCACCGCCTGCATCTTGTCGTAAATCTCAAGGATGGTTTCCTTGGTGCGGTACGAGCCGTATTTCTCGACGTCCTTGCGCTTGACGATGGGGAAGGTCTCCAGGATGTAGGCCACCGCGTCGCGGGGCGTCGGGAAGTACTTCTTGAGTTCGGCCAGTTGCTCGGGTGTTTCATCCACCACAGCCCCGTCGGCCTTGCGGGCGGGTTTCCACTGTCCATCCGGCGTGGAGGGCAGGTAGAGATGGAAGAACGCCGCGTCGAGTTCGGCACGAATGAGGAACCGTCGCTCCTCGTCCCAGATGAACGGCGGACCGTCGTAGCCGCAATCCCGGGCGAAAGGCTCCAGGTCCCAGGCGGTGTAGGTGAGCTCAACGACGCGGGGGAGGAGCCAGTCGCCGAGGGTGAGGGGCGAATGGCGAACGGTGAGTGGCAAATTGGGGCGCGGTGTGCACGAGATCGAACCACAGAACGAGTCAAATACGGCTGGGGCTATAACCGGCAGCTGTGAGGCGATAAAAAACAGCATGTTTGTGCCCCCAAGTTTCTGCCGTGCCGCAAAATCAAGTGGAACGGTCGAGAGCGCAACAATCGAATATTTCAAGTGAGGGTTACTGCTGGACAGGATCAAGAAGACATTATCCCCCGCCCCGCAAGCTGGGAAGAATGATGGGACGAAGGTTCGCTCATTTGTCGCGTTGGTGATGCGTCGCCAGCCGAGGAGCCATTTCCGGTTCCAGCCGGTGTTGGCGAGGGCGGCGGACACGTCTTCGGAGCGGACCCAGTAGCGCGGTAAAACTACGCAGCTGGGATCCTGTTTCTCTGCAAGCGACAGGTCGCGCGTCTCGAGGCCGTCGTACGTCGCCCAGCGATGGTCGAAATGCCAGATCATCTTCGCCTCATACAGCGGCAGGTATTCCTCCACTCGCCACTCGCCACTGGCCATTCGCTGCCGCTTCCGGAAGATGTTGCCCTCCAGCGTGAACCCTTCCGCCTCCAACTGCTGGCGCGTGCGGAACAGGTGCGAGTCGGTTGTCATATTGAAAAGCCCCTGTTTGAACCTGATCCCCCAAGGATTTTCCTCCGCGTGCCCGCCACGGGCTTCTTTGATGAGCACGGGCACGCGGCGGTAGATGGCCTTGGTCAGTTCCGCGTCGGCCCTGGACCGGAAGATGGGGCAGGTGCGGGTGTTCGGGTTGAGTAGCGCGATTTCCTCGGAGGTGAGCGAAAAATGCCTTTCCGGGTCGGCCAGGTCGCTTACGTCCAGGGCGAAGAAAACAAAGTCGGCCGGAGGGCAGGAGGGAGTAGGGAGTAGCGAGGAGGGAGTAAGGGGTCGGTCCTCCTCTGGCTGCTGGCTACTGGCTACTGGCTGCCCTGCCCGGGCGCGCATCGTCAGGAGGCAGAACTTCATTCGGCTATCGATAGCCGGGAAGATGCCTTTCCGGTTCTCGAAGTCGTAGAGGCTGACCAGGGAACCGGTTTCGATGAGGTCCTGGAAGAAGAACTTGGTGGTGTCGTCGGTGGCGATGCCGGAGGGGACGATGCAGCCGACGCGGCCGGCGGGATTGAGTAGGCTGCGCTTCAGTTCGGCGAAAAGGGCGTATGTGTTGATTCGACCTCTAGCGCATAGAGGGTACCGGCCGGAACCGGAGGCGATATGGCTGACGGAATCGTGAACCCGTTTCGCCTCGGAGAATTCGCGGAAAAGCTGGGGATTGTTGACTGCAAGCTGCTCGATCATCCGTTTGCGTTTGGCGCCAGTGGGAGCCTCAGCGATTTCGGGACACCTCTGGGCAAACCATTCTTTTTCTTTCAGTTCCGTGTGCTCCCACGGCGGATTGCCCAGGACGCAGTCGAAGCCGCCGAGCCAGTGCGGGAGGGAGTAGGGGGTAGGGGGTAGGGAGTAGGGAGAAAGGAGTGGGCCCTCCGCTGGCTGCTGGCTAATGGCTACTGGCTGCTGCGCTGGCCGGAACACATCCGGGAACTCCAAGTGCCAGTGGAAGAACTGATACTGGCGGGCCAGACGCTGGATTTCATCCTTCAACCACTGGGGGGCGCTGTGGGGGCTCTTCTCGATGGCGCGGAAGACTTCTTCGGTGATCGCGTAAGGCGGGCCGCCGTCGCGCTCGCGCACCTTGCGCCAGACGAAGGCGGCGCACCAGGCGTCGGCCCACAGGCGGCCGAAGAGGTAGCCGCTGGACTTGACCAGTTCCTCGTAGCGCTGTTGCTTGGCGCGGACGGCCTGGGGGGTGTCGTCGGGGAGACGATCCAGGTTGACCAGGGCCGAGGCCAGGTCGCCCAGGCGCTCCCAGGGATAGAGGAGAGACTGGTGCCCGCGTGCCGCGTCCTGGCGCTCGCGGCGGTTCTGGCGCCTCACTTCCGTGCAGTAGGCCCGGTCGTCCCCCTCGATGGGCTTGAACGCCTCATCCGGGATTCCTTCGGCGAGCAAGGCGGGGGTGGCGCCGAGGAGGCTGTTGCCGCATTTGATATGGTGGTCGAGGAACGAGAGCGGCTTGCCGGGCTCCAGGGCCTCCAGCCAGAGATTGATCTTGCACAGTTCCACGGCCATGGGGTTGATGTCCACGCCGTAGATGCAGTGGCCGATGACGTCCCGCAGGGCGTGCTGATAGCCCAGCGGGGAAGGTTCGTCTTCGCCGGCGCGGATGGCGGCCAGACGCTTGGCGATGCGGTGGGCAGCGGCGATGAGGAAGTGGCCGCTGCCGCAGGCCGGGTCGCAAACTTTCAGAGAAAGCAAGGCTTTCTCAGCCAGTAGGGAGTAAGGAACGAGGGAGTCGGGGCCTATCTCATCTTGCGCTGTAAAGAACCAATCAGGGAAATCAACATCCGAGAGACCTCCGTCACCAGCATCAGCGCGCTGTGGGCCTTCTGGGGCGAGAGCAGCTCCACCCGCTTGCTGAGAAGCAGGTGCGTTTCCAACTCCTTCGTACTGCCCTGGGCCATGCGGAGGAACTGGACGGACTCCTTGGTCGTGCCTCGTCCCCAGCCCTCGGCGATATTGGCGGCGATGGAAACCGCTGCCCTCCGTATCTGCGAGACCATTCCGTACGTTTCTTCCTTGGGAAATGTCCTGGTCAGATGGTAACAGGTCTCCGCCAAGTCCATGGCCTTCTGCCACACGATCAGGTCTTGATAGGATTCGATGCGCGTAGATTTCCCTTCCCTTACTGGCTCGCTCCTTGCTGGCTAACTCCCTGGCCTGCTTGAGGCGCTCGTCAATAACCGGGTCCAGGGCCGAATCGAGCAGGCAGTTGACCAGGCTGGTGGGCGTGTAATAAGAGCCGGTGGTCTTGCGCTCGGAGCCAGCGGCGACGGTGAGGGTGAACCGGCCGGCGTCGAGGTTGACGTCGGGGTGCATCTCCAGGAGCGACTCATAGACGCTGCCGAGTTCCTCCGGGCCGAGGTTGCGGTAGTCCACCCAGCGGCGGACGTTGCCCTCGATGGTGAAGGTGAGGTTGCGGACGGCCTCCAGGAGGTCGGCGTTGGCGATGTTGGCGCGGTCCAGGTCTGGGGTGGCTTGCGGCGAGAAGAGGAACGAGCCCAGGGCGGGCAGGGCGAGTTCCGGGCAGCCGGTGTGGAGTTTCGCAAAGACCAGCCGCAGGGCGCGGTAGAGGTCGGCATGCCGGGCGGAGCGGCGGCGCTCGGCCAGCCGGCGCAGTCGCTGCGTGGAGTAATGGCGAATGTAGAGTTCACGCGCGGCGGCCAGCGCGGCGTCGCCCTCGGCCGGCAGGAGCAGCAGGTCACGGTCCTCGGCGACGAAGAAAAAGAGCAGCCGATAGACGACCCGCAGGACCTGCCGGTAGTAGTCCTGCGTGGTGAGGTCGCCGGAGCGGAGGCGCTGGCGGAGGGCCTGGTTGGCTGGGTGGGCCAGGAAGCCGCCGCCGAGGGCCTGGATGGCCTGCTGGACGCCGTCGCGGAGGCGGTCCAGGACGCGCGTGCCTTCACGGAGCGAGGTGTTGTACCACCGCTCCAGCCAGCAGTGCTCGGGGGTCTTGCCCTCGGGGACCTCAACGCGGGACTGATGGCACAGCAGGAACAGCAGGAAGAAGTCGCTGTAGGCCTCCGAGTCCATCATGGCCTGGAGGTCGAACTCGACGTAGGTCTGGCGGGTGAGGGAAATGTTGTCGCGCAGCAGGCGCAGGACCAGACCGTTGGAAACGAAGCCCCACAGGAGGTTTTCGCTGCGGTTGAGCAGTTCTTGGAGGAGGCTGTGGGGGCTGACGCGGGATGCGCCGCGAGTGCCGGGG
>Ga0308411_10002276_pt1 | contig 13000 bp, 9 predicted proteins | sample HotsprottomLayer_2_FD_203530 | JGI IMG/M metagenome (GOLD analysis project Ga0308411, IMG submission 203530) | Hot spring phototrophic mat microbial communities from Octopus Spring, Yellowstone National Park, Wyoming, United States -... | ecosystem: Environmental > Aquatic > Thermal springs >... | reverse complement strand
GCTAGAGCCGGTGTATAGGTGATCGCCCCGGCGTTGTCAAGCCGCAGGCGGGGCTGCGCGGCCGCGAGCGGCGTTGGCGCGAAGGCGTTGTGGTGTACGCTCCGGCGGATGCCGAAATCCCGGTCGAGGACGTCGCGCGCGCCCCAGCGCCTCATCATCGGCATCACCGGCGCGACCGGCGCGGTGTACGGCGTGCGGCTGCTGGAAGCGCTCGCCGCGCAGCCCGGCTGGGAAGCGCACCTGGTGCTGACCGATGCCGGCGTGCTGAACGCGCACCAGGAGCTCGGGCTGAAGCGCCGCCAGATCGAGGCGCTCGCGAAGGTCCACTATCATCCGAAGGACATCGGCGCGGCGATCGCCAGCGGATCGTTCCTCACCGCCGGCATGGTGATCGCGCCGTGCTCGATGAAGACCCTGGCCGCGGTGGCGCACGCGCACACCGACGACCTGGTGTCGCGCGCCGCGGACGTGGTGCTCAAGGAGCGGCGCCGCCTGGTCATCCTGCCGCGCGAGGCGCCGTTCAACCTCGCACACCTGAGAAACATGGTCGCGGTGGCCGAGATGGGCGGCATCGTGGTGCCGCCGGTGCCGGCGTTCTACGCCAGGCCGAAGACGGTGGCCGACATCGTCGACCACACGGTCTTCCGCGTGCTCGACCTGTTCGGCATCCACTCAGCCGCGCTCGCGCGCTGGCGCGGCATGAACCAGCCGGTCTCGAACGACGACTGACCGGGCGTGCCCGCGCGCCGGCCTCACGCGCGCATGTGCAGCTCGACGTCGCGCAGCACCGGATCGCCCTCGCGCGCGATCTCGTTCTCGAGCAGCGCGCCGCACCCCGGGCAGAAGAACTGCCGGAACACCGGCCGCTCGTCGATGTAGCGCCGCCAGTCGCCGATGTGCGGGTTGGCCACGGTGATCTCGTTGTCGACCCGCACCGCGTGGTCCTTGTAGTTGTCGCGCACCGGGCCCAGGTCGGCGGCGCACTTGGCGCAGGCAGTATGCAGGCTGCCATTTTCCTTGCGCACGTCCAGGTTGTCGGTGATGTGCGCCACCACTTTGCCGGTGAGCGTCCGCACCGAGCCGTCCTTGCGCCGGTGGGCCTCGCGGCGCTCCGCGCGCAGCCGACGCGTCGCCTCGAGATCGAGCCGGTCGTCCTCGGTCACGACCACGCCGTAGATCGCGCGCGCCGCCTCGCGCGACACCGCGCGGTTCTCGACCACGTCCTTCCAGACGCGCTCCGGCTCGCGCTCGAGCGGATCGCCGAAGCCGCCGGCAGCGGTCCACATCACCGAGTACACGTCCCGCGGCTTCTGCTGGAAGTTCTCCTGGCGCAGCTGCAGCTCCTCCCGACGGCCGCTCACCTCGGCGATGTCGGTGATCAGCTCGCGCCGCGCGAGGCGTTCGGCGATGTCGGTATCCCGCACGAACTTGTACACGTTCACGGTCGCCGGGTAGCCGCCCATCATTCCGGTCGAGGTCGGGATCGCGTTGCCCGAGGACAGGGTGTCCTGCGTGATCACCTCGGTCCGGTGCGGCACGAAGCAGGTCTCCGCCGACAGGCCGCCCCGCCAGCGCCCGGCGCCGCCGGAATCGACCACTTCCTTGCGATACAGGATCAGCAGCGGGAAGGACTGCTCGTTGTGCTCGACGTTCGGCAGCCGGCAGATCGGCGTGCGCGATTGGCCGCCGTTCGAGATGCCGTCGCCGGTGGAGAACGCGCCGATCGCTCCGCCGATCGGATCGACCAGCAGGTAGCCGTACTTCTCGCCCCACTGGTCGATGCCGCGGAAGATCGTCGCCGGCCACTGGCTGGTGCCGCCGATGCACATCACGTCCTCGCGCATCCGCGGGTCGCTGAACAGCATCTTCGAGAGCACGTTGTAGGCCGGATAGAGCGAGATCTCCATCGCCTGCACCGGCGCGGTCGAGACCGACGCCGGGAAGGTGGCGCAGTTGAACGTCCCCGGCGTGGGGTCGAACTCGACGTGGCGCAGCGCCCCGCCGATCGCGAAGTACTGGTCCCAGCACAGCAGCTGGTTGAGCGCCACCATGATCGCGCCGCGCCAGCCGGAGAAGGTCGCGTTCATCGCGCCGTCCTGCGGTGCGGTGCCCTCGTTCTCGAACACGAGCTTGGTGCCCCGCTTGCGCAGGGTGAGCATCACCGGGTGGACGCGGCGGTCGCCCGGCCGGCAGCACTCGACGTAGGTGCGGTCGCGCCACACGCCGTCGGGCAGCTTCTTGAGCTTGTCGAGGAACGCCCGCTCCGAGGTGTCGAGGATGCGCTTCATCACGCCTTTCACCACCTCCGGGCCGTAGCGCTTCACCAGCCGCAGGATGCGGTCGCGCGCGGTCATGTTGCCGGCGAGCTGCGCGCGGAAGTCGAGCGCCACCGCGTCGGGCTTGCGCGAGGCGCGCAGGTAGGCCTCCTCGATGTCGCGCCGGATCTCGTTGCCCTCCACGATCTTGATCGGCGGCAGGCAGATCCCCTCCTCGTAGGCGTTCTCGGCCGAGCCGCAGAACGACGACGGCGTGATCCCGCCGATGTCGTACTGGTGGAGGCAGTTGGTGACCCAGCAGAACAGCTCGCCGCGCCAGAAGATCGGGCAGATCAGCATCACGTCCTGCTGGTGCGCCGCTCCGACCCAGGGGTCGTTGGCGAGGAACATGTCGCCGTCGCGGATGCCCGGATTGTCGCTGCGGTACTCGAGGATCCACTTGACCTGGGTATCGGTGACGCCGGACATGTACTGCATGTACGGCCCGAAATAGACGAACTCGCCGTCCTCGGTGAGGATCGACGGGTTGAGATCGAGCGCGTACATCGCCACCGGCGAGCCGGAAATGCGCTGGATCGTGGCGCCGTGCTCCTCGTTGACGTGCCACAGCGAATGCCGGATCACCTCGTAGGTGATCGGGTCGATGTCCTTGCGGTACCTGGTGTGCAGCTTCAGCTTGGGCGAGATCGCGAGCTTCTTCGGCGGCACGTAGCCGTGGATCTTGCCGTCGAACCTGACGTCCTTCATCTCGCTCACCTTGGGCATGGCGTCCTCCGGCCTAATCGAACAGGATCTCGAAATTGCCGAACGCGTCCACCCGCAGCGTGCGCCCGGGGTGCACGACGACGTTCGTCTGGGTGGTCTCGACCACGCACGGGCCCTTGATCCGGTTGCCCGGGGCGAGCGCCGCGCCGTCGAAGATCGGCGTCTTCACGACGCGCTTCGGCTCGGCCCAGTAGATCTCGCGGCTGCCGCGCTTCGCCGCCTGCGGGATCGCGGCGGTCAGCTTCGCCGCCTTGACGAGCTTCGGACGCGGGGTGGGCGCGGAGGCGCGCACGCGCAGCGTGACGATCTCCAGCCGCGCGCCGCGGTAGGACGACCCCTTGCCGTAGAGCTGCTCGTAGCGGGCGTAGAAGCGATTTCGCAGCCGCTCCCAGAAGTCGCCCGCGAGGCGGCCTTCCGGCAGCATCACCTCGACCTCGTTGATCTGCCCCCGATGGCGCATGTCGAGCGAGAAGGCGAACCGGCGGCGCGCCCGGGCGATGCCGTCCTTCTCCATCTGCGCCTCGGCGCGGGCGCGCAGGTCGGCGAGCACCCGGTTCACCCGGGCCGGGTCGAACGGCGAGGCCTGGATGTCCACCTGCTCGTAAACGTGCAGGATGTCGGCCGCCGCGGCGCCGAACGCGCACCAGGTGGAGGCGATCTCGCGCAGCGGCACCACCACCTTCTGCACCCCCAGCTCGGCGCCGAACACGCTCGCGTGCACCGGGCCGGCGCCGCCGAAGGCGAACAGGACGAAGTCGCGCGGGTCGTAGCCCTTCTCGACGGTCATCTTGCGGATGATGTCGGCCATCTTGAACTCGGCGATCTTGGCGATGCCAGCGGCCGCCTCGTTGAGCGTCAGGCCGAGCGCGCGGGCGACCGACGCGACCGCCGCGGTCGCGGCGGCCTTGTCGAGCCTGATCTGCCCGCCGAGGAAGTTGTCCGGGTCGATGTAACCGAGCACCACGTCGGCGTCGGTGACCGTCGGCGTCGTGTTGCCCTTGCCGTAACACGCCGGGCCGGGATCGGCGCCGGCGCTCTCCGGTCCCACCCGCAGCGTGCGGCCGAGCGGGTCCACGCGCGCGAGGCTGCCGCCGCCCGAGCCGATCGCCTGGATGTCCACCTTCGGCAGGAAGTACTCGTACTGGATCACGTTCGAGACGAACGCGTACTCGGGCTTTCCGTCGGCGATGATCCCGACGTCGAACGACGTGCCGCCCATGTCGGTGGTGATGATGTTCGGCACGCCGATCAGCTGGCCGAAGAACACCGAACCGGTGACCCCCGACACCGGCCCCGAGTCGAGGGTGAGCAGCGGCGATTCCATCGCCTTGTCCACCGAGATCGATCCGCCGCCGCACTGGGTGATCTGGAGCGGCTGGCGGTAGTGATGGGCCTTGAGCTCGCGGTCGAGGCTGGCGAGGTAGCGCGACATGACCGGGCCGATGTAGGCGTTCAGCACGGTCGCGGTGGTGCGCTCGTACTCGCCCCACTTGGGCGCGATGTCGATCGAGCAGGAGACGAACACCTCCGGCGCGATCTGCCGCACCATCTCTCGCACCCGGCGCTCGTGGCGCGGCTCGCGGAACGACCACAGGAAGCAGATCGCGATCGCCTCGCAACCGTCGGCGACGAGCGCGCGGATCGCCGCCTCGGCCTCGGCCTCATTCAGCGGCACCACCACCTCGCCGAAGCAGTCCACGCGCTCGGACACGCCCTTGATGTAGCGCTTCGGCACGATCGGGTCGGGCTTCTGGCTCTCCGGGAAGTGCACCACCTTGGCGATGTCGCGCGAGTTCACCCCGCGCGAGCCGCGCATGATGTGGATCGCATCCTCGTGCCCCTTGGTGGTGATCAGTCCAACCTTCGCTCCGCGGCGCTGGATCAGCGCGTTGGTGCCGACGGTGGTGCCGTGCGTGAGGACCGAGATCCGTTCGCAGAAGGCGTCGAACGGCAGCCCGAGACGCTCGGCCGCGATCCGCATCGCGTTCAGCATGCCTTCGGCGAAGTTGCCGGGGGTCGAAGCGGCCTTGGTGGCGGTGATGCCGCCCTTGCGGTCGAGCACCACGCAGTCGGTGAAAGTGCCGCCGATGTCCACGCCGACCAGATACGATCCCACTTCACGCGCCTCCTCGCATTCGTCCAGGGCCGGCAGTATAGAGAGCGCCGGCCGGGCCCGGCCAATGCCGAAACGGCATGCCGCCGATCGGCGCGCCGCGCTTCAGCGCGTCAGCTTCGCGAGCAGCTCGTCCAGGTGCTCGTGCGACATGTAGCTCACCACCAGGCGGCCGCTGCCCTTGCGCCCGGCCTTGATCTGCACCGTGGTGCCGAGCTTCTCCGACACCTCTTCCTCGAGCCGCTGGATGTCGCGGCTCGCACGCGCCTTCGCGCGCGGCTGCTTCAGCTTCGGGTGCAGGATGTCGTTGACCAACTGCTCGGTTTCGCGCACCGACAGCGCGCGCTCGACCACCTTCTTCGCGGTCTGCACCTGCAGCGAGCCCTCGAGCGCGAGCAACGCGCGCGCATGGCCCATGTCGAGGGCGCCGTCGGACACCAGCGCCTGCACCGGCGGGGTGAGGTTCAGCAGGCGCAGGAGGTTGGTGGTCGCCGCGCGCGAGCGCCCGATCGCCTCCGCCGCCTGCTGGTGGGTGAGGCCGAACTCCTCCACCAGGCGCTGCACGCCCTGCGCCTCCTCGAGCGGGTTCAGGTCCTCGCGCTGAATGTTCTCGATCAGCGCCATCGCGAGCGCCGCCTGGTCGGACACCTCCCGCACCACGATCGGCACTTCGGCCAGTCCGGCGATGCGCGCGGCGCGCCAGCGGCGTTCGCCGGCGATGATCTCGTAGCGCTCGCCGCCGGCCGGGCGAACCAGGATCGGCTGCATCAGTCCCTGCGCCCGGATCGACGCGGCGAGCTCTTCGAGTGCGCCCTGATCCATCTTCGTGCGGGGCTGGTAGCGCCCGGGGTGCAGCCGGTCGATCGCCGCGGTCGCCAGCGACTCGCGCGCCGGCGCTGCCGTCTCCTCGCCGCCGAGCAGCGCGTCGAGCCCGCGCCCGAGCCCCTTCGCCTTGATCACGCCCCCGCCTCCGCCGTCGCCCCCGCCCCCTCGCGCGCGAGCAGCTCCTCGGCGAGCGCGAGATACGCCTGCGCGCCCTTGCACGACGGGTCGAACACCACCGCCGGCGCGCCGAAGCTCGGCGCCTCGGCGAGCCGCACGTTGCGCGGAATGATCGTCGCGTACACCTTCGACCCGAAGTGCTGCTCGAGCTGCGCCGAGACCTGCAGGGAGAGCGTATTGCGCGCGTCGAACATGGTGCGCAACAGCCCCTCGATCTCGATCGACGGGTTGAGGTGCTGGCGCACCTTTTTGATCGTATTGATGAGGTCGGACAGCCCCTCGAGCGCGTAGTACTCGCATTGCATCGGGATCACCACCGCATCGGCCGCCACCAGCCCGTTCACGGTGAGCAGGTTCAGCGCCGGCGGGCAGTCGATCAGCACGTGATCGTAGTCGGCCGCCACGCGGGCGATCGCGCTCTTCAGCCGGATCTCGCGGTTGTCGAGCGACACCATCTCGACCTCGGCGCCGGCGAGCTCGCGATTGGCGGGCAGCAGGTCGTAGCCCCCCTCGCCGGCGCGCACGCGCACCGTCTCGATCGTGCTCAGCCCGAGCAGCACGTGGTACACCGTGTGCGCCGCGGTGCGCTTGTCGACGCCCGAGCCCATCGTCGCGTTGCCCTGCGGATCGAGATCGACCAGCAGTACGCGCTTGCCGGCGCGGGCGAGCCCGGCGGCGAGATTCACGGCGGTGGTGGTCTTGCCCACGCCGCCCTTCTGGTTCGCGATCGCGATGACGCGGCTCACGCGCGCTCCATCACCACCAGATGTCGCTCTGCATCCAGGCCCGGCACCGCGACGCGGATCACCTCCGCGGCCCGCACGCCGGCCGGAAGCCGTTCGAGCTCTGCGCGCGGATGGACGCCTTTCATCGCCGCGACGACGCCGCCGGGCGCGAGCAGGCGCAGGCTCGCGCCCGCGAGCTCGGCGAGCTCGGCGAAGGCGCGCGACACGATGGTGTCGAAGCGCAGCGCCGTGTCCCAGGATTCCACTCGCGCCGCGACCACCGCGGCATTGGGCAGCGCGAGCTCGACGATCGCCTGCTGCAGGAACGCCGCCTTCTTGTGGTTGGCGTCGAGCAGCGTCAGCGCGAGCTCGGGCCGCGCGACCGCGAGGGGAATGCCCGGCAGCCCGGCGCCGCTGCCGACGTCGAGCACGCGCGGCCCGCGCACGTGCGCGGCGATTGCGAGCGAGTCGAGCAGATGGTGGGTCACCATCCGCTCGCGGCTGCGGATCGCAGTCAGGTTGTACACGCGGTTCCACTTCTCGAGCAGCGCGAGATAGCGGGCGAGCCGATCGCGTTGTGCCTGGTCGAGCGTGAGGCCGAGCGCGGCAGCCCCGAGCGCGAGCCGGTCGTCGCCGTTCACGCCGCGCGCTCCACGCCGCGCTTGAGGTGCACGAGCAGCAACGCGATCGTCGCCGGCGTGATGCCCTGGATGCGCGCGGCCTGTCCGAGCGTCTCCGGCCGGTGCTGCTCGAGCCGCTGTCGCGCTTCGATCGACAGCCCGCGAACGCTGCGGTAGTCCAGGTCGGGCGGCAGCCGCGTCGCCTCCTGCGCCGCGTGCCGCGCGACCTCGTCGCGCTGCCGCGCGATGTAGCCGGCGTATTTGGCCTGCGTCTCCACCTGCGCCGCGACCGCCGGATCGGCGACAGCGGGCCCCGCACCGGGCAGCGTCATCAGCGCCGCGTAGCTCACCTCGGGCCGCTTGAGCAGATCGGCCAAGGTCTGGTCGCGCTCGAGCGGTCGGCCGAGCACGCGCTCGGCGTCGGCCGCCGCGACGACGCGCGGGTTGAGCCAGGTGGACTTGAGCCGCTCCTGCTCGCGGGCGATCGCGTCGCGCTTGCGGGCGAACGCGTCCCAGCGCGCGTCGTCCACGATGCCGAGCGCGCGACCGGTTTCGGTGAGGCGCAGATCGGCGTTGTCCTCGCGCAGCTGCAAGCGGTACTCGGCGCGACTGGTGAACATCCGGTAGGGCTCGCTCACCCCTCGCGTGACGAGGTCGTCCACCAGCACGCCGATGTAGGCCTCGTCGCGCCGCGGGCACCACGCCGGCCGGCCGCGCACTTTGAGCGCCGCGTTCAACCCGGCGAGCAGGCCCTGGGCAGCGGCTTCTTCGTAGCCGGTGGTGCCGTTGATCTGGCCGGCGAAGAACAAGCCGTCGATCGCCTTGGTCTCGAGCGACGCCTTCAGGCCGCGCGGGTCGAAGTAGTCGTACTCGATCGCGTACCCCGGCCGCAGCACGTGCGCCCTCTCTAAGCCCTTGATTGAACGCACTAAATCGAGCTGAACATCGAATGGCAGGCTGGTGGAGATGCCGTTCGGATAGATCTCGTGGGTAGTGAGGCCCTCGGGCTCGAGAAAGATCTGGTGGCTGGTCTTGCCGGCGAAACGGTGGATCTTGTCCTCGATCGAGGGGCAGTAGCGCGGCCCGACGCCTTCGATGCGGCCGGTGAACATCGGCGAGCGGTCGAGCCCGCTGCGGACGATCGCGTGCGTGCGCTCGTTCGTGTGCGTCACCCAGCACGGCACTTGGGCAGGATGCATCGCGCGCGTGCCGATGAACGAGAACACCGGTTCCGGATCGTCGCCCGGCTGTGCTTCCAGGACCGAGAAGTCGATCGTCCGCCCATCGAGCCGCGGCGGAGTCCCGGTCTTCAGGCGGCCGACCGGCAGCTTGAGCTCGCGCAGGCGTGCGGCCAGGGTCAGCGACGGCGGGTCCCCCGCCCGGCCGGCGGCATAGTTCTGCAGACCGACATGGATCAGGCCGGACAGGAACGTGCCAGTGGTCAGCACCACTGCGTCCGCCTCGAAGCGGATGCCGAGCTGCGTGACGACGCCGCTCACCCGGTCCCCAGCCAGCAGGAGGTCGTCCACCGCTTGCTGGAACAGCGTGAGGTTCGGCTGGTTCTCCAGCCGCCGGCGGATCGCCTGCCGATAGAGGACGCGGTCGGCCTGCGCGCGAGTGGCGCGGACGGCCGGCCCCTTGCTCGCGTTGAGGGTGCGGAATTGGATCCCGGCCTCGTCGGTCGCCAGAGCCATCGCGCCGCCGAGCGCATCGACCTCCTTGACGAGGTGGCCCTTGCCGATGCCGCCGATCGACGGATTGCACGACATCTGGCCGAGCGTCTCGATGCTGTGGGTCAGCAGCAAGGTGCGGCAGCCGGCCCGCGCGGCCGCCAGCGCGGCCTCGGTCCCGGCGTGACCGCCCCCAACGACGATGACCTCGAAACGCTCAGGGAACCGCATGATGACGCGCGTTTTTGGCGGAGCGCGATTGTACGCCGTCCAGCGCGCGGCGGGAACGACGCGGACGCCGATGTTTCACGTGAAACATGGCGGCGCGCGGCATGCTCATGTTCCACGTGGAACAGTCTGGGCCGCGAGCGCTCGGCGGGCGCTCCGGGATACGCCCGCAGCAGCTCAGTCTGCGAGCGATCACTCTCAAGCAATCGCGCCCATCCACGGGCGGGATCTGCCCGCCCGGGGGTGCGCGGACTGCCTCAGGCGATCGCGAGCGCCAGCGCCTCGCGCCGCAAGGCGAGCTCGCGCGGCAGGCGGCCACCCAGCTTCTCGAACAGCTCGTCGTGCTGCGCGAGCTCGTCCTGCCACTCGTCGTGCCGGATCGACGTGACCGTCGCGAACTGGTCCCGGCCGAACCCCTCCAGCCCGCGCCAGTCGAGATCCTCGTAGGCCGGCACCCAGCCGAGCGCGGTCTCCACCGCGTGCGCGCGCCCGCGGCACCGGTCGACGATCCATTTCAGCACCCGCATGTTCTCGCCGTATCCGGGCCACACGAACTTGCCCTGCGCATCGGTGCGGAACCAGTTGACGAGGAAGAGGTGCGGGCGGTGCGCCGCCGCCCGGCCCACCTTGATCCAGTGCGCGAAGTAATCGGCCATGTTGTAGCCGGCGAACGGCAGCATCGCCATCGGGTCGCGCCGCACCACCCCGACCCGTCCGGTCGCGGCCGCGGTCGTCTCCGACCCCATCGTCGCGCCGAGGTAAACGCCGGCCTCCCAGTTGAACGCCTCGACGACGAGCGGGACGGTGTCGGAGCGGCGGCCGCCGAACAGCATCGCGCTGATCGGCACGCCGTCGGGGTTCTCCCACTCGGGGTCGAGCGACGGCAGCTGCGTCGCCGCGACCGTGAAGCGCGCGTTCGGGTGCGCCGCCTTGCGCCCCGACTCGGGCGTCCACGGCTGCCCGAGCCAGTCGGTCAGGTGCGGCGGCGGCGCGTCGGTCATGCCTTCCCACCAGACGTCGCCCTCCGGCGTGAGCGCGACGTTGGTGAAGATCGTGTTGCGGCGGATCGCCGCCATGCAGTTCGGGTTGGTCCGCTCGGAGGTGCCGGGAGCGACGCCGAACAGCCCGGCCTCGGGGTTGATCGCGTAGAGTCGGCCGTCGGCGCCGGGCTTGATCCACGCGATGTCCTCGCCCACGGTCGTCACCTTCCAGCCCTTGAACGCGGGCGGCGGGACGATCATCGCGAAGTTGGTCTTGCCGCACGCGCTCGGGAACGCCGCGCTCACGTAGGTCTTCTCGCCGTTCGGCGCGGTCACGCCCAGGATCAGCATGTGCTCGGCGAGCCAGCCCTGGTCGCGCCCCATGACCGACGCGATGCGCAGGCTGAAGCACTTCTTGCCGAGCAGCGCGTTGCCGCCGTAGCCGGAGCCGAACGACCAGATCTCGCGCGTCTCCGGGTAGTGGACGATGTACTTGTGCTCCTTGTTGCACGGCCAGGGCACGTCCTTCGCGCCGGGTGCGAGCGGCGCGCCGACCGAGTGCACCGCGGGCACGAAATCGCCGTCGGCGCCGAGCAGGTCCCACACCCGGCTCGTCATGCGGGTCATGATCCGCATGCTCGCGACGACGTACGGCGAATCGGTGAGCTCGATGCCGATCTGCGCGATGTGCGAGCCGAGCGGGCCCATGGAGAACGGCACCACGTACAGCGTGCGGCCGCGCATGCAGCCGTCGAACAGTCCGGCGAGCGTCGCGCGCATCTCGCTCGGCGCGACCCAGTTGTTGGTCGGTCCCGCGTCGTCGCGATCGCGCGAGCAGATGAAGGTCCGGTCCTCCATGCGCGCCACGTCGGTCGGGTCCGAGCGTGCGAGAAAGCTGCCCGGCCGCAGCTCGGGATTGAGACGCAGCAGCGTTCCCGCCCGGACCATCTGCTCGCACAGGCGGTCGTATTCGGCCTCCGAGCCGTCGCACCAATGGATCGCGTCCGGCTTGGTGAGCTCCGCGATTTCGGCCACCCACTCGACGGCGCGCCGGTGCCGCACGTATCCAGGCGTCTGGATGTGCGGGATGTAAGGCTGATTCATTTGGCAGGGCCCCTTTTCGATCGGAAGGGTTTGCGGCGGCCGGGGAACGGCCGGAGGTGGGCGGCAACTCTAGCAGAAAACCCTGCCGGCCCCGCCGACTCAGACACGCATCGAGCGGGAATTTTCAGTTGTTTACGTGCCGCGCGTGCAACCGCCGCGCGAACTCCAGCGCCACGCGACCCCATCGTGCAGAAGCTCGTGCAAGATCCCCTCGACCCCACCAAGGGCTCGTCCATTCACGGCGTGAATGAATTTCATCCACGCCCTGGGGACCCTCTTTCTCGGAGCAACCGTGCATTTCTGGATGCGCGCTCCATAGACACACGGGTGGCTCTGCGCCGACTCGCCCCCGAGCCCACGCCGGTATCCACGGTCGTGTCCCGTGACGTGGTGTACGAGTCGCGGTTCTCGTGAGGCCGAGGGCCGTGCTCAGCTCAGCACGGCGGAGCGCCTCGCGGGTTGATTGTTGCCGAGTGCCTGCCGGCCTTCACGTCGCAGGTTCGAGCCAGAGCGCCCCGACCAGACGCACGATCGCCGCTTCGTTGGGGAAGATCCCCACGACATCGGTGCGGCGCTTGATCTCGGCGTTGAGTCGCTCCAGAAGGTTGGTCGAGTGAATCTGCAGCCGGTGCGCCTTGGGGAAGCCCATGTGCGTGAGGACTTCGTCCTCGGCGGCGTCCATGAGCGTGCCGATCTTCGGGAAGCGCTCCCTGAGCTGATCGGCGACCGCGCGCCACGGTCGACGTGTGCGCGCCGACTGCGCCCGGAGGAGGTTCTGCCCGAGTGGCAGCGCCAGCGTGCGGCGTTGGGCGATGCCGACGACGTGCAGCGCTTCGTGGCCGGTGCCTGCGCGCGGCTGGAGGCGCGGCCCCGCCATGGCTTGCGCCTGTTGCCCCAGCATCTGCCGCAGACCCTGCGCGAGCGGCTGGCCGAGGAAGGTGTCACCCAGCCCGTCGCCGTGGACTTCCACTACCCACCGGCCTCTGGCACGCGGTTCATTCACCGCAGCCACCCGCTGGTGGGCCTGCTGGCCGACCATGTGCTGGAAGGCGCGTTGAACGGCGACGCGCCGATCGCTGCTCGGGCTGCCGCCACCGTCACCGCCGATGTCGACACGGTCACGACGCTATACCTGCTGCGCCTGCGCCATCACCTCGAACTCACGCGCCGTGGCCGGACGCGGCAACTCATGGCCGAGGAAGCGGTGGCCATCGGGGTGCGCGGGCGGGCGCGCCCGCAGTGGCTCACGCAAGAGGAAAGCGCGCCGCTGCTGGACGCGCGACCCAGCGCCAACGCGCTGCTGGCCGATCACCGCCGTGTGCGTGAAGCCGCGCGCGATGTTGGTCAATATGCGGTGCGCGCCGGCCTGCCAGTGGACGTGCTTGGGGTGTAAGTGTTGCTGCCGGATGCGCTGTGATGTACAGTCCAATGTACATTTTATGGCTTGGAGACGAACATGCGCGACGCCACTTTCACCGAACTGCGCAATCAAGCCAAGCATTTCTTCGACTTGGTGG
>Ga0308411_10002275_pt1 | contig 13000 bp, 13 predicted proteins | sample HotsprottomLayer_2_FD_203530 | JGI IMG/M metagenome (GOLD analysis project Ga0308411, IMG submission 203530) | Hot spring phototrophic mat microbial communities from Octopus Spring, Yellowstone National Park, Wyoming, United States -... | ecosystem: Environmental > Aquatic > Thermal springs >... | reverse complement strand
TCGAGGCCGAACTCGGCCCGGCACGCAGCTCTACGTTTCAATCTCCTACGGAGTATTTAGAGCTTACACCAGTACTCCGAAAAAGGCAAATGCAGGCCGGCTTTCCTGAGCTTGAATTCGCACGCGCCCTCGAGCACTCCCTCGAGCCAGCGCCTCGCGGAACCTCGAAAGGCCGTTTTTGCTGTCAGCCACGGTGACGCACACGATGCCCGGCCGGGCAGGCGCTCGAGATGGAAGCTGACCCGCCGGGGACGAGAAAAACCCCGCCCCTGGGAGCTGGGGGCAGGTAAAGTGGCGTTCGCGCTCGAGGGCTCTAGACAAACTCGGGCTCGTCCAGGCGCTTGAGGGCCTGGTGCCCGATACGGTAGGTGCGCCCCACGGCCTCGGGGGGGAGGAAGTAGACGGCCAGCACGTCTTCGTCCTTGTCCACCAGTTCTTCGATCCTGGCCTTGAGCAGCGCCCAGTGCTCGCGGCGGAGCCGGCACTCGAAGACGCTGAACTGCCGCCGTTCGCCGAAGCCTTTGAGCAGCCGGGCGAGCTTGGCCCGCCTGGAGTCGGACGGGGTGTCGTAGGCCACGATGGCGTAGAGTTCCATGCTGCACCCCTAGCGCACCGTGAAGGGCTCGTAGGCGGGTAGCTCACCCAACAGGTGCTTGACCAGAACCCGTGCTTGCACCAGGATCGTCTGGCGGTAGCTGTAGGCTTTGCCCAGCAGCGGGTGACGCACCCGGTCGGTGAGGCGCTCTTCCCAGGCCCGCAGGAACTTGGGAAACGACTCCTTGCAGAGCTTGGGGTAGCCCTCGGGGTAGTCGAAGTCCTCGAGGGTGAGCCGACGGTTGTTGAGCAGCGACAGCACCACCGAGTCGGCCAGGATGCTGCGGAACTCCTCCATCAGGTCCAGTGCTAGGCTGGCCCGCCCGTAGCGGATCTCGTGCAGGTAGCCCACGTAGGGGTCGAGTCCGGCGACCTGCAGGGCGCTCTCGCACTCCTTGGTCAGAAAGGTGTAGGCCAGCGAGAGCAGGCTGTTGGCGGGGTCGCGCGGGGGGCGGCGGCTGCGCTCCGAGAAGCGGAAGCCCTCCGGGAGCAGCGCGGCGTAGGCGCGGAAGTACGCTTCGGCAGCGCTGCCCTCGAGCCCGCGCAGGGCCCCCTCGTCCGCCGCCTGGTCGATTTCGCCGATAGCCCACCGGATCTCCTCCCAGCCCTCGGCGCCGTTGCGGCGCAGCAGGGTCAGGCTGTTGCGCAGCTTGCCGAGCACGAAGCGGCGGGCCAGGGCCAACTTGCGCCCGGGGTCGAGGTGGGCGGCGAACTGGGCCACCCGCGCCAGGGCGTTCTTGGCCGGGGTGCGGGTCAGCCCGGCGAAATAATGGCCGCTGGTGGAGACGTAGTGCAGACCAATGTTCTCCTCGGCGCAGTACTTGAGGAGGGCCGGGGTGACCACCGCGTTGCCGAGCACCACGATCTCCTCCACACCGATCAGGGGCTTCTCCAGCAGCGTCTCGCCGCCGCCCGGGCCTCGTTTGGAGACCTTGAGCGTGCCGCCGTCCTTGGCGAGATAGCCGTCCTCGAGCACGTAAACCACGCCCATCAGCCTCTACCCCCTGCCCGGCGCAGCAGCTCGGGTTGGCAGGCCTCCCGGGTGCTGCACCCCGCGCACTTGCTGGGCGGCACCGCCACCCCCGGCGGCCTCAGGCTCCGCAAGAGCTGGCGCATGTGGGCCACGGCCGCCTCGGCGCGGCTTAGCAGCTCGGGGGTGAGCTCCACCTCGCGGCGGGACCGGCTGGCGTGGTAGTAGACGGCGCCCCGGCGCGCCCGCTCGCCGCGTGACTCCTCCAGACACAGGGCCTGGGCGGCCAGCTGCACGGCGTCGGAGTCGTTGGCCTGCGGGAAGGCCCGCCCCTTCTTGTACTCCACCAGCACGGGTTTACCCGCGGCATACTCGATGCGGTCCACCACCCCCACCAGCCCCAGCCGATCCGACCAGACCCACACCCCACTGCGCTCGCCGCGCTCGGTGTAGGCCCGGGTGTGGAGATGGTGTCCCTCGATGACGTGGTGGTTGCGGTGGACCTCGCCCAGGACGTACTCGAGGTAGAACCGGCGGGGGCAGAATACCACGGTGTTCACCTTGGAGAGGGGGAGGTAGTCCATGTCCTCGGTCTACCGAGGGAATGTCGCTCCATTCGGTGACGTAACCCTGGTGAGCGCTGCTGGGGTCTGTCGCCTGCTGTGGCGACAGAGGCCCTTCAAGCTCGAGGCTAGGAGGTTGAACATGCACCGAACCGGGATCTGGATTCTGACAATTTTTCTCGTCGCTTGCGGCGGGGGAGGCTATAACGCCAGCGGTACCTGGCAGGGCACCGCCACCAATCAGAGCTACCCCTACGATAGTCTGGCTATGCGGTTTTACTTGAACGACCAGAACGGTAGCCTGAGCGGATCCCACTGTGCGTACCTTGACGGCTCCTGGAGGTACGTTGGAACCATTCGGGGCTCTTGTTCTGGAGAGTCGGCTGCGTGGCGAGTAGACGCTTCCGGAGGCTATATCGAGGTCGGTGGCAGCTTCGGCGGCGACCGCTTCAACGGCACCTACCGCATCGTGGCCTACGGTTCGGGCAGCCTAACCGCTAGCCTGAGCCTGGCCCGCGGCGGCACCCAGAGTCTAAACCTGCCACTTGAGGTTGGGGTCTTGACCCGCCTGCTGGAGGAGCTATGGTGACTCTTTACCCTACCCTCGAGGCCGACCTCTCTTGCCCCAGCCGCTACGTGCGCGCCAAGCTGCACAAAGAACTCATCCTTGCCCCCTTCGCCAGTACGGTGCTGGGTAGGGAGGTTCATGAGCGTATTGCCTCGAGCCTGCGTCCGGGGAGTGAGGAAAGCAAGAGGGAATATTCCGCTCAGGACAGGCTCTTGCCCTTACTCCACAAAGCCTTCCAGCTGCCTCGGAGGGTGATTCTCAGCGAAGGCGAGGATTTAGATAATCTCCTGGGCCGGGCAAAAGAATGCCTTCTTCGGTTCGAGGCCGATTACTGCCCCCGCCTCCAAGGCGAGGTGTACCGGGTGGAAGAGTTTCTGGCCTGGGAGCTAGAGCTCGATGGCGAGCCGATACGCTTCGTGGGCAAGCTGGACTTGCTCCTGGGTCAGGGAGAGGATCAGGAGGTCTTGGACTGGAAGACGGGAAGCCCTAAAAACAGCCGGGAGCAGTTGCGCCTCTACCTGTTTCTGGCTTGCGGAGCTACCGGGAACCCTCCTCGGCTGGCCCGCGCCGTGGGCTTGGAGAGCGGGGAGGAGGTGGTGGAGGCCTGGTCAGGGGAGATCATTCCCTGGGGCTATGCCTGGCTGCGGCGGATGCGGAAGGGCCTGAACACTGCCCTGACCAACCCCAAGGCGCTCAACCCGGGCCCGGCCTGCCGCTATTGCTCCTATGCCCATGCTTGCCCTGCCTCAGCAGCTCCCAGACGCTACCTCCTGGACATCCGCACTGGCGAAGTGACGGATTTGCTCACTGAAAGTCTCACCAGCGTATAAAGTGGAACAGAAATATGGAAAGCCGAGTAAACGATTTTATTCGACTTTTATTGGAGAACCCGTGCGGGCTTTCAGTCAAGCAGATCTATACCCGGCTTGGGGTAACCCGGCAAAGCGTTTATCGTTTGCGCGAAAAAGCCCAGGCTCTAGGTGTCTGGGTCTGCACCCATGAGGATGACCCGGAGGTTCCGGCCGGTTGGATGCGCCTCGAGGCCCCTAAAGAGGTAGAGGTGGGCTTCCGCCTCACCCAGGAGGAGGCGGAAGCCCTGAAGGCCGCAGTAGCGCGAGTGGAGAGCATCACCCCCCTGGCCCGGCGGGCCCTACAGCGCCTGGGCCGGGGAGAGTTCGTTCGCGGTCAGACGGAGGAGCCCGTGTTTTACACCCCGCTGGCCGACGAGTACCCCGAGGGGCTTTTTGAGCGGGTGACGCGGGCCATCCGGGAACGGCGGGTGTGCGAGGTAACCTACAAGAACGCCAGGGGCCAGGTCAGAACCTACTGTTTCGATCCCTACGTCCTCATTGCCCGCGATCCCCATCTTTACCTGGTGGGCGCTAACCACAACAGCCGACGTGCAGGCCACGATCCCATCAAGGACCTTAGACTGGACCAGATTCAGGACCTCAAGCTTACCCGCGAGCGATTCCCCAAGCCCGCCTTCGACGTGCGGGCCTATACACAGAGCCGCTTCCGGGCCTTCGGTGGCGACGGGCCGCCGGTATGCGTGCGGGTGCGCTTCTCCCCCGCGAAGGCCGGCTTCATCCGCCGCACCCGCCGCCATCCCACCCAGAGGGTGGAGGAATGCCCCGACGGCAGCGTGGTCTGGCAGGTGGAGGTGCCGATCTCGGAGGATCTGGTCCACTTCATCGTAGGGTATGGGCCGCACGCGAGGGTGCTCGAGCCCGAGGCGCTCAGGCAGCGGGTGGTGGAGTGGGCGCAGGGGGCGGTGGGGGCTAATTTGTCGCCAAAGGGGGGGACACATCGGGAATAGCCTTAGGTTTGGTGATGGACATGGCTCGCAAGCTTTGCTTCACATTCCTGGTTCTGGCCTTCTTCCTAGCCCCTTGGGCCGAGGCTAAGGTAAGCCGGGGGGTAGTGGTCTACCCAACCCGTCCAGGGTGCGATTACTTCATCGTCAGCAATCCCTCTGGGTACGCCCTCCTCCAACTTTGGACCCTTACCCTCTACGAGCCGGAAACCGGGGATGAGATTGTGGGGGAGTTCGAGGCTTACGGTTTCAAAGAGGTGCTCAACCTGACCCAGGAGGTGACCTACCGGGTTTGGGTGGAGGATTACTGGCTTTCTGCCTCGAGGGTGGCGGAAAAGTACGTGCGGAAGTGCCCACCGAGATAGGGGGATGCATGGCGGAGAAGGAGATGGACCTAACTAAGGTCGAAGACAAGAAGGATGCCTTGAAGGTGAAGAAATACGCAGCCTTTTGCGCGTGTCAACCAGAAAAAGCCCAAAGTTGGCTGGGTGAGCTCCGGGGCTTTCCCGGGTTTCGGGAATGGCTAGTTTTCTATAATGCTCCACAGCTAGTCCGTGAGCTCGGGCGCCTTGGCGCTTCTGCTGGACGCTCTGCGCCCAGCCTATCTGATGGGGATTGCTTGTTGCTTTACAAGCACCCCCTTCCTGGTGAAACCCAGGCGCGGCTGGCGTATGAGTACGTACTAGCGGAGTTCGTACGCTTTCTGGAGCAAAGCGACAAGGCAGTGGCCGAGAGCGAAAGTGGAGGGCATGTATTGCTCTGGTTTCCCTCTGAGGCCCCGAAGGAGCCAGGGGCTTGGCTCGAGGAGCGCTGGCGGGCTTTCCTGGAAGAGCTGACCAGTGCCCAAGGATTCCGGCAAACCTTCGCCCTGGCCCTAAATTCAGCAAAGCTGGCGGGGGGCGCTGGGTTTTCCACGCTCGAGACGCCGATCTTCAGCCATCCCCACGCCTTGAGCATTGCCGGGCTCTACTGGCTGGCGATGCAGAAGGGCCTGGCGGTCAATCGGCGGGATCTGGAGGAGGCCGACGAGCTGCTGGCCAGAGCCTCAGAAGAGCCCGACGCCAAAAAAGCTAGGGAACTCTGTAAGAAGGAAGCAGAGAAAAGGAAGAAGGCCCTCGACTTCCAGGAGCAGGTGCGCGCGGGCTTTGAACGGCTAATCAACCAAAGTCCAGACAGTCGGACTTCGCAAACTATTAGGGCCGTCCTGGGGGAAGATGACCTACAAACATTGCCGACCCGGCTAAAGGCCCACAATCCGCAGCTCTATCGCCAGGTGGAGTACGCGGCGCGGGGGTACGGAGCTACGGCGCGAGAGCAACTTAGCTCGGCTCGTGGAGACATCTTTCCCAAGATCGTCTGGGAGATGGTGCGACTGGCGGAGGGGGAATACGAGCTCTATCCTCTACCACCCCTGCTCTCCGCTGCATCTTTTGCCAGCGGCCTCCGTCAGGCTGGGGATGCCCACGGGCGCTTTTGCTATAGCTGTGGGAAGGCTCTGGCTAAGAGAGACCCTAGATTCAAATCGCGTCGCCTCCTCTTCGAGGCCCCTGAGCAGCGGGCGCAGTCAGCGGGCTCCAGCGGGCCGGTAAAGGTGTGTGCTGTGTGTGCAGGCCTTAGTCTCCTGGGGCCGGTCAAGCTCACGGCAGAAACCCAGGTGGTGCGGCTAGGAGGTCAGGGAGACGTGCGAGAGGAGGCCCAGCGTGCCCTGGAAAGGCAGGTACTGAACGAGCTGGGGGCGAGCGCCGGAGACTACATCGCCCTGCGGGCCACCGAAAGCGACAAGAACGGCAAACCTGCCCCCACGGTTTGGGGACGCAAGCAGTACGCAATCGCTAAGCTGGCCTTGACTCTTCCCCCAGAGGTATTCCAGCGGGGCCTCGAGGCCTGCCTCTACGACAAGGGGCGTGAGGTCCGGTTGCGCCCCTCCACACTCTTTGCCACCGCAGCCCTGGCGCGGGCATACCGGCAGGAAATCCGCCGGGGAAACGACCTTAACCGCAGGTTGGGCCGAGCGATTTGCCACTTCGACCAGGGGAAGTGGGTTTTTGGCGAATATGAGCTCCTGCTGGGGCTTACGGAGGGAGGGTTCGACGCGAACGAGCTGCCAACGATTGGGCGGGAGGTAGAAGAATCTAGGGGGAACTTATTGGAGGTGCTTATGGAAGAAGGTGGACAAGCCGTAAGGGAGGCGCAGAAACAGCAGCATATCGTGGGCTACGCCAGCCTGCTCTACGCCTTTACCGACGAGGCCCGGCGGGCCTTACAGAAGCGCAGCGACCTTCAGCCGGAGGATAAGGACCGGGAGCTCAAGAAGCTGGTCCAACTGGCCGATGCCGAGCCAACCCTCTTTCTCAACCGTGCCTCTGCTGCCCGGACCACGCCCGAGGAGGCCGAGGGATACGGCTATGACGAGGTACGGCTTTACTGGGATGAGCGCCACCAGTACGGCTACCGCTGGGCCAAGGAACTACTGGAGGAGATAGACCAGGAGTACGGGCAGAACCTGCAGCGAGAGGGCAATGCGGAGATCGATGGGCGTCCTGCCCGGTTTCTCAGCTTACGCCCGGAGGATTTGGCTGCTATATACGCCTGGTTGCGTGCCCAGTACCCAAGCCCCGCCGACTGGAGGGGTTTTTTGTACCAAGCCAAACTCTTTCTGTTCACCCGCTATCCGAGGCTTTTGCAAAACTAAGGAGGCAGCATGAAGCGATATCATTGGGACATCTATGCGGTGTTGGAGGCCCCCCAGGAGCTTTACTTCGGCCACGAGGTGGAGATCAACGTCAACCGGGTAGAGACAGTAACCGTAGAGGGACCCCAGGGCAGGGTGATCAAGGCTTACTTCTCGCCCACTAAGCGGCGGGGGGTCGAGCGCCGCACCTTGCTCTGGGCTCCGCACAAAGACGGCAAGACCTTAGGAGAGTACCTCGAGTGCGGTATCCCGGCAACATGCGCTCGTGTGGAGCCGGAAGATGACAAACCAGCCTGCCCCATATGTCGTGTCTTTGGAGCCCTGCTCCCAGGGGAAAAGACCGTTATTGGGCGGCTTACCCATGGGGGCGGTGTGGCAATTCAAACTCTGGAACCCCAGGAGAAGCAGCGGGCTATGCACCCCTCCGACTTGGTGCGTTCGGGCAAGGACCAGGAGAACCCTACACCTTTTCGTCGCGAGTATAACCAGCCGGGACTCTATTACCCGGTCTACAACCACGCCCTCAGCGTGAGCGAGGAGGATTTTGCCGCCGCGGCCTACGCCTTCCTTAACATGTTACCCCGCGTGGGGGCAGGCAACCCCAAAGGGGCGCGTATCCTCTTAGACGGGGATTTCGGTCCCTATCTGGTGCTCGACCGCTACTTGGTGCCCAAAGGTGCTCGTCCCATCATCAGCCCGCACCAGACGGTGGAACCTGCGCTCGAGGGCTTCCGCAAGGAGGCTTGGCAGGTTCGGGGGCTAAGCATTGAAAACGGGAAAGCCGCAGACGACTACTTTACTCGGTGGGTAGGCGAGGCTGCCCTGGCCGAGCTCGAGCGCTTGGCCCAGGTTTTTGCCGACAAGTACTTGGTCTAGCCATGTACGGCCTGCGGCTCGTCCTCAGGGCTACGGGGGCCCTCACCTTCCGAGTGCTCCCAGGGTCCATTTTGGATATCACCACCTATCCCTTTGTGCCGCCCAGCACCCTCTCCGGTTTTCTGTACCGGCTCTGGCGATACGCCACGAGCGCTGAAAAGGAGGAAGGGCCAGATTTCCTGGAGACCGGCCTCGGGGATAGTCCCTTTTACTACCTTCCCAAACCCCTGATCAGCCTAGGAGCTTATTCCGAACGCGGCAAACTCATACCTCACCGCACGAAGAGGCATGGCAACAAGGGGTTTGCCTCGAGGTCGCGCTCGGCACTGGTGACCGCCGACATGGAGGCTCCGCAGCTTCACTCATGGGAGTACCTGCTCGAGGAGCGCTTCGTAGGCTATGTCCTTTGCCAGGAGGAAGAACCTCTTAGGATCCTGGCTGCTCCCTTTGGCCAAGAGGGCGAAACCCTGCCTTACGGGGGAAAGCTGGGCAAGGAAGGGTACGCTTATCTGGAGGCGGTATCCTCGCCAATGCAGTTGCGGCTAGTTCAAGAAAAAGCCGAACCTCGTACCCTGCTTTGTCTCAATGAAGCTATAAAAGGTGCAGCTGCAGGCGAACTCGATTTCAGGGTGTACACGGTGTACCGACCTGTTTGGCGAGAGGAAGGGAGCTGGGAAGGACCAGTCCCTGTGAAGGGCTTCGAACAATTCCCCATGGCCCTTCCTGAAGGTGGTCAATTGGAGACGAGCTGGTGGGTGGCTGAGGACTTTCGCGTGCCCCAAAGCTTGGTGGAGGTGTGGTCGTGAAGGGGGTAGGGCGAGTTTTCTTTTGGCCTCAAAAGGGCGAACGACTAAAAAGGATTGCCTTTCAACCCTTGGAGAACCACCGCGAGAACGTGGAAATCCTACTTTGTCTATGGGCTAAAGAAGGGGAGTTAGCCGTGGATAAGGCCACACACGGGCGGCTTCTCAGTGGGGCTCGGCACCACGACTGGGGCAAGCCGCAGACCTTCCGCATCGTTCCTCCCCAGGGGAATGGTGGCTGGAGCTATAGCTTCGCCGGCCACCGCTTCCGCTTGCCCGAGGAGCTGAGCGATCCCTACGCTCGGGCCATCGAGCGCGGCCACCACGACTACTCTACCGCCGAGGTAGTCAAAGCAGCTTACCAGCTGATGGAGTCTGGGCAAACTGACCTCCACCAGGAAACGGTGCTTCAACGCTTCGCCCCAGACCTCTATGTCTATCAGATGTGCGACCAGATCGAGGCCGAGCTTTCGGGCTGGATCTGGGCAGGAGAGGCCCGCGAGATCCCTTTCCTCTCCTTTGAAATAAAACCCAAGGACACTGGTAAGGGGAGCTCCCCCTTTCCTTACGGAGAAGGTGAGCTAGAGTTTTACCTTGATCCATTTCCTTTTTCCGAGCCCCCTGTCCTTACCTTCTATTTCCAAGTGCATGACCTACAAACTTGGGATTGGAGTGGAAAATTGGACCAACGGGCCCGCGAGTTAGAGGGCTTAGCCTTGGGCGAGGGCCAAGAGGTTAAGGTCACGGTACGCCTATTGCCGCGGGAAGCGGAGGGTGGAGGGGAGAGCGAAAAAGCGCCGGGGGATTGCGATGTCTTTTACCGGAAGGCCAATGACCACAAGCCCAACACCCTCCAGCGGGAAGCTTGGCAGCGCCTGTGCAGCAAGGAGGATGCCCTCATCCTGATGGCGCCCACCGGTAGCGGGAAAACGGAAGCAGCTACCTTGCCCTTGCTGGCTCAGAACAAGCGCGTGGTGATGGTCCTTCCAGCCAAAGCTCTCTTAGAGGACCACCTGCTTCGCTTTGAGCGCATTCTGAGTAACCTTAGCCAAAGTTTTGACCGCACCTACCGGCTCATCGTAGACACCGGGGACCGGATAGAGTATCGGCTTTTTAGCAAAGGGGAATCTAAGACATCGCTAAAGCGCCACCTATACCGAGGCGACCTCATCCTCACCACGCTGGACAAGTTGCTCTACCGCTACTTCGGCTACGGTCCCGAGCGCAAGTCCTACACATATCCGTTACGGCTGGGGCAGCCTTCCACTGCTTTTGTCTTTGATGAAGCCCATACCTACGAGGGCACAGCCTTCACCAACTTTGCCCGGCTCCTCGAGGCCCTCTACTTACGTGGGCATCCGCTGGTGATTATGACCGCTACCTTGCCCGAGAGCTACCGGGAGAGCCTAGGTTCAGGCTTTAGCCTGCTGGACTACACCAGCAGTGAGAAAGCCAGAGAACTCGAGGAGGAGATGAGGCGCGGTCCTTATGCTGGCCGAAGGAAGCTTCAGTTCCTGGATCAGGACACCTCTCTAGAAGACTTTGAGGCTCACAAAGCTGCTCGTCGGGAAGTCATTTTGAATCAGCTGCGGGAGGTCTGGAAGGGGAAGGAGCGGGTTATCCTGAGCCTGGACCGGGTGAAGGATGCAGCCGAGGTTTATCGTGCGCTTAAGCAGATGCCACTCCCTGGCCTTAACCCTCTATCTGAGCCTTCACCAGAGGTTTTATCGCAATCTAACCTCTTTCTGTACCACGGGCGGCTGGACCCCAGGTGGCGGCGTTTTGTTTACGATCAGGTAAGGAAGCTGGATGAGGAAGGAAACCCCTACGTACTGGTAAGTACCTCAGCGATTGAGGTAGGTGTGGATCTGAACGCCACCCACCTGATCACTGAGTTCTGCGCCCCTGAGGCCTTGGTGCAACGGGCAGGGCGGGTGAACCGCCGGGGCGACGTAGCCAACGCAGAGGTGAAGGTGGTGGGCCGTTCCATTCCGGATTATCTCAACCCCTTTGGGGAGAACAAAGAGGCTTTGGAGAGCTATATCCGGCTTTTGCAAGAGCTGGACGCCCTGGGTCCTGCAGAGGCTCAGAGGCTTATGACAATCTACCCACGGCCGGTCCTGCAGGATCCTCGAGCCGAGGCAGCCTTCCGCTTGCTTTCCCGCTATGTCTATGAGTACCGTCTGGAATACGAACCCCTGCACCAGCTTGGCTTTATTGCTACCCGGAGCTGGGAACCAACGTTGACCGTGTTGGTGCGCGAGGATGAGGAAGATCCTTGGGAAGTCGAGGTTCCTGTGGGCCGGCTCAGCTACGGCTCCAAGCAAGTCCACCTGGCCTCCAGCCCGGAGGAAGCTAAAAACTGGCGGCTTGAGGTCTATCGGGTTCACCGCGATGCCGACAAAAGCCTAGAAGGTCGTTGGGAACGCCTCACCTCCTGGGGAGATTTATACCGGGGGCGTTACCGATTGGTCTTCCAAGAGGACTGGGCTCGGACATACCAGCGAGATGAGGGGTTGGTCGATCTTCCCCGCATTTTCCGGCGCGAGCGCCGGTCCAGTGATCCTCCCCTGAAGGTGCGCCTGCGCACCTGGCTGTACGAGGAAGAGGGCGCAGGGGGTGCCTTTTACTACTCTGAGGAGAGCCTAGGAAAAGGAAAGGGAAAACGGCAGGGGAAGCCGATCGTCCTGCACTACCTGGCTGATACCGCCCTCGAGGAAAGCTGATGCCTTACGCCTTCCTGCTCCACCTGACCTCGAGCGACCCCCGCCCCCCGCGTTACCCTGGGCTTTACGCGCACGGCCTGTTCTTCGTGCTGTTGGGCAAGCTCGACCCAGGCCTGGCCGCTGCGGTCCATGCAGCCCCCCGCAAGCCCTTCACGCTGGCGGTGCTCGAGCCCACCCCGCCGGCAAGGAGGGGAGGGGAGGCCAGTGGGGAGGTGGTGCTGCGGGCGACCACCCTCGATGACGGCCTGTTCGGCCCGCTGCTGGGGGTCCTCCTCCGCGAGGGGGTAGCCGGCCTGGCCTTGGGCGACCACCCGTACCGCCTGGCCCGGGTTGTGGCCACCCCCCAGGGCAGCCCCCTAGCTGGCCGCCACACCTGGGAAGAGCTGGCCGCGGCCCCACCCACCCGCTGCCTGCGCCTGCGTTTTCACACCCCTACGGTGTTCGCTACCTCCAAGCCTGGACGACGCACCCGCCACACCCCCTTGCCGGATCCCTTCCTCATCGCCAAATCGCTGCTCACTAGCTGGCAATACCATAGCCCATTGCGCTTTTCTGATACTGAAGCCGCTGTATTGCTGAGGCTCTTTGAGCTTGACCTCGAGATCACCCGCTTCGCCGACCTCCGGTTCGAGCGGGCGCAGGCCGCCAAGGGGTTCTTCCCCGGCTTCACCGGGGCGGTGGAGGTGCACTGCCACAGCGAGAGCCTAGAGGTGCAGCGGGCATTAGGAATGCTGCAGGTATACGCCTTCTACGCTGGGGTAGGGGCCAAGACCGCCTACGGCCTCGGGTTCACCATGCCCTACTGAGAGACTGTCTTCTGGACCTACGCGGTGCTGAAGATCCCCGATAAAATGGGCCTCCGGTAACCAGGGAGGCCCAATGAAGAGGACACCACGGCCTGTTCTGCGCGCTCCAGAAGCTTCAGCCCAAAGCCCCATCAATACCTCCGCCCGGGCCATGGCCGAGGGCCAGGACTTCGCGCACGACACCCTCTACCGGGCCCTGAACCAACCCCTGGCCTTGTGCTTTGAACCCTCCCTGGGGCTGTGCAAAGGGGTGGGGGGCTGAACCGAGGTTACCTCCTCCTTGATGACGTCCTCATCAGGCAAGCTGGGCCTGCAGAAGGCCCGGGACACCTCCACGGGGGCCTGGGTGTCTGGGCTGTCCCTGGTGGTGCTGGCCTGGACGGAGGGGAAACGGTGGATTCCCCTGGCCTTCCTGCCCTACTTCGAAGAGAGCAGGCTGGCCCTGCTGGGGTGGGCCAAGGCGGCGGGCCTTCGGAGGGGGTGCTCTTTGACGCCTGGTACGCGGCGAAGTGGCTCCATGCCCACGGCGGGTCTTTGGTCACGAGGCTCAGGTCCAACCGTGTGCTGGAGGGTGTGCAGCCCAGGA
>Ga0308411_10002273_pt1 | contig 13010 bp, 14 predicted proteins | sample HotsprottomLayer_2_FD_203530 | JGI IMG/M metagenome (GOLD analysis project Ga0308411, IMG submission 203530) | Hot spring phototrophic mat microbial communities from Octopus Spring, Yellowstone National Park, Wyoming, United States -... | ecosystem: Environmental > Aquatic > Thermal springs >... | reverse complement strand
CTGTGGTGCCTGCCGTTCGGCAGTCTCCGCGACGGTTGTCACTAGAAGGGTGTCGGTGATGACCGGCAGATGCAGGGCGTGTTGCTCGCAGGCTGCAATTGGGGCCACCACCACGACATTGTTTCGATTCACTTCTTGGATCTCTGGCGCGGTCATCTCGGCAAATCGCATGGCGGATCTCTCTTGACCAAAGATCGAGCATACGGCATGCAGTAGTGCTGGCGATTATAGGATCTGTGCCAAGCCGAGGTCTCTATGACTTATTGTCGTTGGTTGATGGGATTTCTCGCGATTAGCATGATCGGCTGCGATGGGAACGATGCCGACCGCTTGAACCGGGTCGGCAAGAAAGTGACGGAAAAAGCCGGCAGCTTCGCGGATCGCATGAATCTGCCGCGCATTCAAATTCAAGTCGATCGCAATGAAGCGCCAGTTAAAAATGGAGTGCGGGGTGGCGAGAAATGAAAAAGCGGTGCAAGCTGTGAAAGCTGGCACCGCTCTGTGGACGGAATCATCAACGGATCAATACATGTCGTCGTAGCCGCCACCCGCGCCGCCGCCCTTCTTCTCCTTCTCTTCTTTGGGCAGTTCAGCGACGAGCGCATCACTGGTCAGCAGCAACGTGGAGACACTGGCCGCATTCTGCAGTGCGCTGCGGACAACCTTCAGGGGGTCGATGATTCCTTCCTTCACGAGATCGCAATAACGCCCCAGACGGGCATCATAGCCAAAATTAAAGTTCTTTTCTTCAAGAACTTTAGCCGCCACAATATTCCCGTCCTCGCCGGCATTTTCCACGATCTGGCGCAATGGAGCGCGACACGCTCGGAGGACGATATCGTAACCGACCTTTTCGTCGTGCGGCAAGTCGGTGTCGGGCTTCGCCGCGGCGGCCGCACGCAGGAGCGCCACCCCGCCACCTGGCAGAATGCCCTCCTGAATTGCCGCCCGCGTTGCATGCATCGCGTCCTCCACTCGCATCTTCTTTTCTTTCATTTCACTTTCCGTGGCTGCCCCGACATTGATCTTCGCGACACCGCCGGAGAGTTTGGCAATCCGCTCGCTCAACTTTTCCTTGTCGTAGTCGCTCGTCGATTTCTCCAACTCTCGTTGGATCATGGCGATCCGAGCTTTGATGTCCTGACTCTTACCCTTGCCCTCGATAATGGTCGTGTTGTCCTTGTCCACCTTGATCTTCTTGGCCTGACCGAGATCTTTGATCTGAACGTTTTCGAGCTGAATGCCCAAATCTTCAAAGATGGCTCGACCACCGGTCAGGATGGCAATGTCTTCCAACATCGCCTTGCGACGATCACCATAACCAGGTGCCTTGACCGCACAGACGCGGAACATGCCTGGCCGCTGAATCTTGTTCACGACTAACGTCGCAAGCGCTTCCCCTTCAACTTCCTCACAGATGATCAAAAGAGGCCGACCTTGCTGAACAACAGCCTTTTCAAGAATCGGGACAATGTCCTTGTTCTGACTGATCTTCTTTTCGTAAACGAGAACATAGGCATCTTCGAGTTCGCACTCCATCGTCTCCGGATTGGTGACGAAATAGGGGGAAATGTATCCCCGATCAAACTGCATGCCTTCCACGAACTCGTGCGTGGTCTGAGTTGATTTGCCCTCTTCGACTGTGAGGACTCCGTCCTTGCCAACTTTGTCCATCGCCTCGGCGATAATGCGGCCGATCTCCTCGTCGTTGTTCGCGGCAATGGTGGCCACGGACACCATGTCTGATTTGTTCTTGATGTCGATTTTGTGGGATTGCAGTTGGGACACGACGTCGGCCACGGCCTTTTCAATGCCTCGTTTCATCAGCATCGGATTAACGCCACTGACAACCGCTTTCAAGCCTTCGTTGTAAATGGCCTCGGCCAGGACGGTCGCGGTGGTTGTGCCGTCGCCCGCAACGTCACCGGTTTTGCTCGCCACCTCCCGGACCATACGGGCACCCATGTTCTCATAATGATCCGGTAGATCAATCTCTTTGGCGACTGTTACGCCGTCCTTCGTCACCGTGGGGGAGCCAAACGACTTCTGAATGATAACGTTGCGCCCTTTGGGCCCGAGGGTCACTTTGACCGCCTTGGCCAACTTGGACACACCCCGTCGCATCGCTTCACGGGCTTCTTGGTCAAACGCAATTTGCTTCGCACTCATCGGTTCAATGTCTCCTTATCGCTCGGAATTGATTGTCAACAATTCAAACCGCTGTGATCACTTCCCGAAGAAACACATCCGTTTGGTCGATTACTCGTCAATGACGGCGAGAACATCCTCTTCGTGCATGACGAGAATGGTTTCGTCTTTGGATCGATCCTTGAATTCATCTCCCGCCCAAGCGGTGAAGAGAATCGTGTCGCCCTCCTTGACTTGCAGTCCCCGGCGCGAGCCATCCTTGAGTAGCTTCCCCGGACCTACCGCTAAGACCGTACCCTTTTGGGGTTTCTTCTTGGCAGTGTCGGGTAGGACAATCCCGCCCGCGGTCTTGGTTTCTTCCGGGTGCCGTCGGACGATGATGCGGTCTCCCAACGGTCTTAAATTCATGGTTGCTCCAACCCATTAAGCCATGAGGCGTTCACTCAGCAACGAGCGATTAGCAACTCTTGTGCCTGAAAAGTTAATGATTTTAAATCATTATCATTAAACGGGTTACAAATTAAGTTGCTAAAATTTGTTATGCAAACCTGCCAAGTGCGGAGGAGCTGTCGCTTGACCAACTGTCGGAATGGCAGGCGGTGTAACGGGCGTCAAAATTCCCCGGTACCACGTTTGGACCACCAAGGCAATTGAGATCCGCCGTCAATCGACAGCGTTGACCCCGTGATGTAACTCGAATCTGGGTCCACTAAGAACAAAACGCCCCGAGCGATTTCTTCGGGTTGGCACATCCGGCCGAGTGGAAGATCCTTGGATGCTTTCTGCAAAACTTCTTCTGAGAAAAACTTGCGCTCCCCCGGGGTGTCGGTCCAACCGGGATAAACAATGTTCACACGAATCTTGTACCGGAGAAGTTCAACAGCAGCGGTTCGTGCCATCTGATCATTGGCCGCTTTCGCCATGTTATACGCCATGCAACTCGGAATGGCGAATTTGGCATGTGGCGAGCTGATGATCACGATATTGCCACCTTGATTTCGTTCGATCATGTGTCGAGCCGCCTCCCGAAGAACGTAATAGGCGCCCAACATAGAGACATTGATGGTCCGGTGGAAGCCCGCAAGATCAGCTTTCCAGAAGAGTTCCCGGTCACTGTAAACCGCGCTATTCACAAGAATGTCGATGTGACCAAACTGGTCGACGACATCGTTGACCATCGCTTGGACGGCCGGATGATCCGAAATATCGACCTGATATTGAAGGGCTTGTCGGCCGAAGGAGCGGATTGTTGCTGCCGCAGCATCGGCTGAGTCGGGCAGCGAAAAATAGTTCAAAGCGACGTCGCAACCTGCCTGGGCCAACATGATGGCAGTAGCACGGCCGATTCCCGAGGAAGCACCGGTGACCAACGCCTTTTGACCTGCCAGCCGTTGCTCCATTTGGAACCTCGCTAAAACGGCAACGACGAGTTCCCCGCCTCTCAGAAAAGGAGGAAACTCGCCGCTTTGTGACGTTTGTTTGCTAGAGTTGCCCCAATTGAGACTTCAATCGTCATCCATGCGGTCGTCATCATCAAGATCGTCATCGTCCTGAAAAACAGGCATGCGGGACGATTTGGTCAGCCCCGCCTTCTCCATCAGGGATTGACTAAAGATATCATCGGTCTCTGCCAAGACAGCTTCCAACGCTTTTTGCCCTTGTAGCGGTAATTCGTATTGGATTGTGTAATCCCGCTTTCCAATCGTAATCTTGTCCCCGGGGCGGAGGGGGCGGTACCGCAATCGTTGGCCGTTGACCTTGATCCCATTCGTACTGTTCAGATCGCGAATGACCCAGTATCCATCCTTGAACGACAGCTCGCAATGAAAACTTGAAATATTGGGAAAGGGCAAGCACACATCGCAGGATCTTCGTCGGCCCACTTTCATCGTGGAGCGGATCAAAGGGATCGGGTCTCCCCCGCCGGTGGGGATCAATTCACCAAGAATCGGTCGTCCCATGTTGGTGTTCGCCTCGCCTAGAGATTCCTTACTGAATTATGACAGAAATCAGAACTCCCCGGTTTCATAAATGCTAAGGAACCGCTAGCATAATTTTAGTCCAAAGTTGGGCCACAATCGGACCATCCTTGACGGAAATTCTCGCGCGAGTCTTGTACCGTGCACTCATCATCTTACCGATCCTTCCGACAGTTTCTTCAGGACCGATTTGGTCAGCGGGTGCACCGTGTAGCCCTAGATGCTGGCTTTACTTGCCCCAATGTGGATGGCACCGTCACGGTTGGGGGCTGCGTTTACTGTGATAACCGATCGTTTAGCCCCAATCGTCGTCTGCCGCGGCGCTCGGTTCGCGCACAAATCGAGGACGGCATCGAGATCCTTCGGCAAAGGTACGGGGCGCAGAAATTCCTCGCCTATTTCCAAGCTGGGACCAACACCTATGCCCCGGTCGAGAAACTGAAACGACTTTACGACGAAGCCTTGGATCATCCCGATGTTGTCGGGTTGATGATCGGAACTCGGCCGGATTGTGTTGCTGAGCCGGTGCTCTCCCTCGTCGAGCAATACAGTCGTGACCGTTGGGTCTGTCTAGAGTTGGGGTTGCAAACGATACACGACCGAAGCCTCCGCTGGATGAACCGCGGACATGATTTTGCTTGTTTTCTCGATGCCGTCAAGCGATCGCAAAATCGGGGCTTTGACCTCTGCGCCCACGTCATTTTGGGGCTGCCTGGGGAGACCCATGACGATATGTTGGCCACGGCAGAAGTTTGCGCCAGTCTTGGCTTGAACGCCATTAAGATCCACAACCTTCACGTCGTCAAGGATACACCTTTGGAAGCGATGTATCGTCGTGGAGAAGTCCCGATGTTTGCTCTCGACGAATACATCCAAATTCTGTGCGACTTCTTGGAACGGCTGCCTCCAGAAATGGTGATCCATCGTTTGAGTGGGGACGCTCCGGGCGAGTATCTGATTGCACCTCTGTGGTGCCGCGATAAGTCCGCCATCGTGAGGGGTGTTGAAGCCGAGTTTCGTCGTCGGGGGACACGCCAGGGCACGAAATATCGGTCGACTCAAACACCGGTTGGCACTCGTCAGCCATTGCCGATTCTTTGTTAACCTGAAAAAGCCCCTTCAAACGAAAAACGCTCCCGACAGTCCGTGATGCGGACCGAGGGAGCGCAGATCTCTTCCACCGACGAGGAAAAGTCTCAACGGTTGGGCAAATGAGTGACGTTGCTTAGGCTGCCGGTTGCGGGAGTAGCTGGGGGCTCCTGACCAAGTCCCAAGGCCGGGTGAGCGAAGTACGGATTCCACGGTTGGCCGAGGTGTTGTGGCGGTTGGAAAGGAGCACCAATGGGAGCCGGCAACTGGAAGTGGGCATCGTAGGGCCAATAGAGGTACCACGGTGCCGCTTGGAAGGGCGGTTGGAAAAACCCGTGCCCTTGCTTCTGCGGGTAAGACGGAGGATGATTCGCAAGTGCACCAAGCAGGCCAGCGCACTTGCCGGTGCCACAACCTGCACCGAAAAGACGACCGCGGGCTAGGCGGCCGTTGTCGCAAGTGTCGCATTGCGAGCCGCGCGCGATGCCGGAAGCGTGCACGGTGGCCGAAATTAGTAAAGCCGCGGCAACAACGCCGATGGAACGAATGTGACGCATCATGCCTAAAACTCCTTATCCAGAGCGGGGAGACTGAGTTCCTCCGCGAACTAAACAGTTATTAAATCCCCTCGCCCGTTGGGTTGGCGAGCTATTGTTAAGATCATTTGTCGCGTTTTTCCGAGTCAGCAGAGTCCGAGCGTTGGGCCGGCGACTTCGTTGCTGTTGGTGCCTGATCAACCACGATCTGGCTAGCCGCTGGACCGAATTGAGGCTGTGGCCATTGGAATTCGGCCGCTCCCGGCAACTGCGGATAGCGGGCAGCAAAGTAGGGGCTGTAGTCGAACAAGGGACCGCGTGTCGGCTGGAACCAGTAGCCCTGAATTCGGCCGACGCGACGTTGACGTCCCAGACTCAATGGTGTGTCGGAGCGGCAGTCCGCAACCCAAATAGTGCCAAAACCACTGGCGAGGACTGCCAGGAAAATGAAGCGTTTCATCGGGGTTCATCCAATGAATCGGCCCGGACCGCACTCCACGCGGAGCACGCCTCCTTGCCCGGGGATCGCTCCACCATTGCACACTTTCAGCGACCCGGCTACTTTTTTTGCGTGCGAACGCCCATTTGCTCGCCACTCGGAGACGGAACAGGCTGACTAAACGGAGAATTTTCTCCCGCCGCTCCTGTTGAATCAATTGCCCTTTGCAGTTTGCAAGGCCAGAAAGTTCCGGAGCAATTGCGGTCCCTCAACCGTCAAGAAACTCTCGGGATGAAATTGGACTCCATGCAAAGGCCACTGGCGATGCCGAACTCCCATGATCTCCCCTTCGTCCGTCCAAGCAGAGATGACGAAATCCGGGTGATGAAATGACTCGCGTCGAATGACTAAGCTGTGATACCTCGTCGCCTCGAAGGGATTTGATAAGCCGCGAAAAACGCCTTCGCCATCGTGGTGGATCCACGACGTCTTTCCGTGCATAATCCGTGCATTTCGAACAATTTCACCGCCAAACACATACCCGATACACTGGTGCCCCAAACAGACACCTAACGTCGGGATCCGAGGAGCGAAGAAACGAATCATCTCGTTGGAAACTCCTGCCTCCCTCGGGGTGCAAGGACCGGGCGAGATGATGAGGTGAGTCGGCGCCAACTCAGCGGCTTGCTCGACAGTGAGCTGGTCGTTTCGATACACGCGAATATCCAAAGCGGGATCAATTTCTCCCAACCGCTGGACAAGGTTGTAGGTGAAAGAGTCGTAGTTGTCGATCAACAGGATCATAAAAACATCCGACGCGAAGTGCGAGACGGTCAACCTCCGTCACTTCGTAAATCTGGCGTTAACCGCCTCGTGCCGGAATGGGCTGTGCGCTATTCACGGTCGGATTGTACTTCCCTTTGGCTTCCTCAGGACTCACCCGAATCAAAAAATCCGGTGAGGCGGTGATGTCATACCAGGCCCCATCCGCAAAATCGACGAGAGCCTTGCCATACCAATTGACGGTGACGACGCGACCAATCTTCCCCTCGAAACGTCGTAATTCGGGACGTTGTGGGTTCACCTTCACGTACTGGTCGGTCCAATCCGCTTTAAGTGCAGCAATCTGCTCCGGGCTTGGTGTGATCATGGCAAAACGACTCTCACTGAAACATCGGCGTACCCGAGGAAGCAGCGCGTTCCCAATCCATCTGCTTGATGAAGCGGGCCGCGTCTTCCGCACCGTAATCCCGCTGCATCCCCGCATCCCGCCAATTTACTGATAGGGCGCCTTCATATCCAATGTAATTGAGAGCTCGAATGATTCCAGGCCAGTCGACACCTCCGTGCCCAGGGGAACGATAATCCCACCCCCGGCGGGGGTCGCCAGCGGGGAGGTATGAGTTCAATATTCCTGACCGGCCATTCAAAGTCAGAACAACATCCGTGGCGTGAACATGAAGGATTCGATCGGGGAACCGGTGGATCATCTCGATCGGATCGACACCTTGCCAGAACAGTTGGCCGGGATCGACGACAAATCCGATTTCCTCACGCCCGTGCAGGTATTCTAAAAGCAGTTCCGCACTGTACAGGTCGAAAGCAAGCTGGCCCGGCTGAACCACATAGGCGAGTCGGACTCCAGCCTCACGGCACACATCCAGGATGGCCGTCATTCGCTGGGCGAAAATACGAAAGGTACGCGACACGATCTCGGTGGAGAGCGAAAGACCTGCGTGAAGCGCAGACGACAAGGGAGAACCACTTCCGAGAACAACCAGTCCGACTCCCATTTTTTGGGCGACTTGCACAGTGGCGATAATCTCTTCCAGAGCCCGCTGGCAAATCCCGTCCGGGTCGCCGTCGCCCCAAACATAGTCGGGGGCCAGTTCGCGGTGGAATTCGTCTAATCGATCACACAGCAACTGGCTGACGCGTTGGCAATTGAGCACAGGAATCTGCAAGTCAAAGCGTGAAGCCACTTCCAGCCGTTGGGCACAGTATGTCGATTCACCGAGGGCCCGTTGTACCTCAAGGTGTTCGCCCAAACTGGCCAGTTCGATTCCCTGATAACCCCAATCCGCCACCCGCGCTGCCAACTCGTCAAGAGGTAGATCGGCAAACGAAGAACTCACGAGAAGAACGGAACGGGGCATTGGATTTCTCGTTGCACCCACACGAAGCGACAATTTAAGGGTCATAGCCCGTCAGAGCAGGGCCGCACCAACGGGCTACGAACAATCAACAGTCAGCTCGAGACGCCTCCTTGCGAGGCACTGTCGGAACTTGCACTTCCGTCGTTGGTGGCATGGGTCGGAGCACTTTCGTTTGGTGGTACCGCTGTCGATGTCGTTGTAGGGTTGGTCGTGGAGCTCGCGGCAGCCGGTGCTGTGGATTCGGGGCGGTCATTCCGAACGGTTAATGTCGATTGAACTTGCACCGTGCCCGTGGTTGCGGCAACCTCCGATTTTTGCGGGGGTTCGACCTTCGTCGCGCCAACGTCTGTTTCGTCGGCTTCTTCGAGATAGACTTCGTCGAGATCGATGTCATCGACTTTCTTCCGCATCAAGAGATACACCATGGTGGCAGCGGACCAGAAGAAGCTATAACCGAACCCAAGAACCATCAAAAAGACGAGTGTGATCCAAAACGACACCATCGCCGCGCCGACATGATTGTAGATCATGAACGATTCGAGGTACTCTTTGTAGCGCTGCTCGGCCACTTGCCGATTCTCATTGCGGGACTGGAGAACGCGATTGATCGCGTTTTCATCCAGACCGCGCCGGCGAAGGCGGTCGATTTCTCCTTCAATACGAACCCAATCTTCAGCGGGACTGTTGGTCATGAGAACTTCACGCCAACCGAATGAGGTGGGTGTGTAAATAAACAGGAACTCGGGGCTGCGATTCGCGGAGACGATGCCGGGAGTCTGGCCGACGGCCCATTTGCCCAAATAAACCGTGAGCGAGCCGACGAAGCCCACAAAGAAAATCACCACCGCGCCGTAGACCAAAGCCACCAAACTGTACCAGAAGTAGCTCCAGGGCGATTGGTAGACGTAATTATACGATCGGCTCAAAGCATCCAGGGTGTCGCTGCCTTCGGTACTGATTGTTGCATACATCAGCGGATAACCGACCAGACCCACGAGCAGGAGCGCCATGCCTAAGCCGATCAAAATGACAACCGGCCAGAACACCCCGCTGACAAGGACATCGCCGACCAGCGGGATCATGTGGAAGAAGCCGAAAATAATAGACACGATGACGAGCAGACCAATTAAGCCGATGGGAACGATGGGGCCAAGGAGGTATGAAACATACCGCTGGACCGTAAATCGCAAAGCCTCACGGATCGTGACGGCGTCTTTCCCAGCCAGTTCGACACTCGCCATCCGTGTGATCGCTCCGCCGAAGAGTGCCCAGGTGGCCAAGGTCCAGAGAAGAATGGCCAAAAGGTAGATCCGCGTGAACGAACCCGTCTTGGGGTTGAGCAAATAAATGATAGGTTCGAGGAACTTGACCAACGGCTCAATCAAGACGGGGACTTCTGTGCTGATGAACCATTCAGGAAGTTTGCCGCTCTCCCACGGACGTTCGATTTGGCCAGTGATCATCAGGTACGGATTGGGGCCACGGTCTTCAAACCAGGGCAATGTCCGAAAGCGTCCCCCCCAGACAGTGACCGGTGGGCGTGTGATCCCGTTTTCCGGTTGAAATTCAACAGTGGCAGAGCCTGATCCGGCCAATCGGTGCAGTAACAGCCATCGTTCACTGTCGCGATTAAAACTCGCATTTCGCTCAGCCTCATCGGCCCGTCGCATCGTGTCCCGTTCTTCCTTGCTCTTGCTCGGGAAGCGCCGCTCGTAATCCGCTTCGGACATGACCTGGTATTTTTCCAAACTCGGTTTGGCCCAAAATGCGTAAAAGATGACGGAAATGAGATACCAACCGACGGACATGACCAGAATGCCCGCGGCGGCTAGCAATAACTTCTTGGGATCCAGCGCGACAGGAAACGCACGAAAAATCTGAGGAAACTGCCACGTCCCCCGTGGACTGGCATTGGGGCTGAATCGATCTTCGGACATTCCAGACACTCCCGCCTGAACGATTTGTGGTATCCGACCGGAGGGGATTATAGTGGGAGTCAAGCCGGGGGCAGGGGGCAGTGCGACAAGAAAATTGTTTCAGCGAACCGATGGAGGGGTAATTAAGTGAGGCTCGCCCGTGCTGGAACACGAGCGAGCCTGCTCCCGAATCCGGAGGAGATTGGGGATCCCACTAGAACGAGAGAGCAACGCCGAAGTTAATACCATCGAAGTAATGGATGGCTCGACGTTCCCAAATCGGCAGCGAAGTGTTGGGTGCGAATGGCTCTGGACCAAAGTCGTTGGTACGGCCAATGTTGCCGAAGTTGAACGACACTGGGTTGGTGGCGTGCACCGTATTCATGAACATCAGCGAGTTCCAGCTCAACCGGACCTGAATGCCCGCTGCCGGGTACCAGGTCAGTTGGATCTCGCCGTTCAACATCGGAACGAACGTATATTCGGTGACGGATTTTCTGTTGGAGGCCGACTCATCACCAAGCTCGTATTTAGCCCTCTGCTTGGCAATGTTCATCATCCCCGCGGCGTCGGCTTGGAAGGCCAGCGAGAAGGCACCGATGCGGCCAAATGTACCAAGGTAAAGGTCCTGTTGAAGACCCAGCGCTGGACCGTACATACGGTTTGAGACGGTGTTGGTGTACCAGGCCACGTCGCGTGGGGTGGCAGCTCCCGTGTTGTCGCGGGCGACGGTCCGCCACTTGAACCGCTCCCACACCCAAGCGAATCGGCCGCTGGCGATAAAGTAGGTTCGCGCTATCTCACTCGTCCGGACGGGCACCTTGCCGAGGAAGTCGGCTTGGTTGTACCGCTGGGTCATGCTGATGTGCATTTCGCTGGCCGCGTTCCAGATACCATAGGTGGCGCCCGGGTTACCCACACCCAACTGCTGACCCGGTCCGGCAAAGTCGATCGTGAAGTTGTAGACAGGCGAGAAGAGGAACGTGTCAACCTGGTTGGGGCCGACGGCAAAGCCCGGCGGAATGATATCGGCCGATGCATCGTAACGGGCGTCCCGAACGTGTAACCATCGGGCTTCGAAGGTCGAGCCATCGCGGAACCGCCAACCCAAGGTGGAACGGAAGCCGGGTTGGTAGGTCCATTTGCTGTTCAAGTCCGACGCCCGTAGCGCTGGCACACCGGAACCCAAGAAAGTACCAGGAGGTCCGGGCGGTCCGGTGACAAACGTGCTTTGAGGTGGGTCACCGATCAGGAGCCACGTACCACCGAGGTCCTGTTGCACGCTCCCGTCCACATCGACGAGACCGCGGTAGGCAATCACCTGGTCGTCGAGATGACGGATTTGGCGATACATCACATACTCAAAGGCCGCGTAGAAACCCCCGCTCTCAGGGCGGCCCGAGTAAACTGGTAAGGGAATAATGGGCTGCGCTTCACGGCCAGAGACATCCAGCCCACCTTGGGCCTGCACTGTCGCTGGCGTCCATGCCAATCCCCCCGTAAGCACGAGCGCTATCCAGCCAGCTCTCGTTCGCATTGGACTGTACTCCTCCGTGACGGTCGACGCCTGCGCCAACGGCTCGCGTCCGTTTCCCCCCGAGACGCGGATCGGCGGGTATGGTCGGTTGGATGAACCGCGTTCTCCCGCACTTTGTTTGGCCCCCAAACCTGCCACGCAGGCTTGTCAAGGCCATAACGACCGTGGCCGGTGTGTCAAGCCGGGATTCGGGATAACCCAGCTCTTGAGTCACCACCCCTAGATTCGGCACGATCGGTCGAATTTCTCCAGTCGGAATTGCAGAAATTTTGGGAAAGGTCACAAAAAAATTTTCGTTCGCAAGCGTAACTTTCGTCAGCTTGATAAATCTCGCATATTTGTTGAAACAGGTTCAATTGGCCCATTTTCGTCCTTGACCAGGGGCGCGGAGCAGAGTTACACTAAGAAGGGAGTTGGCGGTCTCGGCAATTCTGGGGCATAATTGGATCGCTCCCCGCCAACGTTCGCAACGCGACGGCGTTTAACAGTGTAGGGGAAGAGTCAGGCTCTCGGACGAAGCGCTCGTCGGGGCCGGTGCCGCTTGTGCCAAACTTCTTTGTCGAGGCGTTCAATCATGCTGAAGTCCTTCTTTCAACTTTCGTGGTTGACTTGGCGGCGAGCCGTGCTTGTCGGCGGCCTTCTGGGTTTCTTTGGATTAAGCAGTCTGTCCATTCACGGGCAGGGCGGTGGTGGCAGCCGAGCAACATTCGGCACGCCACCTTCGTTACGGGGCACTCGGCCCTACTGGTCGGTCCAGCCAATTCGCCAGGTTGGTCCCATTGTTCAACTACCTGTGTATAGCTTGATGCCGGTGCAACAACCTCCACGTGAAATTCGCCCCGGCACGCCCTCGCCCCAACAAATGCTCGGCGGTCAATCGTTCTCCGGCATGTTTGGCTTCGGCTTAGGTGGTGGCGTTGGCGGTGGCGTCGGCGGCGGAGCGGGTGGCCTCGGTGGCGTTGGTGGCGGCTTGGGTGGCGGTCTGGGCGGTGCTGGTGGGGGACTGGGTGGCCTAGGCGGCGGTGGCCTCGGCGGGCTCGGCGGTGGCGGTCTCGGTGGCTTGGGCGGTGGCTTCGGCGGGCTGGGTGGTGCCGGCGGCTTCGGTGGCCTGGGCGGCGCGGGCGGCTTCGGCGGCCTCGGTGGTGGCTTGGGTGGCGGTTTTGGTGGCTTGGGTGGCGGTGGTCTGGGTGGCTTTGGTGGTGGCCTGGGT